>Ga0222423_1000102_pt1 | contig 89053 bp, 87 predicted proteins | sample 3A0metagenome_FD_182472 | JGI IMG/M metagenome (GOLD analysis project Ga0222423, IMG submission 182472) | Enriched microbial communities from leaf-cutter ant dump, University of Wisconsin, Madison, United States - 3A0 (version 2) | ecosystem: Environmental > Terrestrial > Nest > Insects nest >...
GGTAGATGATTTAGCAAAAGATACCACCATTACGACCCAATATCCCGGCACCATCGAGAATATCGGAAGCTACACCCAATGGGGGTACAACGGTACCGATGCCCTGTTTGCCATAAGCTACCAGCAGGGAAATCCTGCGCCGGGCTCTATATTCCAGCTGAGCTCAACGGGTGTGCTGAAGAAAATGGACGATTTCGTCCTCGACAAAGGCTTCAACTCTATCGGCTCCTTCAGCACCTACCTGGCCGCTATTGCAAACGGTGAAACACTGACCGGTGCCAACGACGGTAAAAAAGGTTCGGTCATTTATTTTCTGAACCTGGCCGACAACAATAAGCTGACACCCGTGCCTGTGATGACAGAAAACTTTATCGGCGATCAGACGGCCAGTTTTGTAGGAGTGGCCGATGCGGGTAACAACACCTTCTTTACGGCCGTTAACCTGGCTGCTGGCCCCAGCGGAAGACCCGTTAACCTGGATAGTATATACGTGGCAAAATTAGATGCTACCGGTAAAGTTTTGAAATTGTACAAAGACAATCGTCTGAGCTTCTCTGCAGGTCAGTTCCGTTCTGCCCGCTATGGTCAGATAGCAAATGATGCAGACGGAAACACATATGTCTTTTCAACAGGATACGGAGCTACCACCAAAAAATGCGGGGCCCTGTTAATAAAGAAAGATGCCGACGCCTTTGATGCGGCGTATTATTTTGACATTGAAACAGCTTCGGGAGGATACAAGCTGCGCAAGGTGTGGAGCCTGAGCGATGATTATTTTTTCCTTGAAATGTATAACGATGCAGGGGTTCCCGGCAACAGCGCCACGGCTACCCAATATGCTGTTGTACGCATGAGCACAAAAGATTTTAAATGGGTGAGAAGCGGTTTCCCTGCTGTAAACCAGATTACCAGCGTGGGCTGGCCCTTTACTACAGACGGAAAGGCGTATGTTTCTGTGGTAACGCCTGACACTTACCCCACCGTATACGTCATTGATGCGGTTACCGCAACTGCAAAAAAAGGAATTTCGATTTCCGATGCTACGGGTATTCCGGGAATGGGGAAATTGTCGCCTCAGCAAAACATACAGTAATTTAAGAACTGAGGCAACGGGTATAAGTCGTTGCCTCTCATGTAACATATAATAGTAACAGAAAATGAAAAACAGATTGTCGTTCCTGGTGGCTTGTATTATGGTAGCAGGAACCGTAGAAACCGCCTTTGCCCAAACAACCCGGAAATCTGCAAAAATAGGCGACGGTGTGTATGAGCTGGTTTACAATGATAAAAATAACCAGGTATATGTAACCACTACCCGCGGTAATTCTGAAAAGCCTGCGATCTATGTTTTAGACGCTGCAACAATGGCGGTTAAAGATTCGATCGTTCTTGAAACGGGGGCATTCGGCCTGGGGATAAATCAAAAAACACAGACGCTCTACGGTACTGCTACCCGCGCCGGTGCTGTTATAGCGGTTGATATCAGGTCGAAAAAAACAATTGCAAAGATAACCAATGGAAAAGAAGGTGGCCATACCCGTGAGGCTGTTGTAGACGAGAAAGCCAATAAAGTGTATGTTTCGGATGTGAGTGGTGGTGTTTGGGTAATCGATGGCAAAACCAATACCTTCAGCCACATGCTGAAAGACATAAAAGGGGCAACCGGGCTGGCCGTAGATGCTGACCGTAACCGGCTTTATACCATCAGCAAAAGTAAAGTGGTATTTTATGATCTGAAGACCGATGCCATTATCGACAGCTTTGCTACCGGGGGAGACAGGCCTATCAACCTGTCATTGGACTCCGGGCGGAACCGCCTGCTGGTTTCTCACCAGGGCTCGGGCAATGTAACGGTTTTAGATGCAACCAACGGCTCGGTACTGAAAACCATTCCGGCAGGAGAAGGGGCATTAGGCATTGTCTACAGCCCGGCAGCTGATCGCATTTTCGTGGCCAACCGCGGAGCGGGTACCGTTACGGTCATTAACGCCGCCGACTATTCCGTGTTGGCCAATGTAAAAAGTGGCTCATTCCCCAATACCGTAGTAGCAGACCGTAAAGGCACCGCTTATGTCAGCAACAAGGCAAAAGGAGCCGGCCGGCCAAAACCCGGGGAAAAGCCCCAGCGTTCCAGTGACCCCGACGGCGATAACGTAACGGCTATTCATCTCTAGATAGCCCTCAGCGCTGTACGTAAAAGGAGGGGCATATAACAATACCCTCCTTTTACTATTTTTTATACATTTTCGGAGTAGCAGAAATGCTCATAATACCTGTTTGTACCTGATAATCTTTAAATGAAGACTAAAATGAAAAAAATAATTACTGCGGTACTTCTCCTGGTTTCTTTACATACCATGGCACAGGAGGCTGCTTTACTAAGCAGAGAGTTCTGGGCTGGCAAACCGGATGTTAACGCCGTAAAAGCCGAATTGGCCAAAGGGTTTGATTTTAAAAACCTGGTAGGGACAGCCGATCCCGTTTTTCTGGCTATCAATAGTGATGCCCCGATAGAGGTCATCAGGTTACTGGTAGACCAGCCGGATGTTGATTTAAAGCGTAAGCTTATGGAAGGGCGCAGCTATCTGCACATAGCCGCCCATAAAAATAATGCCCAGGCTACAGACTACCTGTTGACCAAAGGTGCCGATATGGACTTTTTAGATGCCAATCGTCATACCGCTTTAAGCTATACTGCTTTTAACACCCAATTAAGCCCGGCGGTAATTGATGTGTTTTTAAAGCATGGCCTGGACATCCGGAAAAAATACGGGGAAAAGGACGGGGCTAATCTGTTACTGCTGGCAGTAGGGTATGATAAAGATCTGAGCACCACAGATTACCTTATCTCAAAAGGCCTATCCATCAACTCTACCGATAACAGCGGCAATACGGTATTCAATCACGCCGCTAAAATCGGGAATATAGACGTATTAAAAGGTTTGCTGAAAAGAGGGGCAAAATATACGCCCGGTACTTTATTTTCAGCCGCTCAGGGGACATACCGCAGCGCCAATAAGCTTGACGTGTATCAATACCTGGTAGATGAACTGAAAATTAACCCGCGTATAACAGACAAAGACGGCAGGAATGTCCTGCATTACGTGGTACGGAAGCAAAACCAGGATGACGTCATTGACTACTTCTTTAAGAAAGGCGTGGATATCAATAAAACAGATGCGGAAAGCAATACGCCATTTATAGGAGCCGCAGGTATTAAAAGCGCTGATATCATTCGTGCGATGCTGCCGAAAGTTAAAGATATCAATGCAGTTAACAGCAAGGGAGAATCGGCCTTGACCAATGCCGTTAAAAGCTCAAATGCGGAGGTAGTGGCTTTGTTGTTAAAAAAAGGTGCGGATGCTAAGATTGTTGACCAGGAAGGCCACAACCTGGCCTATGTGTTGATAGACGCTTACCGGGGTGCCCAGCCGGGTGGCCGCGGTGGTTTTGGCGGCCGTGGCGGAGCCGGGCCGGCACAGGCGTCTCAGCAAAGAGGTAGTTTTGGCGGTGGTAACCCCAACCGTAGCTCACCGGCAGACGAGTTTGCTTCAAAATTGAACCTTTTAAAAGAAAGCGGGTTGAATTATTCCACCCCTTTTAAAGACGGGAACACGCTCTACCACCTGGCTATCCCTAAAAATGACATCGTGCTGCTCAAAAAGATCTCATCTTTGGAAATCGATATTAACGCCGTGAATGAAGAAGGACTGACCGCTTTGCACAAAGCAGCCCTGCTTGCACAAAACGATGAGATTCTCCGGTATCTTATTTCCGCAGGAGCAAGGAAAGATCTGAAAACTTCCATTGAAGAAAGTGCCTACGACCTTGCCCGTGAAAATGAAATTTTGAAAAAGGCCAACGTCTCCCTGGAATTTTTAAAATAGCAAAAGCAATGTTCCTCGTCAGGTGACTTTGTTGCCCCGTTTTACCTTCCAGCCGCCCGCCCGCTGCTGAATCTCCCACAGCTTGTAATAGGTACCCTGCCGGGCCAGCAGCTCGTCGTGCGTGCCTCTTTCCATGATCTGCCCGTTATCTAACACTATAATCTGCTGAGCTTTTTGTATGGTGGCCAGCTTATGGGCAATCACCACTACGGTTTTGGATTTCACCAGCTCCTGGATGGCCTTCTGGATGTATATTTCATTTTCAGGGTCAAGGCTGGCTGTGGCTTCGTCCAGTAAAACAATGGGTGCATCTTTCAGCAGGGCTCTGGCTATGCTGATGCGCTGTTTCTGCCCGCCGGAGAGCTTGCTGCCGCCTTCGCCCACCAGGGTATCCATACCATCCGGAAATTCCTGCACAAAATCCAGTACCTGGGCTTTGGCGGCAGCTTCCTGTATCTCTTCCCGGGTGGCATCGGGCTTCCCGATCCTGATGTTGTTATAAATGGTATCATCAAAGAGGTAGACCTCCTGGAAAACCTCGCTGATCAGCCGGTAAAACTTGTCCTGGTTGATGTGCCGGATATCCGTTCCGCCTATGCGGATGCTGCCTTCGTTCACATCCCAGAAGCGGGCTATAAGCGAGGCTATGGTGGTCTTGCCTGATCCGGAATGGCCCACCAGCGCCAGCATGGATTTCCCGGGAATCGTAAAATTCAGCTGCTGAACCGTGGGCTTATCCAGGTAGCCGAAGCTTACATTTTCAAACACGATATCGTAGCTCTGCGGGAGCTCATCCCGGTCGGTTTCCATGGTGGGTTCTTCCAGCACGCCGATCACCCGGTTCAGGCTTTCGTTCATGTAGCGCAGCATCAGGTAATCTACCATCAGCACTTTTAGCGGGTTATACAGGTTGTAGCCCATGATCAGGAAAGTGATCAGCACTGGAACGGTGATGCTGTTCCCGCTCAGGTAATACAATCCCAGCGCTACCATGCCCAGGAAGCATACCTCGAAAATGATGGTGGTGGTCACTACGATCGGCCCGGGCAGGGCTTCCATCCGGATGCTCTTTTTGCGGAGGTCATCAAAAGCGGCTTCCAGCGCCTGGTGCCTCTGGCCGGTGAGCCCGTACGACTTCAGGTGACGGATGCCCTGTACATATTCCAGGAATCTGGCCCCCACGTCATTGCGGGCGGCGATCTGCTTTTTAAAAAGCCGGCTACCCAGGTAATCGGCCAACCACAGGAACGGGTAGATCAGCGGAACCGCCACGAGCAGGCAAAGAGCCAGCCGCCAGTCGTAGATAAGCAGGAATACCGATAAGACCACAGTGCCGAACACCGCAGCAGCCAGGTTACCCACACTGTGGCCGAAAATGCTTTCAAAATTAGCCACGTCCTGCAGCACTACCGAGGCGATTTCGCCCGGGTCTTTTTTCTTGAAAAAGCCCAGCGAAAACTTCTGGATGCGGTTGCCCAGCAGGATCCGCAGGCGGGTAGACAGGTCATAAACCCAGATATTGGACCTGACCATGGAGCGCGAAGCAATAAAAAACTGGATGACCAGCATAACGGCCATCAGGCCTGTCACCGACCAGACCCGGGTGATGTTGGGGTGTTCGGAAAACAACTCCCATACAATCACCAGTAAAATGCCCGATGGCGCGGCCACAAAAAGACTGTGGGCGATTTCTCCTAAGGCTACCTCCCAGGTGCCTTTTCTATTAAACGAAGTAACGTATTTTAAATTCTGTATCATGATATTACAAATTCTTTGGCTCGGATATGTGCATTCCACATGCGCTCATAAAGCGCACTGTTTTGAAGCAGGTCCTGGTGCTTTCCCTGTGCGCTCAGTTTCCCGTGATCAAATAGCAGGATCGTATCGGCTTCGGTGATGGTGCTCAGGCGGTGGGCAATGATCAGCACGGTCTTGTCTTTGATCAGCTCGCTGAAGGCTTGCTGTATCCGGTACTCGTTTTCCGGGTCGGCAAAGGCGGTGGCCTCGTCGAGGATCAGGATGGGGGCGTCTTTCAGGATGGCCCGGGCCAGCTGAAAGCGCTGCTGCTCGCCGCCGCTCAGGTGCACGCCCGACTGGCCGAACAGGGTATCGTATCCCCGGGGCAGGCTGAGGATCAGCTCGTGTATCTGCGCTGCTTTCGCCGCATTTTCCACCTCTTCCCGGCTTTTGTCCATGCCCATACGGATGTTTTCAAACATAGTCTGCTGGAACATGAAGCTGTCCTGGAAAACAAAAGATACCATTTGCATCAACTGCCCGGGCGGGTATTCCCGGATGTCTTTTCCGCCAATGGAGATGCTTCCTTCGCTGACGTCCCAGAAGCGGGACAACAGCTGCCCGATGGTGCTTTTGCCTGCACCTGAAGGCCCCACCAGCGCGGTGATGGTTTTCTCCGGTATTTCAAAGTTGACCTGATGCAATACCCGGTTCTGGCCCTGGTAGGCGAACGACACATCGTTAAAACGGATACCGTAACTTTCCGGGTTTTGTGGTGTGCTGCTTTCCGGCAGGTCTTCCTGGTGAAGCAGGCCGTCAATCTGCTCCACACCCCGGTTGATGATGGAAAGCTGCATCCCCATATTGCTCAGTACAAACAGCGGTTTGATATAGCCCGTCCCGAGGATCAGGAATAGGAGGAGAGTGGCCAGCGTGACCCCGTTTTGAAAATACAGGTACAGCCCCAGGGCCAGCACGGGCAGCATGGCATTGCTGGTAAAGCTCATAAAGATGGCAAAACCCGGCGTGCTGACCTTCACCCAGTCGGCTACAAAGCCGTTAAAACGCTTCACGGCATTCCCGTATTTCTCAAATGTTTCGGCCGATTGCCCGAAGATCTTCATGACCGGCATGGCCCGTACGTATTCTACGATGCCGGCGTTCATGTCTTCCAGCGACCGGTGGTAATTCTGTATCTGTTCCCGGTTTTTGCCGCCGTACATTTTGGGGATAAGTAGGGCCAGCACCAGCAGGGGCACGAAGCTGATGGCTGCCAGGCGTCCGTCCTGCGAAAACAGGTAAACAATGGTGATCAGTGGCAGCGTTACCCCTTTCACAAAGTCGGGGATCTGGTGGGCTATGAAATTCTCAATACGCTCCACATCATCGGAAAGGATTTTCTTCAGGGCTCCGGAATTGCGGTTGGTCAGGTAGCCCATGGGCATTTTCCCTACTTTGTCCGTAATGTATCTCCGAAGCTCAAAAAGGATATTGAACGCGGCGATATGGGATAAAACCCCTGACAGGAACAGCACCAGCATGCTCACCACAGCCGCGATAACCGCCTTTATGATATACGTGCGAATGAGCTCAAAATCCACGGTTTCGGTAGTGAGCTCCCGCATAATATAAAATACAAGCACATAGGGCACCAGGCTCAGGATAGCGTGAATAACCGCCAGCAGTCCGGAGGCCAGCAGCAGCCCTTTCTTCCTTCCTGCTATCTCAAGCAGGCGTGCAATGCCCGTTTTTCGTTTACTCATGGATAAATCAAAGTTTATTAAGAATAATTCTAAATAATTTTTAAATTTGGGCAAATATAGGAAAGCGGATGATGCCGGCAGGTGCGTTAGCGGGAGTATAATGTCCGCAAAACGGATTATTTGAAACAGAGAAGGCAAAACAGATGCTTACCCAGGACATGAGCATCGGGGAAGTGGCCCATATTTGAGGATATAAAAACCCGCGCCATTTTTCGGCCGCGTTTAAAAGAAAATTCGGTGTGCTGCCGAACCGGATCAGGCGCTGAATGGATATAAAACAAACTAATTCGTATGCCAAAAGTAACTCCCGATTTATTTGAAGTGCTGAACGACCCCAAAGTGGAAGCCGTTCTGACCCGACTCTATAAAGATGCCGTAAAGCAGATCAATTCCGTTATCTGGCACCTCCTGCCCAAGGCATTTCAGCTCTTCGGCAAGGGCATCCATTGGAAAACGGAAAAGAACGTCCGCTTTTACGATGACAAATACATTCCTGTCGTTCCCCAGCAGGGCACGTTCCTGTATATGCAGACCCGGGCCCTGAACGCTAAAAATATTTTAGAATTCGGTACATCATACGGTATCTCTACCCTGTACCTGGCCAAGGCGGCCAAAGACAATGGGGGGAAAGTCATCACTACCGAATACCTGCCGCATAAGGTGGCCGCAGCGAGGCAGAATTTTGAAGACGCCGGGCTGTCGGAGTACATTGAGCTCCGGGAAGGCGATGCCCTGGAAACCTTGAAAAACATCGATACTGAAATAGATTTTGTACTTCTGGACGGCTGGCCTGACCTGGTTTACCCGGTTTTCAAACTGATAGAACCCCGGTTGAAAAAAGGGGCAGTAATAGCCGTAGATGATGTGAAAGAATACAAACCCTCCATGCAGGATTACCTGGATTATGTGCGAAATCCTGAAAACGGGTATATTTCCACCACCATTTATCCCAATAAAGGCACGGAGTTCACCGTAAAAGTAAAATGAAACGTACGCCCCGGGCAGCGCAATTGTTGAAAGAATGCCTTAAGAAATAATACCAGGGCAGATCAGTCGCATTTCCCGTCAGGAGTGCAGACCGGCCCTTCAATTACTTCCAATTGGGGTTCGGGGTGGTCTTTCTGCCATTCGGCAAATGATTTCTCCAGGGTTTGCAGAAACAACTCTGCAGGCTGGGCGCCTGAAACGGCATATTTACGGTTAAATACAAAGAAGGGTACTCCGGTAACCCCCAGCTGCCGGGCCTCCTGTATGTCCTGGTTTACCCGGTAAGCGTACTCGTCATCGGTAAAAGCCACCTGCAGCCCGGTTTCATCCAGGCCGGCTTCTTTGCCCAGCTGAGTCAGGGTGCTTATGTCGGCTACGTTTTTGCTTTCGGTAAAAAAGGCACGGAACAACCTCTCTTCCATGGCGTCGCCCAGTCCTTTTGTTTTGGCAAACTGTATCAGTCGGTGGGCATTCATGGAATTAACGGTTACTGAATTATATAAATCGTATTCCAGGCCTACCTCTTTCGCATACCGGGTAACGTTTTCCAGCATTCCTTTTACCTGTCCGGCATCCATTCCCTTGCGTTTAACCAGGTAGTCAAGGTGACTTTCGGTGGCCGTTTCAGGAGCCGAAGGGTCAAGCTGGAAGCTTTTCCAGACAATCTCCACGCGACTGCTGCCGGCAAATTTTTTCAATGCCGTCTCGTACTGGCGTTTGCCGATATAGCAAAACGGGCACATAATATCACTCCATACTTCCACTTTCATTTTGGGTGCTACCGGTTCCATGTCTTAAAATTTATGGTCATTACTGCTTACATAAATAACACCGGAACAAAGGAAATCATTCACGTCCTCTTAAAAAGCCTTCCCGGGCAATGATAAGCAGATACCAGCATCCCGATCTGTTCGTTAATAAGCATAACATTGTATAACTACCCGTATGCCGTTTGAAACGATTGCGTTAATGAATTACAGAAAGTATTTCGGTACAAGAGAAATACTGAATATTCCTGAATTAAAGCTGAACAGGGGTATTCATTGGATCAGAGGGGAGAACGGGGCAGGGAAGAGCACACTGCTGCGCTCGGTAGCCGGTATCTGCGGCTTTAAAGGTACGATTGTTTTAAACGATACCATTGACCTGGTCAAAAATCCGGTAGAATACAGAAGGAAGGTCAATTTTGCAGAAGCGGAACCGATTTTCCCGCCTTTCCTGACGGGGAAAGACTTGTTTGAGCTTTTTTGCGAGACCAAATCGGCCGACAGACCCCGGGCGGAAGCCCTGACAGAACAGATGAAGATTGACTTCCTGGACGATCCGGTTTCCTCTTATTCCAGCGGGATGTTGAAAAAGCTTTCCCTGGTGCTCGCCTTCACGGGCCAGGCAGAGGTGATACTTTTAGATGAGCCCCTGATTACGCTTGACAGCGCTTCAACGGCTGTGGTGCTGGCATGGATCGAAGAATATTACAGGAGGTACAATACGTCGTTCCTGGTGACATCGCACCAGGAAATTCCGCAAAGCTTATATACAAGCCAATGGTTAATGGATAAAAAGACCCTGCACCTTCTATGATCAGATCCAGCCGTGTCTTATATAAGCTTTTTGTCAAAAGCTATTACCGGGCCCATGCCAGCCAGATACTCGTCTTCTTTACCCTTTTCGGGGTCTATTTCTTTTTTACCCCGGTATTGAAAGACTCCCTTCTCAGCTTTTCCGAGAAGGTCTATCATAACCTGCTGCTGACCATATCTGTAGTGAGCGAGCCCCTGTTTGCAGGGCTTTTTGCCGTTTTTTTTGTGATCTTCCTGATCCGGGTAAATAAATATATAAAAGAGCTGCTGCCCGATCCGCAATATACTTTTTTGTTCTATAGCATAAATTCCCTGAAAAAAAGCCGGCAATTGCTTTGCTGGGTTCTGGTGAGTCTGGGCATTTCCCTGCCTTTCCTGGTTTTTATTGCTTTTTCAGTGGTGGTCGGCATTGTCAAAGGCTACTACCTTATACCCCTGGTGCTGCTGTGCCTGGCCGGTGTGGGTGTAACCATTAATTCGGTGCTGCTGGTTAACCGGTTAAATTCTCCCCGGCATTTTGATTCTGCCTCATTTTTAAGCAGCTATATTACCGGCTGGAAGAAACCCCGGTTTGCGATGTTCCCGCTCTATGCAGCAGAAAAATTGCCGGGTACATTCTTCCTGTCAAAATCACTCAGCTTACTGTTGATTTTTGCCGTTTATTTCCTGTTCCGGGAGGATATGAACAGCTACCAGCTTAACGCGGTATGCGGATTACTGGCCGCGGTGTCAAATGCCTACCTTTTGTTTGAAGAAAACAGGTTTAACACTATGTTTTTAAGCTTTTACAGGAACCTGCCCGTTCCGGCCTACCGGGTTTTTCTGCAAATCTGCTTCATGTGGATGCTGCTGCTGCTTCCCGAGATGATCGCCTTCGCCGCCCTGCCGGCTTACCGGGCCCCGTTGTTTTCGGTAGCCCTACTGCTCTTTTTCAGAGCTATTCTGCTGACGGTAACACAAGACTTTAAGCGGTATTTTTATGGGGTTTTACTGCTGTTCCTGGTTCTGTTTATAGCTATCCTGTTTAAGGTATTTGGCCTGCTGGTCATCGTTTGTTTTGCAATTTCCTGTAAATCGGTGTACTCAAACAGGTAAACGTTTCCTGGACACCGGAACTCTCTTGTACAAAACGCTCGCAGTAGTCCTTTATCAGGTTTTATGCCAGCCGGAACTCCCGCATTACTTCTTTCTGGCTGCCTGTGACTTTTGCCGGATCAGAGAAGGCAGGGTGGGAAATGTCAACTGCAGCATGCCGTTCCGCAACCGCAGGTTTTAGATTTCTCTGCATAAACCGTAATGCTGAAAATTCCGGTATTCCCTGATTTGAAGCTTTTAAGCTCATCTTCGCTGAGGTAATTTCTTAGAATGTCATCGGGAATGGTGATCGGCTTTTCTTTTTGGAGGGTAATGTTGGAAAAGCCGGCGGTACTGATCAGCTCCAGGTAGGCGTCTTTCTGAATAGCCCCGGCTACACAGCCTGCGTACATTTCGGCGGCACTGCGTAATGCTTCGGGAAGGTGGCCGACCAGGACCACATCTGAAATGCTGAAATGCCCGCCTTGTTTCAGTACCCGGAAAATCTCCCTGAAAACCCGCTCTTTGTCGGGAACAAGATTCAGGACACAATTGCTCACCACCACATCCGCCACACCGTCAGAAACGGGAATATTTTCAATATCGCCCAGCCGGAACTCCACATTCATAAAACCTGCTTTTTGGGTGGCGATTCTTGCTTTGTCGACCATGGCAGGGGTAAAGTCGATACCGATCACCCTGCCGTCTTCCCCGGTTTCATTCCGGGCAATGAAGCAGTCATTACCTGCCCCGCTGCCCAGGTCAATTACCGTATCTCCCCTTTTTATTTTGGCGTATTGAGTGGGTAGCCCACAGCCCAGGCCCAGGTCTGCTTCCGGGTTATAGCCGCCCAGCTCGTTATAGTCTTCGCTCATGATGTTATAGACCTCCGTGCTGCAGCCGCCCGCACCACAGCAGGAAGACGCATTGGTGTCTTTGTCCTGTAGGGCTATCTGCGCGTACTTTTGTCTTACCATTTCTTTGATGTCATTTTCCATTATTCCTATTGTTTTATTGTAATATTACGATATTTAAAAACCTTAACAACACTCCGGACGGTTGTTTAGCCCTGATATAACAGCTGACAAATAGCTGCTCAGCAGCGCGAACGTACTTTCATTGATACAATAACAGATGGAATTCCCCTCAATATTCCCTTTTATCAGCCCGGCGTTTTTTAATTCTTTCAGGTGCTGGGAAACGGTAGGCTGCGCCAGGGGCAGCTCTTCCACAATATCGCTGCAAATACAGGCATTGACTTTAAGCAAATGCTCGATGATGGCTATCCGGGCAGGGTGGCCCAGGGCTTTGGCGATAGTAGCTACCTGGTTCTGGCGGTCGGTGAAGTGATCTGTTTTGGTAGCTCCCATTGATTTTATATTTTAATATCGCAATATTACGATAATGTAATTTTGCAGCAAAATATTTTCTGCTTTTTTTTAAATCACTAATAATCCAGGTTGTTTTCTGTTTTTCACCGGCTTGATAAACACTTATTGGCAGAATTTGAATACATGCTGGAGAAGAAAAATTATCAACGAATTTTTCGTTATCTTTATAACATGAAACGCCGGACCTTTATACAGCAAACTGCATGGACAGGAGCGGGGCTGATGTCTGTCCAGTCCCTCACGCAGGCTTTTTCACAAACCAATCTTCAAATGGCAAGAATATTCATTACCGGCTCTTCAGACGGGCTGGGCCTGCTGGCGGCAAAATCACTGATAGAGCAGGGGCATCAGGTAGTTTTACATGCCCGTAATGCCGGGCGAAAAGAAGAGACTTTACAAAAGATACAGGGGGCAGAGGCGATTTTAACGGGTGACCTGACCAGCCTTCAGGAAACGAAAGCGCTGGCAGAGCAGGTCAACCAATTGGGACACTTTGACGTTGTTATCCATAATGCCGGGGTGTATACGGCTGCGGCACAGCAGATTTTTTCAGTCAATGTGCTGGCGCCTTATGTGCTTACCTGCCTGATCCGGAAACCTGAGCGGCTGATTTACCTGACTTCCGACATGCATACCGGCGGCCGCCCTAAGCTGGAACATTTCAAAACCGGTATTGAACACATTAATTATTCCGACAGCAAGCTTCACGTCCTGATGCTTTGCAAAGCCGTGACCCGGAAATGGAAAGAGGTGTATGCCAATGGGGTGAACCCGGGTTGGGTGCCTACAAAAATGGGCGGCGCTAATGCACCGGATGACCTGCAGAAAGGATACGAAACACAGGTATGGCTGGCTGTCAGTAACGATGCTGAGGCCAAAGTGAGCGGTCGTTATTTCTATCATCAGAAGGTAAAAAGCGCTAACCCGGCTGCCGATGATGTTTCGCTGCAGGAGAGGTTTATGGCGCTGTGTGAAGAAATTACCGGGGTGAAATTTCCTGAAGGAGGTAAGTAGTTTAACCTGGAGCTGCCCGGTAGTGAAACCGATCCGATGGATACCTTCTGAAAACCCCAAACAACAGGTCAGTACCGACCGGAATCACACGAGCTTAACCATGGGCTGACTTAACCCGTTGACCTCATTTTTGATAATGGAATATTTGTCCAGCGTGGAAAGCAGCTTGGTTAAGGTCTTAAAACCGTAGGTCCTGGAATCGAAAGAAGGCTCTATTTTCCGGATATTTAAACCTACCTGAGATACAAGAGCCTGGTCATCTTCATTGGCTGAAATCTGGAAAGCACGGTCAATAAGATTTAAGTCCAGTTCCGGGAATTTCCGGGAGGGCTCCTCCGGCTGTGGTTTAGCCGCTTCTGTTTTTTGCTTCTCTTGATTTTTAACAGCCTTTTCTTTACCGGCAGCCGGTGTTTTCGGCTTTTTTGTTGTTTTTGAAACCGCCTTTTCTTCTTTTACAACCGTGCTTTCTTCAACGATCAGGTTTTCGGTAAACGTGAAAATCTCGCAGGAGTTTACAAAGGCTATAGGGGTTGTTCTTTTCCCGATTCCCATGACAAACAAACCTTCTTCCCGTATCCTTTTGGCTAAACCGGTATAATCACTGTCGCTTGAAACAATACAGAATCCCTCCATATTTCCCGCATAGAGAATATCCATTGCATCAATAATCAGGGAGCTGTCGGTGGAGTTCTTTCCTGTAGTGTAGGAGAACTTCTGAATAGGGCTGATCGAATATTGATTTATTTTTTCTTTCCAGCTGTTCATTTGGGGGTTGGTCCAATCGCCGTAAACCCGCCGGATGGTGGCTTTCCCGTAAACAGAAACTTCTTCTATGATCTCCTTAATGAGCTTTGCCTGGGCATTATCTCCATCAATTAATACAGCAATATTGAATTTGTTCATTGGGTAAACCGGGATAAGGTGTAAATTCCGGAGCTAAAATAAAAAATCCCCGGTTACTATAACCAGGGATTCTTAAAAAAGATCTTATAAGACTATCGGTCTCAATATCTGCCTCTGTTAGAATACGAATTGTTGCTTCTTTCTCTGGAGCCTCTTTCTTCGGCTTGTTTCACCACGATGGTTCTTCCGTCCAGCTCGCTTTCGTTTAATTCGGCAATAGCTGCAGATGCTTCCGCGTGATCACCCATTTCCACAAAACCAAAACCTTTTGATTTTCCGGTGTAATTGTCCATAATTACTTTCGCCGAATCTACTGATCCATACGTTTCAAATGCTTCTCTCAGGCCGTCATCGTCCGTGTTGAAGCTCAACTTCGCTACAAAAATGTTCATAATACTAATAAAAAAATAATTGAAAAATCAGAGTAGCTCTATTTGACAGGATTTGAAAATATAATTCAGAAGAAAAATCTTGAAAAGCTATAAACGAAATACTCTATTAACTTCACAAAGGTACAAACAATATTTTACATAAAATACTTTATTCCAATAAATTATCCGGAATACTTTATGTTCATTGATCAACCTGTGTTTTCTTTTCCCTGACCCCGGCCTGTTAATTGATAATCTCTCCCTTATTGGTGGCCAGCCTTTCCCGCCATTTCTGAAGCTCTTCTTCCGGTAGCCTGCTCCATCCGGTGAGTTCGCCGGTAATTCTCAGTGGCTCTGCGCTACGGTAGGAGCGTGTCGGGTTGCCCGGAAATTTTTTATCTGTAACATTCGGGTCATTTTCAAAGCTCCCTGTGGGTTCAACGATGTATACCCGCGGGGCTCCGTCGCCTTTGGCCAGTTCTGCGGCCAGTCCTGCATTATTACCCAGGGCAGTAAAATAAATATGGTTCATTTTGAGCCCGGATTTATAATTGGAGCTGCCACCGGCTGTCAGTAAATCGCCCGGCTGCAAATCTGCTTTTGTACCGTGATAAAATGGACCTTTATCAGCAGGGTTGTGCTTAAACAGGGCGGCTGATTCCGAATTCTCCTTTGCCTTTTCTGCGTCACCCAAATCTTCGTAGCATCGGGCAATGTTTGCGTACAGTGACGGGAAAGCGCTCTTAACCGTATCATCGTTTATTTTTAATACATGCTGCAGGGCCGTTTCAAGCCACCCTAATTTACCCGAAACCGTTTCCTGGTGCCGGGCTACATAATGGGCGGCAAGAAATTTCTCCAGGTCGTTGGTTGCTTCCTCCCAGGCCTGCAGAAACAATTGGGCGGCTTCTTCCGGCCGGCCTTTTTCTTCCATATCCATGCCCTGTATGCAGCGTTTAACCACAGGATTAAAGGGTGAAAATTCCATTCTCTGATCTAATCATCGTAAAAAGAAACGGCAATATAGGAAAAAAGAGAGGCATCCGCATTCTTCCGGTTTTCCAGGTTGACCCCCATACCGCTTTCAAAAATGATAACCGGATCGTTTTCCTTCCTGTTTTCAAGCCCTTTTACAAAAGCATGATAATTGCTTCCATTGACATTCATTGTTTTTTCCTGTCCGGACATAGCGACAGATAGCATGAAAAATGAAAATTACTCTCATGGATAAATGATCCGGAGGTTCCTGAACCACCCCTCTGAGCCGTTACCTACCCAGAAACCAATACGACCCTGCCTTTGACTGCTGAGTTGTTCCACCTGAAGGGCGGGTTCAGATGCGTGATTGATATAGACCTTTACTTCGGGGTAGTTTACGACAATCCGGACATGAAACCAACTGTCTGCCGGGTCAGGCACGGGATTAGCTGCGTTTTCGTATCTTCCGGGGAATTTATCGCGCAATTTCTCCCAATCGTTTCCGGGCAAGCTTATATACTGAACGGAATGCCCCTTTCGTTCCGGGTTATGGAAGTTGAACGGACGGAAATACACCGCATCAAAGGTACTGTTGTCCCGGCCATGGAAAGCCAGCCCCACGAAACTTTGCCCCGGGATGGCCGTACCCTTCAGCTCGAGTTCAAGGATACCATTCGCAAAAGAGGAGTCATTAAGCCAAAGCACGCCATAATCTTCTTTTTTATTCAAATGAACTTCGCCGTCTGTAAAGGAAGCCTTGCGGTTGAACTCCGTAAAGCGTTCAGCATGTATAGAAACAGTTCCGGCTTCAGACTGAGCCAGCAGCCGCCCGAAGGTTCCGGCCAGGATAAATGCAATCTTAAAAAGTGTTCTCACAGTTCTTGTTATTTTTAGCGCAAAAGTAAATTCTCCGGAGTGCGTAACGCCGGTCAAACCCGGTTCAAAACCCGGTCAAACTGGATTCTGACATCGTTTATAAAACTATATGAATATTTGTAGCTACTTTTAGAGAGAATTACACCGAAAGAAAACAATTTCAGTTATGCCTTTTTCTGACCAGGCTTACCTGGCACTATGCAGGAAACAGATCGAAAAAAAACTGGCGTTCGGGAACGGCAACGGGTACACCCAACGCGACCTCGAAACCCTATCACAGCATATTGAAGAACGAACAGGAGTTGTTTTGAGCTTGTCTACCCTGAAGCGTCTCTGGAAAGACGACTTCAAGCAACGACCTCAGCCGGCTACCCTGAATGCCCTGGCCGCAGTATTGGATTACCGCGACTGGCAGGATTTCAGGCAGCAAAACACTCTCCCGGCCCAACGCTCCGTTTCAAAGAAAACCCTACTGCAGATCGGTGGGCTACTCCTGCTCCTGGCCGTTGCCTCTCTTTTGATCATGCACCTGATGAACCGATCTGCCAGGGATGTAAAAATCAGGGGGCCTGTACGATTTTCGGCTCAAAAAACCGTAGTTTCAGGTACCCCGGCCACGGTCATATTCAATTATGACGTATCCGGCGTAAGCGCCGACAGCTTCTTTATTCAGCAATCCTGGAACCCTTCACACCGGGTTCCTATTTCCCCTAAGGGAAATATCTATTCGGGCATTTACTACGAATCAGGTTATCACCGGGCGCGACTGATGGCTAACGACACCGTTCTGGCCATGCAACCCATACACATACTCAGTGAAGGCTGGGAACCCCGGCTCTATTACAATTACCGCGACAGAGAACCCATTCACTTTAAGAAGGAAAATTTTACCGGCCACGGGCGTCTGCACATCAGTAAAGAACTGCTCATCAAAAAGAACGTAGATCTCTCCCGGGCATTCGAGACAAGGATCACCAACAGCCGGGTGTTCGGCTCTTCTTCAGACCATTTTGATTTGGTCTCCCGCATAAAAGTAGACAGCCTGACCGATACAGCCTGCCCCTTTATGCAGATCAATATTGTAACCGAGAAAAATTTTTTCTGGATACAGCTGCAAAACCGGGGTTGCGAAACAAATGCCGGCTACAAGCTGGGCGAAATCATACGCTCAGGTACCAACAATGACCTTTCTCACCTGGGAGTTGACGTATTCCAATGGCAGGAAATACGCGTCCGGGTGAAAAATAAGCAGGCCGAAATAATACTGAACGGGCAGCTACTGGTAACCGAGACTTTCCGGGAGGACTTTGGAGACATTATGGCAATCACTTACATCTTCAGCGGCACCGGGTCTATTGACCACGTCAGGCTGGCCGGTAAAAACGGGGAAGTCGCTTTTGAAGATAATTTCAATTAGCCGAAAGCTTGGTGGTCACATATATATAGCGTTGCAGCGCTTCTTTAATTAATGGACTTCTGAGTAATAACAAATGGGCTTTACAGTAAACTCCGTTCAGATTGTTTTGATTACTTTTGTGATGTTTAATTGATAATCAATATATTATGGGACAGGAACCGGCAGAGAAATATGGGATGATAACCTATTCCGGTGTTTTTCTTACATGCTTTGCTGATTTAGAGGAAAGATGCTTTCACGCGATGCCAGAACACGTGTTATTCTATTTATACTCCGGTGAACAAATACTGGAAGATAGGGATAAAAAAGTAAAGGTGAAGGCCGGTGAATGCGCTTTTATACGCCGGGATCACCGTATTCTGATGAATAAGTACAGTAAGGGAAAAAAGCCGTACAAGAGTATCACACTCAGCTTTAACCGGGGTGTTTTGAAGGATATTTATAGCCAAATGAACAAATCAGGTATTCCCGGGAATATTCCTGTACCAGATGAAAAGGTGATTAAAGTAAAGACTACACCGGATATTGTAAGTCTTTTTCATTCGCTTACTCCTTATTTTGATGAAAATGTAAAGCCATCAGATAAGGTAGTTTATCTTAAGCTGATGGAGGCCATTTACGCCATGTTGGAGCAGTCTGAGCTTTTTTATCCTATCCTGTTTGACTTTGCCGATCCGTGGAAAATAGATATACTTGAGTTTATGAATAACAATTACATGGATGAACTATCTATCGAGGAAATTGCGGCATATACAGGTCGTAGTCTTTCTGCATTCAAGAGGGATTTCAAGAAAATCAGTAGCCTCTCTCCTCAAAAATGGCTAATCAAAAAACGCTTGGAAGTGGCTTACCAGAAATTGAAAGAAGGAAAAAGAGTGCAGGATGTTTACGTAGAGGTAGGCTTTAAAAACCCCTCGCATTTTTCTACTGCATTCAGGAGACAATACGGGATTCCACCTACTGAAGTTTTAGCATAATTATAAAGGCCTTACGCATTGGGGGCCTGGGAATAGAAAGGAACAATAAGGGCATGTGAAAGTTCCCTACCCAAAGCAAGCACACCTAAGCGCGTTGAAGAAAACTTTAAAAGTCTGGCTATCTCCCGCCAAGATAGACTTTATCTATTGCCAGAAAGCAAAATTTACCTGTAAGAATTTAAAATTCAAGTATTTACCAAAATGGACTTTTGAGTAAAGACGTTTGGGCTTTATAGAAAAGCCCTTGCGAAGTGCGCCTTTTAATTTTGTATTTGAAAACTATAAAACAAGAAAAATGAAAAAGAATAGCACGTCACGCAGGAATTTCCAGCAACAAACCACATTGGCTGATGCAGGTCTTACTCTTGCAGGACCGTTACAGATGTGGGCACAGCCTGGTTATACCGGAGGTGGATTGAAAAACATTCAATCAATTGGGATAGACAATTCAATAACAGGAAATATATATCATACTATGAAATTGATACAGTATAGGGAAACCCAAAAACAGCTAAAACGGCATATCGTACTATTTGTTCTTATGGGCCTTAGCTTTAATGCCCTATCGCAAAATCCGGATAGTACAAAAGCGAAGGTTTCAGGCGCAGTTTCCATCACCAATAATGGGGTGTCCCTGGTTCCGGCATTTAGTTTGGGCAACCCTGCGGCCATTTTTGATGTGGCGATCAGGAAAAAAAGATTCAGCTTTGAGCCGCAAATGGCCTTTAGTGTAAAAGATGCAACGCCCTGGTACCTTGTTTTCTGGCTGCGCTATAAAGCCATTGAAACATCAAAATTTAATATGAGGGTAGGATTTCACCCGGGCTTTCTGTTTGATGCGGGAAACCAACTAGTCAACGGTGTCGATGAAGAGCATATTACCACTTCGAGATTTTTTGTAGGTGAACTGGCCCCTAACTATGTGATTTCAAAAGACGTGAGTGTAGGTGTCTATTACCAGCATTCCCGCGGGTTCACCAGCCTTTTAAGGAAGTCACATTTTCTTGGGATAAATGCCGGTTTTTCCGACATCCGCCTGGGTACAAAGTTTTATATGAAGGCTGCGCCACAAGTATATTATCTGAAAAATGATGATAAGGAGGGTTTCTACGTGACCTCGACCATCGCCCTGGCCCGGCGCGGTTTCCCCGTTTCTGTTTCAACACTGTTAAACAGGAAACTTCGCTCGGATATTCCCAGTGATGATTTTCTCTGGAATGTCATGCTTACTTATTCTTTTTAATCAACTGTTTTTTTAAATCTTAAATTGGAAAACATGAAACAATCTGTTGTCACATTATTATTTATGCCCGTAGTTATACTGCTAATGGCGTGCAGCAAAGCCGGGCCTGATACTATAGATATTACACCGCCTGCCCCCGGGGCGCTGCAAACCCGGACATTCGTACTAAATGATGTTCAGTTTACGATGGTGGCAGTTGAAGGGGGGACATTTATTATGGGTTCTAATGAGCGTGCAAAAGGTAGTGGAACCCAGGTGAGTAACCAGGCCGGTGAACACCAGGTAACACTTTCTTCTTATCTTATAGGTGAAACGGAAGTGACACGGGCGCTTTGGAACGAGGTGATGAACGGTAAGTATAGTAATAGTGACCTAAACTACCCTGTTGCCAGTGTAACCGTGCCGGATTGCCGAACCTTTATCAAAAAACTTAACGATAAGGCGCACGCTGCCGGGATTATTCCTGCCAATCAAAATTTCTATCTTCCTACTGAAGCTCAATGGGAGTTTGCCGCGAAAGGCGGTAACAAAACCAGGGGCTATACATACGCAGGAAGCAATGTCTTATCCGAAGTGGGATGGACCAGTAGCGATGGAAGCAGTGTTCACCCTGTTAAGCAGAAAAAACCGAATGAGTTGGGAATCTATGACATGAGTGGCAATGTCTACGAGTGGGTGGCAGACTATGCGGCGCCGTATTCAACTACTCCCCAGACTAATCCGTGCAATACGACGCCCGGTAACAATTATATTAAACGGGGAGGTAGTTTCTACTACAATGATCCCTACCGGTTTACCACCACATACCGGTACTTTTATTCGTCAACAGATTACACGATCGGGTTGAGAATTGTTCTTTTAAACATTTAATAAATATTTAGTTATGATTCTGAAAGAAAATTATACGCTGTCCAATGGAGTGGAGATTCCAAAATTAGGGCTTGGGACCTGGGAAATTAGTGATGAAACGGTTGCGCAAGCAGTAAAAGATGCCGTTGCCATCGGGTACCGGCATGTAGATACAGCACAGGGCTACGGCAATGAACGTGGAGTTGGTGAGGGTGTCAGAACCTGCGGATTACTCAGGGAAGAAATATTTGTGACCACAAAATTGGAGGCAGCTATTAAAACTTACGAGGAAACGGCTGGTGCCATTGACAGATCACTTCATCTATCAGGCCTGGAATATATTGATCTGATGATTATTCACGCCCCCAAACCGTGGACGGAGTACGATAAGGAAGATCGCCATTTTGAGGGCAACAGTCAGGCCTGGCGTGCTTTGGAAGAAGCTTACAAAGCGGGAAAACTGCGCGCTATAGGTGTTTCAAACTTTCAGATCGTAGATATTGAAAATATCTTGCAAAACGGTACTGTAAAGCCTATGGTAAACCAGGTTTTAACCCATATCAGCAATACGCCGAGAGAACTGATAGACTACTGTCAGCAAAACAATATTCTTGTAGAAGCTTATTCGCCCATTGCGCATGGAGAATTGCTGAAAAATCAGGAAGTGATCCGGATGGCTGAGAAATACCATGTTTCAGTGCCGCAGCTGGCTATCCGTTATTGCCTTGAGCTGGGGCTGCTGCCGCTGCCAAAAACCGCTAACCCTAAGAATATGAAAAGTAATTCAGAGGTAGATTTTACAATATCGGCCGAGGACATGGAATTCTTAAAAAAGATGGAGAGAATCAAAGATTACGGAGAATTCAGTCATTTTCCTGTTTTTTGGAAATGAGGGAATTTATACACCTGGTGTTCGACAACAACTTATACTACCAAAATGGTATTTATCGAATACCTTACATGATGGATGCGCTTGTGCATAACCATCTGATAATGAAAGAAAAAGGGAGTTTCGTAAAGAAATCCCCTCCCAAGCAGGCTACAAGGGATTCCAGTCGAACACCTGATACCGTTTTTGTCGTTTTTGCATGCTATTAAATCGCTGTAAATCAGACAAATAGTCATATTTCTATTTTTAAGGGAGTATACATCGGCCAGGTTGTTTGACAATTTGTTTAACAAATTTTAGTACTAACCCAAAGCACAATCGGTAGGTATGCAAGACTGAAAATGTGGTAGCAATCTGACACAATGAAGCAGCAATCTACAGCCCTACCAATGCCCGCAGCCTGTTGTACCGAAGCGCGAAGTGAAGGATGAGCCTGGTGAGCTGTTCGGTACAAGGGGCTGCACCGCTTTTTCGCTAAAAGGCTCTTCCTCCTTATAGTCGGGAGAGCCTTTTGGCCGCCCGGAATAAGAAGGCATGTCAAATTTGTACAACCCTGTAGGCCTTTCAATCTTTACTATCCTAATCCTATCTAAGAATCCATCCTAACAGGCCCCAAATCATCAAGCCCATAGCCAGGATTCTTAACAGTCCTTCAAATAAAGTCGTTATCAGCCCGACAAAGTAATTGCTGTAATGTTGTAAACCTCCCGGGCCTCTACGGTTAAACCGCCTCATCCCTACAAAGAGGCTAATTCCCAACCCGATAAAAAATTTAGCCGGATAGGACAATTCCCGCAGAAATTCTACAATAGTTACCATAACGCTATTCCTTTTATATATCACTAATTTGATCAATAACGTGTAAAAAGGTGACCCTTTCGCGTGGTCACCTTATGTACCCTTTAGACAAATAAGAATGTACAATCTCTCAGATATTCTGTATTAAAACCCTGTTGGGAAGAAATCTGATATAAAATGAAAAATATTTTACCGTTAACTAATTTTTCCGACTAAAAATGATTGAACATTTCTAATAATAAATATAACTTTATCGTATAATTATTTATTAACACGATTTAAAGATTAATTACCATGAGAAAGGGAAATTTACACATTTTTATTATCCTAATATTAGGACTTGTTTTCCACGAAAACAGAGTATATAGTCAAAGTTTTTGCGGAACAGCTCATCATTACGGAAATACCTTAGTAAATGCGATGTTAAAATCCGGGAACATCAGTGGTTATTGGTGGGATGTATAATACTACTCCGATGGTGACCTCTAATGTATTAGTTCATGAAGTAGGTCACCTCCTAAATTTGTTTCATACATTCCATGGGTGTGAAGGAGGAGGAACTGATTGCACTGGGAACCCTGTGCCATCCGAGTGTTTAGAAAACCCTAATGGTTCAAATGGTACAACATGTGGAGATTTTGTGGCAGATACTCCAGCTGACCCATTTATCAATAATCTAAGTGTAAACTCAAGCTGCAATTGGGATGGAACAGTAGCCTCGATTAATGGCAACAGTTGTGGTATTACAGGAGCTACTTATACCCCGTTAACAAACAATATAATGAGCTATGTCCCTCCCGCATGTATGAGTTCTTTTACACCAGGACAAGGAGATAGATCACGACTGGAATTAGAATATGGCTCTGTACTAAGTGCGGTTAGCTGGTCACAAAATACTCCTTACTTACAGGATATGCTGTATGGGACCTCTGGTAATGTTAATAACTTTGTAAATACGGTAAATTCAGTTTCGGCCAGTACTTGGTATATTGTGAGAACTAATAATCCTTTCAACACTACTACAAGTTGGACACCCAGTACAGCTATAGCCGGATATGTTTCTGGCCCTCATGAATACACATTTCAACTTAGTCCGGGCCAGTCAGTTATGTTTACACTAAATGTAAGCAATAGTTGCGGTACATCCCAAAGACATATTACTTTTACTACGGGTTCTTCATATAAGGTTTTCCCTAATCCTGCTAAGGAGAAACTTACCATATCATTCGACGAAACTCCAGGTAAAGGTATTAAGAGTATTCATATCGCACATGAATCGGCTGGAAGTCTCACTAAAATTTTTGATTTAGATGACAGAAAGTTGGCCGATTTTCTAAAGAATAAAGAAATCGCAATTGATATATCCGGATTTAAAAGAGGATTGTACTATGTGATTATTGAAGATAGCGAAAATCAGAAAGAGAGTATCAGAGTTTTATTTGAATAATATTAAATATCTTTTGTTATGTTAACAGTAACTAAGACATCCTTCTTGTTGTTAGTATTTACAATCAGTTTATTCGCTTGCTCTGAAGGAGATAGTGTATTAAAAAAAGGCGAATGTAAAAACTGTATTACACTTAAATACGGTGAAGAAGTTGCATTTCGAGACGGCTATAAAGTAAAGATAGAAGATTTATGGGATACCAGAGGTAAAAATTACAGCACAACTTTGGTTTACCCAGGTGCAAACTTTGGCCTCTCTTTAAGAGTTTTCAGCCCAACTTCTGATACAACTATTTCTATTAGTACTGCCGTATACAACAAAACAATACCCAAGTCAGATTTAGAGCCTTTGTTTAATAATACGTGGGGTACGAACTACGCTTTTGGTTATAAACTCGCGTTTTACGAGATTCTTCCGGTTATAGAAAATCCTGAAGCGCCTGTCGCATTAGAAGATTATGTAGTTACGCTGGCAGTGCGTAAAGAGTGATATTATCTCATAATGCGTATAATTAAAATCCTAATCTTTCGATAGGCATAAACCTGGTCTTAGTTAGTTCTTTAACATTAGTCATTACTGATATGGAAGTTTAATACTACGAAAAGTAATCACTAACTTATACTACCAAAATGGTATTTATCGAACACCTTACATGATGGATGTGTTTGCCCATAACCATCTGATAATGAAAGAGAAAGGATATCTAATCTACGAAAAAAAAGGGGATTTCGTGAAGAAATCCCCCCAAGCAGAGAGGAAGAGATTCGAACTCTCGATACAGTTACCCGTATACTACCTTTCCAGGGTAGCTCCTTCAACCACTCGGACACCTCTCTGTGAACCGGAATGCAAAGTTAGGGTAAAGAAATCTCTCCTGCCAGATTTTGGGCGAAAATTTCTTTGAGCGACGTGTCCGTCCGGGTCAGGCCCCACATCATTTTCCCCACGGCCGCTTCCAGGGTCATGTCAGAGCCGGAGATCACCCCGATGTCTTTCAGGCGCTGGCTCGAGGCGTATTTTCCCATCATCACTTTGCCGCCCGTGCATTGGGTAATGTTCAGTACGGCTTTGCCGCTGTCTATACCCTGCTTTAAAGTATCAATGAACCAGTCGGCCGACGGCGCGTTGCCTGAACCGTACGTGAGCAGGATCACCCCGCGGGTGCTTTCATTCAGCAGGTGCTTTCTCAGGATCTCCCGGCTGATGCCGGGGAAGAGCGTAAGCACGCTGACCTCGTCAGATAATACATTGTAAAAACGGGTTTCGCCTTCGCTGTAGCGGATATGCCTGAAATTGTAATCAATATACACCCCGATCTCCGCCAGGTAAGGGTAATTTTCCGAATCAAAGGCGTCAAACTGGCTGCTTTCCCGTTTACGGGCCCGGTTGCCGCGCAGCAGTCGCCCGTTAAAATAAATGCATACTTCAGGCACTATGGCCTTGTTGTTCATCCGGGCGGCGGCTATTTCTATACTGGTGATCAGGTTTTCACGGGCATCTGTACGCGGAATACCAATGGGCAGCTGGGCACCGGTAAGCACAATGGGCTTGTGCGGGTTATGGATCAGGAAGCTCAGTGCTGAGGCCGTAAACGCCATGGTATCGGTGCCGTGAATGATCACGAAGCCGTCGTAAGAATGGTAATGTCTTTCAATAATGCCTGCCAGCGTAAGGTAAATGTCGGCATCCACATCTGAAGAATCGAAAGGCTTCTCAAAAGACACCAGGTGAATTTCGGGGGGCAGATGGTTGAGCTCGGGCAGCTTTCGCAGCGTATCGTGAAAGCGAAACGGTACCAGCGTCTTCTTTTCTTCATCAAATACCATTCCCAGCGTGCCGCCGGTGTAAATAATGAGTATACGGGTGCCGTCGCCCGTCTTTATGGTTATCGGGTTAAAATTCGTCATCGGTTTCGGTTTTGAAAATAGAATAGCTGCCTTTCAGCTCTCGGAGGGTTTTTTCGTTTTTTTGCTCTTCTGCCAGCGCAATGCCGGCCAGGAATAATTCTTCAGCCCGGCCGGTTTCCCCTTTTTCAAAGTAATAATTGGCCGCCTGGTAATACACGGGGAGGTAGTCGGGAAAATCGCTGATAAGCTTCCCGAAAAGCCGCTCCGCCTCAGTAGGAGCGCTTCCGGCATACTCCAGAGCCAGTGCATAATAATTGAAAGGATCTTCGGGGAAATTTTCTATTTCTTCTTGTAAATATTTTATTCTCTGCGCTTGCATTCTTTAAAGTTGACCCGTAGTTTTGTAAATGTTATGCATGCATAACAATTTTAAAATGTATAAAAGTATATTCGATTTCAAAAGTACAACAATTACACAAAAATCATGAAAATTTTGGTTTGTATATCGAGTGTGCCGGATACGACCTCCCGGATTGCTTTCGAGGAAGGAAACACCCGGTTCGCTAAAGCAGGGATCCAGTACATTATTGGTCCGTATGATGATTATGCTTTGGCCCGTGCCGTTGAACTTAAAGAAGCCGGTGGCGGATCAGTGACCGTGCTGAACGTCGGGAAAGCCGATGCCGAACCACAGATCCGCAAGGCCCTGGCCATTGGCGCCGATGATGCCGTACGCATTGATGCCGAACCCGCCGATTCGTATTTTGTGGCATCTGAAATAGCATCGTATGCCAGAGACAAGGGATTTGACCTGATCCTGATGGGCCGTGAAACCACCGATTACAACTCGGGCGTGGTACACGGTATAGTGGGGGAGATGCTGGGGATTCCCTCGTTCTCACCCGTGATGGAGCTCAATGTGGAAGGCAATAAGGTATTGATAGCCAAAGAGATTGAAGGCGGAAAGGAAAAGCTGGAGACCTCGCTGCCCGTAGTGCTGGGCTGCCAGGAGCCGATAGCCGAATGGAAAATTCCAAGCATGCGGGGAATCATGAGCGCCCGAACCAAGCCGCTGGCTGTGGTGCCTCCTTCTGCCGGTGCGCTGACCGACGTCCGTTCGTACGAATTGCCACCTGCTAAGGGAGCGGTGAAAATGATCCCGGCAGAAGAGGCCGGCACGTTGATCCGCCTGCTGAAAACCGAAGCCAAAGTATTGTAAAATCCATTAAATCAAGAGATCATGACCGTTTTAATATTTGCCGAATTAGCAGACGGCAGCATCCGGAAAAATTCGCAGGAAGCCATCGTATACGGAGCAAAGGTGGCTTCGCAGACGGGCGGAAGCGCCCTTGTGCTCGCTATTGGTGAGGCATCAGAAGACGAGCTGGCCAAAGCCGGCCATTTCGGGGCTGAGAAAGTGCTCTACGTGAAGAAAGACGAGAACATCATGGCCTATGCCCGGGTAGTCACCGAAGTGGTGAAAAGCACCGGTGCCACCGTGGTGGTAGCGGCCCGCTCAGCGTTATCTGATGCCGTGCTGGCACGTGCTGCCGGTGCGCTGAAGGCCGGTTTTGCCGGTAATGTTACCTCCCTGCCTGACACCTCCTCCGGCTTTACCGTGACCCGGAGCATCTTTTCAGGCAAGGCATTTGCGCAAACCGCCATTACCAGCGATATCCGGATACTGGCCATCAAAAAGAACACCGTTGACGTGACCGAAGGGTCGGGTACCGCCCCGTTAGAAACCCTGAGCATAGATACCTCATCAGAAGACGGCAGCGCTAAGATTTTATCGGTGGAAAAAGCTTCCGGAAGCATTTCCCTGCCCGAAGCCGACATCGTGGTGTCGGGCGGAAGAGGCATGAAAGGCCCTGAGCACTGGCAGCCGCTGCTTGACCTGGCAGCCGCTTTAGGCGCTGCTACAGCCTGCTCCAAGCCGGTTTCCGACCTCGACTGGCGCCCGCATCACGAGCACGTGGGACAGACCGGCGTAAAAGTAGCTCCCAATCTCTACATTGCCTGTGGCATTTCAGGGGCTATCCAGCACATGGCCGGGGTAAACGCGTCTAAAGTGATCGTGGTGATCAACAAAGACCCGGAAGCTCCCTTCTTTAAGGCCGCCGACTACGGAATTGTGGGAGACGTATTTGACGTGCTGCCGAAGCTGACCGCCGCAGCGAAAGAGCTGTAATGAATAAAGCACAGATGCCTCTCTTATTTTCCTGGTAGAAGACCTGAAGGGATCAAATGTCTATAGCAATACAGGCATTTGATCCCTTCGGTCTGTTTTTGTTCCTGTACAATTATGCCTCAGGGTGTCCTTCACTGCGGCCATACTTTTCAACCCCTTTCCTGCGTTTCATTTAAAGAGAGAAATTTCGTAACTTTACACCTCTTTAACAGCCTGGAATGATTCTTGCCGGATCTTTCAGGAATCCGAACCAAAGTCTTGCATTTTGATAAAGTCATTTACACGGTTGGCCTTTTTCTTTGTCTTTATAAGCCGCCTTTCCGCCCAGGAAGTGCTCTGGGCCAATAAAGTGCTGGAAAAATCGTCAGAGACGGTAGATGAAAAATTCTCGCCGAAGCACCGGGCCGTGCAGGTGCTGGGGTCCCCCAGCGTATTGCCCCTGGCCGTGAGCTCGGCCTGCAGCTGGCGGCCGGCCGGTACCTCTTTTGGAGAAGATTATATTAAGGTAGGATTTGAAAAGGCTATCCGGGTCAGGCAGATCATTGTGGGTGAAACCGTAGGGCCCGGCGCAGTAGGCCGGATATTCGGGTATACAAAAGACAACAGGGAAATACTCCTCTTTGAAAATAAAGGAAACAATACCCGTCGCAAGGCCGGTATCTGGAACGAGATCATCCCCGAAACAGACCAGGAGATCGTGGCCGTGAAGCTGCTGATCGTGCATTCGCTGAACAAAGGTCCGAAAGAATACGATTGCATAGGTATCTCTGCCAGCAGTGAGCCGTTTATAGCACGGGTAAATGTAGCCGGGGGGCTCCCGCCTGACCTGGAGAAAATCAACCTGGGGGCAGCGGTCAATTCACGGTACAGCGAAGTGGCCCCGCTGGTTTCGCCTGACGGCCGTTATCTCTATTTTACCCGGCTGGATCACCCTAAAAATTATACTCTCCCGAACAAAAATGCAGAAGGCGAGCCCAGCCTTGATGTCTGGGTTTCCACCCTGTCAAAAACGGGCGACTGGGAGGCAGCCCGGAACATGAGCACTTCTATCCACAACAGCTCCAAAAATGCCGCTGCAACCATTGCCATGGACGGCAAAAGTATATTTGCCCTCAATGTGGAGGTGGCACCGGGGAAATACGATGCCGGCCTGACCAAGGTAAGCCTGAAAAACAACAAATGGGTCAATAAGCGCCCCCTGAAGATTGCCGATTTTGAAGCGCTCAGCTACTACAATCAAAACGATCGCAAGCCGAAAAAGGAAACCGAATTTTCCATGAGCTCCGACGAGCAGTTCCTGGTCATGGGGCTGGTCAGGAAAGAAACTTACGGTGATAAAGACCTCTATGTTTCTTTCCGTACGGGTGAAAACGCGTACTCAAAACCGGTGAACCTGGGCCCGGTGATCAATACGGCCGGAAACGAAGGGTCGCCTTTCCTGGCCGCCGATAACAAAACCCTTTACTTCAACTCCAACGGCCACCCCGGTTACGGCGATATGGATATTTTTATGACCACACGTCTTGACGACACCTGGACCAACTGGAGCGAGCCGGTCAACCTCGGTCCCCATATCAACAGCCCGCAGTTCGACGGCTATATTTCCATTCCGGCTTCCGGGGAATACGCCTATTTCAGCTCGGCCAAAAACTCTATGGGGCTTGATGACCTGTTCAAGATCAGGCTGTTCCCGGGTATCAAACCGGAAGCGGTGATGATGCTCGACTTCAAATTCGTGGATAAGGCTACGAAAAAAGAGCTCCGGCCTGAAATCTCCCTGCAGCGGTCGGGTAACCGGATGGATTTTATTTCCGATGAAGAAACCGGCTTTTTCAAAACCGTACTGCAGGCCGGGTTTACCTATGAGCTCACGGCCCGCCTGGAGGGATACCCGCCGTTTCGAAAAAGCATAGACCTGCGCCGGGCTACCGAATATACCGAGCTGCAGGAAGTATATGAGCTGGAAACCCTCGCCACTGCCGCTGCCGCCCCTCTGCAAAACACGGAAACGGTGATAAGCCCGCCGACCCGGAAAGAATCATCACCTGCTGCTGCCGTTCGGGAAACCCCGGTAAAAAAAGCAGGCACGGAAGCTGGTAAAGAGCCGGAAAGCGTGGCTGACCTGGTGCTGGAAGCCGGCAGGAAGCTGGTGCTGAAGGAAGTATATTTTGACCAGAGCAAAGCGGAAATCCGGGAGGAATCATACGCCGAGCTCGACAGGATCCGGAAGATCATGGTTGAAAATCCATCTATGGAAATCCTGCTGGAAGGGCATACCGATAACCAGGGCGATGCAGCCTTAAACTTTAAGCTGGCAGAAGAAAGAATCACCAACGTGAAAAACTACCTGACCGCCGACGGTAAAATCTCACCCGACAGGGTAGCCGTGAAATCATGGGGACAATACCGGCCTTTGCAAAAGAACACCACCGAAGAGGCCCGAAGGAAAAACCGGAGGGTTGAATTTACTATCACTAAAATGTAATAATTTTGCTAAAATTTAAATCTTATGATTCCAAAATTGCTTTTGGTTTTGCCTTGCTACAACGAAGAAGCTATTCTGCACATCACCAACACAAAGCTGAATGATTTCTGTGATTCGCTGATCAGCCGGGGGCTGATCAGTAACGAAAGCAGGATCTGTTACGTGAACGACGGCAGCCGGGATACCACCTGGGACATCATCGAGGCGCTGGCTGCCACAAACCCGCGGGTGTTGGGAGTGAAGCTTTCACGTAACTTCGGCCACCAGAATGCGCTCCTGGCCGGGTTGTTTGAATACAAAGGACTTTTCGACTGCTATATATCTATTGACGCCGACCTGCAGGATGACCTTAACGCCATCATCCCCATGCTGGAAAAATACCGCGAAGGCGCCTCGGTGGTATACGGTGTGCGCGACGACCGCAGCAGCGACACTTTTTTCAAGAAATTTACGGCAGAAACATTTTACAAGATGATGCTGTGGCTGAAAGTACCTGTGATTTTTAACCACGCCGACTTCCGCCTGATTGATAACCGGGTGCTCACCGAGCTGGAAAACTACCGGGAAGTAAACATGTTCATCCGGGGCATCATTCCCACTATCGGCCTGAAGAGCGAGAAAGTGTTCTACAAGCGCCTGGAAAGAGAAGCAGGGGAAACCAAATACCCGTTGAAAAAAATGCTTACGTTTGCCTGGAACGGCGTGACCTCCTTCTCCGTTATGCCCATGCGTTTTGTGCTGTGGTTCGGGGCCTTCAGCTTCGTGCTTTCTGCCATCCTGGCCATTTACGTGCTGTATACCAAATTTGCCGGGGTAACCACGGCCGGCTGGACTTCCACGCTGCTGATGATGGCCTTTTTTAACGGCAGCAACATGCTGGCCATCGGGCTGATCGGCGAGTATATCGGGAAAATATACGAAGAAGTGAAGGCCCGGCCCCGTTACATCGTGGAGAAAAGTACGGCAATGGAAAGCCATTGAAGGGCCTTAATGTAGAACCCGAAGGGTGCTTATAACAGAATACTATAAGCCATAGCCGGTAGAGGTAACCTTACCGGAAACGCTGAAGTTTTATGAGAAAATATATTTTACTTTTCATCCTGGCCGTTGTAGCATTAAGCCTCCGTCTCTACCGGCTGGATGCACGCGGACTGATCACCGACGAGAAATTTACCCTCCTGAATGCCAACGGCTTCTGGGTAGGCGGAGCCAACCAGTCGGCTTTTAAGAAAGACTATTTTACGGCAGCTGACTTCTGGGAGGAGAAAGGCGTACGCGACTACCTGGATGCCAGTGCGCATGCCGATTTCGGAACCCACATGGTACACAATACTGTGCTGCATTACTGGATGAAAGCCTTCGGGAACTCCGATTATTCCGTGCGGCTGCCCGGCACGCTCTTCAATGTGCTTACAGTTATCCTCCTCTTCCTCCTGGTTCTCAAATACTTCGGAAGCTATCGGATGGCCTTCCTGGCGGGCCTTTTCCTGGCCGTTGACCCGCTGAATGTAGCCCAGAGCCATATTGCGCGCAGCTACCCGCTCTCCTTTTTCCTGATCACCCTCAGTACGGAATACTTTATCCGGATCGTACGCCGGGAGGCATCCGTCAAAAACTTTGTCATATATACTTTGCTGGTGGCACTGGCCCTGCTGAACCACTACATAAACTTCTTTATCCCCCTGGCGCACGGGTTGATCTTCCTGGTTCTCCGCCATAAAAAGCAGCTCTGGCCGGGGTTTATTGCTGCTGCGGCATTCAATGCCCTGCTGCTTTTTTACTGGTTCAACTGGGGCGGCGGCTATACCGCCATAGGGTTCCTGAAAGATAAAAATGAGCTGCACAGGAAGATCGCCGAGAACCAGAACGATGACCTGAGCATGACCATTCAGAAATCTACGCCCGACCTCATCATTAAAAAAGCCATCAGCCTGTATTACGATATCGGTGTGCTGGGGCACGGTCTCTTTGACCGGGTCAAAGGAGTGAAGGTTTTTTTGAGCTCCTTCCTGTTCTTTGCAGCGGTAATGCTGGCCGTACAATACAAAAAGCGGGTGTGGGTCAGGTACGGATCGGTCGTGCTGGCCTTGCTGATCCTGGCCCTGCAGGCAACGTACATAACGGGTATCCTGGTATCGGCCGGGATTTTCGTGATTCTTTACTTTGCCTGGAAAGCCCTGCGCGAAAGCTATGTTTTTGAATCGGAAAAGGGACAGTTTGTATGGCTGATGACCGGTTTCCTGATGCTTGTTCTGCCGGTGCTGTTCGTGGTTAACGATGCCTACAGCAACGGCAACACCACCAGCCTTACCCACCGCTACATTGGCAATGCCTCACCGTTTGTAGTGATTCTTATAGCCGTAGGAATGGTCAGGGCGGCAGATTTCCGTTTCGGATTCCTGCTGTGGATGGCTTTTATCACGGTAGTGCAGGCCGGAAGCATACGGAAAGGACTAAACGATTACTTTGCCGACCGTTCGGTGTACAACGCCTGGTTTGTGCCGGCACGGGTGAGCAATCCCTACCGGCAGGTAGCAGAGCGGCTTCAGGAACAGGCTATGCCCGGAGATACGGTGCTTATTCCCGGAGCATACAAAGATAAATACCAGGAACGTTTTAACCCGGATATGGAAATATCCTATAAAGATGCACAATTCCTGAACCTCTACCTCAGCAAAGACTTCACCGTACCGCAGCGGGTAGACCCGCAGGAGCGTGAAAAACTGTACCTGAAGAGGGAGAGTGGAGAAAAAGTGCTTATTTTTGACTTTAAAGGCGAGGAATACCGATACTAATCAATGAAAATAAAGATTATCATGCCGGTTTACAACGATTGGGAGGCCCTGAAGCTCCTGGTCAGCAGAACCGATGAACTGTATAAAAACAAAGGCTACCAGATTTCTTACCTGGCTGTAGACGATTGCTCCAGCATTCCGTATAATGCCGAAGATTTTAAGGAGTTTGATCTCCAGGTTATTCACCTGATCAGCAACCAGGGGCATCAGCGGGCCATTGCCATCGGGCTTTCGTATTTTGCAGATAACCGGAGTGCCGACATCGTGATTGTTATGGATTCTGACGGGGAAGATCAGCCCGAGCATATCGAAGACTTGCTGGCCAAAGCGGCCGGAGAGCCCGATAAGATCATATTTGCCCAAAGAAAAAAACGGACCGAATCTTTCGTGTTCAGGTTTTTTTACCGCATCTATAAGCTGGTATTCAAGCTGATGACCGGTAACGTGATCACCTTCGGTAACTACAGCCTCATTCCTGCCCATAAGGTGAAGAAGTTGGCCAATGTTTCGGAGCTCTGGAACAACTACCCCGGGGCCATCATCCGCTCCCGGCTGCCGTTTGATTCGGTGCCGCTCGACAGGGGCGTACGGCTGGCCGGGAAATCAAAAATGAACTTCAGCTCACTGGTGCTGCACGGCATGAGTGCGGTTTCGGTATTCCTGGATGTCACCGCGGTGCGTATCGTGATGTTTGCCGCCGCCATGATCGTTTCGTCGGTAGTGGGAGTTTTTGTTGTGCTCTACTTTAAATATGGGCTGGGCCAGGCTACACCGGGTTGGGCCACCAGCGTTATTTCGGGGCTGTTTATCGTATTTATACAAGGTTTTTTTATCGCCCTGTTTATTCTTTTTATGGTGCTGAGCTCCAGGCGCTACACCAGCTTCATCCCGTATTTCGGCTATAAAAAATTTATTGAATCTGTAGAGTGACCTTTTCCGAATACCTCCTGGCCAAAAAAATTGATGCCGCCCGTTTTCAGTCGGCAGAGCCTGCCCTTTACCGGGAATGGGAAGAAGAATTCGGGCTGATGCATCCCGAAAGTTTTACTGTGCGTAAAAAATATAAAATTAACCCGATCAGGAGGAAATACCTTTTAAGCGAGAAGTGAAAAGTGAAAAACTAAAAATCAGGATACCTTTTCTTTTCACTTTTAGCTTTTAAATTTTAAGTTTTTTGCCTAACATTGTGGTCAAAATATATCTGATTATTTATGAATTTTCCTGAAGGAATCAAGTACACCGAAGAACACGAATGGATCAGCCTTGAAGGAGACGTGGCGACCATAGGCATTACTGACTTTGCACAAAGCGAATTGGGAGATATTGTCTTCGTAGAAGTGGAGACGGTGGGCGAATCTCTGGGTAAAAATGAGATCTTCGGTACGGTAGAAGCCGTGAAAACCGTTTCTGATCTTTACCTGCCCGTGAGCGGTGAAGTGCTGGAAGTAAATGCAAGACTGGCCGATGAGCCCGAGCTGATCAACAACGACCCGTTTGGAGAAGGGTGGATCATTAAGCTTAAGGTAGATAATGCGGCCGATGTTGACGCGCTGATGGATGCAGACGCATACAAAGAATCGGTGGGGCATTGATTATGAATTCGAAAGATTAAAATAACAGGTAGCCCATAAGTGGGCTATTTTTTTGTACAGGAATGAAGCTGGTAATTCAAAACGTTAAAGTTGCAGATAAAAATTCCTCCTTCAACGGGAAAACCGTTAGCCTTCAGACAGAAGGAGGAAAAATCACCCGGATATCCGGGACCCCGCTGACCGGCACAGACTCCGAAGTTTTTGATGCTGCGGGAATGCACGTTTCTCCCGGTTGGGCAGATGGCGGCGCTCATCTGAAAGATCCGGGATACGAATGGCTGGATGACCTGGCTTCGCTCAGCGATGCCGCAGCCCATGGTGGCTTTACCAAAGTGCTGGGGTTCCCGAATACGCAACCCGTGGTGCAGAGCAAAGAGGCCATCAGCTATTTCACCCGTTTCAATACCGGCAGTGCGGTTCAGCTGCTGAACCTGGCGGCCGTAACCCGCAATTGCAAAGGCGAAGACTTCACCGATATGATTGATCTGAAAACAGGCGGTGCAGCCGGTTTTTCAGACGGCCGTGAGGCCATTCAGAACTCCGATATATTTCTTAAAACGCTGCAATACCTCGAACCCCTGGATACCGTGCTGGTGGTTAAGTCGGAAGACCGCTACCTGAGCATGTACGGGCAGATGCACGAAGGGGTCACCAGCACCCTGCTGGGCCTGAAGGGGATCCCCTCGGCGGGTGAAGAGCTGATGATCATGAGGAACCTGAAGCTCCTGGAGTACAGCGGGGTAAAATCAGAAAGGCCCGTTCTTCATTTTTCCACCATCTCCACCCGCGGTGCCGTAGAGCTGATCAGGGAGGCAAAGCAAAAAGGCCTTCCCGTTTCCTGCGATATTGCAGCGCATCACCTGGTGTTTACGGAAGAAGACCTCATGGGTTTTGATACCAACCTCAAAGTGTATCCGCCCTTCCGTTCGGCCGATGATATCGAAGCCCTGAAAGAGGGGCTGAAAGACGGCACCATTGATATGATCGTATCTGACCATAACTCCTGGGACGAAGAGCACAAAACCCTTGAATTTGATGCGGCAGAGTTTGGCGCAACAGGTCTGCAGACCGTGTTCCCGGTAGTGCTGGAATACGGCGGAGTAGAAGCCGTGCTGGAAAAGCTGGTGTACAATCCCCGGAAGATCTTCCGCCTGCCTGCTACCCGTATTGAAGAAGGCCACAACGCAGACCTGACCGTTTTTTCGACTGAAGAACGGTATCTTTTCTCGGAAAACCTGATCCGGTCAAAAGGGAAAAACTCGCCGTTCCTGGGGCGTGAGCTGAAGGGAAGGGCCAAAGCGATTGTAAATAACGGATTTTTTAAAGTGAATCACTCATGAACCGGCTCGTAAAAAATGCGTTGATCTTCGGAACCGTAGCAGGTGTAACCTGTTTCCTGTTCTTCCTGGTGCTGTACGGGATGAGCGATAACCCCCTTTCCCTGCGCAGGCCTGATCTCGGCATCAATATTATATTTATCGGCTCGGCCATCTGGTACTACAAGCGGTCGAATAACGGGTATCTCCACTTCTACGAAGGGTTTTCTATAGGCTTCCTGACGAATATCGTGGCTGCTTTAATCACCGGAGTGCTTATTTTCCTATTTTTGCAATTCATAGACGGGCAACCTCTTGAAAGGTGGATGACGGAAAGCCGGCAAATGCTTATCGCTGACCGTGCAAGGAGCAAAGACCTGATGAGCGAAGAAACCTTTCAGACCTTGCTGGATTCTTTCGGGAAGAAACGCCCGTCAGTGGTTATCGGAGATGAGCTCCTGTACAAACAACTGGCCGTTGTTGCGGTTACTCTCTTCAGTATGGCTATGCGTAAAATCAAACCTTTATAAATATGGAAAAAGTATCTACAGCAAGAATTGCCCTGAAATGGGGATTAATTTATGGTTTGTTAAGTGTAGTGGTAACTACCATTATCTATACATTTAATCTTCTTTCCCAGCAATGGATAAGCTCAGTGGTCTCGATACTGCTTTCGTTCGGCGTGCTGTTCCTGGCTTTCAGGGAATTCAGGGAACTGAACGGCGGCTTTATGAGCTTCGGCCAGGGCCTCGGCCTGGGCATGCTGTTATTCGTTACCGGGGGGGTGCTGGCTGCCGGTTTTGATATCGTCTATAAAAAAGTCATTGATCCCGGTATAATTGATAAAATCCTGGAAATGACCGAAATGCAATATGAAAAATCAGGACTGTCACCGGATGCCATTGAAAAGGCTATGGAATCGGCCAAACCTTTTATAGCCGGTCCGCTGGCCCCTGTGGTGGTCATATTTTCATTTGCCCTTACCGGCTTTATCTGTTCGCTGATCATGGCGGCTATCATGAAAAAGAACCCGCCCGTGTTTGAATAAATATGTGGAGTATCTTTAGGAAAGAAGTTGCTGTATTTTTTAATTCGCTGATCGCCTACATCGTTATAGGGGTATTCCTGCTGCTGAACGGGCTGCTGTTCTGGTTGTACCCTGAAACGAGCATACTGGACTACGGTTATGCGGAAATGGATGGCTTTTTTCAATGGTGTCCCTATATCCTCCTGTTCTTCGTGCCCGCCATTACTATGCGGATGTTCTCGGAAGAGCTGCGGTCGGGTACCATTGAATTCCTGTTGACAAGACCGGTCTCCCTGCCGGCGGTTATCGGTGGCAAATACCTCTCCTGCATCTTTATCATCGTGCTGGCGTTGCTGCCTACGCTGATTTACTATATCAGCTTATACCGGCTGGGAAATCCCGTAGGGAATATTGATTCGGCTTCTGTGGCCGGTTCGTATTTCGGGCTGGTGCTGCTGGCCTCGGTTTATGCGGCAGTAGGGCTGTTTATGTCTTCCGTGACCCGTAATCAGGTGGTGGCCTTTCTCCTGACGGCCGTGGTTTGCTATATCCTCATGGCAGGACTGGAGCAGGTTTCGGGCCTGTTTTCAGGAGGTGTACAGTTTATCTTATCCTATCTCGGGCTCAGCTTTCACTACAGTTCCCTGGGAAAGGGTGTTATTGACAGCCGTGACGTGATCTTTTTTGTGAGCGTTGCCTTTGTTTTCCTGGTTCTGACCTTATCATCATTAAACAACATCAGAAAATGATCTCGTTAAAAATTTTTCATATCAACTCATTCAGCTCCGAAGACTTCAAAGGCAACCCGGCAGGGGTAGTGCCGCTTGATTTCTGGATCTCGGATGCATTGATGCAGAAAATAGCTAACCAGAACGGGTTGTCGGAAACAGCTTTTTTTGTTAAAACTATCCGCGGCTTCTCTATCCGCTGGTTTACGCCCGATGTGGAAGTGCCGCTCTGCGGACACGCCACTTTGGCTGCCGGTTATGTGCTCATTGAGTATATGGGGCACCCGGAAGACCGCATCCTGTTCGAATCGCGCAGCGGCGACCTGGAATTTGTAAAAAAAGACGACATCTATTACCTCGACTTCCCGGCGTTTGAGCCCGAAGAGAAAGATTTTGACTTCCCTTTTCAAAAAGTGCTGGGCATCAGCCCGGTGCAGGTGCTGCAGGCCAATGAAGATGTGATGGCGGTATTTGAATCGGAAGAAGATATTCTCCGGATCCGGCCCGATTTCAACGCCCTGGCCCGCCTGAAGGCCCGCGGACTGATCGTTACGGCGCCCGGCAAAACCGTTGATTTTGTTTCCCGCTTCTTTGCGCCCGGCCTGGGCATTAACGAAGACCCCGTAACAGGTTCATCCTTCACCAAGTTGTTCCCTTACTGGGCCAAAAAATTGAATAAAACCGTTTTTGAAGCCCGGCAAATATCCGACAGGGGCGGAAAAGTAGTAGGCGAATACAAAGGCGACCGGGTACTGATAGGGGGCGATGCCGCTGCCTACCTCAGGGGTGAAATATATGTCAAAAATCAATAGGGACGTAACTGCTTCGAATACAATATTTAAGCATTTACTTGACAACCCCTGTTCTGATTTCGTACTTTTGCGCTTATTTTCAACAAATGGGCTGCCTGACGGGTGATTACCAGGCGGCTTAATTAATGGTTCCTAATGAAATTATCATCGTTTAAATTCGATCTTCCAAGCAGTCTTATCGCACAACATCCATACCAGGACCGGGACGGCGCCCGGATGATGGTGCTGCACCGTAAGACCGGAAAAATAGAGCATAAGAAATTTACAGATATTATTGACTACTTCAGCGACGGCGACGTGATGGTGGCAAACGATACCAAAGTGTTTCCCGCCCGTTTATACGGTTCCAAAGAAAAAACCGGTGCCAAGATTGAAGTTTTCCTCCTCCGTGAGCTTAACCGTGAAATGCGCCTTTGGGACGTGCTCGTAGATCCGGCCCGGAAGATCCGGGTGGGCAACAAGCTCTATTTCGGAGACAGCGACCTGGTGGCAGAAGTCATAGACAATACCACCTCAAGAGGGCGGACCATCCGTTTCCTTTTTGACGGTAACCACGAGGAAATGATGGCCACCATCTACCAGCTGGGTGAAACGCCGATTCCCAAAGACATTCTTCAGCGCGAAGTGGCCGACCACGACGAAGAGCGGTTCCAGACCATCTTTGCTACCCATGAAGGGGCTGTGGCCGCTCCTATAGCCGGCATGCACTTTACCAAAAACATTGTGCGCAGAATGGAGATCAACGGGGTCGACTTTGTGCCGCTTACCCTGCATATCGGTATCGGAACGTTCCGCCAGGTAGAAGTAGAAGACCTTACCAAGCACAAAACCGACTCGGAAAACTTTGCCATACCCGAAAAAACCTGTGAAGTGGTTAACCGGGCCCTTGATGAAAATAAGCGGGTTTGTGCCATCGGAAGCACTTCCCTGCGGGCCATGGAGTCTTCTGTTTCGGCCAATAACCGCCTGAAGCCCCTGGAGAATGCCTGGACAGATAAGTTTATCTTCCCGCCCTTCGACTTTAAAATTGCGAATGCGTTGCTGACCAACTTCCATTTGCCGGAATCGATCCTGCTGATGACCACCTGCGCTTTTGGCGGTTATGAAACAGTCATTGAAGCTTACCAGGTAGCCATCAAGGAGAAATACAAATTCTTCACGTATGGCGATGCGATGTTGATCATATAATAAGTACCGGGTGCTTCGAAAAATCGCCATCATAGTAGCCAGCGGCACAGGCAGCCGCATGGGCGGGGAGGTTCCCAAACAATTTCTTCCGCTCAAAGGGAAACCTGTGCTGGTTCATACCCTGGAGAAATTCCTGAGTATCGGCGGGTGCGAGGTTTTCCTGGCTTTGTCAGAAGACGGTCTGGCCGCCTGGGAGCCCATAGCACGGGAATACCTGCCTGACGCCCCTCTTATCCTCGTAAAAGGCGGGGAAACCCGTTTTCACTCGGTTAGAAATGCCCTGGCCGCTATTGAAGAAGAAGGGGATGCCCTTGTGGCTATCCACGACGGTGTCAGGCCTTTTGTTACCCTGAATATCCTGCTGAACTCGTTTGTGGCGGCAGAAAGCTTCGGGGCGGTAGTGGCCTGCGTAGATAGCAAAGACTCGGTGCGCATAACCGGTGACGAAGGAAACCACGCCCTCAACCGGAACCGGGTCAAGCTGATCCAGACTCCCCAGACTTTTCGCCTGTCGGTGCTGAGAGAGGCCTTTAAAGTGGCCTACGATGAGCGCTTCACAGACGATGCCTCGGTAGTGGAAAACAGCGGCCACCCTATCCACCTTATCGAAGGGAGCTACTCCAACATAAAGCTTACCACACCCGAAGATCTGGCCCTCGGCGAGCTGATCCTGGAAAACAGCGAAAGTTAAGGCATACCTGGCAGACCGGGTACTCCATTGAAAAGCAAGTCAACGGGTAAGCCATCCGGCTCACCCGTCACCCGTAATTAAACACTCACCACCCCGATCTCTTTCCCCTTCTCTCCGAATTTCTTCCCGTAATTCTCTCTGAACAGTTCCGCCAGCTTCCGGCTCTCTGTTTCGTACAGCGCCTTATCTGTCCAGGTATTGGCCGGGTTTAAGAGGTGGGAGGGTACACCGGGACAGCTCAGGGGCATTTCAAGGCCAAAAACGGGATGCGGCTGGGTGATCGTATCCTTCAGGCTGCCGTTTAAGACCGCCCGGATCATAGCCCGGGTATAGCTCAGCCGGATCCTTTCGCCCGTACCGTATCCACCTCCTGTCCAGCCTGTGTTGACCATCCATACACTCACCTCATCCCGGTCAATTCTCTCTCTCAGCATTTCGGCGTAAACGTGTGGGGCCAGTGGCAGGAAAGGGGCACCAAAGCAGGTGCTGAAGGTGGGCCGGGGCTCTTTAACACCTTCTTCGGTGCCGGCAATCCGTGCGGTATACCCGCTCAGGAAATAATACATGGCCTGCCGGGGAGATAGCCGGCTAAGTGGCGGAAGCACTCCGAATGCATCACAGGTCAGGAAAAATATGTGCCGCGGACTGCCCGCTACCGACGGGATCACCGCGTTATCGATATACGCCAGGGGGTAGCTTACACGGGTGTTTTCGGTAACTGACCGGTCGGCATAATTAATGCGCTTACTGCCTTCAAAGAAAGTCACATTCTCTACCAGGGCATGATCTCTGACCGCCCGGAAAATCTGGGGCTCCTTTTCCGGCGACAGGTCGATCACCTTGGCATAGCACCCGCCTTCTATATTGAAAATCCCTTTATCCGTCCAGGCATGCTCGTCATCGCCTATAAGCCTCCGTTCGGCATCGGCGCTGAGCGTGGTCTTGCCCGTTCCGCTCAGGCCGAAAAACAGGGCCACGTCGCCGTCTGCCCCCTGGTTGGCGCTGCAGTGCATGGTCAGCACGTTTCTCTCCTTCGGCAGCAGGTAGTTCATTACCGTAAATATTCCCTTTTTAATCTCTCCGGTATAACCGGTACCGCCGATCAGTATGGTCTTATGCGCCAGTGAAATAACCGCAAAATTTTGTTGCCGGGTGCCGTGCACGGCCGGATCAGCCCTGAAGCCGGGCGCCTGTATGATCTTCCACTCCGGGATGAAAGGCTCGCCGGGTGTGCGGCAGATAAACATGTTGCAGACAAACAGGTTGCTGTCAGGCCATTCATTGAGGCTGGTAACGGCAATGCGGTAATCCGGGTCGGCTCCTGCATATACTTCCTGCTCCCAAACCTCTTCCTTTTGATCGAGGTAGCGGAGAATATCTTCCCGGAGCTTCAGAAAATAAGCTTCCTCTATCGGGATATTGAACTCGTTCCAGTCGATATCGGCGGCAGAAGCGTCCTCACGTATAAAAAACTTGTCTTTGGGGCTCCTTCCGGTGAATTGCCCGGTACGGATGACCAATGTGCCGTTTTCGCCGGATGTGGCAACGCCCAGGCGCAGGCAATGCTGTTTGAGCTCTTCGGGGGAGAGGTTTTTGTGAATGTTCATTGTGGCTGAGATTAAATTAGGATTTAAGGCCTTTAATTGCCAATTTTGGCGGATCAAAAGGCCCTTTATCCCGGTTGATTTTATTGATGAAATATTTGTTTTGTGCAAATTTATAGAAAAATATATACGAATCTTGCTATGACAATTATTAAAATAAATTATTAATTATTTTATATATTCATATTTCAATAAATTGATATTCAGGTAAATGTATTTTTGAGTATAGAATTGTTTATTTTGTATTGCAATTTTTTCTTAGATAAGTCTAAAATTTGGTTTATGAGAAAAATTATAAAATTTCTTTTGGTGGTGCTGGCTGTGCTTCTGGTCGTGGTGCTGCTAATGGTACAGCGGATAGAAAGAACACCGTATAAGGAAACGGCCCATTATAAAGCATGGAAGAGCCAGGTGCTTGACCTGCCTGTGCAAACCGGTACCTGCCGGGTAGGGTGGGCTCTGCAGAACATCACTCCCGCTAAGCCCGTTCCCCTGGCCGGCTACGGTAAGCGGCGGGGCCGTCACTATGAATCGGTGCATGATTCGGTCTATGTGCGGTCAGTAGCTTTGGAAATGGGTGCCGGGCAGGTGTTTTTTGTATCGGCAGACCTGCTGTTTATTCCGCCTAAAGTAGTTGAAGCGCTGAAAAAGAAGCTGAAAAACCAGGGTATCCGCCTGAAAGACATTCATTTCTCCGCCACCCACAGCCACAGCAGCATCGGCGGCTGGGAGAGCACCCTTACCGGTGAATTGTTTGGCGGGAAATACGACCCTGAAGTAGTGGAGCTCCTGGCTCAGCGATTCCTGAAAGCCATACTGGCTTCGGCACGTGATCTCAGCGAAGGAAGCGTGAGCTATTCGGAAGTGGTGGACGATGACGACGTACGGTACCGGATCAACCTGCCCGGCGGAGTGCGCGACAAAGAGATCAGGGCCCTGACCTTTACGAAAAAAACCGGTGATAAAGCCTACCTGATCACCTATGCGGCCCACAGCACAACCCTCAGCGACGGTAACCTGCAGTTGTCGAGGGACTACTCCGGCGTGCTGGTAGACTCGCTCCGGCCGGCCTTTGCCGTTTATATGGCCGGGGCCGTGGCCGGTATGGGGCCGGTAGAACGGGGAGTAACCGAATTTGATGAAGCCAGGAACGAGGGCCTGAGCGTATTGTACTATTTTAACCAGCGGAAAGAAATTCCCCTGGGCGACACCCTTGTGTCGGCACTTATCCGGGTACCTTTGCCCGAACCAACCGCCCGCCTGACCCGCCACCTGGCCTTGCGTCCCTGGGTGTTTAAACGCTTCTTTGGAGATTATGAAGCCTTTATTAAAGTGACCCGTGTAGGCAATACCCTGCTGCTGGGCATGCCGGCTGATTTCTCGGGCGAAATTATGGTGGAGCTCGATGCATACGCCCGCAAAAAAGGCCTCAACCTGGTAGTTACCAGTTTTAACGGGGGATATATTGGCTATATTACGGCCGATAAGCTGTATGACTCCGGGCATTATGAAACCGTAACGATGTCGTGGTACGGCTACCAGAACGGCGGCTATTTCAAAGAAATTTCAGAAGATATCATTGACCAGGTAGCCCTTAAAAACCGTTAATCCCTGTACTCTTTGTGCCTTTTCCTGGTGTACTTTGTGAAAAAGCAGATTTTCACAAAGCACACCAAGCCGGTTTCACAAAGCACACCAAGTTTGGAAACGAATAGTAAAATTCTTCTTATTCTCCGACCTTGATAAGGTAGCCCTTAAAAATCATTGCCTCTGTGTTCTTTGTGCCTTTTACTGGTGTGCTTTGTGAAAAAGCAGATTTTCACAAAGTACACCAAGCCGGTTTCACAAAGCACACAAAGTTTGGAAACGAATAGTAAAATTCTTCTTATTTTCCGACCTTGATAAGGTAGCCCTTAAAAATCGCTAATCCCTGTGTTCTTTGTGCCTTTTCCTGGTGTGCTTTGTGAAAAAGCAGATTTTCACAAAGCACACCAAGTCGGTTTCACTAAGCACACAAAGTTTTGAAACGGATAGTAAAATTCTTCTTATTTTCCGACCTTTGCGTCACATTTAAAGGAATTATGAGAATTGAAATTATTTCCGGCAGCCCCCGCCAAGGCAGCATAACTTTCCGTATAGCCCGGCACCTCCACCAGGTATTTCAGGGTAAAGACGGAGTAGAAGCAGGCTTGATAGATGTTCGTGATTACGCCCTTCCCTTCGTACAGGAAGTGTGGGCGACCCCGGCTAAAGTTCCGGCTGAATTTAAAGACCTGGGCGACCGGATCTTTTCGGCCGATGCCTTCATCCTGGTTTCACCGGAATATAACGGCGGGTATTCTCCCGCCCTGAAAAACCTGCTGGATCATTTTCCCAAGCAAAGCCGCAAGCCTTTCGGAATCGCCACCGGTACAGACGGTGCGCTGGGAGCCATGCGGTCGGCCCAGCAGCTTGTTCAGCTGGTAGCGGCGTTGTTTGGCGTTCTGAGCCCGCGCCTGCTCATCACACCGCATGCCGATAAGAAATTTGATAAAGAAGGTGTCCTCCTGGATAAAGATTTCCAGCCATCGATCGATATGTTTGTGGATGAATTTTTGTGGCTGGGACAGAAAATTGTGAAATAATGATGCTGAATAAAATATACCGGCTTGTGCTGTCCCTGCTGGTAGTTTCATCCGGAGCTATGTCGCAGGAGCCGGTAGCTGTGCCCCTTCAGGGAAACGCGTGGTTTTGTCACCCTACGGAGGCCGGCCAGCAAAAGTTTGACAAGACCGGTTTGCAGGGTTGGACAGAGACAGACGGTGACGTATGTGTATTCTTTAGTGTCAATGCAACGGGTACCGTTCAGCTCGGGCTTACCGCCAGGGGCCGGGCAGAGGTTTCAGTGACGCTGAACAACGAAACCCGCTCCGTAAAAATAGATCGGCCTGAATTTTCAAAAATTACGGCAGGCACTTTCAGGATAGAAGCACCCGGGTACCAGCGGGTGGTGATCAGGGGCAAAGGCGGAGCAGACATCAGTGACCTGCTGGTAGAAGGAGCTGCCCTGAGCGACGGGATCACCTATGTGAAAGACGATTTTTACTGGGGCAGGAGAGGGCCTTCGGTTCATCTTAACTACCCGATGCCGGAAGACCGCGATATCCGCTGGCTATACAACGAGATAACCGTTCCGGAGCACAACGATGTGCTGGGTAGCTATTATATGGCCAACGGCTTTGCCGAAGGCTATTTTGGCATCCAGGTCAATTCAGCTACGGAAAGGCGGATACTGTTTTCAGTGTGGAGCCCCTTTAAGACCGATGATCCCAAAAGCATACCGGAAGATCAGCGGATCATGCTGCTGAAGAAAGGCGAAGGCGTGCATACAGGCGAATTCGGTAACGAAGGCAGCGGCGGGCAGAGCTACAGGCGCTTCAACTGGATAGCCGGAAACACCTACCGGTTTCTCACCCGGATAGAGCCGTCTTCTGTAAAGGGAAGCACAGAATACACCGCTTATTTTTATGCTCCTGAAACGGGAAAGTGGGAGCTCATTGCCTCTTTCAGAAGGCCGGCCACCGTAACCTATGCCAAACGGTTCCACTCTTTCCTGGAGAACTTTAACACGGGCACGGGGCACTTGCGGAGAGAAGTGGTCTTTTCCAACCAGTGGGTATGTGATACGCAGGGCGTATGGACAGAGCTGACCCGTGCGCGGTATACCGCCGATGCTACTGCCCGTAAAGGCAACCGGATCGACTATGCCGCCGGGGTAAAGAACGGGAAGTTTTTCCTGGCTAACTGCGGCTTTTTCTCTCCTAAAGTGCCTTTTAATACCGATTTTGAAAGAGCGGCAGGAAAAGCCGCCCCGGTGCCTGATCTGGCGGAGATTGAAAAGCTGTGAAAAGTTAAAAGATAAAAGTTAAAAACTAAAAGTTAAGGTACATTTATTCATTATAATATATACTCAATGTTCCTTAACTTTTCACTTTTAGTTTTTCACTTTTCACTTTCATCCCTCCGCTCACCTGCCCGATTCACCGTTCATCCCCGTTTTGAATAAAGCCGGAAACTCCGTACCTTTAGGTTTTGTTTTATTGGAAAATAATTAAAATAACAAATGATCGGATTAGTTTTTATTGGAATTGTCTTTATGGTTATAGGCTCGCTGATTTCCAGCCGCCTGAAAAGCAAATTTGCGCAATATTCGCAGGTAGGGCTTTCCAACGGGCTCAGCGGGGAAGAAATAGCGCGGAAAATGCTGAACGATAACGGAATATATGACGTGAAGATTACCCAGGTAGACGGGCAGCTGACCGACCACTACAATCCCCTCGACAAGACCGTGAACCTGAGCTCGGATGTCTATCACGGGCGCAGTGCGGCATCTGCTGCAGTAGCGGCCCACGAGGTAGGCCACGCCGTGCAGCATGCTAATGCATACGCCGCCCTGAAAATGCGTTCGGCCATGGTGCCGGCGGTTAATATTGCCTCGCGGGTGATGGGCATGGCCAATATGTTCCTGATGTTCGGAGGTATAGCGCTGATCTCGCAGAATAACCCGGTGGGAAATACCCTCCTGATGGTGCTGATCGTGGCTAACCTGGCGCTGGCCCTCTTTGCCCTGATCACCCTGCCGGTAGAATTTGATGCCAGCAAGCGGGCTTTGAACTGGATGGAAACCCGGAATGTGGTGTCTCAGCGCGAGCACGCCATGGCCAAAGATGCCCTGAAATGGGCCGCCATGACCTACGTGGTAGGTGCCGCCGCCGCCATGGCCAACCTGCTCTATTTTGTGATGATTTTCCTGGGCCGGCGAGACGACTAACTAAGTCAAAAACAAAAAGCAGCCACTCCTGCCTCAAAAGTTGCGGTACACCCATGTACCGCAACTTTTAGTTTTTAACTTTTCCGCTCCCCAAATACAATCCCCCCAAAACCAGTGCCGTACCGCCCCACGTATAGCCGCTGAGCGGTTCATTTAAAAGGAGGTTGGCGTAGATGAACCCGAAAATAGGGCAGAGGAAAAGAAAATAAGAAGCCTTTACCGTGTTGGTCTTCAGAAGGTAGAGCCACAGCTGCACGGCGGCAATAGAAACGGGCAGCACCAGCCACAGGATAGAAAACCCTACCGTAGCATTCCATTGATTTTGCCCGCTCCGGTGAAAAAGCAGGGTAAGCGGCAACATAAAAATGCCGCCCAGGAAAACCTGCCAGCCGTTAATAGTGATCCTGGAAAGCGTCCATTTTACTTTTGAATAGTAGATGGTTCCTACAGAATACGACAGCATGCTCAGGAAAATAAGGAGCAGTCCGCGGGGAGTAGCATGACCCTGAAGCAATAGCGGGTAACATGCAACGATAACACCGCCCAGTCCGGTAAATACGGCCACCCATTGCCGGAGCTGGATCTTCTCTCTCAGCCAGAAAGTAGACAGCACGCTGATCAGCAGGGTATTGGTAGAAGTAGCCAGGCTGCCTATGCCGGCAGATATCTCACCCAATGCCAGGATGAACAGGCTCAGGTAAAGCGTGGTGTTCAGGAAGCCGAAAATAGCGATCTGTAGCCATTCCTGCCCGTAAGGAAGGCGTTCTTTCCGGATAAGCCGGGCAAAGACAATAAGCAGGGTGCCCGCTGAAAAAAAGCGGATCTGGAACATGAGCAACGGCTCAATATACGACAGGGCCAGCTTGGCCGCCGGCGATGCCGAGGCCCACAGGGCGGCAAACAGCACGCCCAGCACAACAAATTTAAGATTCATGAATCAGGCTTCGGGCTGTACGGGTGGTAACGTCCCGGATCCGGGCCGGGTCGGTGGCATATATTTCGGAAAGCTTATCAACAACGAGCTCCAGGTAAGCAGGTTCGTTTCTCTTGCCCCGGTGAGGTACGGGCGCCAGGTAGGGCGCATCTGTTTCCAGGACGATTTTTTCTAAGGGAATTTCAGCAAGAAAGCGGTCGAGTCCGCCGTTTTTAAACGTAGCCACACCACCTATTCCCAGCAGAAAATGCAGGCCCGTTACCCGTTCAGCATCTGCATGCGTTCCTGAAAAACAATGGAAAATACCCCGCAGGTCATTCCAGCCAAAATCTTCGATCAGGTCGCAGCACCGCTGAATGGCATTGAGGGAATTGTCTTTCGAATTGCGCGAATGGATACAAACAGGAAGATCGTACGCCCGAGCCAGCTCCAGCTGTTTTACAAAAGCGATTTCCTGTTGCGGCGTAAACGCAAGGTCCCAGTAGAAATCAAGCCCGATCTCGCCGATCATGATGAACTTCCTTTTTTCGAGCTCTTCTTCCACCCGTTTCAGCTCTTCCTCATAACGCTCATTGACATAGACAGGATGCAGCCCGATCATGGCCAGGCAGCGGCCGGGAAACTCACGCTCCAGGGCATACATGCGCGAAATGGTCTCCGAGTCGCAATTGGGCATCCATATCTGCTCTATGCCTGCCTGGCGTGCACGTTCCAGCATATCATACTTATCGGCGTCAAATTGCTCATCATAGATGTGCGCATGCGTATCAATCATTCCTCCTGCAGCTTTTCAGTACAAAATTACGCAATAAAACGTAGTTTCTGTGTTTTATTAAATCATTCTGTCGCTATATTTATCACTCCAAACTAAATAGAAAACATATGAACAGACGTAATTTCATTCAGACTACCGTAGCGGGCAGCACCATCCCGTTTATTGGGCATTCCATGCCGAATGACAAACCCAAGCTGGATAAAGTGAGGCTGGGCTTTATAGGGGTAGGTCTGCGTGGAAGAAACCATCTTAACGTGGCCATCAATTGCGATGACGTAGAGGTGGTGGCCATTTGTGATATTGATCCGGATGCCATTCGCCAGGCGCAGGAAATGATCCGGAAGAAGGGGCGGAAAGAAGCCGTAGCCTATTCTAAAAACGAAACCGATTACCGGAACCTGGTAAAACGCGACGATATTGACGGGGTGGTGATCGCCACTCCGTGGGAATTGCACGTGCCCATGAGTGTAGACTCCATGCGGGCCGGCAAATACACCGCCGTGGAAGTTTCTGCCACGGTTACGCTCCAGGAATCGTGGGACCTGGTCAATACCTTCGAGGAGACCGGCAGCCACTGCATGATCCTGGAAAACGTATGTTACCGCAGAGACGTAATGGCGGTGCTGAATATGGTACGCCAGGGACTCTTCGGAGATATCCAGTACGGGCACTGCGGTTACCAGCACGACCTGCGGAACGTTAAGTTTAACGACGGAAAACAGGCCTATGGCGGTGGCGTTGAATTCGGTGAGAAAGGCTTTTCGGAAGCCCGCTGGAGAACCCAGCACTCGGTAGACCGGAACGGCGACCTTTACCCTACGCACGGGCTGGGGCCGGTAGCGCACTGGATGGACATTAACCGGGGCAATAAATTCAACTACCTGACCTCCATGGCCACCAGTGCCAAAGGGCTGCACAAATATATCGTGGACAACGGCGGACCCGATCACCCCAACGCCAAAGTGAAATTCAAGCTGGGCGATATTGTTACCACCTCTGTTCAGTGTGAAAACGGGCAGAACATCGTGATCATCCACGATACCAACCTGCCGCGTCCTTATTCCCTCTGCTTCAGAGCCCAGGGTACCGAAGGCGTATGGTTAGACGATAACAAGTCGATTTACCTGGAAGGCAAGAGCCCGAAACCGCACCAGTGGGAACCTTTCGAAAAGTATCAGAAAGAATACGATCACCCGCTGTGGAAGAAATTTGAAGAATCGGCTAAGAATGCCGGCCACGGCGGTATCGATTACTTTGTGCTGCGGGCCTTCATTGAATCGGTTAAACGCCGGGTTTCTCCGCCGATAGACGTTTACGATGCGGCAGCATGGTCGGCCATCAGCCCCCTCTCGGAAATGTCAATTGCCCGTGGAAGCTCACCGGTGGAAATTCCTGATTTTACCCGTGGAAAATGGAAAACCAATAAGCGGATCTTTGGTTTAAATAATGAATATTGACCCCCTAGAGTTCCGGTTGGCTACGCCGGAAGACCTGGAAGCGATAGTGAGGATATACAACTCCACTATCGCTTCCCGCCTCGTAACGGCAGACCTGGAGCCTGTCTCTGTAGAAAGCCGGAAAGAATGGTTTCAGCGTCATACGCCGCATAAAAGACCGCTTTGGGTAGTGGAAGAGTCGGGTAAGATGATAGGCTGGCTGGGCTTTCAGCCCTTCCACAGCCGTATTGCCTATGATGCCACAGCCGAAATCAGCCTGTACCTCGACGAATCGGTACGGGGAAGAGGCCTCGGCCGCAAAATACTGGACTTCGCGCTGGAAAAAGCCCCTCAGCTGGGCATAGAGACCCTCATCGGGCTTATTTTTGAACACAATATCCCCAGCATACGCCTTTTTGAAAAGGCAGGCTACCGCGAATGGGGCTTCCTGCCCGAGGTAGCCAACCTGGACGGGGTGAAAAGAGGGCTGAAGTATTTTGGGCGAAAAACAGGGGAAGTTAAAAGTTAAAAACTAAAAGTTAAAAACTAAAAGTGAAAAGTTATGGAACATTCTTACTTTATTATTTCATAATTTTTAGTTTTTAACTTTTCACTTACTTTATAACTTTTCCCGCCACATAACTCGAATCAGGTGCAAACCACAGCAGCCGCTGTACCGACCGGATCTCGTAGCCGGTGAGCTTTCCTTCCTGCGCTTCCAGGCGGATCCGGGAGCCGGTAGTGAAAAAGTAATTCTCAGATTGCCGGGTACAGCTCAGTGAGACAGGCACGTGATTCGGGTCAAACACTACGCTCAGCTCTTTCACCGGCAGGTTTTCGCCCGGTTTCAGCCGGTAAAGGGTATGTCCGCCTTCTTTCACCGAATCATAGCTCATCACAAATGAGCTCTTGTTCAGGTCGGCATCCAGGAAGAGCTTCAGCTCTTTGTCCCAGTCAATTTCACTGACCTGCTTTTTCTCGGTCTTCCCGTCGTATGTCCAGGTTTTCTCTACCAGGGGGTTGGCAGCTTCCAGATCGGTGATCAGCTGTTCGAGCCAGCTTTTTGAATCAAAATATTTCTGTATCCTGCCGGCCTCTGAAGAGCCCTGGCAGGCAGAAAAAAGTACGAAGATAAATACAAAACGGAATTTCATGGATCCTTAAAAAAATGAGGAGTACAGAAGCACTCCTCTTTTCTGAATTCTTTTTGAAACAAATAACCTGAATCAGGATACATGTTCCTACATAATCATTAAACCGGTGTAAAGATACAAAGAAAATATATAAAAATGGAAGGTTTTCATAGATATAAATTTCTTAATCCGTATTTTGGCAACCAAAACACCTATAGCGAATAATGGCATCAAAAAGCAAAAGTATTTCGGAAGACTGGGTAGTGGTAATTACCGGTTTTTTACTGATCGGAGTGGTTCTGGCAGGATTTAAATTCGGGAGCCCGACCTTTAAATGGAACCATTTTTCCGACATCTCCGGTAACATCCTGGTGGCAGATAATCTCGCAAAAATCCTGGTACAGCTGGGTTTGGTGGGAGCTGCCGGAGCCTTGGCAGCCTTTCTGACCGGCAAAAATACAGGCCGCTTTATAGCAGGCTTCCTGGTGCTTTTTGCTTTGTCTGTTCTGGCACAGATCCTGGCCGGTAATGAGGTGGTGCAGGAATACAACCTGGAGACCGTTATTTTCAGCCTGGCCATCGGTTTGCTCATCAACAATGTTTTCGGAGTGCCTGACTGGCTGAGAGAAAGCCTCCAGAGCGAGCTTTTTGTGAAGATCGGCCTCGTGCTGCTGGGTACCTCCATTATCTTTTCCGAAATATTAAGGGCCGGAATGCTGGGCCTGGTGCAGGCTCTCGTGGTGGTGCTCTCAGTATGGTATTTTGCCTTCTGGCTGTGTAAACGTACGGGCGTTGACCAGGAGATGTCGCTGATGATCAGCAGCGCCGTTTCAATTTGCGGTGTTTCTGCCGCCATAGCTACTTCCGGAGCCATCAAAGGTGACTCCAAAAAGCTTTCTTACGTTATTTCCATGGTATTGATTACGGCTGTGCCCATGATGATATTCATGCCGTATATGGCCAGCTGGATGGGGCTTTCACAGGCCGTTACCGGGGCCTGGCTGGGCGGTAGTATCGATACCACCGGCGCCGTGGTGGCATCGGGCTCGCTGGTGGGCGATGAAGCCCTTGAGATCAGCACCATCATTAAGTTTTCACAGAATGTGCTTTTAGGCCTGGCAGCCTTTGCCATCAGCATTTACTGGTCGGTGACCCAGGCACAGCAAACGGCTGAAAAACCTACTCTGCGCCTGATCTGGGACCGTTTCCCCAAATTTGTGATCGGCTTTGTGGCGGCATCGCTGCTGTTTTCCTTTGTATTGCCGGCAGAAAAGATAGGTGAGGCAAAATCAGTGATCAAAAGCATACAGGGCGTATGGTTTGCCCTGGCCTTTGTAAGCATCGGTCTCGAAACCAATTTCAGGGAGCTGTTCGCTCACTCCAACAAGAAACCGCTGTTTGTTTTCCTGGGTGCACAAACGTTTAATATCATCATCACCCTGGCGATGGCCCTGTTGCTGTTCCGTTAAAAAATAATATGAGCTGAAATTTCCTTATTTCAGCTCATAAATATCTTTCCCGGTTTTTTTGTATTTTTTGGCCAGCGCCGGTATGTGCGAAAACACCTTGGGCATGACCTGCTCTTCGTCAATAATTACTTCGGGCATGTCTTTCGTAAAGTTATTGTAGATATTGGAAATGCTCAGGTAGTTATCGGGGTTTTCAAAGTCTTTCCGGGCCAGGTTCCAGCTCAGGTAGCCAGTAGCCATGGCATTGGAACGGTAAACATCGATATTTCTCCCGGTAACAAAAATTCTTTTGTTGCTGTAGTTTATCTCGTGCGGGGTTTCGCGCACCCGGTAATCTTCCAGCAGGTGGATAGAAATTCCGAAAATATTCTTCGCTCCCAGGTAGGATATAAAAATCACGCTGCCGAAAAACAGCATGAAAATAAACTCGGGTACAAAAAGCTTTTTGGAATGCACAAAAAAGCCGGCACAGTAAAAAGCCAGCGGAATGATGAAATAAATCAGGTTAGACGGCAGGTATTTTCCTGAAAGCAGGAACGCCAGCAGGGCAAAAATACCCAGGATCAGCAGGGCCTGGTGCGAACGGTTCTGGAAGCTGTTGTACCGCTGGCCGCGCAGCACACGGGCTACCCCCAGCAGCGATAAAATCACCGGCAGGGTATAAACAATCAGGATATCGCGGATATTCAGCAGCGTAAGTTTGACAAAATTATTCAGGTTCAGAAGCCAGACCTGGGTAAAATCAGGCCCCTTATCGTTAAAATAGAAGAAAATGTACATGAAAAACAGGGGCAGCAAAAAGGCCAGGATGACCATAAAGGCCTGGCGGATGTTGATCCCCGTATACAAAAACAGCGTGAGTATAGCCCAGAAGATAAATACAAAAGCGGGGTGATGAAAAAGAGTGGCCAGGCCAAAAAGAATACCCGTTTCAAACACGTCGTCACCTATACCGTCTCTCTTTTCAATCTGGCTCAGCACCGAGTTCACTCCCAGCAGCACAAACGTATTGGCCAGCAGGGCGGGAGAGAGCTTCATGAGGTCAAAAGAAACACTCATCAGCACCACATACAGCAAAGCACCAATGTAGTTCCGCTCGTTGAACAGGTTGCGTTTGCTGATCATAAAGTTAAGCAGGAGCGCCTGCAGGTATACCACACCGGTAGCAATGATTTCGTAGGTGGTCTGGCTATGCCCCACGGTGGCGTCAATCAATTGGTAAAAGTAAGACGACAGCGGCCCTACCTGGGTGAGCACTTCGTTATACAGGAAAAGTCCCTCGTTCAGCTTACGGCCAATGAGTATCCATTCCAGCTCGGTCGACAGCAGCGGAAGCTGAGGCGTAAAAAACAGCATCCGTGTAGCCAGAATGATGATCAGAATGGACAGGATCTGAAAAACGGAATAAATTCGGAAGAATGTTAACAAGGGACGTTCTGCATTTTTATGCAAAAATATGGTTCCTTTCATGCTTATACCAAAAAATAGCCGGATATTTGTAAATTAAAGCACATAACCGTCGTTTTCTGTCGCAGGGGACCTTAACTGCTTGGAAACCAGAAGAGATGGAAGGATGCAAGATATCGTATCATAATGAATATGGAAAGTAAGCGGCAAAGGCAGGTGGGGAAACTGATCCAAAAAGATCTGGGGGATATATTCCAGCGCGAATTCAGAAGTTTATTTGCCGGTAATTTTGTGACCATTACCGATGTAAAGGTGTCTTCCGACCTCAGTGTGGCCAAAGTGTACCTGAGTTTTCTGAAAACACATAACCGGGAGGCCATATTGGACGAGATCCGCGAAAATACCAAAAAAATCAGGGGACTGTTCGGCGCAATGGCCGGTAAGCAGTTGCGCATTATCCCCAATTTTAGTTTCTTTGTTGACGACACGGCCGAATATGCCCAAAAGATTGAGCAGCTGTTTGCCAATATCCATATTCCGCCCGCTGAGGAAGAAGATTGATGAACCTGCCGTTTTTTATAGCGCGAAAGTATTTTCTTTCCAGGAAAAAGAGAAGTTTTATCAACTTCATTTCCATTATCTCCATGTTGGGTGTGGGAACCGGCCTCTCCGCGCTGATCATCATACTTTCGGTATTTAACGGGCTTGAAGACCTCAACCGCCAGATTTTTAAATCGTTTGATCCGGACCTGAAAGTAAGTGCGGAAACGGTCAAGAGCTTCCTGCCCGACAGCTCCCTGCTGAAGGCCATTTCGCACGTGGAAGGGGTAGACTTTTTTACACAGGTTTACCAGGACAAAGCCCTGGCCAAAAATGAAAAGGCGCAGTCTATCGTGGAAGTCAAGGGGGTAGACAGCACATTTTCCCGGAATGCCGAATTCAGGAAATCGCTGGCGGGCGGCGAGATGAGTGTGCACATCGGCAGCAGACCGGCGGCATTTATCGGTGCAGCGGTTTACAACAGCCTGCAGCTGAGTGTCAATGACTTCTTTAAGCCGCTGGAAATTCTGTACCCGAAAAATCAGAAGCTGAATGTGCTGAACCCGGAAGAAAACATCAACCGGGCCGTGCTGGAAGTTTCAGGTGTTTTTATCCTGGAGCAACATTACGACAATTTTGTCTACCTTCCTATAGAGGTGATGGAAGAGCTGAACGATTACCCGGGGCGCAGAACGGCCCTGGAAATTACGCTGAAGCCGGGAGCCGATGTGCGGAAGGCCCGGAACGAAATCCGGAAAATGCTGCCGGAAGGGCTGGTGGTGCGCGACCGCGATGAGCAGAACGCCTCTTTGCTGAAGGCCATCCGGATCGAAAAGCTGTTTATTTTTATCGGGTTGTTTTTTGTGGTGGGCATTGCCGCATTTAATATTTTCTATGCTTTGAGCATGCTGGTGCTGGATAAAAAAGATGATATCTTTACCTTGTCGGCCATGGGGGCAGATAAAGGGCTGATCCGTAAGATATTTTTTACGGAAGGCTTTATCATTTCGGGTGTGGGCATTGTGCTCGGGCTGGTTTCAGGACTGGCGGTCTGCTGGCTGCAGGTGCGTTTCGGCCTGGTGGGCCTGGGAATGGATCACGCCATCACTTCCGCCTACCCCGTACGGGTGATGAGCAGCGATGTGCTGTTTTCGGTAGCGGGCATCCTGGTGATCACCCTGCTGGCCTCATTTATCCCGGCTACCCGCGCCGCCAATTATATGTTAAATGAACAACGCTAAACCGGCCCGGCACTAATCCCCCGGAACCCGGCATTAACTATACGCGGAACTATCGATTATATGAAAAAAATACTTTTTTTACTCCTCCTCTGCTCTGTGGCTGCCGCCCAGGTGAGATCTTCGGAAGAGCTTAAATTCGACCTCATCCATACCGAGCTCCATGTAGAGCCGCGGTGGACCGACCAGACCCTCGAGGGACGGGCCGTGCTTACGCTGAAGCCCTATTTCTACCCGCAGAAAACCCTGAGGCTGAATGCCCGTGAAATGGAGATCCGTTCGGTGGCTTCGGGTAAGCAGCCTCTGAAATACGGGTACGACGGCCGATATCTCACAATAGCCCTGAACCGCGAATATACCGCTGAAGATACCCTGCAGGTAGAGATCAGGTACCTGGCCCGGCCCGAAAAGATCAGGGAAGTGGAAGGCGAGGAAAATAAAAGCGAGAAAGGCCTGTTTTTTATCAATCCGCAGGGAAAGACCAAAGGGCTGCCCACCCAGTTCTGGACACAGGGCGAAACCCAGTGCAACAGCGCATGGTTCCCCACGCTCGACAGCCCGAACCAGAACCACACCCAGGATATTTATATTACGCTGGAGAAAAAGTATACCACTTTATCCAACGGCCTCCTCGTGTCAAGCACCGACAGGGGCAACGGTCTGAAAACCGACCATTGGACACAGAACCTTCCGCATGCGGTTTACCTGACCATGATGGCAGCGGGCGACTTTGTGAAGGTAACCGACAGGAATTTCACGCGGTTTGAAGTGAGCTATTACATGGAGCCGGAATATGCCCCCTATGCAGAGGGGATATTCGGGCGTACCCCGGAAATGATCACCTGGTTTGAAGAGCTGCTGGGCGTGAAGTACCCGTGGCAGAAATATGCCCAGGTGCCCATCCGGAAATATATCTCAGGAGCCATGGAAAATACAACGGCCACCACGCATTCGGTTTCGGTGTTAAAGAACAATCACCAGCTGGTAGACGGCCACGATGACGCGGTCATTGCCCATGAGCTTTTCCACCACTGGTTCGGCGATTATGCGACCTGCGAGTCGTGGGGGCAGCTTCCGTTGAACGAGGCATTTGCCAATTACTCCGAATTCCTGTGGGCTGGCCACAAGTACGGCAAAGAAGAAGGTGATTTTGTTTACCTGACCGATCTGCAGAATTACCTGGCGGAATCGGAAGAAAAACAGGTGCCGCTGATTCGTTACAACTACCGCAACAGCGAGGAAATGTTTGACGCCCATTCGTACCAGAAAGGGGGCCGGGTACTGCATACCCTGCGGATGGAAGTAGGCGATGAGGCCTTCTTTGCCTCGTTAAAACGTTACCTGGAAACGCATGCTTTCCAGACGGCCGAAATAGCTGACCTGCGCATAGCATTTGAAAAAGTAACGGGCCGCGACCTGAAATGGTTTTTTGATCAGTGGTTTGAAGGGGCTGGCCACCCGATGGTTCGCCTGACCCGCTCACTGGAAGGAAAAGTGCTTCAATTGACGGCCGAACAGGTCACTGACTCGCTCGGGAACGGTATTTTCAGAACGGCTTTGCCGCTGCGGCTGATCAGCACGGAAGGAACAAAAGATACGGTGCTGCTATTGACCGGGGCCTCTGAAACTTTCCGGATACCGTTTAACGGTGAATTTAAAAATTATATCCCGAACCCTGAGGGGTATTTCCTGGGGGTGATACAGGACGACCGCACGGTTGACGAGCTGATTCATCAATACGAGGTATCTCCTGAAGTATACGCCCGGATGGCCGGCCTTGAGCTTGCTGTGCACCTTACCGGCGGCGAAGAGCCGCTGAAGGATAAGAAAATCCGGGAGCTGTTTTTAAAGGCCATGGACGATAAATTCTGGCGGGTACGCCAGATGGCGGTGCAGCGTTTCAACGATTATGACGGAGACGACTTTCTGGAAGTGGAAAAAAGGCTGGAGAAAGCCATTGAAGAAGATCCGGCCACTAACGTACGGGCCGATGCCCTGTTGTCGGTAAGAAACTTCCAGAACCCGCTGCACGTGGAAATGGCCCGGAAAGCCATGACTGACACCTCGTATGCGGTACGTGCCGCAGCCCTTGAAATTCTGCTGGCCGGCCGGGTTCCTGAAGCCGATAGCCTGGTAACAGCATACCGCGATGTGCACGACAGCCAGATTTTTGGCGTGATCGCCAATTATTTTGTGGCTACCGAGCGCCCGGGCATAGCCGGGTGGATGGTAGACCGGATGCAGCTGATGGAAGGAATGGACCTGTACCAGTACATGGGCCTGCTGGCCTCGTACCTGGTAATTGCTGATTCTACCGAGCTGACCATGGCCCTGCCGTTTATCCGGGAAACAGCCCTGCATGATCCGTTCTGGTTTGCCCGGATGAGCGCCGTACGGGTACTTTACGTGGTCAAAGACCTGTCGGAAGAAGCCGCTGCTGTGTTTACGGAGGCTGTGAAAGCAGAGAAAGACGAACGACTGATTAATTATTACCAGCAAATGAATGTGGAGAGATAATCTCAATTTTCTTTCAAAACTTACTTTCAGGCGGATCAGCAATGCCTTGGGGCTGGTTTTTTCCTTTTTGTTTTCACGGATCAGCCGCTCGCCGGTGAATCACTATATGCCCGTAGCCCTGGCGGTTGAGCCCACCACCTCGTGTAACCTCCGCTGCCCGGAGTGCCCCAGCGGGCTCCGGTCTTTTACGCGGCCCACCGGTATGCTGCGCAAGGAGATGTTTGAAAAGCTGATGGAGGAGATCGGCGATACCCTGCTTTATCTTACCTTCTATTTCCAGGGCGAGCCCTTCCTGCACAAAGATTTCCTGCAGATGGTGCAGCTGGCTACCCGGAAAGGTATTTATACCTCTACTTCTACCAATGCCCATTACCTGAACTATGAAAATGCGCTGGCTACTGTGCGTTCGGGCCTTGACAGGCTGATTATTTCTATTGACGGCACCACCCAGGAAGTATACCGGCAATACCGGGTGGGCGGCAGGCTGGATAAGGTGCTTGAAGGCACCCGGCATATCCTGCAGGCTAAAAAAGAGCTGGGCTCTTCTACACCTCATGTTATATTCCAGTTCCTGGTAGTGAAGCCCAATGAGCACCAGATGAACGATGTACGGCGCCTGGCCGCAGAGCTGGGGGTAGATGAATTGCGTTTCAAAACGGCCCAGATTTATGACTACGAAGACGGCTCTGACCTGATCCCCGAAAATGATCATTATTCACGCTACCGGCAGGAAGCCGGCGGGAAATGGAGCATCAAGAACCGGCTGATCGATCACTGCTGGAAAATGTGGCATTCGGCGGTGGTAACCTGGGACGGTATCGTGGTGCCCTGCTGTTTTGACAAGGATGCCGAATACCGCATGGGAAATGTATCGGAAAAAAGCTTCCGGGAAGTGTGGTATTCCGACACTTACAAAGATTTCCGGCACAGCCTCATCGGCGGCCGGAAGAATATTGAAATGTGTAAGAATTGTACGGAAGGGACAAAGATCTGGGGGTGAGGGGCGGTTTTTAACGGGTGGTTTTTTTATATGGGCCGGGTTCTCGACTACGCTTGGTTCTCGTCTTCGCCCGGTTCTCGTCCTCTTGCGGTTCTCGACTTCACTTGGTTCTCGTCTACGCTTGGTTCTCGACTACGCTCGAACTGACAAGAGGCGATCGTTACCTGTCAGTTCGAGCGTAGTCGAGAACCGCGAGAGGACGAGAACCGCGTAAACTTAAACCAACCCTTAATTCGCCATTTCCGAAATAAACTTGATCCGCATCAGCCGGAGCTCTTCTTCGGTAACCTCTTCTTCGTAATCTTCAAATTCTTTCAGCGCAGCCCGGATATCATCCGATGAAGAGGTCATGAAATATTCGTAAATATCCAGCTGTTTCTCCTTGTCGATCACCTGGTTGATGTAGTAATCCAGGTTCAGCTTGGTGCCGGAGAAGCAAATGCTTTCAATTTCGGAAATGATCTCTTCTGCCGACATTTCCTTGGCTTCGGCAATGTCTTCCAGGTCGATCTTCCGGTCAATCTGCTGGATGATAAAGATCTTGGTTTTTGACTTGTTTACTGTGGTTTTCACCATCAGGTCGTGCGTGGTCTCGATCTCGTTGTCTTCCACGTACTTGTTGATCAGGTCCAGGAAAGGCTTGCCGAACTTCTGCACCTTACCCATGCCCACACCGTTCACCTGGGCCAGCTCATTGGCATTAGAAGGGTAGGTAGTGGCCATTTCTTCCAGTGAAGGATCCTGGAATACCACGTAAGGCGGTACGTTCTTTTCTTTGGCTATTTTCTTTCGGAGCGACTTCAGCAGCTCCAGCAGGGCCTGGTCAGAGGCGCCTGATCCGCCGGCATTACCCGGGGTCTGCTGCAGCTCATCTTCCCCGCTTCCTTCGGTTTCGTTGAGGTCATGATCTTCATGGAAAGTCACCGTATACGGGTCTTTCAGGTAGTCTGCTCCTTTTTGCGACACCTTAATCACCCCGTAATTATCAATGTCTTTTTCCAGGTAGCCGAAAACCATCAGCTGCCGGATGATCGACACCCATTTATCGGACGCAGACAGGCGGCCGTCGGCGTTAATATCGGCCTTGGGCTTGCGGTTAACTACAATCGCGTCTTCGTCTTCCTCCTCTTCCTCGTCTTCAAACTTGTCTTCCAGGTCAAAATACTTCAGTCCTTTACCGAAATATTCCAGCTTATCGTGCTCGTAGCTCTGAATGGCCGGGTTATCTTTGGTATTGCCGGTAAGAATATCGGCAATGTGGTTGGCTGAAAAACGCTGCTCTGTTTTCAGGATGGTGTTGATCACCAGCTCCACCTCTTCCTTGCCCTTGAAGGTTTTGGTGGGCTTCTTACAGTTATCGCAGAAACCGCAGTCCTTATCCATCTGTTCTCCGAAATAAGAGAGCAGCTGCCTTCTACGGCATACGCCCAGGGAAGAATACGCCACCATTTCCATTAAGAGCGCTTTGGCGTTGTCTCTTTCGGTAACGTTTTTATCCTTATTGAATTTCTCGAGCTTGGTGATATCGTCCAGCGCATAAAACATAAGACAGGTACCGTCCAGTCCGTCTCTCCCGCCACGGCCGGTCTCCTGGTAGTAGCCTTCCAGCGACTTGGGTGCATCGTAATGCACCACAAAGCGTACATCCGGCTTGTCGATACCCATACCGAAGGCAATGGTAGCCACCACGATGTCGCAGTTCTCATTCAGGAAAGCATCCTGGTTTTTCATGCGCACGTCAGAATCCAGGCCAGCGTGGTAGGGCAGGGCCTTGAAGCCGTTCACATTCAGCAGCTCGGCAATTTCTTCCACCTTCTTACGGCTGAGGCAGTACACAATGCCTGACTTTCCTTTGTTCTGTGAAACAAATTTGATCAGCTGCTTTTTGGCGTTCAGCTTGGGCCGTACTTCATAATACAGGTTGGCCCGGTTAAAAGAGGTCTTGAAGATCACTGAATCATCCATGTTCAGGCTCTTTTTAATATCCAGCTGAACCTTGGGCGTGGCCGTGGCCGTCAGTGCTATAATAGGCAGGTTGTTATCAATATTCTCGATGATGTCCTTGATCTTCCGGTACTCAGGCCTGAAATCGTGCCCCCATTCCGAGATACAGTGGGCCTCGTCTACGGCTACAAAAGAGATTTTGGCCTTTTTCAGGAACTCAAGGTTATCTTCTTTGGTCAGTGATTCGGGGGCAATGTACAACAGCTTGCATACGCCGTTGATCACATCATTCTTCACCCTGTTCATCTCTGATTTATTCAGGGTGCTGTTCAGGAACTGGGCATTAACACCATAGGCGGAAAGCTGGTCCACCTGGTTTTTCATCAGCGCGATAAGCGGAGATATAACAATGGCTGTTCCTTCAAGAACGGTTGCCGGAAGCTGGTAACACAGTGATTTTCCTGCCCCGGTAGGCATGATCACGAAGGTGTTTTTTCCGGAGACCACACTCTTAATAATTTTTTCCTGTTCCCCTCTAAAGTTATCGAAGCCGAAAATTTCCTTTAGGTTTTGCTTCAATCTTTGTTCTACTGATGATTCTGAAATCATATACGCTATGACTTTTATTCGATATCTGTTAAAGTATGGCTAATTTACTAAAAATAACACTTCACAAATAAATTCTCCTAAAAATATTATTTGTGAAAAGTTTTCGGATTTCTGAAGCTAATTTTGTATCTCAAAATGAGCCCGGAAAAAGTGGAGACGAAAGTAGAAAAAAATATAATTGATACCGCCAAAAAAGTTTTGCTGGATGAATCAGAGGCTATTAAATCTTTGATAAATACAATTGACAGCGGTTTTGAAGAGGTTGTAAATGTGATCCTGGGATCACGTGGGAAAGTGGTGCTCTCCGGAATCGGTAAAAGCGCCATCATTGCACAGAAAATAACGGCTACCCTGAACTCTACAGGACAGCAGGCGGTTTTCATGCATGCCACAGATGCCGTACACGGTGATCTGGGCATTATTGACGACGAAGATGTGGTGATCATCCTCTCCAAAAGCGGCAATACGCCGGAGCTGAAAGTGCTGGTGCCCCTGATCCGGCGGCTGCCTAACCGGCTGGTTGCCATGGTTTCAGATACAGGCTCTTTCCTGGCTAAAAATTCGGATTATGTACTGAATGCGCATGTAGACCGCGAGGCCTGTCCCCTGAACCTGGCGCCCACTACGTCTACCACGGTATCGCTGGCGCTGGGAGATGCCCTGGCGGTATGCCTGCTGGAAGCCCGGGGCTTCAGTAACCGCGACTTTGCCCGGTTTCATCCCGGCGGGGCGCTTGGGAAAAAGCTTTATCTTAAGGTATCGGATATTTACCCGCAGAACGAGGTGCCGGTGGTCAGCGAACAGGCATCTATGGAAGACGTGATCCTGGAGATGACGTCGAGAAGACTGGGTACTACGGCCGTAGTAGACAGTGCCAAACGCCTGTCAGGGATCATCACCGACGGCGATCTCCGTAGAAAATTAAAGGAAAAGAAGGATATTTTTACTTTAAAAGCCATAGATTTGATGAGCAGAAATCCTAAAGTGATCTCTAAGGATGAATATGCCGTTAATGCACTCAACAAAATGCAGGAATTGAGCATTACACAATTAGTAGTGGAAGAAAACGGGAAGGTGCTCGGATTTATTCATCTCCATGATTTGTTGCGGGAGGGGCTGGTTTAACCATTAGCTGACAGCTAAAAGCTTTTATACACATGAAGAAAGTTGATTTTTTAGTCATTGGCTCGGGCATTGCGGGCCTCAGTTTTGCATTGAAGGCCGCAAAGAAAGGCAAAGTGCTGATTCTTACCAAAGTAAACGCCGATGAAACCAATACCAAATATGCACAGGGCGGAATAGCTACGGTTTTTGACCCGGTGACCGACTCGTTTGAAAAACATATCCAGGATACGCTTATTGCCGGTGACGGCCTTTGCGATAAAGATATAGTAGAGATCGTGGTTTCTGAAGGCCCTGCCCGGATCAGGGAGCTTATCGATTACGGCACCAACTTCGACAAGATGGAAACCGGTGAATATAACCTTACCCGCGAGGGCGGCCACTCTGAAAACCGGATCCTGCATTACAAAGATATCACCGGCTGGGAAATTGAGCGGGCCCTGCTGGAACAGGCTTCCAAGCAGCCGAATATTGAGATCCTGACCCACTATTTTGCCGTAGAAGTGATTACCCAGCACCACCTGGGTGAAAAATCACACGGGAACGTGGAAAGCTACGGGGTGTACGCTCTGAACGTTAATACCCTGGAGGTAGAAACTATCCTTTCGAAAGTAACGGTTATGGCCTCAGGCGGTGCCGGCCAGATTTATTCTTCCACCACCAACCCGGTCATTGCTACCGGCGACGGCATCGCAATGGTATACCGCGCCGGCGGAAAGGTACGCGACATGGAGATGATCCAGTTTCACCCTACGTCATTGTATAACCCGGGAACCTTCCCCAGCTTTCTCATTACAGAAGCCGTACGGGGAGAGGGAGGTGTTCTGCGCGACAAGAACGGCCGCGAGTTTATGTACGACTATGACGAGCGGGGATCGCTGGCGCCGCGCGATATCGTGGCGCGCTCCATTGACGCCGAAATGAAAAAATCGGGGGAAGAGCACGTGTGGCTCGATATCACCCATAAGCCTAAAGAATTTATCCTGCAGCACTTCCCGAATATCTATGAGAAATGCCTGAGCATAGGGATAGACATCACCAAAGATTACATTCCGGTAACGCCGGCAGCGCATTACCTGTGCGGCGGAATATGGGTAGACGAGTTCGGCCGTACATCGATCAGGAACCTCTACGCCTGCGGTGAGTGCTCTTCTACCGGGCTGCACGGCGCAAACCGCCTGGCCTCCAACTCGCTGCTGGAAGCGGCCGTTTTTGCCAACCGGATCGCCATGAATGCGCTCGAAATAATTGACTCGCTGGAATACGAGAACCGGGTGCCCGACTGGAACGAATTCGGGGCGGTGCAGTCGAATGAAGAAATCCTGGTTTCGCACAATACGCGGGAGCTGCAGAAGATGATGTCTGACTACGTGGGCATTGTACGCTCAGACTTCCGGCTTGACCGGGCAGAAACCCGTATGCGCATGCTGAAAGACGAGACCGAAGCGTTTTACCGGAAAACCAAGCTGTCTGTCAAGCTCTGTGAGCTGAGAAACCTGATTCTCTGCGCCCAGATGGTTATCCAGTCGGCGAAAAAGCGCAAAGAGTCGCGGGGGCTTCATTTTAATACAGACTACCCCTATAAATTGGGCGGGGAACCGGAGAATACGGTTTTGGTCAGGGGACACAGCAGTGCATCACGGACCGTGAGCTCCGGGTTAGGAAGTTAAATTTAACTTTCTTTTTGTTTTTATTTATAGGAATAATTCGGAAATTTGCAAATGTTTTTAGTTGAACAGATATATGGACAGGCTTAAATACTTACTTGAAAGTAATCTTTTTGGGGTTTGTACCAGGATAGGGCAGAAGCTGAATTTCTCGGCAGCCACTATACGAAAATACTTTATCTACGCCTCATTTTTTACCTTAGGGTCTCCCGTTATCATTTACCTTATTCTGGCTTTCTGGATGGAAGTGCGTAAAACCATCCGGAACAGCAACCACCCGAGCGTCTGGGAGCTGGAATAATCAATTCTTCACCGGTCTACTTCGCCCATCACCAGGTCAAGTGACCCGATAATGGCAATCAGGTCAGCTACCAGGATGCCTTTGGCAATAGCCGGCAAAACAGAAAGGTTATGGAAGGAGCAGGCCCGGCATTTTACCCGCACGGGTACGTCGCTGCGGCCATCGGTTCTGAAAAAGAAGCCCAGCTCTCCCTTGGGGTTTTCGGCCCGTACATAAAAATCGGTTTCTTTGGGCCGGATCTTTTTGGGTACATACGCCTGCGGATCGAAATCAGGGGTACGCTTATGCGCTTTGGTGAGCTTTTCGAGGCATTGGTCAATGATGCGTAGCGACTGGTGGCATTCCTGTAGGCGTACGAAATTCCGGTCCCAGCAGTCCCCGGTTTTGCCCATGGCCCCCTGTCCTGTAGGAATATCAAACTCTATCTCCGGGTAAACCGAATAGGCATCGGTTTTGCGCAGATCGTATTTCAGCCCCGAACCCCGCAATACCGGGCCGGTGCAGCCGTAGTTAATGGCCAGGTCAAGCGGTAAAACCCCTACATTGGCCGTACGGTTAATGAAGATGTGGTTGTCAATGATAATTTGTTGCAGCTCAATGAGCTTGGGGCGTACATAGGCTGCAAACTCGCGGCATTTCTCTTCGAAGCCAATGGGCAGATCGTAGAAAAGGCCACCTATCCAGATGTAATTGTACAGCAGCCGGGCCCCGGATACCCATTCCAGCATGCGCAGAATGGTTTCACGGTCGCGGAAAAGCCACAAAAAAGGGGTGGGAGCACCGATATCAATGGCATACGAGCCGATAGCGATAAAATGAGAGGCCAGCCGGTTCAGCTCGGCCACCAGCACCCGGATGTACTCGATGCGTTTGGGCAGGGTACCTTCTATGCCCAGCATCTTTTCCACGCCCATGGCGTAGGCGTGCTCGGAATTCATGGAGCCCAGGTAATCCAGCCGGTCTACATAGGGAATAACCTGGTTAAACGGGAGCGATTCGGCATGTTTTTCAAAGCACCGGTGCAGGTAACCCAGATGCGGAACAACTTCACGGATCAGCTCACCGTCTGACACGACCTCCAGGCGGAGCACACCGTGGGTAGAAGGGTGCTGCGGGCCGAGATTCAGGATCATTTCCTCTTCGGCCAGATCTTCTTCTTTAAATTTGACCGGTTCAGAGTCTGTTAAATATTCAGCCCTATATTTGTATTCAATTATTTTCTGCATCATTGCAAATTTAATCATACTCTTCGTTTAAAACCTATTGAAATGCATGAAATAGAACCTTTTTATAACTGGAACCGCTACTACCTTCCGTACGAAGATAAGAGGAGCCCGTTTTACGGGAAAGAGCAGGCGGTAACCTATGAAAATGCAGTATACGGGTATGTTATTCACCCCGATTGGGACTTTATAGGCTCTGAAACGCTATACGTGAAACTTTTAATGGTAAATTACCAGCTGAAGTATGCCGTTATAGAGCTTTTCGGAGAGTGGAACGACACTCTGCACAACGATATCATGTACCTCAAGCGAGGAGTGATTGACAAGCTGCTGAAAAACGGGATCCGGCAATTTATACTGATCGGCGAGAACCTGTTCCAGTTTCACGGGGGCGAAGATGATTATTACCAGGAATGGTTTGAAGACGTGGAAGACGGCTGGATCGCCGTATTGAACCTGCGTAAATTTGTGATGGAAGAAATTGAAAAATACAAGCTGGATTACTATATGCACCTGGGCGGAACCCTGCAGATGGAAAACTGGCGTACCCTTAAGCCGGATGTGTTTTTCGCGCTGGTTTCCACGCTGATTCAGCGGCGGCTGGGGTGAGGGGGGAAGTTAAAAGTTAAAAGTGAAAAGTTAAAAGTTAAGAGTGAAAAGTTAAAAGTGAATAGTTAAAAGTTAAGGTGGGGTTGGGAACGGGAAGCCGTTGTTGTGGGGTTAAAATTTATACAAATGAAAGAATTTATCAACTACTTGTTTGAGAAGCACCAGAATGTGCCCGATATCCCACCATCGGAAGTGATTTCGGGCTGGGCGCTGAAGGTGTTTAACCTGCTTTTCCCTGAGCGGAGCAAAGATTTTTTCAGGAGCGTGGATGAGGTGGAAGGAGAGTTCTGGAATATCGGCGATGAGCTGAAGTCAATCCTGGATGCCACTGCCGAATGCCGGGGCTGCGGAGCGGAAGAGAAAGCCGCGCTGCTGGTGGAGGAGATCCCTGAGCTTTACCGCCTGCTCTCTACCGACCTGGATTCTATCCTGAACGGTGACCCGGCAGCCCGTTCCAAATTTGAGATCGTGCGGGTATACCCGGGCTTTTTTGCCATCTTTTTCTACCGGCTGGCACATATCCTGCATCGCCTGGAGATCAGCTATATTCCGCGTATCCTCACTGAATATGCCCATTCCCGAACGGGTATCGACATTCACCCGGGCGCCCGTATCGGCGAACATTTCTATATTGACCACGGAACAGGTGTGGTGATCGGCGAAACCACCGAGATTGGTAAAAACGTGAAGATCTACCAGGGGGTGACCCTGGGGGCTTTGTTTGTGGAGAAATACATGGCCAATACCAAGCGACACCCCACGGTAGAAGATAACGTGATCATTTATGCCGGGGCCACCATCCTGGGCGGGAAGACGGTTATCGGCGAAAACAGCGTTATTGGCGGAAATGTCTGGCTGACCAGGAGCGTTCCGCCCAATTCTACGGTATATCATAAGCCGGAAATCCAGGTAATCAATAACGAAAACAGCCTCTGAGGTGCTCATTAACTACCAGGAATACCAGGCCATGTTTGAGGTGGAAGACCGGATGTGGTGGTATAAAACCCTTCACGACCGGGTCATCCACGAAATAAAAGCCGCTTCACCCGCTTACCGCGACCTTCATATACTGGATGCCGGCTGCGGCACCGGTGGACTGCTGACCCGGCTGCAGGCTGAGGGAATGACCCGCCTCCGCGGGTTTGACTACAATGCGTACGCAGTAGAATTCTCGGAGAGCCGGGGCCTGCCCGTCAGCCGGAAAGACATTACGGCCCTTGATTACCCCGCTGAATCGTTTGATGTGGTGATCTCCAATGATGTGCTGTACCAGTTCGATGACCCGGAGCTGACAGATGCCCTGCGCGGCATTTACCGCGTATTGAAGCCGGGCGGGCTGTTCATTACCAACAACAACGCTTTCCGGGTTTTCGGAGGAATACATGATTTGGCCGTTGGAAGCAAACGGCGCTTTGTAAAGGCCGACTTCGATCGTTTCCTGGCTCTTTTTCCCGGTTTCCGGGTAGAAAAAGTTACGTACTGGTCGCTGCTGCTCTCGCCGCTGATCCTGGGCGTGAGGCTCTTTCAGAAGCTGCAGCTCAGGCTGGGATGGGTACGGGCAGAAGAGGTGCGGTCTGATGTGTCGCTGCCTTCACCGGCAATCAATGACTTCCTTTACCGGGTTTGTACGCTGGAAAGGAGGCTGTTAAGGCGGGCTCCCTTCGGAAGCTCCCTTTTTTTGGTTATCCGGAAAGACGATGTATCACAATAACCCTTAATTTTGCACTTTGTTTGAAATTTGAGATATGAGTGTCAGAGTAAGATTTGCTCCCAGCCCTACGGGCCCCCTGCACATTGGCGGTGTTCGTACGGCTTTGTATAATTATCTTTTTGCCCGTAAAATGGGGGGTAAAATGCTCCTCCGGATAGAAGATACCGACCAGACGAGGCTGGTTCCGGGTGCGCAGGACTATATCCTGGAAGCCCTGCAATGGATAGGAATAAGCATTGATGAAGGCGTGGGGTCAGGAGGAGAGCTGGGCCCGTATGTGCAGTCGGAGCGAAAAGACATCTACGCCCGTTATGCACAGGAGCTGCTGGATAAAGGACAGGCCTATTATGCTTTTGATACCCCCGAAGAGCTGGATCAGATGCGGAAAGAGCTGGAAGAGGCCAAAGTAGATAACATTTCCTACAATGCCTTTACCCGCATGAAAATGAAGAATTCGGTTACTCTGCCGGCCGGTGAAGTAAAAGCAAAGCTGGAAGCAGGAGAACCGTATGTTATCCGCCTTAAGGTGCCGCTGAAAGACGAGATCCGGTTTAAAGACCTCGTAAGAGGGTGGGTATCGGTGCATTCATCCACCATTGATGATAAAATCCTGATGAAATCTGACGGTATGCCTACCTATCACCTGGCCAATATCGTTGACGATCACCTGATGGAAATTACCCACGTGATCCGGGGAGAAGAATGGCTGCCGTCTGCACCTTTGCACATCCTGCTGTACAAGGCATTCGGATGGCAGGCGCCCGAGTTTGCCCACCTGCCGCTGCTTCTGAAACCGGAAGGCAACGGGAAGTTGAGCAAGCGCGACGGCGTACTGGGCGATTTCCCGGTTTTCCCGCTGGAGTGGAAAGATCCCGTAAGCGGTGATATCTCCCGGGGATTCCGCGAAGACGGGTATTACCCGGAAGCCGTGATGAACTTTCTGGCCCTGCTGGGCTGGAACCCGGGCAATGACCAGGAGCTGATGAGCCGGGAAGAGCTCATTGAGCTTTTTGACATTCACAATATCCAGAAGGCCGGTGCGCGGTTTGACGTGAACAAAGCCAAATGGTTTAACCAGCAATACCTGCGGAAAAAAGAGAACGATGTGCTGGCGGCCGAGCTGGATAAGGAAATCGGTAACCCGGCGCTCTCAGCCCGTATTGTAGAGCTGATGAAAGACCGGGTAGATTTTGTACGGGAAATGAAAGCGGGTGTGCCTTTTGTTTTTGAAGCACCGGCAGAATACGATAAAGAGGTAGCCGCTAAAAAATGGGATGATCTGGCCCGGAATGCCATGCCCGTAATTACCGGGGCACTGGCTGAAGTAACCGATTTTACTTCGCAGCACATCCATGATGCCATTTTCGGGCAGCTGGAAGCAGCAGGGATCAAACCGGGCAAGGTGATGCAGGCATTGCGGCTGGCTGTGACCGGTGAAGGCAAAGGACCTGACCTGATGCTGATCATGGAAATACTGGGAAAAGAAGAAACGGTAAGAAGAATCGGCAGGGCAACAGAAGTGCTGGGATAAGCACTGTTGCCCTGCCGGGCTATTGTTCTCCGCGCAGGATCTTCTCCATTTTCCGGCCTTTGGCCAGCTCGTCTACCAGCTTATCGAGGTAACGGACTTTCTGAGTCAGCGGATTTTCAATATCTTCTACGCGGTAGCCACAGATCACGCCGGTGATCAGGCGGGCATGGGGATTTAAAGCAGCCTGCTGGAAAAAAGCCTCAAAGGTGGCTTTTTGCGTTATCTGCTCCTGCAGCCGGCGATCGTCAAAGCCCGTGAGCCATTGAATGACCTGGTCCAGTTCTTCTTTTGTTCTGCCTTTCTTTTCTACCTTCTGAATATACATGGGGTAAACCGAAGCAAAGGTCATTTTGGCTATCCGCTCGTCGTGATCCATGTCTTATTGCTTTAAGCTGCCCATATCTATTACAAAACGGTATTTTACGTCGCCTTTTAACAGGCGCTCATACGCCTCGTTGATATCCTGCATCTTAATAAGCTCTATATCGGCCGTGATGTTATGCTCACCGCAGAAATCGAGCATTTCCTGGGTTTCGGCAATGCTGCCTATAGTAGAGCCGGCAAAGTTTTTACGGGCGGGGATAAGGCTGAACGCGGCAATGGGCAGCGGATGCTCCGGCGCTCCTACCAGGGCCAGGGTGCCGTCTACCTTTAAAAGCCGCAGATAGGCGTTAACATCGTGCTGCGCTGATACACAATCCAGGATGAAATGCAGAGAAGCGGAAGCAGCCTTCATTTGTGCTTTATCGGTGGATAGAATCACGTCATCTGCCCCCAGGCGCCGGGCATCTTCGGTTTTTGAAGGAGAAGTAGTGATGACCACCACATACGCCCCCATGGCTTTGGCCAGCTTAACGCCCATGTGGCCCAGGCCGCCTATGCCTACTACGCCTACTTTACTGCCCGGCCCGATCTTCCAGTGCCTCAGCGGTGACCAGGTGGTCACTCCCGCACAGAGCAAAGGGGCTGTGGCGGCCAGGTCCAGGTTTTCAGGTACACGCAGCACAAAATCCTGGTCTACCACCACCCGCTCTGAATACCCGCCGAACGTTTGACGGTTCAGGTGCTTGTCATGCCCGTTATAGGTCTGGATATTGCCCTTTTCACAATATTGCTCGCTGCCCTGCCGGCATTGCTCGCATTCGCGGCAGCTGTCTACCATGCATCCCACAGCAGCCAGGTCGCCGGCTTTGAAGCGGGTAACATCGCTGCCCACCCGGGTAATGCGCCCTACAATCTCATGACCGGGCACATTGGGATAAACCGTACCGTGCCACTCGTTACGGGCGGTATGTAAATCAGAATGACAAACGCCGCAATACAGGATGTCTATCTCCACATCTTTTGCGGTGATCCCGCGGCGGTCAATGTACATTTGTTTCAGATCTGCCTGAGGGGCGTCTGTTCCGAAAGCTTTAACAGAATAGGTATTCATGGTTTGATAAATAAGGACTAAAATAGTCAGAATATTTCAAAAACGGGACAGAGAACAGTCTGTTTTTTCAAGGATTCTGTTCAGCAGGGTGGGGATGAAGGCCCTTTTGCCAGGGCAACGGGCCGGTTAATTACTGAAAAAGCCCCGGTTTCGCGGAGAAACCAGGGCTTTTGATCTTTTTTCAGGCATTACCCGATGCGGCCCGGCCCGGGCTTACTTAGGCAGCAGAACGTCGTTGATCACATGGATAACCCCGTTTGATGTCTTAATGGTAGAGGTAATTTCACTGCCGTTTACATAGCTCTTATCCCCGTTCCGGGTAATTTTTACTTTTCCGCCAAATACCATATCGTATTCGGCCCCGTCCTGGAGCAAAGCCCCGTCTAACACGCCCACATAGGTGTGATAACCCAGTATGTTCGATAAATCGTCTTTTTTGTCGGGTTTCAACAGGCCTTCAACAGTACCTTTGGGCAGCTTGTCAAATGCGGCATTGGTGGGGGCAAACACCGTAAACGGACCGGCATTGCTGAGGGCATCTGCAAGGCCGGCTGCTTTAACGGCTGTCACCAGGGTGGTGAAGTCAGGGCTTTTTGCAGCTACCTGCACAATGTTCGGGTTGGATACATCATCTACCACTGCCGACTGTCCGGCATTGGTCTGGGCAGAACCCTCCGATGCAGCGGCCGTGGTTTCGGATTGATTATTGGAGCAGGCCGCTAATATAAATACGGCTGCCAGAGTAGAGATTGATTTTTTCATAGTACCTGTTTTTCCTACGAAATTATCTTTGATAATTAAATAAAAATATGATCTTCCTTATCATTCTCTACTGATCTATATCATGTTATGCCGTCGCGACACTTCCCTTGTTTCTGACCAGGTCTTCCTGGCAGGCCAGGAGCTCCTTTTTCAGTAAAAAGTATTTCCGTGATAACAGGAAGGCATAATTGTGCAGTGCGGTATAAAGGATGCTCAGGTTATCGTTATGGTATTCGGTTCCGTTAAAATATTCCCATGTCTGCGATGTATACTGCTCCAGGCTGTCCTTTATTTCAGGTGTTATTTCCGGGATACACACGGGGTCTGATAAAACAAATGCAATTTCCTGCTTCAGCTGATCTTCCAGCGGACTGATCGTTTGGAGGTTCCGGAATGAACCGGACCCTGTCTGCTCTTATTGAGTAGCCTGCAAAACAGCGGGCATGGCGGATAAGATGATCAGCCAGTGAATGATAATGTTGAGATTCAGGTTTCTCAGTAGCAGGAAAAGGATGCCGAAAACAATACCCCAGACAAAATACCAGGTGCCCCAGGTAAGCTGGTAGGCCTTGATGCCGTGCTGGAAGAAAAAGGGAATGGCGGCCAGGGTCACCGCCAGCCATTTGTTTATCCCGTTGCTGATCAGTGCCCTGATGGCGAAACCCCGGTAAACCAGCTCCTCTGCCAGCCCTCCCACTAAGCCCATGAATATAAAAATGACTCTTGCCGTTGTATCTTTAGGGCTCAGTGATACCACGGCTTTGAGCTTTTCGGGGTCTGTTGCTGCATGAGCCAGCTGGTATTCAATAAAAAATAGCAGCCCGAAAGCAAATACCAGGTAACCCAGGCAAAAATAAAGGGTCTTTTTGAAGGTGAAGGGGTAGCCTATTTCTGCCCACGACCAGCCTTGGCTGCGCAGTATTTTATAGATCAGGTATATCTGGATGATGTACCAGCCGGTGACGATTACCCGGAATGTATCGGAAAAATCGAGCCCTGAACCGGTGATCAGCGTACGGTTTATAAGCAGTAAAGAAATAAGGGTGGCTATGGCCGGGAATCCGGTAAGAACTACAAGAATTTTTGATAACGGCATTTTAGGGCTGACATGTTCTTTTGGCATCATTTGAAATATTAATGGTGCAAAAATAAATGCCTGATATACGTCGTCGCTTACCATTTGGTAAGTCTCAGATTTTTTCCGCCCTGATCCTGCTCAGGCTTTGCGGGGTAATGCCCAGGTAAGAAGCTAAATACTTGAGTTGTGTATGTTCAATCCCCTTTTTGGTTCCCATGAGCTCCAGGTACCTTTCCTTTGCCGTTTTTGTAAGCAGGTCAATTTGCTGCTGCTGCTTCGTGATAAACGAGGATTCGGCTACCAGCCTTGCCATTTTTTCTCCGTGATTTCCCGGGTTGAATGTCTGACGGAAAACGTGGTGCGGGATGCGGAAAACCGTGGAGTCATCAAAAAGCCTGACTTCAACGGGCGTGGGCCGCTGCAGGGTAAATGACATAAAATCAAACAAAAAGTCGCTCTCAAATGCCATATCGATACAGACAAAGTTATTCTTTTTCCAGATCAGGCAGCCACCGCTTCCTTCCATAAGGATATTAAAATACTTTTCGGTGGCATCTGCTGTTTTCAGTACGGTTTCTTTCGGGAATTGCTTTATTTCTCCGAGCTTCCCGAAATTTTCCCATACGCCTATATCCAGCACGTGGAAGGGGTCGAAAACCTGCTTTAGAAACTTTGCGATCATAACGTTTCCGGTCTTAATTCTGTGGTGCTCTCTGAGAGATGGGGAGGGACCGTGTAGGTATAACTGTCCGAACGGGTATGTTTTTTTCTGCATCCCGCTAAATTTACCATAAACAGGATCAGAACGAAAAGACAGAATTGTTTCATTTTTTTCCGACTTTCTCAATGGGCCTGAAACGCAATGCGCTCCACGTGTCGTTGATAGAAATGGCCGTAACGGTCGTAATACCGAATTCTTCTCCTGTTACCCGAAGGGTATCCCTGTTGATATCGGTCTTGATTTTTGAAGTGCCTTTCGGGTAAGCAAACCACAAAACACTATCGGGCTCTGTTTGGGCCAGTCCGTTATTTAAAAATGCCAGGTAGTCTTTTTGGCTGTTAATAAACACGAGGGTATTGCTACTCTTTTGGGTTGCATCAAACGATGTTCTGAAGCCTGTTTTTTTGAATTCAGCTTCCAGGTCAGCAGGGGCGTTCAGGATAACGCCACTGCCTTTAAACCTGAATTTTTTGATGATGTCCTGCATTGTTTGTTGTTATACGGGTTAATATCACTTGCCATACCTTGAACAATCCATGAAAAGCACACGGATTAGCCTATCGGTTTTTTTGTACTTATTGCCATCCTGTTCCACGCATTTATAGTAACTACTGCCATTATGGCCTGTGCAATATAATTTTCATCAAGCAGTTTTACGGCTTCACGGTAGGTTTTATCGCTTAACCCGTTCTGGCTGATTAAGGTGACTTCTTCCGTTATGGCTAAAATAACTTTTTCTTCTTCGGTAAACAGCTCTGTTTCTTTCCAGGCGTTAAGCAGGAAGATACGTTGCATGGTTTCGCCTTGTTTTAATGCATCTGAAGTATGCATATTGAGGCAAAAAACGCAGCCGTTGATCTGCGAAGCCCGTATCTTAATCAGTTCCAAATGTGTTTTTGACAGGCGGGAATTCCGCAGGTAGTCTTCTAATGCATACATCGCCTTGTATGCACCGGGTTCGAGTTTTTGAATATCTATCCTGTTTTCCATTGTATTGTTGTTGATGACCCTTTATGCAGTGCAGTTTTCATTCTGCCTGTACAAATGTAATCAATATTTGCGTTTTGTTTCCTGTACATTCAGCCCGGGATCTACCCGGCCGGGAGGCTGTGCCTGATCAGAGTTTTTTTGCCTGACATCAACGGTTGGCTGATGATAGACAGGGAAATTCACTGAATTGGCAATAAAGCAGAGCTCACGGGCTTTTTTATGTAATTCACGGGCCTTGTCTGCCATAGACGGTTCTTCAACCGTTACTGCAGGATGCAGCGTAACTTCCGTGAAATGCCCGCCGCCGTTTTCGGTTTCGGCCATCGTTCCCGTTGCCTGATCTGTATAGGCCGTGACAATAACCCCCGCCTCACTGCACAGATGCAGGTACCAGAGCAGGTGGCAGGCAGATAAGGAAGACAATAAGAGCTCTTCGGGGTTGTACCTGCTTTTGTCGCCGCGAAATGCCGGATCTGAAGAGCCCGCTATATCCTGCTTGCCATCGACCCGGATGATGTGACTGCGCTCATACGAACGGTAATCGCTTGTTCCCCGTCCGTTATTCCCCGTCCATTGAACCGTGGCCCGGTAGTGGTGTTGCTTTGTCATTGGTTTTGAGGTTGTAGTAAAATGGTTCGCTCTACCCGTATTTGCTCCAGGAATGTCTCGTCGTGAGATATGACCAGCAATGTGCCCTGGTAGTCGTTGATGGCATTGGTCAGTATCTCTATATTCTGAATATCCAGGTTGTTGGTAGGCTCGTCAAATATAATAATATCCGGCGACTGGTTGCTGATGCTCAGGCAGCACAGCATCAAACGCATCCTTTCTCCTCCGCTTAGAGCAGCACAGGGTTTGTCCCAGTCTCCTTTTGTAAATAAAAACCGGTTCAGCCTGATTTTTATTTCATGTTCCTTCAGCGAAGAAGTATTAAACTGCTGCGCCTGCTGGTAAATGGTAAGCTGGTTGTTGATCAGGGAATAGTCCTGGTCTATGTAGATAGATTTATTTTCTGCTACAAAGGCCGTTCCGGTCCGGGGTACGAGATTTCCCAGGATCAGGTGGATCAAAGTAGTTTTGCCTGAACCGTTAGGTCCTTTGATGGCTATCCGTTCTCCGCTTACTATCTGGAAATTTAAGTTTTCAGCCCATAAACCGGTTTGATTGGCATAGCCGAAATTAAGGTTGTCCGCCCTGAAAAGAATTTTCCCCCGGTGAAGTGCGGAAGGATCAAACCCGACTTTCATTTGGTCGGTTTCCGGGAGGGAAGAACGTAATTCATGGAGCTCCTGCCGGATATTCCCGATTTTTTCGGTATGAACACTTTTCAGCTTTGCGGTGCTGTTTTCTGCCTTGTTCCGTAACGTGTTCATCATGATGCGGGCAACACCCGACCGTTCCTGCTTTCCTTTCCCCCGGCTGTCTGATTTTTGCTGACGCTCCAGGGTTTCCCGTTCCTTTTCCCGGGCCTTCTTCAACGCTTTTTCCCTGCTGTGTATATCCTGGTTGAGGGCATCGGCCTCTGCCTGCTTCTGCTCTCTGTAAAAATCGTAATTGCCTCCGTAAACTTTAATCCCGTTCCGGCTCAATTCACAAACGGGATCGAGAAGGTTCAGTAACTTCCTGTCGTGGCTTACAACAATTAACGTGCATTTGGCAGATTGAATAAAATCATACAAAAGCTGCCTGCCCGGGCTGTCGAGGTGGTTGCTGGGCTCATCCAGCAGCACCAGCGCAGGCTCATGAATGGAAATGCCGGCAAGAAAAACTTTTGTTTTTTGTCCGCCGCTTAACGTTCCCATTTTTTGCGACAGGTTCAGATCCGATAAATGCCAATGACGCAGTGCTTCGGCGCAACGCTCTTCAATAGTCCAGTCGTCATTGAGCAGGGTGAAATTTTCTTCACTTGTTTTCCCGTTCAGAATTTCCCGCATAGCGTTTAGCTTGTCTTCTATCTGTAAGGCCTGTGCTATGGTGAAGTGGTCGAACTGCCCGAAAATCTGGGGAATAGAGTAGGGGGCAGCATCGAGGTGGATCTGCCCGCCGGAAGGCGGCAATTCTTTTGCTATAATTTTTAGCAAAGTAGATTTTCCCACGCCATTATTGCCGGTTAGCGCTATTTTGTCGTGATGATTAACGGTCAGGTAGAGGTCACTGAACAGTAAATCTTTATTAGGGTGTATATAGGATAAATTCCGGATAGTAAGCATAATTTCTTTCTTTAAACGTTAAACCATGCCGCAACCGCGCGGGGCTGTGGCTTTGATGGGTCTGAAAGAAATTATTTATCACATAGTTTTACGTATCTGGTTTCTGCAAATATACAATGCTGCTAAAGGTTTTTGTATTTACCTGCAAAGTAAATAGAGCCGGATGCCGGTTTTTTTGCAAAAATAAGCATCAATTTTCGTCATTGCCCTTTATTTAACCCGGTTTTACTATTTCATCCGGCTGATGTTTCATGGGTTAACGCCGAGCCTTTGTGGGCATCAATATGGTCTGACTTGCTGCTCCTGATCTCGTATTGGGGTTCTTCTTCTGTAGCATGGTGAGTATAGCCTTTGTAATCAAAGTCCTGGGTATGTATTTTGATGATGATGCCCGAAACCCTTCCGGCTTCAGAATTCCAGCTCACTTTATCGCCGATTTTAAACTTTGCTGCCATACGGGTAGTATTTTATAGATTGAACAAATTTTCATCAGAATAGAAAACACGGTCGCCCACTATTCTTGCGGGTGAAGTATAGGTGTGTTCTTCCGCCTTACCCGTTGCCATAATGTGCAGTACGGTCCAGCCTTTTGCTTTAAGGTAATCAGATACCATAGAGCGGTGACAGCGCCACCAGACGGCTTCCGAACACATGTAGGCGGTAGGTTGGGTCCGGGCAATATTTTCCAGGTTTTCAACAGCTTGTTTAAAATCTGCCGTTTCCATATAATCTGCATACCCCCGGAAAGAGCTGTTCCGCCACCGGTCGTTCTTCGAGTTCTTTCGGGCTTTTCTTCTGCCGCCCAGCCCTTCCAGGTGCACATATCCGATTCCGGCGGCCTGCAAGGCGTTTTGAAGGGGTTCTTTGTTAAACTGGGGGTACTTCGCTGAGCCGGGAAATCGCCTGATGTCTGCCAACATGCCGATGCTGAAAGACCGGAGCATCAGGAGAAACTCCTCCATACTGTGGGTAGAATGCCCTATGGTATAAACGGTATGTTTGTCCTGAAGTTCCATTTTATCCTCCAAAGCTATCCAGCATTTCAAAGGTCGGTACAAAAAACAAGGTGCCTGTTCTGGCGGTGCTGAAGTCCAGGATTCTGTCGTAATTGCCTTCAGGCTGTCCTTTAAACATCTTTGTAAGCATTTCTTTAACTGTACTGAAGGTGCTTGCATAAGCAATGAAATAAGTGCCCATTTCATTGCTTGCCATGCTGCCAAACGGCATATTGTCACGTACTATCTTTTTGTCGTCACCTACATTTGCCAGAGCAGAGTGAGAGTTCGACGGCTTTACATCATCGGGCATCTCAATGTCGTTTGCTTTGCTCCTGCCAAAAACTTTTTCCTGTTCGGTAACGGGCAAAGCTCTCCAGGCCACCAGGTCGTGAATGTATTTTTGCACAAAGAGGTAGCTGCCGCCTTCGTATTTTTTGTCTTCATCTCCGATGATACCAAAAAACGCCCTGTCTTTGCCGTTGGGATTTTCGGTACCGTCTACAAAGCCCAGAATGCTCCTTCCGTCCCAATACCTGAACCCGTGCACTTCTTCCGTGCAAACGGCCACCCCCGATAATGTTTCGGAAATAGCTGCTGCCATATCAATGCAATAGCTTTTGTCGTCTGCCCGGATATGAAAATGCAGGTCACCGGGTGTGGCAACAGCCGTATGTTTCGGCCCGGCAATAGGAGAGAAGTCCGTTAATTCTTTAGGAAGTGGTTCAGGCAGATCCAGCTTTTTCCAGGCGCTGTAACTGATCCCCATCACCACGCTTGCCCTTGAGGTTACGGTACGCACCCGGGCTGAGTTGTTAAGATTACTCATTAAGGCACATATTCGCTCAAAAACGGGTTTTATGGCATCGTTTTCCCTGAAAATCCAAACCATAAAAATGGTGTTGGTGTTCGGGTAATCCAATACGTTTTGAGAATCGGTATCCGGCATATAATTTCAGCTTTTTTGATAGTTAAAGATAATAAAAGTACTTTAATGGGTAAGCTATGGTGGGGGTCAATATTTTTATAAGAATGAGATAAGAATATTCCATTTAGGATTAAAGCGCTTATTTTAGTTTTTTCGCAAGGTTACTTTCAAGCAAAGATTTCATTTGAGTAATGGCAACTTTATTGAGTTGAATCAGTCGTTCGCTTTGTGTCAACCCCTGCCGGATAAGTAATGCATTTATACTTTCCATATTGCTCAATACCACTAACTGTTCTAAGGTGGCATGATCTCTGATGTTTCCGTCTTTATTTAGGTTGTTATCTCTCCATTCTCTGGCTGTAATGCCAAAAAGAGCAACATTCAGTAAGTCTGCTTCATTGGCGTAGACAAAACCGGCTTGCTGTTTAGTGATCTCCTGTGGTATCAGGTTTTCTTTAATGGCATCTGTGTGGATATGATAGTTTACTTTGGCTAATGTGCGCTGTAAGTTCCAGTCGGATTTTAACCGGTGGTTTTCTTCATCTTTTAAGCGTTGAAACTCTTTGATGAGGTATATTTTAAATTGCGGACTAATCCACATACCAAATTCAAAAGCGATATCCGGATGAGCATAGGTCCCTCCATATCTACCTGCAGTGGCTTTCAACCCCATAGCATTGGTTTTTTCAACCCAGTCTTTTACGCTTAATTTGTAGCTGTTTAAGCCTGCCTGGCTTTTAATTGTGGCAAATTCGCCATAATTAAAATTTGGATTGTATATACTTTCCCAAATGCCAAGATATTCTACTGTGTTGCGGTTACGAAGCCAGTCGGAAATGAAGAAATCCCCATCTTTGGCTTTGAGAATATCGGTTAACGAGATATACTCCTGTTGTTTGTCGAAGATTATGGTGATTTCTCTCCCTTCTACCTGTATTGTTGTGTTCTTTGCCATAGGTTTTCTGATGAAAAGTAAATTTACAAAAAGAAACGGATGTCCGGTGTTTACCTGGTGAAATATAAAAGGTTAGTTTAATCCCGCTTCCGCACCCCTTCCGTTCTTCCGCCAAACCGCGGATGCGGCCCCAAATCCCTGTGCTTGTCGTGCACATACCTCGGATCCTGGATGTAGGGCATCCGGGCCATTTTGGTGACAGTGATAGAGGGGACGCCGAAGTCGACTTCTACGGTTCCTAAGAGCAGGTAGCACCCGTTTCCCTGGAAAGGGTATTTTTTCAGGCTGTCGGTGAAGTGGGCGGTGTCAAAATATTCGCCTTCTGGGTCTGTCCAGGTGCCGAAATACATGGTGCCCTGGCGGGTGGATACGTGCTTCTGGGCAATGAGGTAGGCCATCATTTTTACTTCCTTTTTGTGATAGTTCAGCAGGTCTCTGACTTTAACGGCGCCGCGGTAGCGGGTTTGCAGGAGGTCAAAGGGGGCGCAGGAGACCGGGAAGCCCAGCAGCTCGATCTCGTCAAAGGCGTCTTCAAAAAACGACCGCTCCAGCTGGGGAAGCTTGTACTCCCGGGGCGGCTCCTGCAGCAGCATGAGCCCGCGGTCGGCGGGTTTGAAATTGACCAGTAAGAGCCGGGCGGCTACCAGCAGCTCGTTTTTGGTTTTTCCGGTAAAGCGGAAGGCGCCGATGAATATCAGGATCTGGAGGGCTTCCAGGCCGGCGGGAATACGGCGTACAAAGTCTTCGAGGGAGGTGTAAGGGCCGTTTTGCAGACGTTCCTCTACCAGCTGCTGTGCGATGGTCGTTTCCAGCCCCTGCAGGTGCATGAAGCCCAGGTAGATGGCGGTTCCGTACACGGTGGTTTCGTATTCGCTTTGGTTTACGCAGGGGTTTTCTATGCTGGCGCCGGAGCGGCGGGCCTCATGCACGTACACTTCGGTCCGGTAAAAGCCGCCCTGGTTGTTGATCACGGCAGTCATAAACTCTACCGGGTAATGGACTTTCAGGTACAGGCTCTGGTAGCTTTCCACGGCATACGAGGCGGAGTGGGCTTTACAGAAAGAAAAACCGGCAAACGACTCGATCTGGCGGTACACTTCCCGGCTGAGGTCTTCCGGGTGGCCCTGGGCGGCGCAGGAAGCCAGGAAGTTTTCCTTCACGGTTTTCAGCGTGGAGATTGCCCGTCCTTTTCCGCTCATGGCCCGCCGCAGGATGTCGCCGTCAGCTTCCGCCAGCCCGCCGTAATACAGGGCTATCTTGATCACGTCTTCCTGGTACACCATGATGCCGTAGGTTTCGCCCAGGTGCTCCCGGAAAACCTCGTGTGGATAGGTGAACCGGTCGGGGTAGTTGTGGCGGAAGATGTATTCCCGCATCATGCCGCTCTGGGCCACTCCGGGCCGGATGATGGACGATGCCGCCACCAGGGTTTTGTAGTTATCGCACTTCAGGCGGCGGAGCAGCCCGCGCATGGCCGGCGATTCAATATAAAAGCAGCCCATGGTTTTGCCCTCTGCCAGGTAGGTATTGAGGAGCGCCTGGTTTTTGGAGAGCGAGGTGTCGCGGATGTCTACGGTGATCCCCCGGTTTTGCCGGATCAGTCGCACGGCATCGTTAAGATGGCCTATGCCCCGCTGGCTCAGGATATCGTATTTCTCCAACCCTATTTCTTCGGCAATGTTCATATCCAGCTGCACAATGGGGAAGCCCTTGGGTGGCATTTCCAGCGCCGTGTAGCAGGTAAGGGGTTCCTCGGAAATAAATACGCCGCAGGCGTGCATGCTTCGCTGGTTGGGGTATTTTTCCAGAAGCATACCGTATTTGTGCACCAGCTTTACCACAGAGTTTTGATCATGGGTTTCCCTGGGCGTACCGGTGAGGGTATCCAGCTCTTCTTTGGGCAGGCCGAATACTTTGCCCACTTCCCGCACAATTGACCGGTATTTGAACTCCACATTGGTGCCGCAAAAGGCCACGTGCTCTTTCCCGTATTTGTCAAAAATATAACGAAGGATAACATCCCGTTCCCGCCAGCTCCAGTCGATATCAAAATCGGGCGGGGCCTTCCGGTTCAGGTTCAGGAAGCGTTCAAAGTAGAGGTCAAGCTCCAGCGGGCAGATGTCGGTGATGCCCAGGCAGTAGCTCACAATGCTGTTGGCTCCGCTGCCCCGCCCGATGTGCATAAAGCCCATCCGGTTACTGTATTGTACGATATCCCAGGTGATCAGGAAGTAGCTGCAGAAGTTCAGCCGGTCAATGACACGCAGCTCTTTCTCTACCCGTTGACGGGCTTCGGTGTGCCCGCTGCCGTAACGCCGCTGCAGCCCTTCATAGGCCAGCCGGCTCAGCAATTCCAGGTCTTCCTCTTTGCTTTGGGTGAAGTATTTTTTGTTTTTCGGGATTCCGAAGTCGAATATGAAGTCGCATTCATCCAGGATACCCCGGGTATTTTCAATCAGGGCAGGGAAGTCTTTGTACAGGGCGAGCAGCTCTTCTTCCGGCCTCATGTATTCGGAGGTCAGGCAGGTGTCGTCTGCCGGCAGCTTCGACAGCACCAGGTTCCGGCCCATGGCCCGGAGGATGCGGTGGAGGTTATATTCTGTTTTGGTGCGGAAAGTAACGGGTGAAAGAACGACCATTTTGTCGCGGAAAGGCTTTAATTCGGGCCGGATGAGCATATTCAGCTGTTCGGGCCGGATACCCGGGTATTCGTTTTCCCGCAGCTGGCCGGGCAGGTTCTCTATGGGATAGATCACGATCAGCTCCTTAAACTCCGGGGCGGTTTCCGGCAGTTCGGCCCCGTCGCAGTTATGAGCGGTCAGGAGCCGGCATATTTCGCCTATGCCCTCCCGGCGCCGGGCCAGGGTAATGTAAAGCAGGCGGTTATCTTTCCGGATCTCTACGCCTGGAACCGGCTTGATTTCTGCCTTTTCACAGGCCCGGATAAAATCATAGATGCCGGTAACCGTGTTGATGTCGGTCAATGCCAGGGCCTTTACCCCGCAGAGGGCGGCCTGCTCCACCAGCCCTTCCAGGGGAATGGTGCCGTAGCGGAGGCTATGGTAGGAATGACAGTTAAGATACATATTCGCGGGAATGAAAATGAAATCCTTCGGCCCGGCCCACCGCCGATGTGCCGAAGCGGTTTTTGATCCGATCCATGGCCTGGTAGAGGGAGATCATCTCTTCGGTGTCTTCAAACAACCGGATCTGCAGGTTCCCCCTGACCAGCCCGGAAAACCGGACGCCCACCAGCCGCAACCGCATCCGCCGGCTGTACAGCTTTTCAAAAAGATCGAGGGCGCATTGGGTCAGCGGGTGGTCGGCCGAGGTATAGGGCACCCGGATCTGCCGCGTTTCGGTGTCGAAGTTGGCGTACCGGATCTTGACGGTGACGGTAGAGGTAAGCCAGCCTTCCCGCCGGAGCTGGTAGGCCAGCTTTTCCACCATCCCGCTGATCACTGAGCGCAGCATACGGAGATCAATGGTGTCGTTGCCAAACGTGTTTTCCGTAGAAAGCGACTTCCGTTCACCATAGGGCTCAACGGGCGAGTTGTCGATCCCGTTGGCTTTTTTCCAGAGTTCCGTGCCGTTTTTGCCGATCATTTGCTGCAGCACCTCTACAGGCATGTCGGCGAGTGTATGGATATGGCGTATGCCGATGCGGGAAAGGAGCCGGAAGGTGACATCTCCCAGCATGGGTATCTTTTTAATGGGAAGCGGATTCAGGAAAGGTTTTATCTGCTCTTGCGGGATTTGTATTTTTCCTTCGGGCTTGGCCTCGCCCGTGCCGATCTTGGCTACGGTCTTGTTGACCGATAAGGCATAGCTGATGGGTAATTCTGTTTCCTTATGCACGTGGTTCATCAGCTCCTGTGTCCATTGATAGGCTCCGAAAAAGCGGTCTATTCCAGTGATATCCAGGTAGTGCTCGTCTATGCTAGCTTTTTCCACCACCGGGGCTTTTTCTTCCAGCACCTGCGTGACCTCCCGCGATAGCCTGGAATATTTTTCCATGTCGCCCCGGATAACCTTTGCATCGGGACATAGCCTCAGCGCCAGCTTCATGGGCATGGCCGAGTGCACCCCGAAGTACCGGGCCTCGTAAGAGCAGGAAGCCACCACGCCCCGGTCACCCCCGCCAATGATGACAGGAATGCCCTTCAGCGCATCGTTATCCCGCCGCTCACACGATACAAAAAATGTATCTAAATCCATATGTACAATAGCGCGGTCCATATTAGTTCCGAGTAGAGAGTTCCGGGTAGAGAGTTCCGGGTTCTGAGCCTGTCCCGTAGGGACATCACTAAATTAGCCCCTGGACGTAGTCCGGGGCTTAGTTCCGGGTATCCCATTGTCCATTAATAAACCATTTCAAATTTTTATCAAAAATGATATATTTTATATCAGAAGTTTGTATATTTGTTGCTACAAATTGTAGCAATGTCGTTACTCTCTGATAATATGCGTTATCTGCGGGCCCGGATGGGCCTGTCGCAGCAGGCCGTGGCCGATCAGCTGGTGATCACCCGTGGCCGGTATGCCAAATACGAGGACGGCATGTCGGAGCCACCCATTGAGCTTCTGTTGAAAATTTCGCGCTATTTTCATGTGAGCATCGACCTGCTCGTGTCGGTAGATATCCGGCGGGTGCCGATCCGGGAGCTGCAGCAACTGCCGGACAACCGTATCCTGCTGCCGGTGGCCGTAGATGCCGAAGGCAAAAATAAAATAGAGATCATTCCGCACAAAGCGCAAATGGGCTATCTGGCGGGCTACAGCGACCCGGAATACATCGAAAGCCTTCAGCATATCTCCCTGCCTTTCCTGTCCCATGCCAAGTACCGGGCGTTTCCGGCTACGGGCGACTCCATGCCGCCGCACAGCGAAGGCTCTTTTATCATCGGGAAGTATGTGGAATGCCGGGAGGATTTAAAAGAAGGCCGTACCTATGTTTTTATTACCCGGAACGAAGGCATCAGCTATAAACGACTGGGCAAAAAGAAACGGTATTCCCTGCTGTTGTATTCCGATAACCCGTTTTACGCACCCTATGAGGTGGATCTGGCCGACCTGCTGGAGGTATGGGAATTTGCCTGCAGTATTGCCACCACCGAACCGGAACCCGATGACCTCCGGCCGCAGACGATCCGGGAAATGTTTACCGATCTGCGCCGGGAGATCATGCACCTTAAATATGGATGAAAGAATTAACAATGGAATACCCGGAACTAAGCCCCGGACTGCGTCCAGGGGCTAATTTAGTGATGTCCCTACGGGACAGGCTCAGAACTCAGAACTCTCTACTCGGAACTAATTTATACTAATGAAAAACCCGTTTTTGTACTATATAAACTCCTTCCGGGGGCTGTCGAAAGAGGTCTGGATGCTGGCCCTGGTGATCCTGATCAACCGTATATCGGCCATGGTGGTGCCGTTCCTGGGCGTGTACATGACCCAGTCGCTGGGTTTTTCCCTGAAAGAAACGGGCCTGGTACTGAGCTGCTTCGGCGTCGGTGCGGTGGTTGGCTCGTACGTGGGTGGTGTCTTGACCGATAAAATAGGCTTTTACCAGACACAGGTTTACAGCTTCTTCTTAACGGTTCCGGTGTTTTTGATATTACCCGGGCTGAAAACGGTTTTCAGCGTTTCAATAGGAGTTTTTATGCTGAGCGCTATCGCCGATACGTTCCGCCCGGCCAACTCGGTGGCCCTGTCGTACTATACCCCGAAAGAGAATATTACCAAAGCCTTTTCATTGAACCGGATGGCCGTTAACCTGGGCTTCTCTGTCGGGCCTGCATTGGGTGGTTTCCTGGCCGGGATTTCGTACGACTGGCTGTTTTACGGAAATGCCATAGGCGCCTTCCTGGCCAGCTGCCTGTTTGTATATTATTTCAGAAGCCGTATGCCCCGGGTAACGCACGAGCAGAAAAAGCTGGCCGGCGAGGTAGAATCGCCGTACCGGAACCTCAGGATGGTGGCTTTTATGATTTTATGCGCTTTGTACGCCGTTTGTTTTTTCCAGTTAATGAGTACGCTCCCGCTGTTTTATAAAGAAGGACATCATTTGTCGGAATTTCAGATCGGAATCATCCTGGGATACAGCGGGTTGTTTATCGTATTGTTTGAAATGCTCATTGTACAGATTGCCGGCAAGCTCCTGTCCATAGCGGATATTATTATAGGAGGAACCCTGTTTTGCGGACTGGCGTTCGTGGTTTTAAACCTGAGCTACAGCCATTGGATGCTCTATCTTTCGATCACCATCTTATGTGTTTCAGAAATACTGGCCATGCCGTATATGTCTACCGTTTTTGTTCAAAGCTCCAACGATTTAAACCGCGGGGCGTATATGGGAATGTACTCCCTGGCTTTCTCCGTCTCGCATATCTTCTCACCCTATGCCGGCACCTATACCATTGAGCACTGGGGGTTTGAAACCCTCTGGTGGGCAACGGGCGTAATTACGGTAGTGACGGCCACCGGGTTTTATTTTCTGATGAGGAGAAAGAAGCATGCATAAACTATTATATTTGTTTTATTGTTAGAGCAGTAAGGAGAGAATAATAAATGTATGGAAACCATAATCATAGAAGCTAAAGGAGAGCAACTTAAGGTTTTAAAAGCTTTTTTGCAGGCTTTGAATATACCCTTTCAAAAAAAAACGATTGAGGAAGAGCCGCAAATGAGCCGGGAAGACTTCTTTAAAATGATTGATAAAAGAAAGGAATCTGCAAGAAAAGGGGGTGCGGTTCGCCTGACGAAAGAAATGCAGGATAAGTTATTTGAGGCATGAGCTATGAAATAGAATATCTGCCTGAAGCTCTTGAAGACTTAGAAAAACATAGAAAGGCCGGAAATAAACAACTTATCAAAAAGATAAGCAAACTCATTGATGAACTACGGAAGCATCCTTATGACGGAACCGGGAAGCCTGAGCAACTGAAATATTACCAGGATGCTACATGGTCCCGTAGAATTGATGATAAACATAGAATGGTATATGAAATTCACAACGAAAAAGTAGTTATACTGATACTTGCTCTTTGGGGGCATTATAAAGATAAATGAGATCCGCAACTTACTCACTTCACTTCTGCGGCAGGGAAAATTAAAACCCGGCTGTGCGGTCTCGTATTGGTTGCTTACTTATATTCATCACATAGGATCTCTGTTGCCAGAGATAATAAAACAGGCCTGTTTATAAAGCGTTGCCCCTGCAAAATGGGTATCTTTGCTTGCGAAGTATTTCAGGTGTGGACAGAAAAATCATTCATATCGACATGGATGCGTTTTATGCATCGGTGGAGCAGCGGGATTTCCCGGAGTTGAAAGGAAAACCCGTGGGCGTTGGCGGGCTTTCCGGCCGGGGGGTGCTTACTACCGCCAGCTACGAAGCACGGAAGTTTGGTGTGCGCTCTGCCATGCCTACCTGGATGGCAAAACAGAAATGCCCGGATCTGATCGTGGTCAGGCCCCGTTTCGGGGTGTACAAAGAGGTTTCTGACCAGATCCGCGACATATTCCGGGAATATACCCCCCTTATCGAACCCCTGTCTTTGGATGAAGCTTACCTGGATGTGACCGAGAACCTCAAAAATATGCAGTATGCCACCGATATAGCCCGGGAAATCAAAGTGAAAATCTTTGAAACAACAGGCTTAACGGCCTCGGCCGGAGTCTCATTCAATAAATTTCTGGCCAAAATTGCTTCTGACCTTAATAAGCCTGACGGACTCTGCGTAATCACCCCAAAGAAAGCCCCCCAGATCATTGATGCCCTGCCCATAGAACGTTTTCACGGCATCGGGAAGGTGACGGCTGAAAAAATGCGGCAGTTTGGTGTGTACAACGGTGCTGATTTAAAGCAACGGCCCCTGGAATGGCTGACCACCCATTTCGGTAAAGCCGGAACATACTATTTCCGGGTAGCTCACGGGGAAGACAACCGCCCGGTAGATGCCTCCTCTGTCCGGAAATCGGTAAGCGTGGAAGATACGTTTGCCAAAGACACGGCCGATTTTGAAGAACAGGAAAGCCAGGTGCTGATCCTGGCGGAGAAAGTATGGGAGTGGGTGGAAAAGAAGCAGACTTTTGGCCGTACGGTTACATTAAAGGTCAAGTTTCATGATTTTTCCATTATGAACAGGAGCAAGTCTTCCACGGCCTATATCAAAGATTATGACAGCTTTAAGGGCCTGGCGTTGGAGCTGTTTAAGCAGAGTTTTGACTCTTCGCGGCCGGTGCGCCTGCTGGGGATTGGCCTGTCTAATCTGAATAACAATGACAAGCCTCAGTTCGGGCAAATGGAGCTGAGGTTTGAAGATGAGGGGAACTAAATAGTAGAATGTACAAGCCCTTCCGCAAGGGGGCAGGAGTGGTTCTCGACTACGCTCGAACTGACAGGAGCGGTTACTAGGGACATTCAGAAAAAGCCCAACTTGTTCATTAAGAACTTGTTGGGCTTTTGATTATCTTTGTATATCACCCCCAATAATACGGTTGGAGCCAAAAATCGGGGTAACGAAACGGAAAAGATATGC
>Ga0222423_1000103_pt1 | contig 88396 bp, 92 predicted proteins | sample 3A0metagenome_FD_182472 | JGI IMG/M metagenome (GOLD analysis project Ga0222423, IMG submission 182472) | Enriched microbial communities from leaf-cutter ant dump, University of Wisconsin, Madison, United States - 3A0 (version 2) | ecosystem: Environmental > Terrestrial > Nest > Insects nest >...
CAGATCACCAAGTGCTTCCGCGACGAGGACTTGCGCGCCGACCGCCAGCCCGAGTTCACGCAGATCGACTGCGAAACCTCGTTCCTGAACGAGGAGGAAATCCGCGCCATCTTCCAGCGCATGATCACCGAGGTGTTCCAGACCCAGCTGGGCGTGGATCTGGGCGCGTTCCCGACCATGGCCTACGCCGAGGCCATGCACCGTTTCGGCTCGGACAAGCCCGACCTGCGCGTCCAGCTCGAATTCACCGAGCTGACCGACGTGATGGCCGACGTGGACTTCAAGGTCTTCAGCACCCCCGCCACCACCAAGGGCGGGCGCGTGGTGGCCCTGCGCGTGCCCGGCGGCGCGGCCATCAGCCGCGGCGAGATCGACCAGTACACCGAGTTCGTCAAGATCTACGGCGCCAAGGGCCTGGCCTGGATCAAGGTCAACGAAGCGGCCAAGGGCCGCGACGGTTTGCAATCGCCCATCGTCAAGAACCTGCACGACGCGGCCCTGGCCGAAATCATCCAGCGCACCGGCGCGCAGGACGGCGACATTCTGTTCTTCGGCGCCGACAAGCTCAAGATCGTCAACGACAGCATCGGCGCGCTGCGGCTGAAGATCGGCCACAGCGAATTCGGCAAGCAAAGCGGCCTGTTCGAAGACCGCTGGGCGCCGCTGTGGGTGGTGGACTTCCCGATGTTCGAGCACGACGAGGAAGACAACCGCTGGGTGGCCGTGCACCACCCCTTCACCAGCCCGAAGGACGGCCACGAAGACCTGATGGACACCGACCCCGGCGCCTGCATCGCCAAGGCCTACGACATGGTTCTGAACGGCTGGGAACTGGGCGGCGGCTCGGTACGTATCCACCGCGCCGACGTGCAGGCCAAGGTCTTCGCCGCGCTCAACATCGGCCCCGAGGACCAGCGCGCCAAGTTCGGCTACCTGCTGGACGCGCTGCAATACGGCGCGCCCCCGCACGGCGGCCTGGCCTTCGGGCTGGACCGCCTCATCACCTTGATGACCGGCGCCGAGTCGATCCGCGACGTGATCGCCTTCCCCAAGACCCAGCGCGCGCAGGACCTGCTGACCCAGGCGCCGAGCCCGGTGGACGAGAAGCAGTTGCGCGAGCTGCATATCAAGCTGCGCAACCCGGTGGCGGCGCAATAAACAGGCAGCACTGCATATTAAAAAGTGAGCTGTTTGCGCTTGCTGTACGCTGATATTGGATAGAAAACTATCTAAGATCGTTGTATGGCATGTGTAAACAGCTTCTTTTTTTGAGCATTTATATGCACAGCATGATGGGCTAAATTCCTTTGCGGAGCCGCCATGCAAATCACCGCCACCGAAGCCAAGAACCGCCTGGGCTACTACCTCAGCCAAGCCGAACGCGAGCCTGTGCGTGCGCTCAAGAACGGCCGCGTGGCGGCGGTGATCGTTTCTGCGGCTTGGTTTGCCGAGCAGAACGCCCACCATCAGGCGCATGGCCCGTGGTGCGATGGGCTGGTATCGACGGCGAGCGCTTGGCCGACCTGATGGTTGAGCATGACTTGGGGATCTCGGTCGCGGCAACCTACCAACTCAAGCGCATCAACTCTGATTTTTTTACGAAAAGAGTGACGTATGGCATGGTTGCGTTGTTGCGCGTATGTGGCGGTGTGCACGCTTGTGCTCACCGCCTGCGGCGAAAAGAAAACCGAGCTGGGCCAGGGCGGTTCGGTCGTCTCGGGCTCGGCCGGGCCGCAGGGCGCGCAGAACGCCGCGCGCGAGCTGCAGCGCTGCGGTGCGCCGATCGCCACTGTGGCGCTGGCCGAGAACCCCAACGGCTATGTGATGGGCAGCGGCTACCAGCTGCCTGCCTCGCCCGTGCCGCTCATCAAGCTGATGGCGCAGCAAAGCGGGTGCTTTCGCGTGGTCGATCGCGGCGCGGGCCTGCGCGGCACGCTGCGCGAGCAGGAACTGCAGGAGGCGGGCGTGCTGCGCAAGCATTCCACCGTGGCCAAGGGCAAGGGCTACGAGGCGCAGTACACGCTCACGCCCAGCCTCACGTTCAGCGAGCAGAACGCGGGGCGCGGCCTGGCGGGGCTGATCGCCATGGTGCCGGTGCTGCGCGACATCGCGGGCCTGGCCGGGCTGGTGGAGCAGGTCAAGTTCAAGGAGGCGCAGACGGCGCTGCTGCTGTCCGACAACGAAACCACCGAGCAGGTGGCGGCCGCTACCGGCGCGGCGCGCACCACCGACCTGGGCGTGGGCGGCCTGGTGCTGGGCCGGCTCGGCGGCGGCGCCGGGGCGGGCTGGAGCAATACCAACGAGGGCAAGGTGATTGCCGCCGCCTTTCTGGACGCGCACAACCAGCTGGTCGTACAGCTGCGCGCGCTGCAGGCCAAGGAGCTGCCCCCGCCCGTGGCCACGCGCGAGGCGGGCGGCTGATGGCCGGCGCGGCAGGCGGGTACAAAATCCCCGAATCGGTGCTGGTGGTCATCCACACGCCCGACCTGCGCGTGCTGCTGCTGCGCCGTGCCGACTCCAGCGAGGACTTCTGGCAATCCGTCACGGGCAGCAAGGACAGCCTGGGCGAAGACTTTGCCGCCACCGCCGCGCGCGAGGTGCACGAGGAAACCGGCATCTGCGCCGCGGCGCCGGGCTGCCTGCTGCGCGACTGGGCGCTGGAGAACGTCTACACCATCTACCCGCAGTGGCAGCATCGCTATGCGCCTGGCGTGTGGCGCAACACCGAGCGCGTCTTCGGCCTGCAGGTGCCCTGCGATACGCCGGTGCTCTTGAATCCGCGCGAGCACACGGCATATACCTGGCTGCCCTGGCGCGAGGCGGCGGATCGCTGCTATTCGTGCTCCAATGCAGAGGCCATACTCTGGCTGCCCCGCTTTTGCGCACCATGACTCTTGCCGACTCCAGGTTTGCCGATTCCCGGTTTGCCGACCACGCAGGTATCCTGCGCGTGGCGACCTACAACATCCACAAGGGTGTGCAGGGCCTTGGGCCGGCGCGCCGGCTGGAGATCCACAACCTGGGCCTGGCGGTGGAGCAGCTCGACGCCGACATCGTCTGCCTGCAGGAGGTGCGCAGCATGAACCGGCGCGAAGCGCAATACTTCGACCGCTGGCCCGCCGTGCCGCAGGCCGAGTACCTGGCGCCGCTGGGCTACGAGTCGGTCTACCGCACCAACGCCTACACGCGCCACGGCGAGCACGGCAACGCGCTGCTGACGCGCTGGCCGGTGCTGGGCCACCAGCACCAGGATATTTCCGACCACCGCTTCGAGCAGCGCGGCCTGCTGCACGTCGAGGTGGAGGTGCAGGGCCAGCCCGTGCACGCCATCGTGGTGCACCTGGGGCTGATCCCGGGCAGCCGCATCCGCCAGGTGGCGCAGCTGCAGCAGTTCATCGCGCGCGAGGTGCCGGACGGCGCGCCGCTGGTGGTCGCGGGCGACTTCAACGACTGGGGCCTGCAGGTCAAGCGCATGCTGACCGGCTTCGGCCTGTTCGAGTTCGACGCGCGCCGCGCTTTCACCTACCCCGCGCGTCTGCCCGTGGTGCAGCTCGACCACGTGTACGCGCGCGGCCTCACGCCCATCGGCCTGCAGGTGCCGCGCGGGCGCATCTGGTGGCGCATGTCCGATCATCTGCCGCTGATCGCGGAGTTCCGCCTGCAATGAGCGGGGGCGTGACGCAGGCACTGGCCTCGCGGCTGCGCGGCAAGGCCGTGCCGCCGCTGCGCTACGCCGGCGCCAACCACCGCATCCGCCTGCTGCAGGGCGCGCAGGAGCTGTTCGCCGTGCTGATCGCCGAGGTGGACGCGGCGCAGAGCGACGTGCAGATGGAGACCTACATCTTCGACTGCAACGGCGTCGGCGCCGATGTGGCCGAGGCGCTGGCACGCGCGGCGCGCCGTGGCGTGCAGGTGCAGCTGGTGGTGGACGGCGTGGGCACGGGCAGCCTGCCCACGCCCGTGCGCGTGCTGCTGCAGCAGGCGGGCGTGCAACTGCAGGTGTATTCGCCGCTGGGGCCGCTCGGGCTGCTGTTGCCGCGGCGCTGGCGGCGCCTGCACCGCAAGCTGTGCGCGGTCGATGGCCGGGTGCTGTTCTGCGGCGGCATCAACGTGCTGGACGACTACTACGACCCCAACCATGGCCGGCTCGACGCGCCGCGCCTGGACTTTGCCGTGCGCGTGGAGGGCGCCCTGGTGCCCTACGCCAGCGACGTGATGGAGCAGCTGTGGTGGCGCATGCGCGCCGTCAGCGACATGCAGCGCCGCCGCCTCGCTCAGGCGCTGGACGACTGGCGCACCGCGCGCGCCAACCGGCTGCAGGTGCGCCGCGCCGAGGAGCGCGGCACCGGCGTGCGCGCCGCGCTGGTGCTGCGCGACAACCTGCGCCACCGCGGCCGTATCGAGCGCGCCTACCGGCGCGCGATTGGCCGTGCGCGCCACGAGATCGTCATCGCCAACGCCTACTTCGTGCCCGGCGCCAAGCTGCGCCGCGCGCTGGTGCTGGCCGCAGGCCGCGGCGTGCGCGTGCGCCTGCTGCTGCAGGGGCGCTACGAATACTTCATGCAGTACCACGCGGCGCGTCCGGTGTACGGCGCGCTGCTGGCCGCCGGGGTCGAAATCCACGAGTACGCCCCCAGCTTTCTGCACGCCAAGGTGGCCGTCATCGACGCGCAGGGCGTGCGCCCCTGGGCCACCGTGGGGTCGAGCAACCTCGATCCGCTCAGCCTGCTGCTGGCGCGCGAGGCCAACGTGATGGTGCGCGACAGCGCCTTTGCCCAGGACCTGCACGCGCGGCTGGAGCAGGCCATGGCCGACGGCTCAGGCCCCATCAACGCGCGCGACTACGCCAACCGCCCCTGGCGCCAGCGCGTGCTTGACCGCATCGCCTTCGCCATCATGCGGGCGGCGCTGTGGGTCACCGGCAATAACTACTGAATCAATAGCTGGTTGCGCTTATCCAGCAAGGGTTTGAGCCCAAAAAACCTTTAAAAACAGGGTGGTCTGTTCGCTGGTAACATGCCGCCATGTCTTCAGATTCCGCAGCACCGCACCCAGCCGACGACGAGGGCGTGCCCGTTTCCGTCAAGATCCGCGAACGCCTGCACGCGGCGCGCCGGCGCTTTCACGCCAACGACAACATCGCCGAATTCATCGAGCCGGGCGAACTGGAGCGCCTGCTCGACGAGGTCGAGTCCAAGATGCAGGGCGTGCTCGACAGCATGGTGATCGACACCGGCGACGACCACAACACGCGCAACACGGCGCGCCGCGTCGCCAAGATGTACGTCAACGAGGTCTTCAAGGGCCGCTACGTGCAGGCGCCGGCGATCACCGAGTTTCCCAACGCCGAGCACCTCAACGAGCTGATGATCGTCGGGCCGATCACCGTGCGCAGCGCCTGCAGCCACCACTTCTGCCCCGTCATCGGCAAGATCTGGATCGGCGTGCTGCCCAACGAGCACACCAACGTCATCGGCCTGTCCAAGTACGCGCGCCTGGTGGACTGGGTCATGGGCCGCCCGCAGATCCAGGAGGAGGCCGTGGTGCAGCTGGCCGACCTGATCATGGAGAAGACCCAGCCCGACGGGTTGGCCATCGTCATGGAGGCCAGCCACTTCTGCATGTCCTGGCGCGGCGTGCGCGAGATGGACAGCAAGATGCTCAACTCGGTGATGCGCGGCGTGTTCCTCACCAACGCCACGCTGCGCCGCGAATTTCTGGCCCTCATCCCCGGAAGGAACGGTTAACCATGCTGGTGCGCCTGCTCTACGTCAGCCGCGCGGTCGATACCTCGCCCGCTGCCATCGAAGCCATACTTACCCAGTCGCGCCAGCACAATCCGGCCAGCGGCATCACCGGCGTGCTGTGCTACGGCGGCGGCGTGTTTCTGCAGGCCATCGAAGGCGGGCGCAGCGCCGTCAGCCAGCTCTATGGCCATATCCAGTGCGACGCGCGCCACAAGGACGTGGAGCTGCTGGCCTTCGAGGAAATCTGCGAGCGGCGCTTTGGCGGCTGGACCATGGGCCACGTCAACCTGGCCAAGCTCAACCATTCCATCGTCCTGAAGTACTCAGAGAAGCCTGAATTCGACCCGTACATGACCTCGGGCAAGGTGTCGTTCGCGCTGCTCGAAGAGCTGATGGCCACGGCCAGCATCATCGGCCGGGCTTGATTTGGCACTGGGTTGGGCACTCCCCCCTGCGCGGCTTGCGCCGCTTCCCTCCTCTCTCGCAGCGCTATGCGCTGCGGGAGGGGGGACGCCGCCAGTGCTGCGGGGCGGCCCTTGCACGGCGGCTCTGGTTTGGGGTGCGCCAGTTGCGTGGGGCGCGCCCTGGGGCATGGTTGAAGCCGGCCGTTTTTGAACGTTGCAGCCTGCCGCAAGGCGCTGCGGCTGTTTGGCACACATGTCTCTCAACGCCTTTGCCCTGATCATTCTTGCCGGGCTGATCCACGCCGGCTGGAACATCGTCGCCAAGAAGGCCGGGGGCGACGCGCGCTTTGCCTTCTTCACCTCGGTGCTCATGATGGTTGCCTGGGCGCCGCTGGGCTGGTGGCTGGGGCGCACCGCCGTGCCGCTGTGGGGCGCGCGCGAATGGGCGCTGGTGGCGCTCAGCGGCCTGCTGCACGTGCTGTACTACGTGGTTCTGCTGCGCGGCTACCGCAGGGCCGACCTGACGGTGGTCTATCCCATGGCGCGCGGCACCGGGCCGCTGCTCAGCTCGCTGGCCGCAATGCTGCTGCTGGGCGAACGGCCCTCGCTGCTGGGCGCCTTAGGCATTGCCGGCGTGGTGGGCGGGGTGTTCCTGATCGCTGGCGGCCCGGGCCTGCTGCGCGCCACGCACGACGGCCAGGCGCGCCAGCGCCTGCACCAGGGCATGGTCTACGGCGTGCTCACGGGCGTGTTCATCGCCGGCTACACGCTGGTTGACGGCTATGCCGTCAAGGTGCTGCTGCTCTCCCCCATCCTGGTGGACTACATGGGCAACATCCTTCGCGTGTTGCTGCTGGCGCCGGCGGCCTTGCGCGACACGGTCGAGTTGCGCAGCCTGTGGGCCGTGCAATGGCGCGATGCGCTGCTGGTGGCGCTGGTCAGCCCCATCGCCTACGTGCTGGTGCTGTTTGCCATGCAGAGCGCGCCGCTGTCGCACGTGGCGCCGGCGCGCGAGGTATCGATGCTGTTCGCCGCGCTGATCGGCGGCCACTTGCTGGGCGAGGGCGACCGCGGCGCACGCATCGCCGGCGCGGTTCTGATCGCCGCCGGCGTGGCGGCGCTGGGACTGGGGTAGGGCGGCCGCTACCGTCGAAGCCCCGTCAGCGCCAGGTACGCCAACCGCGTCTGTGGCGACACGGCATCCACCAGCTGCGTGTGCGACGTCTGGTGGCGCGCCAGCACGCGTGCCGATGCCACCGTCAGCGACTTGCAGAACCAGTGGCAGCTGTGTTGCATCAGCAGGATTTCCGCCGTCATCCGGTAGGCCTTGTCGCGCGGCGTCTGGCCTGCGTCGTTGCGCGCCACGCGGGCAATGCCCTCGGCGTGCAAGCGCAGCAGCTGGCGCATGTCGAAGCTGGCGGCAGGAAACAGCAGCAGGGCAAACGGCAGACCTATGGGCACGCGGCTCACACGTGTTTGCGCCTCGGGCAGGCGTGCAAAGTCCCCGGCCAGGCGTTCGAATTGCTCGGCCAACTGGCGCTCGCTGATGCACAGCATGTCCAGCACCTGCCGGCGGCGCTCTGCGTCGGCCTCGCCCATGGCGCGCAGATAGCCCTGTGTGAGCGACTCCATCAGCTGCTCTATCTGGTAGGGCCGCAGGTGCTGCGCCAGCAGCGCGATGCGCTGGCGTTGCTGCTTTTGGTTGGACAGGTGCAGGCCGAGGCAGGCCAGGGTCAGCAAAAGAAAGAAATCCATGGGCAGAGTCGGGCGATGCGGGGGACGACCGATTGTCACCGCGCGGCACAATGGCCGCTGATGCGATATCCATATCCCCGCACCACCCCATGCCAGATACGTTGATCGTCGGCTGCGACTTCTCCAGCAGCCCGAGCCGGCGCAAGCCCATCGTGCTGGCGCTGGGCGCGCGCGCTGGCGCGCGGGTGCGGCTGCAGGCGCTGCAGCGCTTTGACCGCCTGGCGGATTTTGCCCATTGGCTGGCCCAGCCGCGTACCTGGGTCGGCGGTTTCGATTTGCCTTTCGGCCTGCCGCGCGCGCTGCTGCAGGAATTGGGCTGGCCGCTGCAGTGGGCCGACTGCATGCGCCACTACCGCAGCCTGACGCGCGCGCAGATCCGCGCCGCGTTTGCCGGCTTTTGCGCGAGGCGGCCCGCAGGCTCCAAGTTCGCCCACCGCGCCACCGATGGGCCTGCGGGCTCCAGTCCGTCGATGAAGTGGGTCAACCCGCCCGTGGCCTACATGCTGCATGCCGGCGTGCCGCTGCTCATCGACGCCGGCGTGCATCTGCCGGGGTTGTACGCGGGCGACGCGCGGCGCGTGGCGCTGGAGGCTTACCCCGGCATGCTGGCGCGTGAGCTGCTGGGGCGGCGCAGCTACAAGAGCGACGACCCCAGGCGGCACACGCCTGAACGGCTGCAGGCACGCCGCCAGTTGCTGCAAGACCTGGCCGCCGGCCGCACCCGCCTGGGGCTGCGCCTGGAACTCGACGCCGCGCAGCACGAAGCGCTGTTGCTGGATGCCAGCGGCGACAGCCTGGACGCCGCGCTGTGCCTGCTGCAGGCCGCCTGGGGCGCACAGCGCCACGCGGCGGGCGACCCGCTGTACGGCCTGCCGCCCGGCCTGGACACACTTGAAGGCTGGATCGTGACTGCTGCCGGAGAGCTGCCGCACTACCAGGCCAAGGACACCATGCAATCGGTGGACGCATGCCTGCCGCCATGAATGCTCCGCGCGCATTCAGGCGGCGCGGCGCCGTTGCCATGGCCCTGCTGATGGCCTGTTGCGCGCTGCCGGCCAAGCCGGCACCCTGGTACTACTGGCGCAGCAAGGTCGACGGCAAGCGCGTGTGCGCCCAGGTCTCGCCCGGCCCAGGCTGGACGCGCGACAGCGGTCCCTATGACGGCGCCATGTGCCAGCCACGGCGCAGGGTGTTCGTGCTGCCTGCCAAATAGCGTTGCGGCGCGGCGACAATGCAGGTTTGCATTACCCCTTGCCTGCCATGCCCACGCTTCAAACCCTGGCCGCGTTCTTCGGCGTATCGCTGGTGCTGGGCCTGTCGCCCGGGCCGGACAACATTTTCGTGCTGCTGCAGTCGGCCCGCCACGGCTGGCGCGCCGGGCTGTGCGTGGTGCTGGGGCTGTGCCTGGGCATCGTCGGCCACACTGCCGCCGTGGCGCTGGGGCTGGCGGCGCTGCTGGCGGCGTCGGCGCTGGCGTTCACGGTGCTCAAGCTGTGCGGTGCGGTCTACCTGACGTGGCTGGCCTGGGGGGCGCTGCGCGCGCCGGCCGTCGCGGTGGCGCAAGACGGCGCTGGCGCTGTGGGCGCGCAAAGCGGCAGCGCACTGCGCATGGCGGGGCGCGGCGTGCTGATGAACCTGAGCAACCCCAAGGTGCTGATCTTCTTTCTGGCGTTTCTGCCGCAGTTCGCCGACCCGGCACGCGGCAGCGTGGCACCGCAGATCATGCTGCTGGGCCTGGTGTTCATCCTGGCCACGCTGCTGGTGTTTGGTGCCATCGCGCTGTTCTCGGGCACGTTCGGCGCACTGCTGCTGCGTTCGGCGCGCGCGCAGCGGCTACTCAACCGGGCGGCGGGCGTGGTGTTCCTGGGCCTGGCGGTCAAGCTCGCAACGGCGCAGAGATAAGTTACGGCTGCGGCCAGGGGCGCTGCGGGCCGCGCAGCTGCTCGAACGCGCGCGCCAGACGCAGTACGCCCAGGTCGTCAAAACGCCGCCCGGCGATCTGCAGGCCGATGGGCAGGCCGGTGGCGCTGTAGCCGCAGTTGATCGAGGCGGCCGGCTGCTCCGACATGTTGTACGGCACGGTGAAGGCAATGTGCTCCAGCGGGCGCAGCGGGTCGTCCGTAGGCGAGGGCAGTTCGGCGGCGAAGGCGGTGATGGGCGCCACCGGCGAGAGCACGAAGTCGTAGGGCTGGCAGGCCCGCACCGTGGCCACGCGCGTGGCGTGGAACTGCTGGCTGGCCTGGAACACCTGCGGGCCGTCGAGGCCGTGCGCGCTCATGGCCCAATCGCGAATGAAGGGCAGCACCTGCGCGCGCTGCGCCGGCACCAGGGTGCGCAGGTCCATCATCGAGCGCATGCGCCAGAAGTGGTCCATGCCGTCGAGCATCTGGCGCGTCAGAAACGGCCGCATCGGCTCGACATGGGCGCCGGCCTGCTCGAACAGGCGCGCCGCCTGCGCGACGGCGGTGCGCACCTCGGGATCGACCGGCAGGCCGCAGTCCGCGTCCAGCAGCAGGCCCAGGCGCAGGCCGCGCAGCGGCAGGGGGGTGTCGGCTTCGGCCCAGGCGATGGTCTCGGGCGGCAGGCTCATGCTGTCGCGCGCGTCGGGCGCGCTCAGCGCCTGCATCATCAGCGCCGCGTCGTGCACGCTGCGCGTGATCGGGCCGGCGGCGCGGCCGGTGTACGGCGGGTCGATGGGCACGCGCCCCAGGCTGGGCTTGAGGCCGAACACGCCGCACCAGCCGGCCGGCAGGCGGATCGAGCCGCCGATGTCCGTTCCCAGGTGCAGCGGCGCGTAGCCGGCCGCCGCCGCAGCGCCCGCGCCGCTGCTGGAGCCGCCCGGGCCCTTGGCCGGATCCCAGGGGTTGCGCGCCAGCGCGTGGAACGACGACAGGCCCGACGAGAGCATGCCGTAGTCGGGCATGGTGGTCTTGCTGACGAGCACGGCGCCGGCCTCGCGCAGGCGCGCTGCGGGCGGGGCGTCGGCGTCGGCCGGCACCAGGGGCAGGGCGGCGGTGCCCAGCGGCGTCGGGTCGCCCTGCGTGGCAATGTTGTCCTTGAGCGTCATCGGCACGCCGTCCAGCGGCCCGCAGGGCGCGCCGCGCAGCCAGCGCGCCTCGCTCGCGCGCGCCTGGGCCAGGGCCGCATCGGGGCGCAGCAGCCAGGTGGCGTGCAGCCTGGGCTCCCAGGCGTCGATGTGCGCCAGCAGCGCCTGCACCACCTCTACCGGCGAGAAGCTGCGCGCACGGTAGCCGGCCAGCAGTTCGCCGGCGGACAGATCCTGGAAATGGGGCAATTCAACGCTCCTTTGACGGTGCTCCCATACCAGCGCGCAGCGCTGGGCGTTGGGGCGCGATGGGATTCAGGGGGATGGGCCTGTTGCCATTACCAAGACAGGGCCGACAGGTCGTTGACGAACACCGGCATGTCCTTCCACAGCCCGTGCAGGCCCTTGGCCGCCACCGTGACCCATTGCGGCTGGTACAGGAAGGCGTGCACACAGTCCTCGGCCAGCAGGCGCTGGGCGTCACCCAGCAGACGTGCGCGGTCGGCCGGGCGGGCGGCGTGCTGGATCTGGTCGAACAGCGCGTCGAAGCGGCTGGAGTGGTAGCCCCAGTAGTAGTCGCGGCGCGTGAAGTTGGCCAGGTCGAACGGCTCCACGTGCGAGATGATGGTCAGGTCGTACTGCTTCTGGCGGAAGGTGCCCGACAGCCACTGCGCCCATTCCACGTTCTGCATCTTGACCTGGATGCCCACCTTGTCGAGCATGGCCGCCACCACCTCGCCGCCCTGGCGCGCGTACGGCGTGGGCGGCAGCGTCATGGTCAGCTGCAGGGGCAGCTTGACGCCGGCCTCGGCCAGCAGCCGCTTGGCTTTCTCGGGGTCGTAGGGGTTGATGCCGGTGGTGTCCACGTAGCCGAAGGCGCCGGGCACGTAGTGGCTGCCGATCGGCACCCCCAGGCCGTCGGCCGCGCCCTGGATGACGGCCTTGCGGTCGATGGCGGCGGCGATGGCGCGGCGCACGCGCACGTTGTCCAGCGGCTGGCGGGCGTTGTTGATGGCCAGTATGGTCTTGGCGCGCGAGCCGCTCACGATGACCTGAAAGCGCGGGTTCGCCTTGAACTGTGCCACGCCGCGCGGCGCTACGCGCGGGAAGGCGTCCACGTCGCCGGCGAGCAGCGCCGCCACCTGCGCCGCCTGGTCGGAGATGACGCGGAAGGTAGCGCGGCGTATCCGGATCTGGCTGGCGTTGCGCCACTCGGGCCAGGCCGCCAGCGTGATCGACGCGCCGCGGCGCCAGTCGGCCAACTGGTAGGGACCGGTGCCCACGGGCTTGGTGGCGTTGCCGGCCACGCTTTTGGGCTCGACAATGATGGCTGTGGCCTGGCCCAGCAGGAACAGCAGGTTCGGCTCGATGTCCTGGTTGAGTAGCACCACGGTGTGCGCGTCCACCACCCGAGTGGTCAGTGCGGCGAACAGGTGCTTGTCCTTGTTGGTGCTTGCGTCGCCGCCGGCGCGGTCGAACGAGAACTTGACGGCGTTGGCATCGCAGGGCTCGCCGTTATGGAACTTGACGCCGCGGCGCAGCCGGAAGGTGTAGGTTTTCAGGTCGGGCGAGACTTCCCAGCTCTCGGCCAGCAGCGGCGAGACGCTGCCGTCCGGGTTGATCTTGGTGAGCGTCTCGTAAATGTTGTAGAGCGTGACTTCGGCGATCGACGAGGCGGCGTTGACGGTGCAATCGAGTCCCGGCGGCTCCAGCGTCAGCGCCAGGGTGACGCTGGTTTTCTTGCTATCGGCCAGCGCCTGCAGCGGGGCGGACAGTGCGGCGGCGGTCAGCGCGCCCGATGCCAGGGCGGTGCGGCGGGTCAGCATAGGGGTGTTCTCCTTGGTATTTACCCGCCGTTTGTACTACAACAGGCGCGGCGCGGCCTGCACCAGCGCCTGGGTGTAGGGGTGCCTCGGGCTGCTGAACAGCTGCCCGGGCGTGCCGCGCTCGACCACGCGGCCCTGGTAGAGCACCAGCACTTCGTCGCACAGGTGGCTGACCACGGCCAGGTCGTGGCTGATCAGCAGCAGGCTCATGCCGTGCTGCTGCTGCAGATCCTGCAGCAGGTTGAGCACCTGGGCCTGCACCGATACGTCGAGCGCGCTGACCGGCTCGTCGGCCACGATCAGCCGGGGCCGGCTGACCAGCGCGCGGGCGATGGCGATGCGCTGGCGCTGGCCGCCGGAGAATTCGTGCGGGTATTTGTGCGCGTCGCCCGCGCGCAGGCCGACCTCGGCCAATGCCTGGGCGGCGCGCTCGTGCTGCTGCTGGCGCGTGGCGCCCAGGGTCTGCAGCGGCTCGGCCACGATGCGCCCCACGCGCTGGCGCGGATCGAGCGAAGCGTAGGGATCCTGGAACACCATCTGGAAGTCGCGCCGCGCGGCGCGCAGTGCGGCGGCGGGCAGGCGGTGCAGGTCGCGCCCGAGCAGGCGCACGCTGCCGGCGCTGGGGGTGTCCAGCGCCATCACCAGGCGCGCCAGCGTGGACTTGCCAGAGCCCGACTCGCCCACCACGCCCAGGCTGCGCCCGGCCTGCAGGTCGAAATCCACGCCGTGCAGCGCCGCCAGGCGCGGGCGCGGGCCCAGCAGGCGCGTGCGCGGCAGGCTGTAGTGGTGCGACAGGCCGCGCACCTGCAGCAGCGCGGTATCTGAATGATTTTGGCCTTCAGCACTTGTGGAGAAAGCGTCTACAGCAATGCTATTGATAGCGGTCATGGCGCATCTTGCAAGCGTATGCAGCGTGCCGTATGCCCGCCGCCCAACTCCACCGCGCGGGGCAGGGCGGCGTGGCAGGCGTCCTCGGTGTGCGGGCAGCGCCCGGCAAACGGGCAGCCGGGCGGCAGTTGCGCCAGCTCGGGCACGCTGCCGGCAATGGTGGGCAGGCGCGCGTGCGCGCCGCGCGTACCGCCCAGGTGCGGGCGCGCGGCCAGCAGGCCCTGGGTGTAGGGGTGTGCCAGGCGCGCAAACACTGCCTGCGTGGGGCCGGCCTCGACCACCGTGCCGCCGTACATCACCAGCGTGTGCTGCACGTGCTCGGCAATAACGCCCAGGTCGTGCGATATCAGCACCAGCGCCATGCCCTGCTCGGCCACCAGGCCGGCCAGCAGCTGCAGTATCTGGCGCTGCAGTGTCACGTCCAGCGCCGTGGTGGGTTCGTCGGCGATCAGCAGTTCAGGCCCGCAGGCCAGCGCCATGGCGATGCAGATGCGCTGGCGCTGCCCGCCCGAGAACTGGTGCGGGTAAGCGTCCAGGCGCGCGCCGGCGCCAGCGATGCCCACGCGTTCGAGCAGCGCCACCGCCTGCGCGCGCGCCTGGCGTGCGCTCAGGCCCTGGTGCAGGCGCAGCGGCTCGGCCACCTGGCGGCCGATGCTGTGCACCGGGTTGAGTGTGGTCATCGGCTCCTGGAACACCATCGCCATGCGGTTGCCGCGCAGATGGCACAGCGCGGCGTCGTCCAGGCCGATCAGCTCCTGCCCGCACAACCGGATGCTGCCGCTGGCCCGTGCGCCGTCGGGCAGCAGGCCCATCAGCGCCAGCGCCGTGAGCGATTTGCCGCATCCCGACTCGCCGATGATGCCCAGCGTCTGGCCGCGCGCCAGCGTCAGGTCCAGGTCGTGCACGGCCTGCACCATGCCGCGTGCCGTGGGCAGGGCGATGGTGAGTCGGGACACCTCAAGCACAGGCATGTATGCCCTTCGTAACGATGGTGTGGTTTGAGCGTAGGACTGGGCACAAGCATGTCTCCGCCCAGCAGGCGCCGTGCAAGGGCCGCCCCGCCGCACTGGCGCCGTCCCCCTTCCCGCCGCGCGCAGCGCGGCGAGAGAAGGGGGAAGCCGCGCAGCGGCTCAGGGGGATGCTCCTCATCTCGCTCCTCATCTCACCAGGCGCGGGTCGAGCAGGTCGCGCAGCCCGTCGCCCAGCAGGTTCAGCCCCAGCACTGCCAGCGCAATGGCCATGCCCGGCCACAGCGACAGCAGCGGCGCCTGGAACATCAGGGTCTGCGCCTCGCTGAGCATGCGTCCCCACGAGGGCTGCGGCGGCTGCGTGCCCAGCCCCAGGTAGGACAGCGCCGCCTCGGCCAGGATGGCCAGCGCGAACTGGATGGTGGCCTGCACGATGAGCACCGAGGCGATGTTGGGCAGCACGTGCTCCAGCGTGATGCGCCACGGCCCCTTGCCGCAGGCGCGCGCGGCCAGTACGTAGTCGCGCGCCCACACCGCCTTGGCCGAGGCGCGCGTGACGCGCGCGAACGTGGGTATGTAGAAGATGCCGATGGCGATGATGGCGTTGACCATGCCCGGCCCGTACACCGCCGTCAGCATGATGGCCAGCAGCAGCGCCGGGAAGGCGAAGGTGAAGTCGGCCAGGCGCATCACCGCCTCGTCCACCCAGCCCGGGCGCGCGGCGGCCAGCAGCCCCAGCGCCGTTCCCAGGGACAGGCCGATGCCGACGGCGATCACGCCCACGGCGATGGAGGCGCGCGCGCCCACCAGCAGCTGCGATGCCACGTCGCGGCCGTAGGCGTCGGTGCCCAGCCAGTGCTGCGCGCCGGGGGCGGCCAGCGCGGCGTCCATGTGCATCTCCTGCGGCGGCCAGGGCGTCCAGACGAAGGACAGCGCCGCCAGGCACAGCAGCGCCAGCGTCAACACGGCGCCCAGCACGAAGCTGCGGTGGCGCAGGGCGCGGCGGGCCGGGCTCATCGGCCGGCCCCCTGCACGCGCGGGTCGATGGCGGCGTACAGCACGTCGACGGCAAAGTTCACCAGCACCACCATTGCGGCCAGCAGCATCACGCAGTTGCGCACCACCACCAGGTCGCGGTTGGCGATCGACTGGAAGATGAGCCGCCCCAGGCCGGGCAGGTAGAACACGTTCTCGACCACGATGGTGCCGGCCAGCAGGTTGGCGAACTGCAGCCCCATCACGGTGACCACCGGAATCATGGCGTTGCGCAGCACGTGGCGCCACAGCGCGGCGCGCCGGCTCAGGCCCTTGGCGCGGGCGGTGCGCACGAAGTCCTCGCGCAGCACGTCGAGCACGGCCGAGCGCGTGATGCGCGCCAGGATGGCCGCCTGCACCACGGCCAGCGCCACGGCCGGCAGCAGCAGCGCCTTGAGCGCCGGCAGCAGGCCGCCGCCGTCGTCGGCGTTCCAGCCCGGAAAGCCGCCTGCCGAGAACCACTGCAGCTTTACCGAGAACAGCAGGATCAGCAGGATGGCGAACCAGAAGTTGGGAATGGCAATGCCCAGCTGCGCCAGCCCCATCACGCCCCAGTCGCCCACGCGCCCGTGGTGCGCGGCGGCGTACACGCCGGCGGCCAGCGCCAGCGCGCAGGTCAGCAGCATGGCCAGCAGCGCCAGCGGCACGGTCAGCTGCAGGCGCTCGGCGATCAGCCCCAGCACCGGCGCGCCGTAGGCGTAGCTGGTGCCCAGGTCGCCGCTGGCCAGCCCGGCCAGCCACTGGCCGTAGCGCAGCCAGGCGCTCTGATCCAGCCCCAGCTGCGCGGCCAGCGCCGCCACGGCCTCGGGGGCGGCCTCGGGGCCGAGCAGCACCTGGGCGGCGTTGCCTGGCAGGATCTCCAGCACCGCGAACACCACGGCGGACGCGCCCAGCAGCGTGAGCAGCAAGGCGGCCAGGCGTTTGAGCAGGAACAGGGGCATGCGCGGGCAGGCGGGCGTGGACTTATTTGTAGGCTATGGCTATCGGCGCAGCATAGTGGTAAACCTGCTGCGTGTGCTGGAGGGTTAGCCCTCTGCGGGCCGCTCGTCGGGCGGCGCGGCGGTCGGCTTGGGCGGGCGCGGCGGCTTGGGGCGTGGCGCCTGCGTGGTGTGCACCTGCTGCATGGCCTTGTCCATGTCGCCGGCCAGCAGCAGGGGCCAGGCCTTGAGCGAGCGGGCGATCGCGTCCTCGATCAGCGTGCGCTGATCGGGCGCGGGCTTTTTCAGCACCCAGTGGATCACCTCGGCCTTGGCGCCAGGGTGGCCTATGCCGATGCGCAAACGCCAGTAGTCGCTGCCCAGCTGGGCGTGGATGTCGCGCAGGCCGTTGTGCCCGCCGTGGCTGCCGCCCTTCTTGAGCTTGACGGTGCCAGGCTCGAAGTCCAGCTCGTCGTGCGCCACCAGGATCTCGTCGGGCGCGATCTTGAAGAAGCGCGCCAGCGCCGCGACCGACTTGCCCGACAGGTTCATGAAGGTCTGCGGCTGCAGCAGCCACACGCTGCGTCCCTGCACGCTGGCGCGCGCGGCCAGCCCCCAGTAGCTGCGCTCGGGCACGAGCTGCACCTTGAGCTCGCGCGCCAGCGCGTCCACCCACCAGAAGCCCGCGTTGTGGCGCGTGTCGTCGTATTCGGGCCCGGGGTTGCCCAGGCCGACTATCAGTTTGATCATGCGCCGATTGTGCCAACAGTGCCGCGCCGCACGGGCCGCGCAGTAGGCATGGCACCAGTCCCGCGCCGCCTCCCGTCATGCCAGAATGGCCGCCATGCACGAGCACACAGCGTACGCGGCGCATGCCGCCGACAGCCCACTGCCCGCCGCTGCGGATGCGGACGCGGGCGACGCCAGCGTAGCCACCGACCTGTACAAGGCCGCCCTGGGCGACGTGGGCGTTGCGCACTACCTGGCGGCGTTTGCCCGGCTGGACGCCACGGGGCGCGTGCTCTCGGGCTGGAACTGGGCCGCCGCCCTGTGCACGCTGGGCTGGCTGGTGTTCTGGCGCCTGTGGTCGGCGGCGCTGATCTACGGGCTGGCGCTGGCCACCGGCCTGGGCCTGCTGGCCGCCGCCGTGCTGGGCGGCTCCGCCGTGCCCGCGCCGATGCTGGGCGGGCTGGCGCTGGCCGGCCTGCTGTTGCTGTGCGTGGTGCCCGGCATGTATGGTGATGCCCTGCTGCACATGGCCCTGGGCCAGCGCGTGGCGCGCGCCGTGCAGCAGGCGGCCAATATGCGCGAAGCGGCCGACGCCTTGCGGCAGCAGGCCGGCACCCGCAGCCGCCTGCTGGCCGTGGCGCTGGTGGGCACCTTGCTGCTGGCGCTGGGCGCCGGCGTGGCCTGGCTGCTGTGGAGCAGCGCCACCGGCCAGCCGGCCACGGCGGCTGCGCCCGCGCCCAAGGCGGGCGCAGTGCTGGCTGCGCCGCAGCCGCTGCCTGCCCCCCTATCCCCCCTGGAAGCGCCGCAGGACGCTGATGCGCCGGCTGCTGTGCCTGCCGCCATCGCGCTGGATGCGGCCGCGCCGCAAATACCGGCGCCTGGCGCCGCAGCGCCCGAGACTGCGGCAGCCGACAGCGCTGCGCCCGCCGCAGCCGCAGACGCGGCCACGGCAGCGGCACCCACCACAGCGCCGGCACATGAGACTGTGGCGCCTGCCTCTGCAGCGCCGCAACCCAAGGTGGACGCGGCCGGCACGCAGAATTCGCAAATGCCGGCGCATGCCCCCGCGCCAGGCAAAAAGGCCCGGGCAGTGCGGCATGCCCCGGCGCCGGCCAAGGCACCCGTCAAGGCGCAGGCCAAGGCACAGGCCAAGGCAGCCGCGCCCGCCGGCCAGGCCGCGCCCCAGCGCAAGCTGTACGTGAACGTGGGCACGTTTGGCGATGCGGACAACGCCCGCCGCGCCGAGGCCAGCCTGCGCGAGGCCGGCCTGCCGGTGCACGTGCGGCAGCTGCGCGGCGCTGGCGGGCGCAAGCTGCAGAGTGTGCGCGTGGGGCCGTTCGGCTCGGCGTCGCAGGCCAACGAGGCGGCGCGCAAGGCGCGCGCCCTGGGCCTGGAGGCCGTGCCGGATGCGCAGTAAGAGCGTGTTTACGATCTCCCCGTGGTGCCCGTTGCCCCGCAGACGCTGCTTTTGCGGGGCAACCCTTCGGGCAAGGCAGCAAACAGCCGCACTCGTCGTTGCGCGCCTTGTCCAGGCCGCCAGCATGGCCTGCGGCGCGCGTCTCGATTGCGGCTGTTTGCTGCCTTGCGGGCACCATGGGGAGATCGTAAACACGCTCTAAGCCGCAGGGGTATGTCGCTGGCCCCCACCCCAGCCCTCCCCCGGTGGGGCAGGGGGCAGAGCGCACGCGCTGCTGGGCGTGTTGCGCTCCTTCCCCCTGTGGGGGAAGGTCGGGATGGGGGCGGCTTGCTCAGGGCGTGCGCTGATCGTGCACATGCCGAGCAACAGGGCCGATGGCGTTATGGTGCGGGTTTTGCGTGAAAGGACGCGGCGTATGCGACGCAGGTTATGGCTGGCGGGTGGTTGTGGGGCGGCGGTGATGGCGGCAGCGTTGCTGGCCGGGTGCGCGGGGCCGCAGCCCGCCCCCGTCAAGCCCATAGGCGCCAGCACGGCGCCCGTGGGCGGCACCTGCGACGCGCAGGCGGCGCAGTGGGCGCTGGGCAAGGGCGGCACCGCCCGGGTGCTGGAGCAGGCCCGCGTGCGCGCCGGCGCGCGCATGGTGCGTGCGCTGCACGCGGGCCAGGCGGCCACGCTGGAGTTCGACGCCGAGCGCCTGAGCCTGACGCTGGATGCCAGCGGCAAGGTGGTGCGGGCCACCTGCGGGTAAGGCGGCCTGCTGCGCTATAGGGCTACAGAAACAGCGACTGCAGGTCGCTCAGGAAATCAAACCCGCGCTCGGTCGGGCGCACGCGTTCCATGTCGCGTGTGATCAGGCCGCGCGCCTCGGCCTCTTGCAAGCCTTTTTCGATGGCCGTGACGGCCACGCCGGTGCGCGCGTGAAAGTCCTGCAGGGCAAAGCCATCGCGCAGGCGCAGCGCGTTGAGCATGAATTCAAACGGCAAGTCCGCGCGGCGCACGTCGTCGTCCTGGGCGATGGCGTGGCCGGCCAGCGCGTGCTGCATGTACAGCTCGGGGTTGCGAAAGCGCACCTGGCGCACCACACGGTGGGCAAAGCTGATCTTGCTGTGCGCGCCCGCGCCCAGGCCCAGGTAGTCGCCAAACTGCCAGTAGTTGCGGTTGTGCTGGCACTGGTGCTGCTGCCCGCGCGCGTAGGCCGACACCTCGTAGCGCGACAGGCCGGCGGCGCCGGTCAGCGCGGTGATGCGGTCGAGCATCTCGTAGGCCAGGTCGTCCTCGGGCAGCTGCTGCGGTGGGTGCTTGGCGAAGAAGGTGTTGGGCTCTATCGTCAGGTGGTAGATCGACAGGTGCGGCGGCGCCAGCGCCAGCGCGGTGCGCACGTCCTGCTCCAGCTCGGCCAGGCCCTGGCCGGGCAGGGCGTACATCAGGTCGAGGTTGAAGGTGTCGAAGGCGCCGGCAGCTTCCTCGACGGCGGCCAGCGCCTGGGCGCGATCGTGCACCCGGCCCAGCGCCTGCAGGTAGGTGTCGTTGAAGCTTTGCACGCCCACCGACAGGCGCGTGACGCCGGCGCTGCGGTAGGCGCGAAAGCGATCCTTCTCGAAGGTGCCGGGGTTGGCTTCGAGCGTGACCTCGGCGCCCGCGTCCAGCGGCACGCGCGCGCGAATGGCGCCCAGCAGCCGGTCGATGGCCTGCGGCGAGAACAGGCTGGGCGTGCCCCCGCCGATGAACACGGTGTGCACGGCGCGCCCCCAGATCAGCGGCAGGGCGGACTCCAGGTCGGCGATGAGCGCGTCCACGTAGCGATCTTCAGGCAGGCCGGCGCCGCCCTGCGCCTCGTGCGAGTTGAAGTCGCAGTACGGGCATTTGCGCAGGCACCAGGGCAGGTGCAGGTACAGCGACAGCGGCGGCAGGCTGGTCAGCTGCAGCAGGCCGGGGCGCATGTAGTGCAGCGCGTCGCGCCGGGGGGCGGGGGTGGCGTTGGGGGCGATGGGGATGTTCATTGTTTTGATAGCTGGTTGCGCTTATCAATAAACAATCGTGGATATGAAAATATCTGAATTGCTTGTATATCAAGCGTATAAAGCTCTTATTTTTATGTCAGAGCCAATGCTCGCGCATCAGCGCCAGCATCTGCTGCGTGGCGCGGCCACGGTGGCTGTGCGCGTTCTTCACGTCGGCGGGCAGCTCGGCGAAGGTCTTGCCGAACGCGGGGATGAACATCACCGGGTCGAAGCCGAAGCCGCCGCTGCCGCGCGGCGCGCGGGCGATCTCGCCGCGCACGCGGCCCACGGCGATGAGCGGCTCCGGGTCCTGCGGGCTGCGCACCGCCACCAGGGTGCTGACCATGGCGGCACGGCGATCCTGCACGCCGTCCATCTGCTCCAGCAGCGCGCGCACGTTGTTCGCGTCGCCCTTGGCGTAGCCGAACTGCGTGGCGTAGTACGCCGTCTGCACGCCGGGCAGGCCGCCGAAGGCGTCCACGCACAGGCCGGCGTCGTCGGCCAGCGCCGGCAGGCCGGTGTGGCTGCTGGCAAAGCGCGCCTTGGCCAGCGCGTTTTCCACGAAGGTGTGGAAGGGCTCGTCGGCTTCGCCCACACCCAGTTCACCCTGGGCGACGAGGGCGACGCCCAGCGGCGCCAGCATGGGGCGCAGCTCGGCGAGCTTGCCCTGGTTGTTGGATGCGAGTACCAGTTGCATCGTCGGTCTTTCGTGGGTCATGGGTCGTGGGCCGTGGGGCAGGGCGGGGCTTCAGGCCAGCGCCGCGCGCTGCGCGGCGATCAAATCGGCGATGCCCTTGCCGGCCAGGTCGAGCAGCGCGTTCAGCTCGGTGCGCGTAAAGGCGGCGCCCTCGGCCGTGCCCTGCACTTCGACGAAGTGTCCGCCGTCGGTCATGACCACGTTCATGTCGGTGTCGCAGGCGCTGTCTTCCACATACTCCAGGTCCAGCAGCGGCAGGCCCTGCACCACGCCCACCGACACGGCGGCCACGGCCGCGGTGATGGGCGAGGCGGCGATCTTGCCCGCCGCCAGCAGCGTGGCCACGGCGTCGTGCGCGGCCACCCAGGCGCCGGTGACGGCGGCGGTGCGCGTGCCGCCGTCGGCCTGCAGCACGTCGCAGTCGAGGTGGATGGTGCGCTCGCCCAGGCGCTTCAAGTCGAACACCGCGCGCAGCGACCGGCCGATCAGGCGCTGGATCTCCTGCGTGCGCCCGCTTTGCTTGCCGCGCGCGGCCTCGCGGTCGCTGCGCTGGTGCGTGGCGCGCGGCAGCATGCCGTATTCGGCGGTCACCCAGCCTTCGCCGCTGCCGCGCTTGTGCGGCGGTACCTTCTCTTCGACGCTGGCCGTGCACAGCACGCGCGTGTTGCCGAATTCGATCAGCACCGAGCCCTCGGCGTGCATGGTGAAGCCGCGCGTGATGCGCACGGGGCGGAGCTGGTCGGCGGCGCGCTGGCCGCTGCGTTCAAACGTCATGGGGATTCCTTGTGTGATTGAACCAGTGCGCGCAGGGCTTGAAACTGGCGCGCCCCAGGTGGAGACCGCCGCGCAAGGGCCGCCCCGCCCCGCAGCGCTGCGAGAGGAGGGGGAAGGCGCGCAGCGCCCCAGGGGGTGGTTCAAGCCTTGCGTGCTGCGGAGCGGCGGATCGCCTCGTTGATCTCGGCAATGGTGCGCTCGATGGCCTCGTCGTCCAGGTCGTCCTCGAACTGGTCGAGCGGGCCGGCCTGGATGGTGGAGGCGAAGATGTCCTCGTTGATGCCCTCGGTGGAGACGCCCTGGGTGGACTCGTACGCGTCCGGGGTTTCCCACTCCATGGCCACCACGGTGACGTTGTCGCTCTTGTCGCCGGCCTTGCGCAGCGCGTCTTCCACCAGGTCGGGTACGGCGTTGGCGACCGCCTGGCGGCTGAGCTGGCGCGTGATGGCGTCGTCGTCGAGCGCGCCCCAGAGTCCGTCGGAGCACAGCAGGATGCGGTCGCCCTGCTCCAGCAGCACCGGGCCGGCCAGGTCGAACAGCGGCTTGGTGGGCGAGCCCAGGCAGGTGAACAGCACGTTGCGGTTGACCCGATCCAGCCCCGGCATGGCGGCGTTGCGCAGCTCCAGGTAGGAGTGGTCGCGCGTGCGCGTGAGCAGTTCGCCGCCGCGCACCATGTACAGGCGCGAATCGCCGCAGTGCACCCAGTGGGCGTAGCCGTCCTGCACCACGGCGGCCACCAGCGTGGTGCGCGGCGTGTCGAGCAGGTCGCGCGTGCTGGAGTGGCGCAGTATCTGGTGGTGCGCGGCCAGCAGCGCGGTCGAGAGGAATTCCTGCGGATCCTTGAGCTGCGGCTTGGCCTGGCGCTGGAACATGGCCGACACCGTCTGGATGGCGATCTGCGCCGCCACCTCGCCCTGCGGGTGGCCGCCCATGCCGTCGGCCAGCACGAACAGGCCCGACTCGCGCGTGTAGCAGTAGCCCATGCGGTCTTCGTTCTTCTCGCGTCCGCCGCGGCGGCTGACCTGAAAGACAGAGAATTTCATTTGGGCTTGGCTCCAATGCCGGTGGCGGCTCCCACCTTTTGCACGTTCTTCTTGGTGTCGGTCACCAGGGTGTCGAGCTGCATGCGCATCTTCTCGGCCACCGTCAGCTTGGTGTAGCGCCGCTCGCCCTCGCGCGAGAGCTCTTTTTGCAGCGCAAAGACGGACTGCGGGCGCGACAGCGGATCGAGCGCCATGCACCACTCGACCACCTCGATCAGGTTGTCGGAGTACACGCCGCGCAGCTTGTTGAGCGAGAGCGACAGGCGATCCTTGTCCTGGCGCTGCGGCGCCTCGTTGGGCGGGTAGCCCTGCATGCAGGCGTAGATGCAGGCGCCGATGGCGTAGATGTCGGTCCAGGGGCCCATTTGCGAGTCGCGCCGGTACATCTCGGGCGCGGCAAAGCCGGGCGTGTACATCGGGCGGATGAAAGTGCTCTCCTTGGACAGCACCTCGCGCGCGGCGCCGAAGTCGATCATCACCGCCTTGTTGTCGTCGGTGATGAAGATGTTGGCCGGCTTGATGTCCAGGTGCAGCATCTTGTGCTGGTGCACGATGCGCAGGCCGCGCAGCACCTCGTCGAACAGCGAGCGGATGGTCGATTCGCGGAACACCTTCTGCGTCTTGAGGTCGCGCGCGGTGATGATGAAATCCTGCAGGGTTGCGCCCTCCAGGTAGTTCATCACCATGTAGACGGTTTCGTTCTCGCGGAAGAAATTGAGCACGCTGACCACCGACGCGTGCGAGATCTGCGCCAGCGAGCGGCCTTCCTCGAAAAAGCTCTTGAGCCCCAGGCGGTACAGCGAGAGTTTCTCGGGCGGCACCTTGGGCAGCAGTTCGCCGGGCTCGCGCGTGGCCAGCGATGCGGGGATGTACTCCTTGATGGCTACCTGCTGGCCTTCGCCGTCGAGCGCGAGATAAACCACGCCGAAGCCGCCGGCGGACAGGCGGCGCACCACGCGGTAGCCGCCGATCACGGTGTTGGGGGGAAGGGGGGCCGGCTTGGTTTTTGACATAGAAGACGGGAAAGGCACGGGTGCAAACGGGAACCCGGATAATCGCCCATTTGCAAGCAATCAACCACCAAAAAGTCCTATGGCAGTTTACAGCATGACCGGATACGCCAGTGTGCAGCACGGCGAGGCCCCGGCGGGTGACGACAAGGACATGCATGGCCAGCGCCTGGGGCTGGAGATCCGTTCCGTCAACAGCCGTTTTCTCGACCTGTCGTTTCGCCTGTCCGAGGAACTGCGCACGCAGGAGCCGGCGTTGCGCGCGCTGCTGGGCGGCGGGCTCAGGCGCGGCAAGGTCGAGCTGCGCGCCTTCGTCGCCGGCGACGACGCCGCCGCGCTGACGGAGCCCACGCCGCGCCTGCTGCAGCGCCTGAGCGCCGTGCAGGACGGGGTGCGCTCCTGGCTGCCCGAAGCGGCCCCCCTGAGCGTGGCCGACGTGCTGCGCCTGAGCGCCGGCGCCAGCGCCCCGGCCCACGACTGGAGCGAAGACCTGCTGCAGCTGGCGCGCCAGGCGCTCGACGATCTGCTGGCCGCGCGATCACGCGAAGGCGCGCGGCTGGTGCAGATGCTGCAGGAGCGCGTGGTGCAGTTGCGTGCGCTGGCAGAACAGGCCGAGCCGCTGGTGCCGCAACTGGTCGAGCAGCAGCGCCAGCGTTTCCTGGACCGCTGGAACGAGGCCATGGCCCTTGCCGACGGCGCCACCCCGCCCGAGGCGGCCCAGGACCGCGCCCTGACCGAGGCCACGGCCTTTGCCATCCGCATCGACGTGGCCGAGGAGATCACCCGGCTGCGCTCGCACCTGGACGAAATCGACCGCCTGTTGGCCAAGGGCGGCGAGATCGGCAAGCGCCTGGACTTTCTCATCCAGGAACTGCACCGCGAGGCCAATACCCTGGGCTCCAAGTCCGCGGCCATGGAGCTGACGCGCATCAGCGTGGACATGAAGGTGCTGATCGAGCAGATGCGCGAGCAGGTGCAGAATATCGAATAACCAATTTTGATAGCGCGTTGCGCTTGATGTGTATGGACTATCCAGGAAATTTGTTTGTAGTTTCGGCCCCCAGCGGTGCGGGCAAGTCCAGCTTGGTCAAGGCCTTGATGGAGCTCGACTCGCGCGTGCAGCCGTCGGTGTCGCACACCACGCGCGCGCCGCGCGGGCAGGAAAAGCATGGGCGCGAGTATTTCTTCGTGCCCGACGCCGAATTCGACGCCATGGTCGCGGCTGACGGCTTCGTGGAGTGGGCCAACGTGCACGGACGGCGCTACGGCACCTCGCGCAAGGCGATCGAGGAGCGCGTGGCGCAGGGCGCGGACGTGGTGCTGGAGATCGACTTTCAGGGCGCGCTGCAGATCAAGAAGACCTTTGTCAACGCGGTGCTGATCTTCATTCTGCCGCCCAGCTGGGAGGAATTGCGCGCGCGCCTGGAGCGCCGGGGCGAGGATACGCAGGAAGTCATAGAAATGCGGCTGAAGAATGCGGCGCAGGAGATGGCGGAGGTTGGAAAATTCGACTTCGTTATAATCAACGAAGTATTCGAGCGCGCTTTGTTCGACCTGAAATCCATCGTCCACGCCCAGCGCCTCAAATTTACCGCCCAGCGCCGTGCGCGGGCCGACACCTTCGAATCGCTCAATCTTTCCTGATCTCCGGAGAAACCCCATGGCCCGCATTACCGTGGAAGACTGCCTTGAGCAGATCCCCAACCGTTTCCAGCTGGTGCTTGCCGCCACCTACCGCGCGCGCATGCTCAGCCAGGGCCATACGCCCAAGATCGACAGCCGCAACAAGCCCGGTGTGACCGCGCTGCGCGAGATCGCCGCGGGCAAGGTCGGCCTGGAAATGCTCAAAAAGGTTCCGGGCTGATTGCACCGTCCACTCCGCGCGGCAGTCCGCAGCCGCGCACGAAAGCACCGCATCGCGGTGCTTTTTTTTGATGCGAATACACCCTATGCGCAAGCACGGATACATTTAGGGTATGAACGCGGTAGACAAGTCGGCCATGGTTGCCGGTTCGCAGGGGGAATCTGCGGAGCCCGGGCCCGATGTCGCTGCAGCCAACGCGGCTGCGGCCAGCTTTGCCGCGCTGCTGGAAAAGCTGGTCTACCTGGACGAGGCCAGCATAGAGCAGGTGCGCCAGGCCTACCGCTACGCCGACGCCGCGCACCTGGGACAGCTGAGGAACAGCGGCGAGCCCTACATTACCCACCCCATCGCCGTGGCCGCGCTGTGCGCCAGCTGGAAGCTCGACGCCCAGGCGCTGATGGCGGCACTGCTGCACGACGCCATGGAGGACTGCGGCATCACCAAGGCGGATCTGATCGACCGCTTCGGCGCGCCGGTGGCGGAACTGGTCGACGGGCTGACCAAGCTCGACAAGCTCAAGTTCAACACGCGCGAGGAAAACCAGTCCGAGTCGTTTCGCAAGATGCTGCTGGCCATGGCGCGCGACGTGCGCGTCATCCTCATCAAGCTGGCCGACCGTACGCACAACATGCGCACGCTGTCGGACATGCCGCGCAGCAAGTGGCACCGCATCTCGTCGGAAACATTGGAGATCTACGCGCCGATCGCGCACCGCCTGGGCCTGAACCAGACCTACCGGGAACTGCAGGATCTGTCGTTTCGCCACCTGCACCCCTGGCGCTACGCCACGCTGGCCAAGGCGGTCAACCGCTCGCGCAGCCGCCGCCGCGACATCGTGCAGAAGGTGCAGGAGGAGGTGGAGACGGCTTTTGAGCGGTTGGGCATGCCGGCGCGGCTGGCCGGGCGCGAGAAGACGCTGTACGCCATCTACCAGAAGATGACGGACAAGCACCTGAGCTTTGCCCAGGTGACCGATCTGTACGGCTTTCGCGTCATCCTGCGCTCCGTCATCGACTGCTACACCGGGCTGGGCGTGCTGCACCAGATGTACAAGCCGCTGCCTGGCAAGTTCAAGGATCATATCGCGATCGCCAAGCTCAACGGCTACCAGTCGCTGCACACCACGCTGGTCGGGCCGGCGGGGCTGAATATCGAGTTCCAGCTGCGCACCGAGGAAATGCACGTAGTGGCCGAGGCCGGCGTGGCCGCCCACTGGCTGTACAAGGCGCAGGAGTCCGACGGGTCGGCCGCGCAGCGCATGGGCACCAAGTGGCTGCAGTCGCTGCTGGACATCCAGAACGAGACGCGCGATGCGGCCGAGTTCTGGGATCACGTCAAGGTCGACCTGTTCCCCGACGCCGTCTACGTCTTCACGCCCAAGAGCCAGATCCTGGCGCTGCCGCGCGGCGCCACGGTGGTCGATTTCGCCTACGCCATCCACAGCGACGTGGGCGATCGCACCACCGCGGCCAAGGTGAATAACGAGGAGACGCCGCTGCGCACCGAGCTGAAGAACGGCGACGTGGTGGAGATCATCACCACCCAGGGGGCCAAGCCCAATCCGGCGTGGCTGGGCTTTGTGCGTACGGGGCGGGCGCGCTCCAAGATCCGCCACTACATCAAGACCTTGGCACAAAGCGAATCGGCCGGACTGGGCGAGCAGCTGCTGGCCCAGGCCCTGCGCGCCGAGGGTATCTCGCAGCTACCCGACCCGCAGGCCTACGAAGCCGTCTGGGACAAGCTGCTGCGCTTTACCGGCAACCGCACCCGCGTCGAACTGATGACCGATCTGGGCCTGGGCAAGCGCATCGCCAGCATCATTGCGCAGCGGCTGGTGGCGCTGCTGTCCGAAGGCGGCATGAAGCCCGACGCGGTGCTGCTGTCGCGCGCGCGTTACAGCTCCCAGGGTAATGTATCGCCCGGCGGCATCGCGCTGGACGGCAGCGAGAGCGCCACGGTGCAGTACGCGCGCTGCTGCCGCCCGGTTCCCGGCGACCCTATCGTCGGCTACCTGGGGCGTGGCGAGGGGTTGGTCGTGCACCATGCGCAGTGCAGCGTGGCGCGCAAGCTCCAGAACAAGGATGGCGAGCGTTTCATCGCAGTGGACTGGGCCGAGGAGCCGGTGCGCACGTTCGAGACGGCCATTACCGTGATCGTCAACAACGGCAAGGGCGTACTGGCGCGTATCGCCTCGGAGCTGGCGGATGCCGAGGCCGACATCGTGCACGTCGACATGGACGACGCCATGGACACGACCGACCTGCGCTTTGTCGTGGCCGTGCGCGACCTGGCGCACGTGGAGGCTGTGCTGCGCAGCCTGCGGCGCACGCATTCGGTGCTGCGGGTCTTCCGGGTGCTGCCCGAGGCGGCGTGAATCAGGCGCTGGCGGCGCTTGCTGCCGGGTAGCTGACCTGGATGATCTCCAGCGTGCGCAGGCCGCCCGGCGTCTGCAGCAATACCTCGTCGCCCTCGCGGGCCTTGAGCAGCGCGCGTGCCACCGGCGATATCCAGCTGACCTGCTGCCGTGCGTTGTCGGCCTCGTCTATGCCCAGGATGGTGACGGTGCGCTCCGCGCCCAGGTCGTCGGCGTAGTGCACCGTGGCGCCAAAGTAGACCTGGTCGCTGCCCTGGTGCACGCTGGGGTCGACAACCTCGGCAATTTCCAGGCGCTTGGTCAGAAAGCGGATGCGCCGGTCGATCTCGCGCAGGCGCTTCTTGCCGTACAGGTAGTCGCCGTTCTCGGATCGGTCGCCATTGCTCGCGGCCCAGTGCACCAGCTCGACGACCTTGGGGCGCTCGTCGTCGATCAGCCCCAGCAACTCCGCGCGCAGGCGGGCGTAGCCTTGCGGCGTGATGTAGTTCTTGGTGCCGGGCGGCGGCGGTTGCGCGGGCGCGCCGTCTTCGTCCTCATCGGCGCTCGATTCCTTGGTGAAAGCCTTGCTCATGCAGTGAATATGCATCAAAACGGGTGCAAACGAAAAAGCCCTGAATCCTTTCGGACTCAGGGCTTTGCGTTTGGTGCGGCTGGCAGGAATCGAACCCACGACCCCTTGGTTCGTAGCCAAGTACTCTATCCAGCTGAGCTACAGCCGCCAAGCTTTGAATTATAGCACGTAAAAACTGCACAATTCAAAAAATAACCACTTGTTCTGACTTGCCGGGCAAGCCGTTGCAGGTGACGACGGAGCGAATTGTAGCCTGGTTTTTGGGCTTGCTTGAGAAAGCCGGCTAGGAAAGTTGCGGCTTGCAGCAGGTTCAGCGGTGCGTGTAGCCCCTGCAGGCACCGGCGTTGGGCAGGCCCTGGCATTCGCGGTAGAGCCGGCGTTCGCGCTCTGCCCGGGTTTCGCCGGAGTTGTTTTGCTGGTTCTGTATCTTGATCGAGCCCGACTTGTGCTGCGTGCTGGCGGCTGCCTTGCGCGTACCGTGCTTTTTCTTGTTGGCCGCATGCGCGGCGTCGGTATGCATTGCGGCGACGCACAGGGCGATCGGTAGCGCCAGGGCCATCAGGCGTGGTGCGAGTTGGGTGGTGTTCATGGACGAGTGCCTCCTGAGGGGTGCTCCGCATCATTCATACATGGCGCTGTCGTGCCAAGCATGCAAACCCGCGGACGGCCGAAAAGGCCGAAAAATGGCACCGCGCTATAATCGCAAGGTTTTGCATGGTGCAAGACGCACGCCGATGGTGATTCCAGCCATCCGCGCAAGTCATCCGGGGGCGGGTTCCGGCGCAAGCCGGCAGTGCCTCCTTACAAGGAAACAATATGATCGCATCCTCCATCAAGGCCGAAGTCGTCAAGGCCAATGCCCGTTCTGCCAACGACACCGGTAGCCCGGAAGTCCAAGTGGCGCTGCTGACGGCCCGCATCAACGAGCTGACCCCCCACTTCAAGCAGCACGCCAAGGATCACCACGGCCGCCGCGGCCTGCTGCGCATGGTGAGCCGCCGCCGCAAGCTGCTGGACTACCTCAAGGCCAAGGACGCCGACCGCTACACGGCACTGATCGCCAAGCTGGGCCTGCGCAAGTAAGCCTCGCCGCATGGAAAAACGCCTGGGTTAGCGTGCTGACTCAGGCGTTTTTTACTTCACCCTTCCACGGAGGCCTATCAAGCAGAGCGAAGCTGTGTCATTCCATATGCGCGCTGGCTATTGAACCAATAGCTGCAAGCGCTTGTATGGAATGGCATCGCGGTCTGTTTGACCTCCAAATCTAAGCTGCTATTGCGTAAGCAGCTATTCTTCAAGGAGTAAACCGCTATGACGATATTCAACAAAGTCACCAAGACCTTCCAGTGGGGTCAGCACACCGTGACCATGGAGACGGGAGAGATCGCCCGCCAAGCCAGCGGCGCCGTGCTGGTCAACATTGACGACACCGTGGTGCTGGCCACCGTGGTAGCAAGCAAGAACGCCAAGCCGGGTCAGGATTTCTTCCCGCTGACGGTGGACTATATCGAGAAGACCTACGCCGCCGGCAAGATCCCCGGCAGCTTCTTCAAGCGCGAGGCCAAGCCCAGCGAGCTGGAGACGCTGACCAGCCGCCTGATCGACCGCCCGATCCGTCCGCTGTTCCCCGAGGGCTTCTACAACGAAGTGCACGTGGTTATCCACACTGTCTCGCTGAACCCCGAGGTGGACGCCGACATCGCCGCGATGATCGCCGTCTCGGCCGCGCTGTCGGTGTCGGGCATCCCGTTCAACGGCCCGATCGGCGCCGCGCGCGTGGGCTACATCAATGGGGAATACGTGCTGAATCCGGGGCAGACCCAGCGCAAGAGCAGCCAGATGGATCTGGTCGTGGCCGGCACCGAGGCCGCCGTGCTGATGGTCGAGTCCGAGGCGCAGCAACTGCCCGAGGACGTGATGCTGGGCGCCGTGGTCTACGGCCACGAACAAGGGCAGATTGCCATCAACGCCATCCACGAGCTGGTGCGCGAAGCCGGCAAGCCGGTGTGGGACTGGGCCGCCCCGGCCAAGGACGAAGCGCTGATCGCCAAGGTGACCGCGCTGGGCGAAGACAAGCTGCGCGCCGCCTACCAGAACCGCAACAAGCAGGCCCGCACGCAAGCCTGCCGCGAGGCCTACGCGGCCGTCAAGGCCGGCCTGGCCGAGCAGGGCGTGGAGTTTGACGCCGTCAAGGTCGACAACATGCTGTTCGACATCGAAGCGCGCATCGTGCGCAGCCAGATCCTGGCCGGTGAGCCGCGCATCGACGGGCGTGACACGCGCACCGTGCGCCCCATCGAAATCCGCAGCAGCGTGCTGCCGCGCACCCACGGCTCGGCCCTGTTCACGCGCGGCGAAACGCAGGCGCTGGTGCTCACCACGCTGGGCACCGAGCGCGACGCGCAGCGCATCGATGCGCTGGCCGGCGAGTTCGAGGATCGCTTCCTGTTCCACTACAACATGCCTCCCTTCGCCACCGGCGAAGTGGGCCGCATGGGCTCGACCAAGCGCCGCGAAATCGGCCACGGCCGCCTGGCCAAGCGCGCCCTGGTGGCCTGCCTGCCGAGCAAGGAAGAATTCCCCTACACCGTGCGCGTGGTGTCCGAGATCACCGAATCGAACGGCTCCTCGTCGATGGCCTCGGTCTGCGGCGGCTGCCTGTCGCTGATGGACGCCGGCGTGCCGATGAAGGCGCACGTGGCCGGCATCGCCATGGGCCTGATCAAGGAAGACAACAAGTTCGCCGTGCTGACCGACATCCTGGGTGATGAAGATCACCTGGGCGACATGGACTTCAAGGTCGCCGGCACGACGGCCGGCATCACCGCCCTGCAGATGGACATCAAGATCCAGGGCATCACCAAGGAAATCATGCAGGTCGCGCTGGCCCAGGCCAAGGAGGCGCGCATGCACATCCTGGGCAAGATGCAGGAAGCCATGGGCGAGGCCAAGGCCGAAATCTCCAGCTTCGCGCCCAAGCTGTTCACCATGAAGATCAACCCCGAGAAGATCCGCGACGTGATCGGCAAGGGCGGCGCCACCATCCGCGCGCTGACCGATGAAACCGGCTGCCAGATCAACATCGAGGAAGACGGCACCATCACCATCGCCGCCACCGAAGCCGCCAAGGCCGACGAGGCCAAGCGCCGCATCGAGGAAATCACCGCTGAAGTGGAAGTGGGCCAGGTCTATGAAGGCCCCGTGGTCAAGATCCTGGACTTCGGCGCCCTGGTGAACGTGCTGCCCGGCAAGGATGGCTTGCTGCACATCAGCCAGATCGCCCACGAGCGCGTGGAAAAGGTCACCGACTACCTGCAGGAAGGCCAGATCGTCAAGGTCAAGGCCCTGGAGACGGACGACAAAGGCCGCATCAAGCTGTCGATGAAGGCTTTGCTGGAGCGCCCCGCGGGCGACGCTGGCCGCCCCGAGCGTGGCGAACGCCGTGGCAACAACGGCCGTGGCGAAGCTGCGCCGCAGCCCGTGGGCGAGTCCGGCGAGCAGCCGCAAGGCTGATGCAACGGCAATGCCACGCACGATGCCCGCCATGACCGACATCATGCAGGCCGTCGAGATCGCGGCCTTTGGCCCGCCGCAGGGCCTGCGCCTGGCACAGCGCCCCATGCCCCAGCCGGGTGCGGGCGAGGTGCTGATCCGGGTCGCGGCCAGCGGCGTCAATCGGCCTGACGTACTGCAGCGCAAGGGGTTTTACGCCCCGCCGCCCGGTGTGACCGACGTGCCCGGGCTCGAAGTGGCTGGCGTGATTGCCGCTGGCGACGCGCAGTTGCTTGCCCAGAGCGGGCTGCGGCTGGGCGACCGGGTCTGCGCCCTGGTCGCGGGCGGCGGCTACGCGCAGTACTGCGCCGTGCCGGCTGCCCAATGCCTGCCCGTGCCGCAGGGCTTGAGCGACGTGCAGGCCGCGGCGCTCCCCGAGACCTTCTTCACCGTGTGGAGCAACGTCTTCGACCGTGGGCGGCTGCAGGCGGGCGAGACTTTGCTGGTGCAGGGCGGCAGCAGCGGCATCGGCGTGGCGGCCATCCAGCTGGCGCGGGCACGCGGCGCGCAAGTCATTGCCACCGCAGGCTCTGCTGACAAGTGCGCGGCCTGCGTGGCGCTGGGCGCGCATCACGCGGTCAACTATCGGGAGCAGGACTTTGTTGCCGAAGTCCTGCGCATCACCGAAGGGCGCGGCGCCGATGTGGTGCTCGACATGGTCGCAGGCCCGTACGTGGCGCGCGAGCTGCAATGCCTGGCCGAGGATGGCCGCATCGTCATCATTGCCGTGCAGGGCGGCGTCAAGGCCGAGATCGACGCGGGGCTGGTATTGCGCCGGCGCCTGGTCGTCACCGGCTCCACCTTGCGCCCGCGTCCTGTGGCGTTCAAGGGGGCGATTGCCCAGGCGCTGCGCACGCAGGTCTGGCCGCTGCTGGAATCCGGCGCCGTCAAGCCCGTCATCCACAGCACGTTTGCTGCGGCCGACGCGTCCTTGGCGCACGCGCTGATGGAGTCCAACCAACATATTGGCAAGATCGTTTTGACATGGGAAACATGAAGCAAAGAAGAAAGCTGATTGCCGGCAACTGGAAGATGAACGGCAGTCTGGCGGCCAACGAAGCCCTGCTGCGTGCGTTGCAGGGCGGCCTGCAGCAGCAGCCAGGGTGCGACGTCGCCGTGGCCGTGCCCGCGCCCTATCTGGGGCAGGTGCATGCGCTCGTGGCGGGCTCGCCGATCGCGCTGGCCGCGCAGGACGTATCGGCGCACGACAGCGGCGCCTACACCGGCGAGGTGTCGGCCGCGATGCTGGGTGATTTTGGCGTGCGCTACGCGCTGGTGGGCCATTCGGAGCGCCGCCAGTACCACGGCGAAACCAGCGCCGTGGTGGCGCAAAAGGCGCTCAAGGCGCTGGCTTGCGGCATCACGCCCATCGTCTGCGTGGGCGAGACCCTGGCGGAGCGCGAGGCCGGGCAGACCGACACCGTGGTGAGGCAGCAGCTGGCGCAGGTGCTGGCCGCTTGCGGCCCGCAGGTGGATGCCATCGTGGTGGCCTACGAGCCGGTATGGGCCATTGGCACGGGCCGCACCGCAACGCCCGAGCAGGCGCAGCAGGTGCACGCGGTGCTGCGCGCCCAGTTGGCGGCGGCAAGCCCGAACGCCCAGCAGGTGCGCCTGCTGTACGGCGGCAGCATGAACGCGGCCAACGCCGCCGACCTGCTGGCGCAGCCCGACATCGACGGCGGCCTGATCGGTGGCGCGTCGCTCAAGCCCCAGGACTTTCTGCAAATCATTGCAGCAGGCGCCAAGTAGAAATCAATCGCTATAAATTCAGGAGTTAATTGGCTATGACCGCAATGGTGAACATTATTTTTGCAGTCCAGATGCTGGCCGCCATCGGCATGATCGGCCTGATTCTGGTGCAGCACGGCAAGGGCGCCGACATGGGCGCCGCCTTTGGCAGCGGCAGCTCAGGCAGTCTGTTTGGCGCTACCGGCGGTGCCAACTTCCTGTCGCGCAGCACGGCGGTGCTGGCCACGGTTTTCCTTGCTGCAACGCTGGCATTGGCCTACTTCAGCAGCCAGCGCCCCGTGAGCGCCGGCAGTGTGCTCGAAACCCCTGCCGCCGTGCCCGCCACGCCCGAAAAAGCGCCTGCGGCAACCGAGACGCCTGCCGAGAAGCCGGCGGCTGATGCAGGGCAGATCCCAAGCAAATAACGGCGCCGGTCACGCCTTGTCATAAAAAGCGCTGCTGACGTTTGTGACAGGGTTTTTCCGGGGTAGAATCCTCGATTGTCTGGAAAGCCAAAACCGTTTCCGGTCCTCATGCCATCCAGATGCATACATCAGCCGTCGTGGTGAAATTGGTAGACACGCTATCTTGAGGGGGTAGTGGCGAAAGCTGTGCGAGTTCGAGTCTCGCCGACGGCACCAATCAAAAAGCCGCCTTCTTGAACCATAAAGTGGGGCGAGTAGGCGGCTTTTCAACGAAGAGTGCGCCCCAGATGAGCCTCAGCCAGTATCTTCCCGTCCTCCTGTTCCTCCTGGTCGGCATCGGCGTCGGCGTGGTTCCGCTGATCTTCGGCTACGTGCTCGGCCCAAACAGGCCCGATGACGCCAAGAATTCCCCCTACGAGTGCGGTTTCGAGGCCTTCGAGGATGCGCGCATGAAATTCGACGTGCGCTACTACCTCGTCGCCATTCTGTTCATTCTGTTCGACCTGGAAATTGCCTTTCTCTTCCCTTGGGCGGTCAGCCTGCAGGAAGTGGGGGTGACGGGTTTTGTCGCCGTGGTGGTGTTCCTGGCCATCTTGGTGGTGGGCTTTGCCTACGAGTGGAAAAAAGGCGCCCTGAATTGGGAATGACCGGCGTTACACAAGGAACGACACGATGATTGAAGGTGTGATGAAGGAAGGCTTCATCACCACGAGTTACGACTCCGTGGTGAATTGGGCCAAGACTGGATCCCTGTGGCCCATGACTTTCGGTCTGGCCTGCTGCGCCGTCGAAATGATGCATGCGGCCGCTGCGCGTTATGACCTGGGTCGCTTCGGTGCCGAGGTGTTCCGTGCCAGCCCCCGCCAGTCCGACCTGATGATCGTGGCCGGCACACTGTGCAACAAGATGGCGCCGGCGTTGCGCAAGGTCTACGACCAAATGGCCGAGCCGCGCTGGGTGCTCTCCATGGGGTCGTGCGCCAACGGCGGCGGCTACTACCATTACAGCTACTCCGTGGTGCGCGGCTGCGACCGCATCGTGCCGGTTGATGTCTACGTACCGGGCTGCCCGCCCACCGCCGAGGCGCTGATCTACGGGATCATCCAGCTGCAGCAGAAAATCCGCCGCACCCACACCATTGCGCGCGCCTGAAGGGGAAAACATGACCTTGATTGCCGTTCGTCCCGAAGCCGTGCGCGACGCTGTGGCTGCTGCCCTTGGCGCCATGGCGCGTGAAATTGTCGTGGCCCTCGATGAAGTGACCGTGGTTGTGTCCGCCGCTGACTACCTGCGGGCCATGCAGACGCTGCGTGACGCGCCAGGCTGCTGTTTCGAACAGTTGGTCGATCTGTGCGGTGTGGACTACTCCACCTACGGCGAAGTGGGCACCGACGGTGCGCGCTTTGCCGTCGTGTCGCACCTGCTGTCGGTGTCACTCAACCAGCGCGTGCGCGTGCGGGTGTTCTGCCCGGACGACGATATGCCCATGGTGGCGTCCGTGGCCGATCTGTGGAATTCGGCCGGCTGGTACGAGCGCGAAGCGTTCGACCTGTACGGCATCGTCTTCGACGGCCATAACGATCTGCGCCGCATCCTGACCGATTACGGCTTCATCGGTCATCCGTTCCGCAAGGACTTTCCGCTGTCCGGCCACGTCGAGATGCGCTACGACGCCGAGCAGCGCCGCGTGATCTATGAGCCGGTGACCATAGAGCCGCGCGAAATCACACCGCGCATCATCCGGGAAGACAAATACGCCGGCCTGGGCCAAGGCAGGTGATCGATCATGGCTGAAATCAAGAACTACTCCCTGAACTTCGGTCCCCAGCACCCGGCCGCGCACGGCGTGCTGCGCCTGGTGCTCGAACTCGACGGCGAGGTCGTGCAGCGCGCCGATCCGCACATCGGCCTGCTGCACCGCGCCACCGAGAAGCTGGCAGAAAGCAAGACCTACATCCAGTCGCTGCCCTACATGGATCGCCTCGATTACGTCTCCATGATGTGCAACGAGCACGCCTACTGCCTGGCGGTGGAAAAGCTCCTGGGCATCGAGGTGCCGATCCGCGCGCAGTACATCCGCGTGATGTTTTCCGAGATCACGCGCCTGCTCAACCACTTGATGTGGCTGGGTTCGCATGGCAACGACTGCGGCAGCTCGACCATCCTGATCTACACCTTCCGCGAGCGCGAAGATCTGTTCGACATGTACGAGGCGGCATCGGGTGCGCGCATGCATGCGGCCTACTTCCGACCGGGCGGCGTGTACCGCGACCTCCCCGACAGCATGCCGCAGTACAAGGCCAGCAAGATCCGCAACGCGCGGGCGATTGAAGATCTCAACCGCAATCGCCAGGGTTCGCTGCTGGACTTCATCGACGACTTCACTCAGCGCTTTCCCAAGTGCGTGGACGAATACGAGGTGCTGCTGACCGACAACCGCATTTGGAAGCAGCGTACCGTGGGGATTGGCGTGGTCACGCCCGAGCGTGCGCTGAACCTGGGCATGACTGGCCCCATGCTGCGCGGCTCCGGCATTGCCTGGGATCTGCGCAAGAAGCAGCCCTACGAGGTGTATGACCGCCTGGACTTCGATATTCCGGTGGGCAAGACCGGCGATTGCTACGACCGCTACCTGGTGCGCGTGCAGGAGATGCGCGAGTCCAACCGCATCATCAAGCAGTGCGTGGACTGGCTGCGCGCCAACCCCGGCCCGGTCATCGTTGACAACTACAAGGTGGCGCCGCCGCCGCGTGAACGGATGAAGAGTGGCATGGAAGATCTGATCCACCACTTCAAGCTGTTCTCCGAAGGCATGCGCGTGCCCGAGGGCGAGTCCTACGCCGCAGTGGAGCACCCCAAGGGTGAGTTCGGTATCTACATGGTGAGCGACGGCGCCAACAAGCCCTACCGTCTGAAGATCCGCGCGCCAGGGTTCGCGCACCTGGCTACCCTGGACGAAATGGCCCGTGGGCACATGATTGCCGACGCAGTGGCCATCATCGGCACCATGGATATCGTGTTCGGAGAGATTGACCGATGATTACCGAAGCGACCAAAGAACGTTTCGCCCGCGAAGTGGCCAAGTACCCGGCGGAGCAGAAGCAGTCGGCCGTGATGGCATGTTTGGCCATCGTGCAGCAGGAGCAGGGCTGGATCAGCCAGGCGTCCGAGGCCGAGATCGCCGCCTACCTGGGCATGCCCGAGATCGCGGTGCACGAGGTCACCACGTTCTACAACATGTACAACCAGCACCCGGTGGGCAAGTTCAAGCTCAACGTCTGCACCAACCTGCCGTGCCAGTTGCGCGGCGGCTACGAGGCACTGCACCATTTGGAGCAGAAGCTCGGCATCAAGATCGGCGAGACCACGGCGGACGGCCTGTTCACCCTGCAGGAATGCGAATGCCTGGGCGCCTGCGCCGATGCGCCGGCGATGCTGGTCAACGACCGCAGCATGTGCAGCTTCATGGATGGCGAAAAGCTCGACCAGCTGGTGGATGGCCTGCGCGCGGCGGAGGGCAAGCAATGAGCACGGTCGATCAAGTCCTATCGCAATTCCAGGCCTCGGGCACCGAGACCTGCTTCCACGACCGCCACATCACTCCGCAGATCTACGCCGGCCTGGACGGATCCAACTGGCGCATCAAGGACTACGAGGCGCGCGGCGGCTACGCCGCGCTGCGCAAGATCCTGGGTAAGGACGGCGGCGAAGGACTGACGCAAGACCAGGTGATCGCCACGGTCAAGGAGTCGGGCCTGCGTGGGCGCGGCGGCGCGGGTTTTCCCACCGGCTTGAAGTGGAGCTTCATGCCGCGCCAATTCCCGGGGCAGAAGCACCTGGTGTGCAACTCCGACGAGGGCGAGCCGGGCACCTGCAAGGATCGCGACATCCTGATGTACAACCCGCACATCGTCATCGAGGGCATGATTGTTGCTGCGTACGCGATGGGCATTTCGCTGGGCTACAACTACATCCATGGCGAAATCTTCCAGGTCTACGAGCGCTTTGAGGAGGCTTTGGAAGAGGCGCGCGCCGCAGGCTACCTGGGCGACAACATCCTGGGCAGTGCTTTCAGCTTTCAGCTGCATGCACACCACGGTTTCGGCGCCTACATCTGTGGCGAGGAAACCGCGCTGCTCGAATCGCTCGAAGGCAAGAAGGGCCAGCCGCGCTTCAAGCCGCCGTTCCCGGCCAGTTTCGGCCTGTACGGCAAGCCGACCACGATCAACAACACCGAGACCTTCGCGGCGGTGCCCTGGATCATCAGGAACGGCGGCCAGGCCTACCTGGAGTGCGGCAAGCCCAACAACGGCGGCACCAAGATTTTTTCGGTGTCGGGCGACGTGGAAAAGCCCGGCAACTACGAGGTTCCGCTGGGTACGCCGTTTCCCAAGCTGCTGGAACTGGCCGGCGGCGTGCGCGGTGGGCGCAAGCTCAAGGCGGTGATTCCCGGCGGCTCGTCGTCGCCCGTGCTGCCGGCGGACATCATCATGGAGTGCACCATGGACTATGACTCGATCGCCAAGGCCGGCTCCATGCTGGGTTCGGGCGCTGTCATCGTCATGGACGAGACGCGCGACATGGTTGAGTCGCTGATGCGCCTGTCGTACTTCTACATGCACGAATCCTGCGGGCAGTGCACACCGTGCCGAGAAGGTACGGGCTGGCTGTGGCGCATGGTCAACCGCGTGCAGCATGGCCAGGGCCGTCCCGAGGACGTGGCCAAGCTCGACGACGTGGCCTTCAACATCATGGGGCGCACCATCTGCGCCCTGGGTGATGCGGCCGCCATGCCGGTGCGCGCCATGATCAAGCATTACCGCCACGAGTTTGAGGCCAAGATCGAGGCCGCCTCCAAGCAGCCGGGCCGCTCTGCCTGAACGCGAGAACACATATGGTTGAAATCGAACTGGACGGGCAGAAGGTCGAAGTTGCCGAAGGCAGCATGGTGATGCATGCGGCCGAGAAGGCGAACGTCTACATTCCCCATTTCTGCTACCACAAGAAGCTTTCCATCGCTGCCAACTGCCGCATGTGCCTGGTGGACGTGGAGAAGGCTCCCAAGCCCATGCCCGCGTGCGCCACGCCGGTGACGCAGGGGATGATCGTGCGCACCAAGAGCGACAAGGCCATCAAGGCGCAGCAGTCGGTGATGGAGTTCCTGCTCATCAATCACCCGCTCGACTGCCCGGTCTGCGATCAGGGCGGTGAATGCCAGCTGCAGGACTTGGCCGTGGGCTACGGCTGCAGCTCCTCGCGTTACGACGAGGAAAAGCGCGTCGTCTCCGCCAAGGACATCGGCCCGCTGATCTCCACCGAGGAGATGACGCGCTGCATTCACTGCACGCGCTGCGTGCGCTTCGGCCAGGAAATCGGCGGCGACATGGAACTCGGCATGGTCAACCGTGGCGAGCATTCCGAGATCACCACCGTCAAGGGCGATACGGTCGACTCCGAACTGTCGGGCAACATGATCGACATCTGCCCGGTGGGCGCGCTCACCAGCCGCCCCTTCCGCTTCAGCGCCCGTACCTGGGAGCTGTCGCGCCGCAAGTCGGTCAGCCCGCACGACTCCACCGGCGCCAACCTGGTGGTGCAGGTCAAGAATCACCAGGTGCTGCGCGTTGTGCCGCTGGACAACGAGGACGTGAACGAGTGCTGGATCGCCGACCGCGACCGCTTCTCCTACGAGGCGCTCCACGCGCCCGACCGCCTCACCAAGCCCATGCTCAAGCAGGGCGGCCAGTGGCAGGAAGTGGACTGGCAGACGGCGCTGGAATACGTGGCCAACGGCCTCAAGTGCGTGCGCGACAAGCACGGCGCGGGCGCCATCGGCGCGCTCGCCAGCCCGCACAGCACGCTTGAAGAACTGCATCTGGTGCAAGCCCTGGTGCGCGGCCTGGGCAGCGACAACGTCGACCACCGCCTGCGCCACGCCGAATTCGCCAAGGCCGAAGGCGTGCGCTGGCTGGGTACGTCGATTGCGTCGCTGACGCACCTGCAATCGGTGCTGGTCGTCGGCTCCAATCTGCGCAAGGATCATCCGCTGTTCGCCCAGCGCATCCGCCAGGCGGCGCGCCATGGCTGCGCCGTCAACGCCATCAACACCGTGGCCTACGACTGGGCCATGCCCGTGGCCGAGCAGTTGCTGGCGCCTGCGTCCCACTGGGCCGCCGCGCTGGCCCAGGTGGCCGCCGCCGTGGCGCAGGACAAGGGCGTTGCCGCACCCGTGCAGGTGGCCGAGGTGGGCGCGCAGGCGCGCGCCATCGCCCAGGCCCTGCAAACGGGCGAGCGCAAAGCCATCCTGCTGGGCAATGGCGCCGCGCACCACGCGCAGGCCACCAACCTGCTGGCCCTGGCCCAATGGCTGGGCGCGCAGACCGGTGCTACCGTGGGCTACCTGACCGAAGCCGCCAACACCGTGGGCGCGCAGTTCGTTGCCGCCCAGCCGCAGCAGGGCGGCCTGAACGCCGCGCAAATGCTCGCCGGCGGCGCCAAGGCGCTGCTGCTGCTCAACACCGAGCCCGAGCACGACTCGGCTGCCGGCAAGGCGGCGGTGCAAGGCCTGGCGGACGTGGACATGGTCGTGACGCTGAGCCCGTTCAAGACCAACCTCGAATTCAGCGACGTGCTGCTGCCCATTGCACCGTTCACCGAAACCTCGGGCAGCTTCGTCAACGCCGAAGGGCGCCTGCAGAGCTTCCACGCCGTGACCCGGCCGCTGGGCGAGACCCGCCCGGGCTGGAAGGTGCTGCGCGTGCTGGCCAACCTGATGGAGCTGCCCGGCATGGCGTTCGAGACGTCGCAGGACGTGCTTGCCGCGGCCACCGGCCAGCCGGCCGAGACCATGGCCTTCCTTCCGGCTGAGCGCCTGAGCAACGCCACCGCCGCCGCGCCGCACGTGGGCGATGCCTGCGCCGAGCCGGTGGTCGCCGGCATCTATCAGCTCGACGGCCTGGTGCGCCGTTCGCCCGCCTTGCAACAGACGGCCGACGCACGCGCCGCACGCGAAGGAGCCGCAGCATGATCGACGCAATCTACAACGGCGGCCTGAACCTGGTCGCCGCCAGCTGGTGGAGCGGTGCCGCCTGGCCGGTGATCTGGAACCTGATCAAGATCGTCTGCATCGTCGCACCGCTGATGGGCGCCGTGGCCTACCTCACCCTGTGGGAGCGCAAGCTCCTGGGTTTCATGCAGGTGCGCATGGGACCCAACCGCGTCGGCCCGTTCGGCCTGCTGCAGCCGATCGCCGATGCGCTCAAGCTGCTGACCAAGGAACTGATCCAGCCCACCGCCGCGGCCAAGGGCCTGTTCTACCTGGGGCCGGTCATGGCCATCATGCCGGCGCTGGCCGCCTGGGTGGCGATTCCGTTCGCGCCCGACGTGGCGCTGGCCAACGTCAACGCCGGCCTGCTGCTCATCATGGCCATTACCTCGATCGAGGTCTACGGCGTGATCATTGCCGGCTGGGCGTCCAACTCCAAGTACGCCTTCCTGGGCGCGCTGCGCGCCTCGGCGCAGATGGTGAGCTACGAAATCGCCATGGGTTTCTGCTTCCTGGTGGTCATCATGGTCTCGGGCAGCATGAACCTGACCGACATCGTGCTGAGCCAGGGGCACGGCGCCATGGCCGGCATGGGGCTGAACTTCCTGTCATGGAACTGGCTGCCGCTGCTGCCCATCTGTCTGGTGTACCTGATTTCCGCCGTGGCCGAGGTCAACCGCCATCCGTTCGACGTGGTCGAGGGCGAGGCCGAGATCGTCGCCGGCCACATGGTCGAGTACTCGGGCATGGGCTTCGCCATTTTCTTCCTGGCCGAATACGCCAGCATGTGGCTCGTCTCCATCCTGGCCGTGATCATGTTCCTGGGCGGCTGGCTGCCCCCCATCGAGGCGCTGGGCTTCATCCCGGGCTGGATCTGGCTGGGCATCAAGACCTTCCTGGTGGTGTCGTGCTTCATCTGGATCCGGGCCACCTTCCCGCGCTTTCGCTATGACCAGATCATGCGTCTGGGCTGGAAGATCTTCATTCCGGTCACCCTGGTGTGGCTGCTGATCGTGGGCGGCTGGCTGCTGTCGCCCTGGAACATCTGGAAATAAGCGGGGACAAACATGACTGCCGTTGCTGCTCCTGCATCCTTCTCCGTCAAGGATTTCTTCAAGAGCTTTCTGCTTTGGGAACTGGCCAAGGGCATGGCCCTGACCGGTCGCTACACGTTCGCACGCAAGGTGACCGTGCAGTTCCCCGAGGAGAAGACCCCGCTGTCGCCGCGTTTTCGCGGCCTGCACGCGCTGCGCCGTTACGACAACGGCGAGGAACGCTGCATTGCCTGCAAGCTGTGCGAGGCCGTGTGCCCGGCGATGGCCATCACCATCGAATCGGGCGAGCGCAGCGACGGCACGCGCCGCACCACGCGCTACGACATCGACCTGACCAAGTGCATCTTCTGCGGCTTTTGCGAGGAGAGCTGCCCGACCGACTCGATCGTCGAGACGCACATCCTCGAATACCACGGCGAGAAGCGCGGCGACCTGTACTTCACCAAGGAGATGCTCCTGGCGGTGGGCGATCGCTACGAGCCCGAAATCGCGGCGGCCAAGGCGGCCGATGCCAAGTACCGCTGATCGGTCCATCCAGCCTGAACCTTTGAAAAGATCTGATTCATGGACGCCAAGACCGGTTTCTTCTATCTGTTCTCGGTAGTGCTGCTGTACGCGGCCTTCCGGGTGATCACGGCGCGCAACCCCGTGCACGCCGTGCTGCACTTGATTCTTGCCTTCTCGCAGGCCGCCGGCGTGTGGTTTCTGCTGAAGGCCGAATTCCTCGCCATCGCGCTGGTGCTCGTCTACCTGGGCGCCGTGATGGTGCTGTTCCTGTTCGTCGTGATGATGCTCGACATCCGCATCGACGCCATGCGCCAGGGCTTCTGGCGGCACTTCCCGCTGGCGGCCTTCATCGGCGCGCTGGTGGCCTTTGAAATGGCCGCCGTGCTGATGACAGGCTTTCGCGGCGTGGAAGAACCCAAGGCCGTGGCCGCGCTCGTCGATGCGGCCGGCAAGGTGCTGCCGTATTCCAACACCAAGGCGCTGGGCCAGCTGCTCTATACCGAGTACCTGTATCCGGTGGAGGTAGCCGCCGTGATCCTGCTGGTGGCCATGATCGCCGCCATCGCGCTGACGCTGCGCCAGCGCAAGGAGTCCAAGGCCATCGACGCCGGCGACGCGGTGCGCGTGCGCGCCGAGGATCGCTTCACCATGGTCAAGATGGCCGCGACGCAAAAGCCCGCGCCCGAGGCCGCAGCCGAGGAGAGCAAGCAATGACACTGACCCTGGGGCATTTCCTGACGCTGGGCGCCATGCTGTTCGCCATGGCGGTGATCGGCATCTTCCTGAACCGCAAGAACCTCATCGTCCTGCTGATGGCGATCGAGCTGATGCTGCTGGCCGTGAACATGAACTTCGTGGCCTTCTCCAGCTACCTGGGCGACATGCACGGCCAGGTCTTCGTGTTCTTCATCCTGACCGTGGCCGCCGCCGAGTCGGCCATCGGCCTGGCCATTCTGGTGCTGCTGTTCCGCAACCGCAGCAGTATCGATGCGCAGGATCTGAACGCCCTCAAGGGCTGACGGTTCGCCAGTACTTGCAAGGTTCTCAAGCATGAGTCAAACCCTTTCTGCTTCTACCCTGCTGGCGGTGCCCCTGGCGCCGCTCGCGGGCTCGTTGCTGGCCGGCATCTTCGGCACGGCATTCGGCGGCAACCATTTCGGCCGGCGCATCTCCCACTCGCTGACCATCCTGGGCGTGCTGGTGTCGTTCATCATCTCGGCCATGACGCTGCAAAGCGTCGCCGTCGATGGCGCGCACTTCAACGAAACCCTCTACACCTGGATGACGGTCGGCAGCCTGAAGATGGAGGTGGGCTTCCTCATCGACAGCCTCACGGCCATGATGATGGTGGTGGTGACCTTCGTGTCGCTGATGGTGCACATCTACACCATCGGCTACATGGAAGAGGACGCCGGCTACAACCGCTTCTTCTCATACATCTCGCTGTTCACCTTCTCCATGCTGATGCTCGTGATGAGCAACAACATGCTGCAGCTGTTCTTCGGCTGGGAGGCCGTGGGCCTGGTGTCCTACCTGCTGATCGGCTTCTGGTTCAACAAGCCGACGGCCATCTTCGCCAACATGAAGGCCTTCCTGGTCAACCGCGTGGGCGACTTCGGCTTCATCCTGGGCATCGGCCTGATCGCCGCCTACACCAATACCTTCAACTACGGCGAGGTGTTCGCCAAGGCCGGCGAACTCGGCGGCGTGGGCTTTCCGGGCACCGACTGGATGCTGATCACCGTGATCTGCATCTGCCTGTTCATCGGCGCCATGGGTAAATCGGCCCAGTTCCCGCTGCACGTCTGGCTGCCTGACTCGATGGAGGGCCCGACGCCGATCTCCGCGCTGATCCACGCCGCCACCATGGTGACGGCCGGCATCTTCATGGTCTCGCGCATGTCGCCGCTGTTCGAGCTGTCGGACGCAGCGCTCAACTTCATCCTCGTCATCGGCTCGATCACCGCGCTGTTCATGGGTTTCCTTGGCATCATCCAGAACGACATCAAGCGCGTGGTGGCCTACTCCACGCTGTCGCAGCTGGGCTACATGACGATCGCGCTGGGCGCGTCGGCCTACTCGGCCGCGGTGTTCCACCTGATGACGCACGCCTTCTTCAAGGCGCTGCTGTTCCTGGGCGCGGGCTCGGTCATCATGGGCGTGCACCACAACCAGGACATCCGCTGGATGGGCGGCCTGCGCAAGTACATGCCGATCACCTGGATTACCTCGCTGCTCGGCTCGCTGGCGCTGATCGGCACGCCGCTGTTCGCCGGCTTCTACTCCAAGGACAGCATCATCGAGGCGGTGCATGCCAGCACGCTGCCGGCTGCGGGCTTTGCCAGCTTCGCCGCCATCGCGGGCGTGTTCGTCACGGCGTTCTACTCGTTCCGCATGTACTTCCTGGTGTTCCACGGCAAGGAGCGCTACGACCAGAATCCGGATGCGCACCACCACGGCCACGACGACCACCATGGCCACGACGCCAAGCCGCACGAATCTCCCTGGGTGGTCACGGTGCCGCTGGTGCTGCTGGCGATTCCCTCGGTGGTCATCGGCTTCATGGCGATTGGGCCAATGCTGTTCGGCGACTTCTTCAAGGGCGTGATCTCCATCGACGCCGCCCGCCACCCCGCCATGGCCGAACTGGCCGAGGAATTCCACGGCCCGCTGGCCATGGCCGTGCACGCGCTGACCACGGCGCCGTTCTGGCTGGCGCTGGCCGGCGTGGCCGCGTCGTACTACATGTACATGGTCAACCCGGCGCTGCCGGCGGCCATCCAGCGCATGTTCCGTCCTGTCTACGTGCTGCTGGAGAACAAGTACTACATGGACTGGTTCAACGAAAACGTGATCGCGCGCGCCACGCGCGGCCTGGGCACCGTGCTGTGGAAGGGCGGCGACCAGGCACTGATCGACGGCACCGTGGTCAACGGCTCGTGGAAGATCGTCGGCCGCGTCTCCGGCGTGGTGCGCTGGCTGCAGTCGGGCTATCTGTACCACTACGCGCTGGTCATGATCGTGGGCGTCTTCGCCTTGATGACGTACTTCGTCTGGCTCAACAAGTAGGAGAAAAAGAAAAATGGGTGTGTTGAGTCTTGCCATCTGGCTGCCGATTCTGTTCGGCACCGCGTTGCTCATCATCGGCAACGACAAATGCGCCGGCCTGGTCCGCTGGCTGGCGCTCATCGGCGCGCTGCTCGGCCTGGCCGTGACGCTGCCGCTGATCGCCGGCTTCGATACCAGCAGCGCCGCGATGCAGTTCGTCGAGAACGCGATGTGGATCGAGCGCTTCAATATCCGCTACCACCTCGGCCTGGACGGCATCTCGTTCTGGTTCGTGCCGCTGACGGCGTTCATCACCGTCATCGTGGTGATTGCCTCGTGGGAGTCGATCACCGAGCGCGTGCAGCAGTACATGGGCGCCTTCCTGATCCTGTCGGGCCTGATGATCGGCGTGTTCTGCGCGCTCGACGGCATGCTGTTCTACGTCTTCTTCGAGGCCACGCTGATCCCGATGTACCTGATCATCGGCATCTGGGGCGGCCCGAACAAGATCTACGCCGCGTTCAAGTTCTTCCTGTACACGCTGATGGGCTCGCTGCTCACGCTGATCGCCTTCATCTACCTGTACAACCAGGCGGGCGGCAGCTTCGACATCGCCACCTGGCACAAGATGCCGCTGGGCGCCACGGCGCAGACGCTGGTGTTCTTCGCCTTCTTCGCCGCCTTCGCCGTGAAGGTGCCGATGTGGCCGGTGCACACCTGGCTGCCCGACGTGCACGTCGAGGCGCCCACCGGCGGCTCCGCCGTGCTGGCGGCCATCATGCTCAAGCTGGGCGCCTACGGCTTCCTGCGCTTCTCGCTGCCCATCGCGCCCGACGCGGCGCACGAATGGGCCTGGCTGATGATCACGCTGTCGCTCATCGCCGTGATCTACGTCGGCCTGGTGGCCATCGTGCAGAAGGACATGAAGAAGCTGGTGGCGTACTCGTCGGTGGCGCACATGGGCTTCGTCACGCTGGGCTTCTTCATTTTCAACGACCTGGGCGTCTCCGGCGGCCTGGTGCAGATGATCGCGCACGGCTTCGTCTCGGGCGCCATGTTCCTGTGCATCGGCGTGCTGTACGACCGCGTGCACTCGCGCGAGATCGCGGCCTACGGCGGCGTGGTCAACACCATGCCCAAGTTCGCCGCCTTTGCGCTGCTGTTCTACATGGCCAACTGCGGCCTGCCGGCAACGGCCGGCTTCGTGGGCGAGTGGATGGTCATCATCGCCTCGGTCAAGTTCAACTTCTGGGTCGGCCTGGGCGCGGCCATCGCGCTGATCCTGGGCGCCAGCTACACGCTGTGGATGTACAAGCGCGTCTACCTGGGCCCGGTGGCCAACAGCCATGTGCGTGAGCTGGCCGACATCGGCGGCCGCGAATTCCTGGTGCTGGCCCTGCTGGCCGTGGCCGTGCTCTACATGGGCATCTACCCCAAGCCCTTCACCGACGTGATGGACGCCTCCGTCGCCCAGCTGCTGCAGCACGTGGCGCAGTCCAAGCTCCATTGACCAGACAAGCGAAGCGAGAGATACAAGATGATTGACAACATCAGCTGGCTGGCGATTTACCCCGAAATCGTGCTGCTGGTCATGGCCTGCGTGATCGCCCTGGTGGATCTGGGCGTGGCAAGCAGCCGCCGCACCGGCACCTATCTGCTGACCATGCTCACGCTGGCCGTGGTGGCCGCGCTGCAGGCCATGTACGCCAGCAGCGGCAACACCATCTACGGCTGGGGCAACATGGTCGTCTCCGACGCCATGGGCAACTGGCTCAAGTGCTTTGCCACCGTCTCGGTCATGGTCATGCTGGTCTATGGCCGGCCTTACGCGGGCGACCGCGGCATGCTGCGCGGCGGCGAGTTCTTCACGCTGTCCATGCTCGCGCTGCTGGGCATGTGCGTGCTGATCTCGGCCAACAACTTCCTGGTCATCTACCTGGGCCTGGAACTGCTCACGCTGTCGAGCTACGCGCTGGTGGCGCTGCGCCGCGACAACGCGGTGGCGACCGAGGCGGCGATGAAGTACTTCGTGCTCGGCGCCATGGCCAGCGGCTTTTTGCTCTACGGCATGTCGATGCTCTACGGCGCCACCGGCTCGCTGGACATCGGCCAGGTCTTCAAGGCCATCAACGCCGGCCAGATCCGCCACCAGGTGCTGGTGTTCGGCCTGGTGTTCGTCGTCGCCGGCCTGGCGTTCAAGTTCGGCACGGTGCCGTTCCACATGTGGATTCCCGACGTGTACCACGGCGCGCCCACCGCCATCACGCTGTTCCTGGGCTCGGCGCCCAAGCTGGCCGCCTTTGCCATGGCGATCCGCCTGCTGGTGGACGGCCTGCTGCCGCTGGCCATCGACTGGCAGCAGATGCTGGCGCTGCTGGCCATCGCCTCGCTGCTGGTCGGCAACCTGGCGGCCATCGCGCAGACCAACATCAAGCGCATGCTGGGCTACTCCACCATCTCGCACATGGGCTTCGTCATGCTGGGCCTGATGTCCGGCGTGGTGGACGGCAGCATGAACGCCGCCGCCGCCGAGAACGCCTACAGCTCGGCCATGTTCTACGTGGTGACCTACGTGCTGACCACGCTGGCTACCTTCGGGATCATCCTGCTGCTGGCGCGCGAAGGCTTCGAGAGCGAGGAAATCGCCGACCTGGCCGGCTTGAACCAGCGCAGCCCGCTGTACGCCGGCGTGATGACGGTGTGCATGTTCTCGTTCGCCGGCGTGCCGCCGCTGGTGGGCTTCTACGCCAAGCTGTCGGTGCTGCAGGCGCTGGTGGCCTCGGGCGGCGCGCTGCATGTGGCGCTGGCGGTGTTCGCCGTGGTCATGTCGCTGATCGGCGCCTTCTACTACCTGCGCGTCGTCAAGGTCATGTACTTCGACGCGCCGCTGACCGCCACCAGCGTCAGCGCCCCGCTGGACGTGCGCGTGCTGCTCACCGTCAACGGCGCGCTGGTGCTGGTGCTGGGCCTGCTGCCCGGCGGGCTGATGGCGCTGTGCGCCGACGCCATCGTGCGCGCGCTGGCCACCTGATCGGCCCCGGCCTGCGCAAGCGCATTCCATGACGCAGACGGCAGCCATCTGGCTGGTCATCCTGGTCGCCCTGGCGGCGGCCAATCTGCCTTTTGCCAGCGAGCGCTGGCTGCTCGTGGGCCGGCGTGCCGCCGCCGGCAAGCCCTTTGCCGTGAGGCTGCTGGAGCTGGCGCTGCTGTACCTGCTGGTCGGCGCGCTGGCGCGCTTCATCGAGCAGCGCGCTGGCCAGATTGCGCCGCAGGGCTGGGAGTTCTATGCTGTCACCGGCTGCCTGTTCCTGACGCTGGCGTTCCCCGGCTTCGTGTACCGCTATCTGCTGCGGCGCAGTCATTCAAAACAATAGCTGGGTGCGCTTGCTGCATAAGTATTCCAGGCATAAAAGTATCTGAAATGCTTGTATTGCCAGCGTAAGCAGCTATCAAAAGCAGGGTTTCTTTTCCCCACACTCCAGGCCCAGCCATGAAGGTTCTCGATCTCTTCTGCCACCGCGACCATGCCTTCGAAGGCTGGTTCGCGTCCGAGGACGACTTCCAGAACCAGCTGGCGCGCGGCCTGGTGCAATGCCCGATGTGCGGCGACGCCGGCGTGCGCAAGGGCCTGAGCGCGCCGCGCCTGAACCTGGGTGCCAGGGGGGTGGACGCGCCGGCGCCGCAGCCAGGCAGCAGCCAGGAGCCCGCCGCCCCCACCGCCCCGGTGGCGTCCATGCAGCAGGCCGCGTGGCTGCAGCTGGCGCGCCAGATCATGCAGCGCACCGAGGACGTGGGCGACCGCTTTGCCCAGGAAGCGCGCCGCATGCACTACGGCGAGGCCGAGGAGCGCGGCATACGCGGCCAGGCCACGGCGCAGCAGACCATGGAGCTGCTGGAGGAGGGCATCGCCGTGCTGCCCCTGCCGCTGCCCGACGCGGCCAAGGAAACGCTGCAGTAAGCACCCGCTTGCATTTGTGCATTCACGATAGGTTGAAGTGCTCGGCAAAAGCTGCGGCGAATGCCGGCGTGCCGCTGATGCACAGCGCCAGGCCCAGGTGCGCATCGGCGGCCAGCCGCAGGGCCGGCTGCACGCTGGCCGTGGGTACGTCGTAGCGCAGCGCCAGCAAGGCCTGGCCGGCGCGCTCGCACTGCAGGTCGTAGTCCCACAGCCCGCCCAGCTCAATAGGGCCGCGCGCTGTGCCAAACTCGGCGTGGGCCCAGGCGAGCACGGCAGTCACCTCGTCCAGCAGCTCGGGCAGGCGGACGGCGCCGACGTGCGCCAGCGCGTCCCAGGTGGCGGTGCCCTCGTCGTCCTCGCTGTAGTCAAAATCCAGAAATCGCAGATTCATGATCCATGGGAAATACCAACATGCCAGCCGCTGAGGATGCCACCATCCTGCAGATCCAGGGACTGTGCTTCGGCCATGCCCCGCAGCAGCCCCTGTTTGCGCAAGTGGGCGCCAACCTGCATGCCGGCCTGGCGCTGATCGTGGGCGGCGAAGGCAGCGGCAAGACCACGCTGCTGCGCCTGCTGGCGGGCGAGTTGGCGCCGCAGGCCGGGCGCCTGGTGCTGGGCGGCGCCGACAGCGCCCTGCAGCCGCAGGCCTACCGCAGCCAGGTTTTCTGGCGCAGCCCGCAGGCCGACTGGCCCGAGCGGCTCACGCCGCAGGACTGGGCCGCGGAACTGGCCGCCGGCGCGCGCTGGCAGAGCGCCGCCTGGCAGGCGCACGTGCAGGGCTTCGGCCTGGACGCGCACCTGCACAAGCCCATGTACCAGCTGTCCGCCGGCAGCAAGCGCAAGGTGCTGCTGGCCGCCGCGCTGGCCAGCGGCGCGCCGCTGACGCTGATCGACGAGCCCGAGGCGGCGCTCGACAAGGCGTCCATCGCCTACCTGTACCAGGCGCTGGAGCGCCACGGCGCAGAGGGCGGCCGTGTGCTGTTGCTGGCGCACTACGAGCGCCCGGGGCGCCTGCATTGGCAGCAGGTGCTGGAACTGGCAGAGTAGCACTCCCTCTGCCCCTTTTTTGCCCAGGAGTTCCCGCCGTGGACGCACTGATGTTTGCCCCCGTTGCCGTGGCCATTGCGCTGACGCCCGGCCCCAACAATTTCTGCGGACTGAACAACGGCATACGCGCCGGCGTGGGCGCCGCGCTGCTGGCCACGTCCGGGCGGGCGGCGGCATTTGCCATCTTTCTGGCCATCTCGGCCGTCGGCCTGGGCGCGATGCTGCTGGCGTCGGAGGCGGCGTTCAACGCCGTCAAGTGGGTGGGCGCGGCCTATCTGTTCTGGATTGGCTGGCGCGCCTGGCAAAGCCGCACATTCGGCGGCGTGGCGCTGATCGAGGGCGAATCCGCGCAGCCGTGCGCGCTGCCCCTGCGCGCGCTGGTGGCGCAGGAATTCTTGCTGGGCATTACCAACCCCAAGGCCATCATCCTGTTTGCCGCGGTGTTCCCGCAGTTCATCGACCCGGCGCAGCCGGCGGCGCGCCAGTTCCTGGTGCTGGGCAGCATCTACCTGCTGGGCGAATTCGTTTCCACCGCCGTCTACGCCAGCTGCGGCCGGCAGATCCGCCGCGTGGTGCGCAGCCAGCGCGCCGTGGTGCGCCTGAACCGCGCTACCGGCGGCTTCTTCATGGGCGCCGGCGGCCTGCTGCTGGCCGCCAACCGTTGAACCTGCATGATGCAAGCGGCGTGAGCATTCACTGACGCCGCAGCAAGCCTGCGCCGGAAGAGTGCGTGCGGCGTATCGCACGCACCGCTCACGGCCCACGCAATCGGCGCTTCCCCGGCCAGGGCAGCCGAGCAAGGGCCGCCCCGCAGCGGCTCATTTAAATTGCTGCGCCATGCGGCTGGTCGCATGAACGGTAGTTCATGCCCTCATCGAGGCGTTGCTTTCAATTTGGGAATTTCCCGGTGATGGTCGCTTTGCTTACGATGGAGTTTGCATAAGTGGCTTGGAATTGCGCTCTAGTCATCATGGGCGTGGCGGCGACCGGAGTGGCGGATGCGTTCAACGCATAAACCGTCAGTGTGTAGACGTGATGGGCGTTGGGCGGGTTCGGGCCGGCATATCCGACGGAGCCGCTGTAGTTCTGGCCCAGGACGACACCAGGTAGGGCGCCCAGGTTTTCGTTTTCGGCGATGCTGGTTTTGTTTGCCAGCAGGTTGAAGACGCCCCAATGAACGCAGGCGCTGGTTCCCGTGCCGCAGGGGGGCGTATCGTCGTCCATGACGATTGCGAGGTACGCCGTGTCGGTTGGGACGTTGGCGATGGTCAGCGCTGGCGAGATGTTGCTGCCGCCTTGCGCAACGGCTGCATAACGCACCGGAATGACGCCGGTGTCGGCAAAGGAGCTTGAAGTAATTTCGATGGCTGCAGGAGCAGGAGCAGGAGCAGGAGCAGGAGCAGGAGCAGGAGCAGGAGCAGGAGCAGGAGCAGGAGCAGGAGCAGGTGTGGGTGTGGGTGTGGGTGTGGGTGTGGGTGTGGGTGTGGGCTCAGGTGCAGGTGCAGGTGCAGGTGCAGGTGCAGGTGCAGGAACTGCTGGGGGTGGTACGGGCGCTGGTGCTGACGCATCGTTACCACTGCCGCCGCCGCAAGCTGTCAAAAGGGCACACAAAAATCCGGTAGCCGCGAGCTTCTCTTTCATCACCACTCCTTGTGTCAAGTTGATTTGACGTGAGCAAATGCTGCCCAGTCGTGGTTGATGTTACAACTAAAAGTCTGAATTGGACTATTCCATTATGGAATTCAGCATGCGCACGTGCCGATTTCCATACACCATCCGCGTTATCAAGCCGTGCGTGCTGCCATGGTGGAATGGCGTGTCGCTGCGCAATTGACCCAGATGCAACTGGCGCAGCGGTTGGAAATCGGGCAGTCCTATGTCTCGAAGATCGAGCGAGGCGAAGCGTACGTTGACGTTTTGCTGTTTGCCGACTGGTGCCGTGCATGCGGCGTTCAGCCCGGGACGGCGATGGAGCGGATCAGCAGTGTTTAAAGCAGGCTGCTGAACTCAAGCCATCGCCCGCGTCCTGTGCAACTGGCGCTCCCCAAGCCAGGGCAGCCGAGCAAGGGCCGCCGCGCAGCGGCTCAGGGGGTTGCCGTTTAAATAACCCCTTGCGCCAGCATCGCGTCGGCCACCTTGACGAAGCCGGCCACGTTGGCACCGTCGATGTAGCTGACCGAGCCGTCGGCGCGCTTGCCGTGCTGCAGGCAGGCGGCGTGGATGCCCTGCATGATCAGCAGCAGGCGCGCGTCCACCTCGTCGCGCGTCCACGACAGGCGCATCGCGTTCTGGCTCATCTCCAGGCCCGACGTGGCCACGCCGCCGGCGTTGCTGGCCTTGCCCGGAGCGTAGAGCACGCCGGCCTGCTCGAAGGCCTTGGCCGCTTCGATGGTGGACGGCATGTTGGCGCCCTCGGCCACGCACAGCACGCCGTTGGCGATCAGGGTGCGCGCGTCCTGCTCGTTCAGCTCGTTCTGCGTGGCGCAGGGCAGGGCCACGTCGGCCTTGATGCTCCAGGGCGTCTTGCCGGGCAGGAATTCGGCGTTGGCCTGCCTGGCGTAGTCGCCCACGCGGCCGTAGCGGTGGTTCTTTACGTCCATCAGGATGGCGAGCTTCTCGGGCGTGAAGCCGGCCGGGTCGTACACCGTGCCCGACGAGTCGGACACCGTGACCACCTTGGCGCCCAGCTGCATGGCCTTTTCCACCGCGTACTGCGCCACGTTGCCCGAGCCGGAGACGGTCACCGTCTTGCCCTCGAAGCCCTGGCCGCGCGTCTTGAGCATCTCGTCGGCGAAGTACACCGTGCCGTAGCCCGTGGCCTCGGGGCGGATCAGCGAGCCGCCGAACGACAGGCCCTTGCCTGTGAACACGCAGTCGGCGCGGTTGGACAGCTTCTTGACCATGCCGGCGATGTAGCCCACCTCGCGCCCGCCCACGCCGATGTCGCCGGCCGGCACGTCGGTGTCGGCGCCCACGTGGCGGAACAGCTCGCTGGCAAACGCCTGGCAGAAGCGCATCACCTCGGCCGGGCTCTTGCCCTTGGGGTCGAAGTCGCTGCCGCCCTTGCCGCCGCCCATGGGCAGCGTGGTCAGCGCGTTCTTGAAGGTTTGCTCGAACGCCAGGAACTTGAGCACCGACAGCGTTACCGACGGATGAAAGCGCAAGCCCCCCTTGTACGGGCCGATGGCCATGCTGTGCTGGATGCGGTAGCCCTTGTTGACCTGCACCTGGCCGTGATCGTCCTGCCAGCAGACGCGGAACATGACCACGCGCTCGGGCTCGACCAGGCGCTCCAGCAGGGCGTTCTCGGCGTAGCGCGGGTTTTTCTCGATGAAGGGCCACAGGCTTTCCATGACCTCGGTGACGGCCTGCAGAAATTCTGGCTGGCCGGGATTGCGCTGGGCGACTTGCTCAAGAAACTGGCCCACGGACTGGTGCTTCATACGGAAAACCTTGATCAGAAAAATTCATGCGGCATTGCAGCATAAGATTATGCCAAAACAACATGTAGTCATGCATCGTTTTGGGTTTGTCCCTGCTGTTTGCGCAACTTTGGACGTTTTTTGCACCCTGCCGGTGCGCCCGCTGTGCCGCAATGGTGCGTGCGCGAAATGTTCTTTCCAGGGGCGATCCGCCGGGATGCCGGCTTCGAAGAAAGGGAAGAATGGGGCGGAGGGCGGCTCAGCGCCCGCGCAGAAACAGCGCGTCCAGCTCTTTCATCGAGAGCTGGCGCCACGTGGGCCGGCCGTGGTTGCATTGGTCGCTGCGCTCGGTCACTTCCATCTGGCGCAGCAGTGCGTTCATCTCGTCAATGGTCAGGCGCCGGTTGGCGCGCACCGCGCCGTGGCAGGCCATGGTGGCCAGGATTTCATTGCGCGCGCGCTGCACCACGGTGCTGGCGTCGTGCTGGCTCAGCTCGGCCAGCACGCTGCGCGCCAGCGCCAGCGGGTCGCCCTGCGCCAGCGTGGTGGGCACGGCGCGCACCGCCAGCGTGCGCGGCGAGAACGGCACCACCTCCAGGCCCAGCGCGGCCAGGGTGTCGGCGTGGGCCTCGGCGCAGGCCACTTCCTCGGGCGTGGCGGCAAAGGTGGCCGGTATCAGCAGCGGCTGGCTGGCGATGCGGGCGTTGGCCTGCGCCTGCGACTTGAGCCGTTCGTAGACGATGCGCTCGTGCGCCGCGTGCATGTCCACCAGCACCAGGCCGTGCAGGTTTTCCGCCACGATGTAGACGCCGTGGATTTGCGCCACGGCCTGGCCCAGGGGCTGATCGGGCGCGGCCGGCGCGCTGTGCAGGGTAGCGGCCGGCGATGCGGCGGAGCCGGCTGCGGGTGACGGGACGGCCCACGGTGCAGGCGCCGCTGCGCCCGCCGTATCGGGCTGATGGTTTGCGCTGCCCGCACCGGCCGCATCAGCCCAGGCGGGCGCCGCGCCGGCTGCGTCGCCGGCGGGCTGCGGCGGCTGGCGCGCGCCGGCGGGGCTGCCCCACAGCGCGCCCAGGTCAGCTACGCGGTGGCCTGCGGGGTTGTCGAATCTGATAGCTGTTTGCGCTTGAAATACGGGTTGTTTGATGTGGTTTGTATCTGGGTTTGTTTCTGATACAGCGTAAGCAGCTATGGTTTTATTGGCGCCCAGCGCCGCGGCGCGCGGCGCGGCCAGGGCGTTCTCTAGCGCGCGGCGCACGGCCTGGTGCACCTCGCGGCTGTCGCGAAAGCGCACCTCGATCTTGGTCGGGTGCACGTTCACGTCCACGCGCTGCGGGTCGATCTGCAGGTGCAGCGCGTACACCGGCTGGCGCTGGCCGTGCAGCACGTCCTCGTAGGCGCTGCGCGCGGCGTGCTGCAGCACCTTGTCGCGCACGAAGCGGCCGTTGACGTAGCAGAACTGCTGGTCGGCGCGCGCGCGCGCGGCGTCCGGCAGGCCGGCGCAGCCGGTGATGCGGATGGGGCCGGCCTGGTGGCTGACGGCGACCGATTGCTGCACGAACTCCTCGCCCAGCACGTCGGCCAGGCGCTTGCGCAGCGCGGCCTGCCACAGCGCGTCGGATTGGGTGTCGTGTGGTGCGCTGCCGTCCGGCGCGCCGGGCACTGGCGCGTTGCCGGGGGCCAGCGTGGCGCGCCACTGCTGCACCAGCTTGCCTTCGTGCCAGATGGCAAAGCCCACGTCGGGCCGCGCCAGCGCATGGCGGCGCACGGCCTCCACGCAGTGCGCCAGCTCGGTCGCGTCGCTTTTCAGGAACTTGCGCCGCGCGGGGGTGGAGAAGAACAGCTCCTTGACCTCCACCGTCGTGCCCTGGCTGCGCGCCACGGGGCGCAGCTCGCCGCTGCGCGCGTCGAGCAGAAACGCGCTGGTCTGGCCGGCCGGGCGCGACAGCAGCGCCAGCTCGGACACCGAGGCAATGGCCGCCAGCGCCTCGCCGCGAAATCCCATGGTGGCGACCGACTCCAGGTCGTGCAGGCTGGCGATCTTGCTGGTGGCGTGGCGGCGCAGCGCCACGGGCAGCTCGGCCTGCGGAATGCCGCAGCCGTCGTCCTCCACGGCGATCAGGCGCACGCCGCCGGCCAGCAGGCGCACGGTGATGTGGGTGGCGCCGGAGTCGAGCGCGTTGTCCACCAGTTCGCGCACAGCGGAGGCGGGGCGCTCGACCACCTCGCCGGCGGCAATCTGGCTGATCAGTTCGTCGGGCAGCTCGCGGATGGGACGGCGGGCGGGGGAGGGCTGGGCGGTGGTGTCGGTCACGCGCAGATTCTAGGGCTCGGGGGAGCGCGGGGCCGTGCAGGGATCAAGGGCCTGCCTGCAGGGTTACAGTAGCCGCCTCGTTCTTTGGAGGCATGGCCTTGGACATCATTCACCTGCTGCTCGATTTCATCCTGCACGTCGATCAGCACCTGGCGGCCTTCGTCGCCAGCTACGGCCCCTGGGTCTACGCGCTGCTGTTCATCATCGTATTTGTCGAGACGGGCGTGGTCGTGATGCCGTTCCTGCCGGGCGACTCGCTGCTGTTCGTGGTGGGCGCGCTCAGCGGCGCCGGGCTGATGCACTTCCCGCTGGCCTGCGCCGTGCTGCTGGCGGCGGCGGCGCTGGGCGACCAGTGCAACTACGCCATAGGCCGCCACCTGGGCCCCAAGGTGTTCCGGTGGGAGGGCTCGCGCTGGTTCAACAAAAGGGCGTTCGACCAGGCGCATGCCTTCTACGAGCGCTACGGCGGCGTCACCATCGTGCTGGCGCGCTTCATGCCCTTCATCCGCACCTTTGCCCCCTTCGTGGCCGGCGTGGCGGCCATGGGGCGCGGCAAGTTCACGGCCTACAACCTGGGCGGCGCGTTGTTGTGGGTGCTGGGCATCTGCACGGCCGGCTACTTCTTCGGCAACCTGGCCTGGGTGCAGCGGCATCTGGACAAGATCATCTGGGCGATGATCTTCGTGCCCGGCCTGATCGCCATTCTTGGCGCCTGGCGCGCGGGCCGGCGCGAGCGGGCGGCGCTGGGCGCGGGGCAGTGAGCGGCCGGGGGTGAACGCCCCGGGCTTGAGCGTATTGCGGCCGCATTACCGGGCTTGTGCCGGGCGCAAAGCGCCTGCTGCGTCACCCCTGCGCCGCCACGGTGCGCTCGACCACGCGGTCGTCGCCCAGCACGATGAGGGCGAACAGCAGCTCTTCCAGGCTGGCGCTTTGCGCCGTCTTGCGCGCCAGCAGCGGCGTGGCCTGGGGGTTGAGCACGACGAAGTCGGCCTCGGTGCCCGGCTGCAGCGTGCCGATCGTGCCTTCCAGCCCCAGCGCGCGCGCGGCGCCGCCGGTATGCATCCACCACAGGGCCGATGGCGCCAGGCTCAGGCCGGGCTTGGTCTGGCCCTCGCGCCCCACGTAGTAGGCGGCCAGCATGGTGTGGAAGGGGCTGAAGCTGGTGCCGCCGCCCACGTCGCTGGCCAGGCCGTGGTGCATGGTCTTGCGCTGCGCGCCGTCGAAGTCGAAGAAGCCGCTGCCCAGGAACAGGTTGCTGGTGGGGCTGACGGCGGCGGCGGCGCCGGTCACGTGCATCAGGTGGCGGTCGTCGTCGTCGAAGTGGATGCAGTGGGCGTACACGGCGCGCCGGCGCATCAGGCCGAAGTCCAGGTACACGTTCAGGTACGAGCGCGCCTGGGGAAAGAGTTCGTGCACCCAGCGCACTTCGTCCTTGTTCTCGGCCACGTGGGTGTGGATCCAGGTGTCGGGGTAGCGCTGCGCCAGCTCGCCCGCGCCGCGCAGCTGCGCCTCGGTGCTGGTGGGGGCAAAGCGCGGCGTGATGGCGTAGCCCAGCCGGCCCCGGCCGTGCCAGCGCTGGATCAGCGCCTCGGTGTCCAGCAGGCTTTGCTCGGTCTGGTCGCGCACGCCGTCGGGGCTGTGGCGGTCCTGCAGCACCTTGCCGCTGATCATGCGCAGGCCGCGCCGCTGCGCCTGGGTGAAGAAGGCGTCGACCGACGCCGGGTGCGACGTGGCGAAGGTCAGCGCCGTGGTCACGCCGTTGCGCAGCAGCTCGTCCAGGAAGAAGCCGGCCACCTCGGTGGCGTGCGCCGGGTCGGCAAAGCGCGCCTCGGCGGGAAAGGTGTAGTTCTCCAGCCAGGGCAGCAGGCCGTCGGCGGGCGCGCCGATGATGTCGGTCTGCGGGTAGTGCACGTGCATGTCGATGAAGCCGGGCGCGATGATGCGCCCCGGCCAGTGCTCCACCGGCACCTGCGGGTGGCGCGCGGCTACCGCGGCATAGGGCCCTGCGGCCACGACGTGCTGCACGCCGGCGGCGTCCGCCTGGGTGACGAGCAGGCCGTCGCTGTCGAACAGCGCCTGGCCGTCGGCGTCAAAGCGCAGCAGTTGCGCGCGGTAGGCTTGCATTGCGTCAACCCCCAACGTAGAAGAACTTGAACAGGAACACGCCGGCGATGACCCAGACCATCCAGTGCACTTCGCGCACGCGGCCGGTCAGCAGCTTGATGCCGGCGTAGGTGATGAAGCCGAACGCCAGGCCGTTGGCGATGGAGTAGGTGAACGGCATGGCCAGCGCGGTGACGGCGGCGGGCACGGTCTCGGAGGTGTCGTCCCAATCCAGGTCGGTCAGCTCGCGCAGCATCAGGCAGGCGACGAAGAACAGCGCCGGCGCGGTGGCGTAGGCGGGTACCACGCCGGCCAGCGGGGCGATGAACAGGCAGGCCAGGAACAGCACGGCCACGGTCAGCGCCGTCAGGCCCGTGCGCCCGCCCGCCTGCACGCCGGCGGCGCTTTCGATGTAGGCGGTGGTGCTGGACGTGCCCAGCAGCGAGCCGGCGAAGATGGCGCTGCTGTCGGCCAGCAGCGACTTGTTCAGGCGCTCCATGCGGCCGGGAACCAGCAGGCCGGCGCGCTTGGCCACGCCCATCAGCGTGCCGGTGGCGTCGAACAGCTCGACCAGGAAGAACACCAGCACTACGTTCAGGAAGCCCTTGGTCAGCGCGGTGTGGATGTCCAGCTGCAGGAAGGTGGGCGCGATCGACGGCGGCGCCGAGAACAGGCCGTGGAATTCGTTGCCACCGAACACGAACGAGGCCAGCGTGACGGTGAGGATGCCGATCAGGATGGCGCCCGGCACCTTGAGGTGGTCCAGCGCGACGATCAGCGCGAAGCCCAGCACGGCCAGGATCACCGGCACCGAGTGCAGGTCGCCCAGCGTGACCAGCGTGGCCTTGTTGCCAACCACGATGCCGGCGCTCTTGAGCGCGATGAGCGCCAGGAACAGCCCTATGCCCACGGTGATGGCGCTGCGCAGCGACTGCGGTATGCCGTCGATGATGAGCTTGCGCAGGCCGAACAGCGTGACCGCCAGGAACAGGCAGCCCGAGATGAACACCGCGCCCAGCGCGGCCTGCCAGGTAAAGCCCATGTGCAGCACCACGGCGTAGGCGAAGTAGGCGTTGAGCCCCATGCCCGGCGCCATGGCGATGGGGTAGTTGGCGTACAGCGCCATCACGGTGGTGCCCAGCGCGGCGATCAGGCAGGTGGCGACGAAGACCGCGTCCTTGGGCATGCCGGCGTCGCCCAGGATGGAGGGGTTGACGAAGATGATGTAGGCCATCGTCAGGAAGGTGGTGATGCCGGCGACCATTTCGGTGCGCGCCGTGGTGCCGTGCTCGCGCAGCTTGAACAGGCGTTCGAGCAGGCCCGAGGGGCCGGCTTGCGCGCGTGCCGCGCTGGCGGCGGCGCTGCTTGCGGTGGGTGGTGTCATGGTTGTCTCCTTGTGTTGTGTGTTGGACTCTGGTGGCCTGAGGGCATGGTGCGGGAAGGGAACCGGTGGGCTTGTGGCTTACGGTGCGGGCGTCTGCAGGCCGGCGACGGCCTGGCGTGCGCGCTCGCGCAGCCAGCGCGCGGCGCTGGAATGCTGGCTGCGCGGGTGCCAGAGCTGGTAGTACAGCAGCTCTGGCAGGGGGATGGGGCAGGGCACGATGACCAGCGGCAGCTGGCTGGCGATGCGTTCGCAGTACTGGCGCCCGGTGGTCAGCACCAGCAGGCTGGATGCGACCATTTCCGGGATCAGGCCGAAGTAGGCGCTGCGCACGGCGATGTTGCGCTGCAGGCCGCGGCTATCCAGTTCCTGGTCGATGATGCCGCGCGCGCCGGGGTGCGTGGGCATGGGGGCGATGTGCTCGGCGGCCAGCCAGCCGGCGGCGTCCCACCCGCGGCGCACTGCCGGGTGGTGGCGGCTCACGAGCGAGACCACCTCGTCGCTGAACAGCCGGGCCATGTGCAGATCCTGCGGCGGCTGCAGCCAGTTGCCTATGACCAGGTCGATCTCGCCCTGCGCGAGCTGCGCGCGGTAGTCGGCCTCGCGCGTGAGGGCGTGCACCTCCACGCGCGAGAGCGGTGCCTGGCGCTTGATGTCGGCCACCAGGCGCGGCAGGAATAGCGGGTCGAGGTAGTCGCTGGCTGCGATGCGGAAGATCTGGCTGCTGGTGCGAGGGTCGAAGCTGCGCGCTTCGGTGAACAGCGTCTCGGCCGCGCGCAGCACGCCGGCGGCGGGCTCAAGCATGCGCAGCCCGGCTTCGGTGGGCACCATGTTGGCGCCGTTTCTCACCAGCAGCGGGTCGCCCGCCAGCTCGCGCAGGCGCTTGAGCGCGGCCGACACCGCCGGCTGGTGCATGCCCAGGCGCAGCGCCGCGCGCGAGACGCTGCGCTCGGTCAGCACGGTGTGCAGCACGCGGATCAAGTGCAGGTCGATGCGGTCGAACAGGGCGCGGTCGTCCGTGCCGGCAGCGGCAGGCGCGGGCGCGTATCCTGGCGGGGGCATGTCCATGGCTGGCTCGGGCGGTGGCTGGCCGGGGTGCTCAGGCGGCGCGCACGGCCGTCAGCGCGCGCAGGATGGCCTCGCTGGTGGCGGGCGCCTGCAGCGGCGGCGCCGCCTTGTGCCCGCCGGCGGCGGCGATGGCGTCGCGGATGGCGAAGAACACCGAGAACGGCAGCAGCAGCGGCGGCTCGCCCACGGCCTTGCTGCGGTGGATGGAATCCTCCACGTTCGCGCCCTCGAACAGCTGCACGTTGAACTCCGGCGGGCAGTCGTTGGCCGTGGGAATCTTGTAGGTGCTGGGCGCGTGCGTCGTCAGGAGGCCGCTGGTGGGGTGCCAGACCAGTTCTTCCATCGTCAGCCAGCCCATGCCCTGGATGAAGGCGCCCTCGACCTGGCCGATGTCGATGGCCGGATTGAGCGAGCGCCCCACGTCGTGCAGCACGTCGGCGCGCAGCAGCTTCCATTCGCCGGTCAGCGTGTCGATGAGCACCTCGCTCACGGCGGCGCCGTAGGCGAAGTAGTAGAACGGGTTGCCCTGCATGCGGTCCTTGTCCCACGACAGGCCGGGCGTGGCGTAGAAGCCGTCGGACCACAGCTGCACGCGGTCGAGGTAGGCCTGGCCCACCAGGGTGTCGAAGGCGACCTGCTTGCCGCCCACCTGCACCTGGCCGTTGGCGAAGCGCACGTCCTGCGCGTTGCCGCCGTGGCGCGCGGCGGCGCAGGCGGCCAGGCGTTCGCGGATCTGGCGCGCCGCGTCCTGCGCGGCCTTGCCGTTCAGGTCGGTGCCGGTGGAAGCGGCCGTGGCCGAGGTGTTGGCCACCTTGGTGGTGTCGGTGGCCGTGACGCGCACGCGCGAAAAATCCACGCCCAGTTCGTGCGCCACCACCTGCGCCACCTTGGTGTTCAGGCCCTGGCCCATCTCGGTGCCGCCGTGGTTCACCAGGATGGAGCCGTCGGTGTACACGTGCACCAGCGCGCCGGCCTGGTTGAAGTGCTTGACGTTGAAGCTGATGCCGAACTTGACCGGCGTGAGCGCCAGGCCGCGCTTGAGCACTGGACTCGTGGCGTTGAACGCGGCCACGGCAGCGCGGCGCGCCTGGTAGCCGCTGCGTTCTTCGAGCTGGTCGACCAGCGCGTGGATGATGTTGTCGCGCACCGTCTGCTGGTAGGGCGTGACGTTGCGCTCGCCCTGGCCGTAGAAATTGGCGCGGCGCACGGCCAGCGCATCCTGGCCCAGGCTGCGCGCGATGCTGTCGAGGATGTACTCGATGGCGATCGCCCCCTGCGGCCCGCCGAAACCGCGAAACGCCGTGTTGCTCTGCGTGTTGGTTTTGCCGCAGAAGCCGTGCATGGCCACCTCGGGCAGCCAGTAGGCGTTGTCGAAGTGGCACAGCGCGCGCGTCATCACCGGGGCGGACAAATCCGCCGAATGCCCGGCGCGCGAGACCATGGTGACGGCCGCGCCCAGGATGCGGCCGGCGTCGTCGTAGCCCACGTCGTACTCGTACCAGAAGCAGTGGCGCCGGCCGGTGATGAGGAAGTCGTCGTCGCGGTCCACGCGCAGCTTGACCGGGCGGCCCAGTCGCCGCGCGGCCACGCTGGCCATGCAGGCGAACAGCGCCGACTGCGACTCCTTGCCGCCAAAGCCGCCGCCCATGCGCCGGCATTCCACGTGCACGGCGTGCGCCGGCACATCCAGCGCGTGCGCCACCAGGTGCTGCATCTCGCTGGGGTGCTGGGTGGAGCAGTAGACGTGGACGGCGCCCGCCTCCTTGGGGATGGCGTAGCTGATCTGGCCTTCCAGGTAGAACTGCTCCTGCCCGCCCACGTTCAGCTCACCCTGCAGGCGGTGCGGGGCGGCAGCGATGCGCGCGCGTATGCCGGCCTCGTCCAGGCCGCTGCTGCTTCTCACCAGGTGCATCGGGTCGACCACGTACTGGCCGCGCGCGTGCGCGTCCTGCGGCGTGAGCACGGGCGTGGCCGCCTCGGTTCGCACCACCTTCTTGGCCAGCGCGGCGGCGCGGCGCGCCTGCTCGCGCGTGCGTGCCACCACGGCAAACACCGGCTGGCCCAGGTAGCGGATGTCGCCGCTGCACAGAATGGGGTCGTCGTGCACGATGGAGCCCCAGTCGTTGGCGCCGGGGATGTCCTGGGCGGTGAACACGCGCACCACGCCCGGCATGGCGAGGACGGCGTCCAGGTCGATGCCCAGCAGGCGCCCGGCGGCTACCGGCGCCAGGCCCAGCGCGCAGTGCAGCGTGCCGGCCAGCTCGGGGATGTCGTCGGTATAGGTGGCGCTGCCGCTTACGTGCAGCAAGGCCGATTCGTGCGCCTGGCTGATGCCCACGCGCGCGCCGGCCTGGCGGGCGCTGGCTTCGGCCGTGGCGTCCAGGCGCAGCTGCTGGTTGTCCAGGTAGGGGGCGAAGGCGGCGGGGCGGTGCAGCAGTTCGCTGGCAAGGGGCTTGTTCATGGCGGTCTCCTTACGGCGCGGCGTGCGGCATGACGCTGAAAACGCTGGTGCTGTCGGCGCCCAGCGGGTTGCCAGGGCGGGTCTGCAGCCACAGGCGCTCGATCAGGTTCTGCGCCACCTGCAGGCGGTAGCCGCTGCTGGCGCGCATGTCCGACAGGGGGGTGAAGTCCTGCGCCAGCGCCTGCTGCGCGGCGCGCACGCTGTCTTCGTTCCAGCGCTGGCCCAGCAGCGCGGCCTCGGCCTGGGCGGCGCGGCGCACCGTGGCGGCCATGCCGCCGTAGGCCAGGCGCACGCTGGCCACCGTGTCGCCGTCGAGTTCCAGCGCCATGCCGGCGCACAGCGCCGAGATGTCGCAGTCGAAGCGCTTGCTGATCTTGTAGCCGCGCACCTGGCGCGCAAAGGCCGCCAGCGGCACGACGATGGCCTGCACGAATTCGCCCTCCTGCAGCGCGTTCTTCATGTAGTCCAGGTAGAAATCGGCCAGTGCGATTTTTCGGACATTTTGGCCTTTACGCAGCTCCAGTTGCGCGTCAAGTGCTATCAATATAGGTGGGCTATCGCCGATCGGCGAGCCGTTGGCCACGTTGCCGCCCATGGTGCCGCTGTGGCGGATCGGCAGCGAGGCGAAGCGCAGCCACACGTCGGTCAGCGTGGGAGCGCGCGCCACCAGCGCCTGCCAGGCGGACTCCAGCGAGGCGCCGGCGCCTATCCAGAGGGCGCCGTCGCGCTCCTCGACGCTGCGCAATTCCTGCACGCCGCCCAGGTAGATCAGGTCGCCCACGTCGCGCATCTGCTTGTTGACCCACAGGCCGATGTCGGTCGATCCGGCCAGCAGGCGCGCGGCGGGTTTGGCCAGGCGCAGCGCGGCCAGTTCGTCCACGGTGCGCGGGGTGTGGAAGTGGTCAGTGCGCGGCGTGGCGGCGGTGGTGCTGGGGACGCTGTAGTCCAGCGCCGGCGCGTGCGCCAGCTGCGCCAGCGCCTGCTCGACGGCGGCGCGGTCGAGCTGCGCGGCGGGCAGGTCGAACATGCGCTCGCCCGCGTCCAGGATGGGGCGGTAGCCGGTGCAGCGGCACAGGTTGCCCGAGAGCTGGTCGGCGAGCTGCTGGCGGCTGGGGCGGGTGCCGGCCTGCTGGTGCTGCTCGTAGCTGTGCCACAGCGACATCACGAAGCCGGGGGTGCAGAAGCCGCATTGCGAGCCGTGGCATTCGACCATGGCCTGCTGCACCGGGTGCTGGCCCGGGGCCGCGCCGCCGCAGCAGCCGGCGCCGGGGGCAGCGGCGGGCGCCATGCCCTGCAGGTCTTCCACGGTGAACAGCGCCTTGCCGTCGAGCGTGGGCAGGAACTGGATGCAGGCGTTGACGCTGGCGAGCTGCAGTTTGCCGTCGCCGTCCAGCTCGCCCAGCACCACGGTGCAGGCACCGCAGTCGCCTTCGTTGCAGCCTTCCTTGGTGCCGGTGCTGCGCGCGCTCTCGCGCAGCCAGTCGAGTACCGAGCGGGTGGTCTGCTCGCCTTCGACGGTGACGATGCGCCCCTGGTGGTAGAAGCGGATGGGGCGGGTGCCGGCGTGGGCGCCGGCGGAAATTGGGGCAGTGGTTGTCATGGGGCGGACGCTGTTGGGGACACGGGCAAAAAGCGCCAGGGGCGTCTATGCCTCCATCGTGCATGCACAAACCGCCCTGGGCATACCAGGGTTTCAATAATCGCTATGCCCGCAGCGTTATAAATCCTGGGTTAACCCTGGTCTGGCTGTACTGGCGCAGGTCAGTCACCTGGCTGCAGGCAGATGGTGACGAGCAGCGAAGCATCCCGCAGCGCGCGCAACGCGTGCGGCGCACGCGGCGCCAGGTGCAGGAAGTCGCCGGCGCGCATCATGTGCGTGCGCGGGCCAACCTGGAACTCGACCTCGCCCTCCAGGCACTGCACGGTGATTTCGCCGGGGGTGTCGTGCTGGCGCAGGCTTTTGCCGGCGGGCAGCACCACGCGGATGACCTCCAGCTGCTGCGCCTTGATGATGGCCGACGTGGTGGCCTGCGCCAGCACCGGCCCCAGGGGGCGAACGCTGACGACTTCGGACGATTGGGCGTGTAGCAGGGCCATGGCTGTCTCCTGGGTGGACGCTGAGCGCCACGCCGCTCAGACCGAGCGGCTGCGCGCCAGCGGCGGGTTCTTGGCGAAGTACCTGATGATGCCGCGCATCAGCGCATCGGCCAACTGCTCGCGGTAGGCGCTGCTGCGCAGCTTGGTTTCTTCCTCGGGATTGCTGATGAAGGCGGTTTCCACCAGCACGCTGGGGATGTCGGGCGCCTTGAGCACGGCAAAGCCGGCCTGCTCCACATGCGGCTTGTGCAGCCGGGCCATGTCGCCGATCTCGCCCAGCAGCACGCGGCCGAGCTTGAGGCTGTCGTTGATCTGCGCCGTGGTGCTCATGTCGAGCATCGCGCGCTGCACGTGCTGGTCGCGGTGCCCGTCCAGGTTCACGCCGCCGATCAGGTCGGCCTGGTTCTCCTTGTTGGCCAGCCAGCGCGCGGCGGCGCTCGACGCGCCGCTCTGGCTGAGCGCGAACACGCTGGCGCCGCGCGCGGCCGGGGAGGTAAAGGCGTCGGCGTGGATGGAGACGAACAGGTCGGCCTGTACGCGCCGCGCTTTTTGCACGCGCGTGGCCAGAGGGACGAAGAAGTCGCTCTCGCGCGTGAGAAAGGCGCGCATCGGGTTGCCGCCCACGCTGGACGTGTTGATGCGGTCGCGCAGCAGGTGCGCGATCTGCAGCACCACGTCCTTCTCGTGCGTGCCGCGCGGCCCGCTGGCACCGGGGTCTTCGCCGCCGTGGCCGGGATCGAGCGCGACGATGATGACCCGGTCCGTATGCGCCACCCGGCGCTTGGATGCAGCCGCCTGCGTTCCTGGGGCTGGCGTAGTGGATGGCGTGGGCGCAGGGGCTGCCGCAGGCGATGCGCCGGGTCGGGCATCGGCGCGGGCGATCAGCTCGCCCAGCGGATCTGCGCTGTCCGCGCCAACGGCTCCAGCGGGCGGCAGCTCCAGCGCGTGGCCTGCGGGTGGGGTGCTGGATGCGGCGGAGGGTGTGTCGCCCAGACGCTCGGCGATCAACTGGGCCAGCGGGTCGGGCGGTTGCGCGGGGTAGAGATCCAGCACCAGCCTGTGCCGGTAGGCGGCGATGGGCTCCAGGGTGAACACCTGCGGGCGGGCTGCCTGCTTGAGGTCTATGACCAGACGCACCACGCCGGGCGCGTTCTGGCCGACCCGGATACCGGCGATGTTGGGGTCGTCGGCGCGCACCTTGGCCACCAGTTCGCGCAGCGAAGGGTCGAGGTCTATGCCGTCGATGTCCACCGCCAGGCGTGGCGGGGTGGGGACGAAGGTTTGGCGCGTGACCAACTGGCGGTCGGACTCGATGGTGACGCGCGAATAGTCCTGCGCCGGCCAGACGCGCACCGCCACGATGGAGGCGCCCCGGGCGATCTGCCCGGCTCCGAGCAGCAGTACCAGCGAGCCCGTGCGCAGCAGGGTGCGGCGCGTGGAGCTTGCCTGAGGCTGGGGATGAGGCGCGTCACTCATGGCCATGCTGTCCGGTCGATGCGAGTCCTTGCAGCAGGCACTGGCCGCAAGCGGTGTGCGCTTGCAGCAGAACCTGCCGGTTGGAATCATCCTCTGCTTCAATGTAAATAGCAAGGTCTGCTGTCGGAATCATGCCGCCAGCCTTGTCTGGCCATTCAGCGAGCTTGAGGCCCGGGGCCGTGAAGATGTCGCGAAAGCCCGCGTCTTCCCATTCGCGCGGGTCGTCGAAGCGGTAGAAGTCGAAGTGCCAGATGGACAGCCCGGGTACCTCGTGCGGCTCGACCACGGCGTAGGTGGGACTCTTGATGCGTCCCTGTACGCCCAGTGCGCGCAGCAGGTGGCGCACCAGAGTGGTCTTGCCCGCACCCAGATCGCCGTGCAGGCGGATGAAGGCGTTGCGCAGCCCGCTCTGCGCGGCCAACTGCGCGGCGAAGCGTTGCGTGTCGTCCTCGCCCTGCCAGTGCAGCGCCAGGCTGGATAAGGGTTTTGGCAAGGTTCCTACAATTTGGCGGTGATGGTCAGCAGCAGTCAACTCATTCCTCGGATTCAGGGCTGGGCGCGCGAGTTGGGATTTTCCCAAATCGGCGTGGCCGGCGTGGATTTGTCGTCGGCCGAAGACGGACTGATGCAGTGGCTGGCCCAGGGGTTCCATGGCGAAATGCATTACATGGAGAGCCACGGCCTCAAGCGCGCCCGCCCGGCCGAGTTGGTGCCCGGTACGGTGAGCGTGATCACCGCACGCATGGACTATCTGCCCCAGGGCACGCCCATCGACGCACCGCCCGGCTGGCAGGCGCTGGAATTCAGCCGGCTGGAGCGTCCGGCCGAGGGCATCGTTTCGGTGTACGCCCGGGGGCGCGATTACCACAAGGTGCTGCGTGCACGGCTGCAAAAGCTCAGTGACCGCATCGCCCAGGAAGTGGGGCCGCTGGGCCACCGGGTGTTCACCGACTCTGCGCCGGTGCTCGAAGCGGAGCTGGCGCGGCGCAGCGGCCAGGGCTGGCGCGGCAAGCACACGCTGGTGCTGAACCGCGAGGGCGGCTCGATGTTCTTTCTGGGCGAGATCTACGTGGACATGCCGCTGGAGCCCAGCGCTCCGGTCACGGCGCACTGCGGCAGCTGCCAGGCGTGTATCGATGTGTGTCCTACGGGCGCCATCATTGCGCCGTACCGGCTCGACGCGCGCCGCTGCATTTCCTACCTGACGATCGAACACGCCGGCTCCATCCCCGAGGAGTTGCGCCCGCTCATCGGCAACCATGTTTACGGCTGTGACGATTGTCAGCTCGTATGTCCCTGGAACAAGTACGCCCGCGCCAGCAGCCTGCCCGACTTCGATGCCCGTGCCGGCCTGGCAGGTCGGCAGCTTGCCGAGCTGTTCGCTTGGGACGAGGCCACCTTTCTGCGCCTGACCGAGGGCGGCCCCATGCGCCGCATAGGGCATGAGCGCTGGCTGCGCAACGTGGCCGTGGCGCTGGGGAACGCCTTGCGCAGCGCCGACGCCGGGCAGGCCCGGCTGCTGCGCGCGGCGCTGTGCAGCCGGGCGGGCGATGCCAGTGCCCTGGTGCGCGAGCACGTGGCCTGGGCGCTGGCGCAGGCGCCGGGCTGACGTGCATGGTGTTGTGTGCCCCAGTGCTGCAAAGCATGTGTTTTTGCTGCGGCTACGTGTAAGCCACAATCGGGAAATTACCGGGAAATTGCCCCTGTTGCAGGGAACGTCCGACCGGCCATGCGGTTTAGTATCACCGACTGGTTTTTTTCGTTACCGCGCCAACCCGTGAGGGTTGCGGCGCAGTCGATCACGGTTTCCTCGATAAGGAGTTTGTCCATGCAACGTCGCAACATGTTGGGCCTGGCACTGGCCCTGACCGCTGGTACCTCGTTTGCCCAGGGTTATCCGAACAAGCCGATCAAGCTGCTGGTGCCGTTTGCAGCGGGGGGTACCACCGACATCATTGCGCGCACCATTTCCGATGCGCTGGGCCAAGCCATCGGCCAGCCCGTAGTGGTGGAGAACCGCGGCGGCGGCGGCGGCGTCATCGGTGCCAACGAAACCGTGCGTGCCGCTCCTGACGGCTACAACCTGGGCGTTGCCACCGTGTCCACCACGGCGGCCAACCCGGCCATTAACCCCAAGGTGCCGTACAACCCGGTGACCGACTTTACGCCCATCATCAATATCGCGGCCACGCCTAATTTGATCGCGGTGCACCCGTCATTCCCGGCCAAGGACTACAAGTCCTTCCTGGCCGAACTGGAAAAGCACCCTGGGCAGTATTCCTACGCCTCGTCGGGTACAGGCGGTATCGGTCACTTGCTGATGGAACTGTACAAGAGTCTCTCCAACACCTTCGTCACGCATATTCCCTACCGCGGCGCGGGCCCGGCGCTCAACGACGTGGTGGCCGGCCAGGTGCCGATCATCTTCGACAACCTGCCCTCGGCGCTACCTTTCATTCAGGCGGGTAAGCTGGTGCCGATCGTGGTGTCCGCGCCGCACCGCCTGAAGGAACTGCCCAATGTTCCGACCTTCCAGGAGGTGGGGCTGGAGCCGGTCAATCGCATGGCCTACTACGGTATCCTGGGCCCCAAGGGAATGCCGAGGGAAATTGTGGACAAGATCAACGCCGGCACGCGCAAGGCGCTGGAAAACCCAGCCGTGCGCACACGCATCGAGGGCACGGGCTCCATCATCATCGGCAACACACCGGAACAGTTCGCCGAGCAGATCAAGGCCGAGTTCGACGTGTACAAGGACGTGGTCAAGAAGCAGAAGCTGTCGCTGCAATAAGCTGCTGGTGCAGCTGTGTCCAGCAAGCCGCCTGCGGGCGGCTTTTTTGCCGTTAACGTTATGCCATGCTGCCATCGAGCCAGGACGCCATAGACCAATTCATCGACGCGCTGTGGCTCGAAGACGGCCTGGCGCGCAACACGCTGGCGGCGTACCGGCGCGATCTGTCGCTGTTTGCCGTCTGGCTTGCGCAGCAGGCGCCGCCGCTGGCGCTGGATGCCGCCCAGGAGCAGCACCTGAATGGGTATTTCGCGGCGCGCCATGCGCATACCCGGGCGACCACGGCGAACCGGCGGTTGACCGTGCTGCGCCGCTACTTCCATTGGGCGCTGCGTGAACGGCGCATTGCCCAGGATCCCACAGTGCGGCTGCTGGCGGCGCGCCAGGCGCTGCGTGTACCCCAGACGCTGACGCAGGCGCAGGTGGAGACGCTGCTGCAGGCGCCCGATACTGCCACGGCGCTGGGCCTGCGCGACCGCGCCATGCTGGAGCTGGTCTACGCCAGCGGCCTGCGGGTCAGCGAACTGGTGGGGCTCAAGACCTATCAGCTCAGTCTGGCCGACGGGGTGCTGCGCGTGCTGGGCAAGGGCAGCAAGGAGCGGCTGGTGCCCTTTGGCGAGGAGGCCGGCGCCTGGCTTCAGCGCTATCTGAGCGAGGCGCGTGGTGTGATTTTGGGCGTCCGCCAGAGTGACGACCTGTTCGTGACCCAGCGCGGCCTGGCGATGACGCGGGTGATGTTCTGGGTCATCGTGAAGCAATGCGCGCGAACGGCAGGGATTACCACCCCGCTGTCACCGCATACGCTGCGCCACGCCTTTGCCACGCATCTGCTGAACCATGGCGCCGATCTGCGCGTGGTGCAGTTGCTGCTGGGGCATGCGGATATTTCCACGACGACCATCTACACCCATGTGGCACGCGAGCGCCTTAAGGTGCTGCATGCGCGGCACCATCCGCGGGGGTAGGATCTCGCGCGGCCGTTATTCTTCGCCCAGGGTCTCGGCCCAGGCCAAGGCCTGCAGGTGTGCCATGTTCACCTGGTGGTTGGACAGATGCAGGGCCTCGGCAGTGCGGGCAAAGGTTGCGTCGTCGCCGCTTTCGCAGGCCTTTGTCAGCTCCAGGAACGGGGCGAACACTCCCTGGCTGTGCAGCAGCGCGTCGGTGACGGATTCAGGCAGTGCGACGGTCTCCAGCGCCTGCTCCAGGGGAATGCCCAGCATGGTATCGAGCAGCGAGAACACGCCTACCACGAAGGCGTTGTCGCATTCCTCGGGCGGCAGCAGTTCGGCTGCCAGCAGTTCCATCAGCCGCCCGCGCACCACGGCGGTCTGACCCACGGCAGGCGGCGAGCCGCTGGCGCGCGACGTGGTCATGAGCAGCGCGGCCCAGCGGAACAGCTTCTTCAGCCCGAGGATCATCACCGCGTGGCGGAACGAGGTGATTTCGCACGACAGGCCGAAGCCCGATGAGTTGATGAACCGCAGCAGGTTGAACGACAGCGTCGGATCTTTCTTGAGCAGATTCTCGATTTCGGAAGTCTCTGCCTGTTTGCGCACCAGGTTGATGAGCTGGATGATGGTTGCCTGGGAAGGGCGTATCGTTTGCGCCTTCACCAGCGCCGGCTTGGCGAACCAGTAACCCTGAAACAGCTTGACGCCCAACGCCAGCATGCGCTCGTACTGCTCTGCGGTCTCGACCTTTTCGGCGACCAGCTGGGCTTGGGAGTGCGCGCGGGCGAACTTGACCAGCGGTTCGGCCAGTTCGGGCTTGAAGGCCTGCATGTCCAGCTTGATGAACGACGCCAGCGGCACCCAGCTGGCGTAGGCGCGGCGCAGCGCGTCCTGGTCGATGGCCAGGCGAAAACCCCGGGTGCGCAGCGCCTGCAGTGTCGGAATGCGCTCTTCTATCTGTTCTTGCGTGGCGTCGGCGCCCAGCGTGGGAACCTCCAGCACCACCTTGTCGGGGTGGATCAGCTCCAGGTGGCCGCCGGCCAGGCTGTCATGGGTGCAGTTGATGAAGACGGTCTTCTTGCCGAACAAGGCTTCGGAGCCGGCGAAAGACAAGGCGTTGAACAGCAGCGCAGCGTCGCTGGCGGCCGTGTGCGAGCCGGCGGTGGTGGCGCGGTCGAACATCTCGTAGCCGAAGACTGCGCGTTTGTCGTCCAGGATGGCCTGGCGCGCGATGACGACCAGATTGCCGGTGTCGGCCGTACCGTCGGCAGCGGCGGCGTGAGGGATGGTTTCCGGTGTGTTGGACATGGCGCGATGGTGCAAAAGGGAGATTCGATTCTAGAGGCGGGGGCTACTGGATGACTTCGTCCGCCCAGGCGAGCGCCTGAAGGTGCGCCAGGTTGATCTGTTGGCTGCTCAGCTGCAACGCATGGGCGGCGTGGTCGAAGGTGGTGTCGTCGCTGTCCTCGCAGGCCTGCGCCAGGGTCAACAACTGGCCGTGCACGCCGCCGTGCTGCAGCAAGGCCTCGGCCACGCCGTCGGGCATGTTCAGCAGGCCTATGGCCTGCGGCAACGGCATGCCCAGCATCTGGTCGAGCAGCGAGAACAGGCCCACGACAAAGGCCTTGTCCGCTTCTTCCGCGGGCAGGAACTCGTGTGCCAGCAACTCCATCAGGCGCCCGCGTACCACGGCGGTATGACCCACGGAGGGCGGCGTGCCGCCGCTGCGCGAGGCCGTGAGCAGTAGTGCGGCCCAGCGGAACAGTTTTTTCAGGCCCAGCAGCATCACCGCCTGGCGGAACGAGGTGACCTCGCGCCCGAGCCCCAGCCCGGCAGAGTTGATCAGGCGCATCAGGTTGAAGGCCAGGGCCGCATCCTTTTTGAGCACGTCCTCGATGTCGTCAGTGCTCGCCTGGTTGCGCACCAGGTTGAGCAACTGCACGATGCTGGTTTGAGAGGGGGACAGCAGCTTGGTTTCGACCAGTGCGGGGCGGGAGAACCAATAACCCTGGAACAGCTGTACGCCCAATGACGAAACCATGTCGTACTGCTGGGCAGTTTCGATCTTTTCTGCAATCAGTTCGGCTTGGCTGTGGCGGCCGGCGTAGCTGACAAGCACGGCCAACTGGTCGGGCGCCAGCACCGACATGTCCAGCTTGATGTAGTCGGCCAGCGGCAGCCAGGGGGCGTAGTTCGATTCCAGTACCGTGTGGTTGAACGCCAGGTGGAACCCGCGGTTGCGCAGTTCCGCCAGCATGGGCAGGCGGGCCTGTACCTCGGTTGTGGCCACGTGGCCCAGCGGCGGTATCTCCAGCACCATCTTGTCGGGATCGACCAGCTCCAGATGACCGCCGGACAGGCTTTCGTGCGTGCAGTTGACGAACAGCAGCATCTTGCCGACCAGTTCCTCGGTGCCGGCGTGCGAGAGCGCGGTGAAGACCAGGATCACGTCGCTGGCCGCTGTATGCGCCATTTGGGAACGCGCACGGTTGAACAGTTCGTAGCCCACCACCGCCTGCTGGCCGTTCACGATGGCCTGGCGCGCGATCATGGCGCCGGCGCTGCTGACGGGAGGAGGGGCTGGAGGAGTGGTGTTTGACATGGTGTACAGATGGGCGGCAGATGGTGTGCAATCCGCAGGCTGTGCCTCGTTCAGGGTAGTCACGCCGCGTTGCGCTGATTGTAGGTAATTACCCTTTGGCTAGCCTTGCTCCAGCCAGAGCAGCTCAGCTTCGCTGAAACCGGCCGCCCGGCGTGCCGCCGCGTTGATCGGGGGCTTGGGGCGCGGCGCCTCGTAGCGCTGCGCCAGGTGCGCGTAGTGCGCCAGCGGGTCGAGCCCCTGCTGCCGGCATAGCCAGCCATACCAGTGGTTGCCTATGGCCACATGGCCTACTTCCTCGCGCAGGATGATGTCCAGTATCGCGCTGGCCGCCAGCGCATCGGGCGCGCCTATCTGGCGCAGCTTGGCCTGAATCTGGGGCGTGGCATCCAGGCCCCGGGCCTCCATGGTGCGCGGCACCAGCGCCATGCGGGCGGTGATGTCGTGCGCTGTTTTCTCGCACATGGCCCACAGGCCCTGGTGTGCGGGAAAGTCGCCGTAGTCGCTGTCCAGGTGCTGGCGCAGGTGTTCGCGCAGCAGACGAAAGTGCCTGGCTTCCTCGCCGGCCACCTGGATCCAGTCCAGATAGAACTGCCGAGGCATGTCCGCAAAGCGCCAGACGGCGTCCAGCGCCAGATTGATGGCGTTGAATTCGATATGGGCTATGGCGTGTATCAGCGCGGCCCGCCCCTGGAGCGTGGCTGGCGAACGCCGCGCCACCGCGCTGTGGTGCAGGAGCGGCGGGCGCTCTGGATGGCCCGGCAACGGTGCACGGGGCGTGGGCTGCGCCGACAGGTCGATGGCCATGGAGCCGGCGAGCGCGTGCAGTTGCAGCGCTGCGTCCGTTTTCTCCTGTGCGTTGGTCATTCCCAAGACCTTCAGCGCTTGGCTTCGTAGCTCCATCCCTACAATTGTAGGTTTGCATACAACTCCCACGGAGGCCCAAGCAATGGCTGTATACGAACTCGATGGCGCCGCGCCGCAAGTGGCGCCGTCCTGCTGGATTGCCGACAGCGCACAGGTCATGGGCCGCGTGCAGCTTGCCGAGAACGCCAGCGTCTGGTTCACCGCTGTGGTGCGCGGTGATACCGAAAGCATCACCATTGGCGCTGCCAGCAACATCCAGGACGCCAGCGTGCTGCATGCCGACTTCGGCAAGCCGCTGGTCATCGGCAGCGGCGTGACGGTCGGCCACCAGGTCATGCTGCACGGCTGCACCATTGGCGATGATTCGCTGATCGGCATAGGCGCCATCGTGCTCAACGGCGCCAGGATCGGCAGGAACTGCCTGGTCGGCGCTGGCGCGTTGGTGACTGAAGGCAAGGAGTTTCCCGACGGCAGCATGATCATCGGCAGCCCCGCGAAGGCAGTGCGCCAGCTGACGCCCGAGCAGATCGAAGGGCTGCGCCAGAGCGCCCGGCACTACGTGGAAAATGCGCGCCGCTTCAAGGCGGGGCTGCGCAAGATTGACTGACAGATAGACAGAGCCCGTGTCCGAACTCCATAAATTCCTGTTTGACGGCCTGCCCGTGCGCGGCGCCATCGTGCGCCTGACCGATGCCTGGACCGACTTGCTCACGCGCCGCGCCGGCAATACCGAAACCGGCGCCTACGCTCCGCCGGTGGCCGCACTGCTGGGCGAAATGGCTGCCGCTGGCGTGCTCATGCAATCCAACATCAAGTTCAACGGCGCGCTGGTGTTGCAGGTGTTTGGCGACGGCCCGGTCAAGCTGGCCGTGGCCGAGGTGCAGTCCGACCTGAGGCTGCGCGCCACCGCGTCGGTCGTCGGATCCGTGGCGCCCGGTGCCACGCTGGCCGACCTGGTGAACGTGGGCGGCGGCGGACGCTGCGCCATCACGCTTGATCCCCAGGGGCGGCTGCCGGGCCAGCAGCCCTACCAGGGTGTGGTGCCGCTGCACGGCGGCCGGCATGAAAAACTACAGCGCCTGAGCCAGGTGCTGGAGCACTACATGCTGCAGTCCGAGCAGCTCGACACCACCCTGGTGCTGGCCGCCAACGAGCAGGTGGCCGCCGGCCTGCTGATCCAGCGCATGCCCGTCAAGGGCGACGGCAATCTGCAGCAGCTGAGCGCCGCCGAGAACGAAGACGCCATCGGCCAGAGCGAGGACTACAACCGCATTGCCATGCTGGCCGCCAGCCTGACGCGCGAGGAATTGCTCACGCTGGACGTGGATACGGTGCTGCGCCGCCTGTTCTGGGAAGAAAAGCTGCTGCGCTTTGCCCCCAGCCAGGGTGCGCAAGGCCCGCGCTTTGCCTGCACCTGCTCGCGCGAGCGCGTGGGCAACATGCTGCGCAGCCTGGGTGTGGCCGAGGTCGAAGACATCCTGGCCGAGCGCGGCGCCGTGGACGTGGGCTGCGAATACTGCGGCCAGCAGTACCGCTTCGACGCGGTGGATGCGGCGCGGTTGTTCACTGACCCGCTGCAGCAGCCGCCGGGCCCATCGGCGGTGCAGTGACTTTCGCAAGGGCTTTCGCGCGGCTGCGAGAATACCGCCCTTTGTCGCCTACTCCCATAAGGAAACCCATGCGCAAACCCCTTGTTGCCCTGGCCGCCATGACCCTGGCCGGCACCGCCCTCGCTGCCGACCTGCGGATCGGCCTGAATCCGGCCTACGAGCCGTTCGAATCCAAGACGCCCAGCGGCGAGATCGTCGGCTTCGATGTGGACATTGCCAACGCCCTGTGCGCGCAGATCAAGCGCAAGTGCGTGTTCGTCGAGTCCGAATGGGACAGCATCATCCCCGGCCTGCTGTCCAAGAAGTTCGACCTGATCGTCAGCTCCATGTCCATCACCCCCGAGCGCGCCCGCGTGGTGGATTTCACTCACCGCTACTACAAGACGCCCAGCGCCATCGTGGTCAAGAAGGGCACCAAATACGACGGCCCGGCTTCGCTCAAGGGCATGAAGATCGGCGTGCTCAAGGCCAGTACGCAGGAAAAATGGGCCCTGGGTGAACTCAAGCCCGCGGGCGCGACCGTGGTGCCTTACCAGTCGCAGGATCAGGTCTATCTGGACATCCAGGCCGGGCGCCTGGACGGCACCGTGGCCGACAAGGTCGAGGTCAACGGCGGCTTTTTGCGCAAGCCCGAGGGCAAGGACTACGGCTACGTGGGCCACGACCAGTACGAACCCAAGTACTACGGCGAAGGCATCGGCATTGCCCTGCGCAAGGGCCAGGGCGACCTGAAGCAACAGCTCAACGATGCGATCGACGCGATCCGCAAGAACGGCACCTACGACCAGATCGCCAAGAAGTACTTCGACTTCGACCCGTATGGAAAGTAACCCACCGAGCGACTGCGCCGCTCCCCCCTTGCTCTCGGCTGGCGTCGGGAAAGGGGGCGCCGCCAGCGCTGCGGGGAGATCCTTGCGCGGCGTCTGCCGGCCTGCGTTGCGGGCCGCAGACCATGCCCGGTGGCGTGGATGAATGGTTTCTTGATTGATGCTTGACTACTACCTTGCCATCCTGGAAGGGGCGCTGCTGACCGTGGCGGTGTCGCTGGCATCGCTGGTGGTGGCCACGCTGCTAGGCCTGGTGGGCGCCGCCGCCAAGCTGTCGGGGCGCGGCCCGCTGGCGGGAGCAGCCACGCTCTACACCACCGTGGTGCGCGGCATTCCCGAACTGCTGATGATGCTGCTGATCTTCTACGGCGGCGCCATTGGGCTGAACCATCTGGCCGAAATGTGGGGCAACGAGCAGGGCGTCGATCTCGACCCGTTCGTCGCCGGCGTGCTGACCATAGGTTTCATCTACGGCGCCTACATGACCGAGACCTTTCGCGGCGCCATCCTGGCCATACCCAAGGGCCAGATGGAGGCGGCCTGGGCCTTTGGCATGGGGCGGTTGCAGACCTTCGTGCGCATCACGCTGCCGCAGATGGTGCGCTACGCGCTGCCGAGCTTCACCAACAACTGGCTGGTGCTGATCAAGGCGACGGCGCTGGTCAGCCTGATCGGCCTGCACGACATGACCTACCTGGCCAAGCAGTCCAGCGCCGCCGTGCGCGAGCCTTTCGCCTTCTTTCTGTTTGCTGCGGCGCTGTATCTGGTGTTCACCTCGCTGTCGCTGTGGGCGCTGCGCGCGGTGAGCCGCCGCTACAGCCTGGGCACCGACAAGGTCCAGCTGCTATGAATTGGAGCGTGATCTTCGAGCCGGATACGCTGGCGCTCTACGGCCAGGGCCTGCTCGTGACCCTGCAGCTGACGCTCTACAGCCTGGGGGCGGGGGCGCTGCTGGCATTGGCTTGCGCGCTGGCGCTGGTGGGCAGCAACCCGGTGCTACGCTGGCCGGCGCAGGCATTCACCTACTTCATGCGCGGCACGCCGCTGCTGATTCAGGTGTACCTGATCTACTACGGCGTGGCCCAGCTCGACTGGGTGCAGGCGCGCTGGGACGATGCCTGGCCCTGGACGCATTTCAAGGAACCTTTCTTCTGCACGCTGCTGTCGTTCAGCCTCAACACGGCGGCCTACACGGCCGAAACGCTGGCCGGCAGCATCCGTGAGACCAACAAGGGCGAGGTCGAGGCCGCGCGCGCCATGGGCATGGGCCCGTGGATGCTGATGCGCCGCATCGTGCTGCCCAGCGCCATGCGCCGCATGCTGCCGGCCTATGGCAACGAGGTGGTGATGATGCTGCACAGCTCCAGCCTCGCCAGTACCGTGCCGGCGCTGCTGGACCTGACGGGCGCGGCCAGCCGTGTCTACGCCGACTTCTACCTGCCGTTCGAGGCCTACCTGTTCGCTGCTGCCATTTACCTGTGCATCTCGCTGTGCCTGCTGGGCGTGTCCAGGCTGGTCGAGCGGCGTTTCCTGGGGTATCTTGCGCCGCGCAAAGCCTGAATCTATGACCAGCAACCCTCCCATCAAGCTCCAGGCTCTGGATATCCACAAGCGCTACGGCGCCAACGAGGTGCTCAAGGGCGTTTCGCTCACGGCGCACGCGGGCGACGTGATCAGCATCATCGGCAGCTCGGGCTCGGGCAAGAGCACGCTGCTGCGCTGCATCAACCTGCTGGAGCGCCCGCAGCAGGGCCGCATCCTGGTGGCGGGCGAGGAACTGCGCCTGCGCCCGGCGCAGGACGGCGTGCTCGAAGCGGCGGATCAGAAGCAGTTGCAGCGCCTGCGCACGCGCCTGGCCATGGTGTTCCAGCACTTCAACCTGTGGGCACACATGACGGTGCTGGCCAATATCACCGAAGTGCCCGTGCACGTGCTGGGCCTGCCGCGCGACGAGGCGGTGGCGCGGGCGCGCAAATACCTGCGCCTGGTCGGCCTGGAAGGACGCGAAGACGCCTACCCCAACCACATGAGCGGCGGCCAGCAGCAGCGCGTGGCGATTGCCCGGGCGCTGGCGGTGGAGCCGGAGGTGATGCTGTTCGATGAACCCACCAGCGCGCTCGACCCCGAACTGGTGGGCGAGGTGCTGCGCGTGATGCAGGTGCTGGCGCAGGAGGGCCGTACCATGCTGGTCGTGACGCACGAGATGGGTTTTGCGCGCGAAGTTTCTAACCAGGTGATCTTCCTGCACCAAGGCCAGATCGAGGAGCAGGGCGACCCGCGCGAAGTCATGGCGACCCCCAGAAGCGAGCGGCTGGCCCGCTTTCTGTCGGGCAACCTGAAATAAGTGCGCCCAGTTTCTTTTGCGTTCAGCGCCTGGTGGCGTCCGGGGTGATCTGCACGAAAATCTCGCCGGGCTTGACCATGCCCAGTTCGCTGCGGGCTTTTTCCTCGACCATTTCCAGGCCGTTCTTGAGGTTGGCCACCTCGGCCGTCAGGCGTTCGTTTTCCTGACGTGCCTGCTCGTTCGCCGCCTGCTGCTCGGCGATTTGCGCGCGCATGGCGTGCACATGGGCCACGCTGGTGCGTCCCAGCCACAGCTGCGCATGGACGCCCACGAGCAGTAGCAGCAGGAACAGCGCGACGATGCGGGCAGACACCGGGGTTAGCCTCAAGCGGGCGATGAAGGCGTATGGATCAGCGCAGGTTGTAGAACGCGCTGCGGCCAGGGTACTCGGCCACGTCGCCCAGGTCTTCCTCGATGCGCAGCAACTGGTTGTACTTGGCCATGCGATCCGAGCGCGAGAGCGAGCCGGTCTTGATCTGGCCGGCGTTCAGGCCCACGGCGATGTCGGCAATGGTGCTGTCTTCGGTTTCGCCCGAGCGGTGGCTGATCACGGCGGTATAGCCCGCGCGCTTGGCCATCTCGATGGCGGCAAACGTTTCGCTCAGCGTGCCGATTTGGTTGATCTTGATCAGGATGGAGTTGGCAATGTCCTTCTCGATGCCTTCTTTGAGGATCTTGGTGTTGGTCACGAACAAGTCATCGCCGACGAGCTGCACGTTCTTGCCCAGGCGCTCGGTCAGGATCTTCCAGCCGTCCCAATCGCCCTCGGCCATGCCGTCCTCGATGGAGATGATGGGGTATTTATCGGCCCAGGCGGCCAGCATGTCGGTCCACTGCTGGGCCGTGAGCTGGATACCGCCTTCGCCTTCGAGCACGTACTTGCCGTCCTTGTAGAACTCGCTGGCGGCGCAATCCAGGCCCAGGGCGATCTGCTCGCCGGCGGTATAGCCGGCCTTGTCGATGGCTTCCAGGATCAGCTGGATGGCCGCCTCGTGGTTCTCCACGCTGGGGGCAAAGCCGCCTTCGTCGCCCACGGCCGTGCTCATGCCGCGGTCGTTGATGATCTTCTTGAGCGCGTGGAACACCTCGGCGCCCCAGCGCAGGGCCTCGCGGAAGGTGGGAGCGCCCACGGGGATGATCATGAACTCCTGCAGATCGAGCGTGTTGTTGGCGTGCGCGCCGCCGTTGATCACGTTCATCATCGGCACGGGCAGCTGGCAGCCGTTCATGCCGCCGAAGTAGCGGTACAGCGGCAGGCCGGCTTCCTCGGCCGCCGCGCGGGCCACGGCCATCGAGACGGCCAGCATGGCGTTGGCGCCCAGGCGCGATTTGTTGTCGGTGCCGTCCAGGTCGATCAGGGTCTTGTCGAGGAAGGCCTGCTCGGAGGCGTCCAGGCCCAGCACGGCCTCGGAGATCTCGGTGTTGATGTGCTCCACGGCCTTGAGCACGCCCTTGCCCAGGTAGCGGCTCTTGTCGCCGTCGCGCAGCTCGATGGCCTCGCGCGAGCCGGTGGAGGCGCCCGAGGGCACGGCGGCGCGGCCCATCACGCCCGATTCGAGCAGCACGTCGCACTCGACGGTGGGGTTGCCGCGGCTGTCTAGAATCTCGCGGCCTACGATGTCAACGATGGCACTCATGGTCTTCCTTTTGCAAGAGGTTTTAATTCAAATCGGCGGGCTGGACATACGGGCGGCGTGATGGGTGCCATCACGCGCGGCGTAGTGTCATACGCCTTCCACGCATACCAGCCGCATGATGGCCGCACCCTCGCGGGCAGCGCGGGCCTTGCCGTATTCGGGTGAGTGGTAAAAAGCCTTGGCGGCCTCGAAGCTGGGGAACTTGGCAATCACCACGCGTTCGGGCGTCCAGTCGCCCTCCATGACCTCGACCGCACCGCCGCGCACACAGATCTCGGCCTGATGGGCGGCAAAAGCCGCTGTAGACCACTTCTTGTATTCCTCGTATTGCGCCGGGTTGGTGACGCGCACGTTGGCAATGACGTATCCGCTGGGCATGGTGTGTCTCTTTCTGTGGGGTGGTCAAGGAGGGGTGTCAGGCGCTGAAGTTGTTTTCCAGGAAGCCATTCTTCTTGGTGACGGCGTCGAGTTGCACCAGGGTCTCCAGCAGTGCGCGCATGCGCCCCAGAGGCACGGCGTTGGGCCCGTCGGACCAGGCCTCGGCCGGCTTGGGGTGGGTTTCCATGAACAGGCCGGCCACGCCCACGGCCACGCCGGCGCGGGCCAGCACCGGCACCATCTCGCGCGCGCCGCCGCTGACCGCGCCCATGCCGCCGGGCTTCTGCACCGAGTGGGTCACGTCGAACACCACCGGCGCGCCGGAGTTGCGCATCTCTGCCAGGCTGGTCATGTCGGCCACCAGGTTGTTGTAGCCGAAGCTCACGCCGCGCTCGCAGGCGAGGAACCGGTCTTCGGACAGCCCGGCCTCGGCGGCGGCGGCGCGCGCCTTGTCGATCACGTTCTTCATGTCCCAGGGCGCGAGGAACTGGCCCTTCTTGATGTTGACCGGCTTGCCCGACTGCGCCACGGCGCGAATGAAGTCGGTCTGGCGGCACAGGAAGGCGGGCGTCTGCAGCACGTCCACCACGCTGGCCACCTCGGCCACCTGGGCGGCCTCGTGCACGTCGGTCAGGATGGGCAGCTGCAGCTGGCGGCGCACCTCATCCAGGATCTTCAGCCCCGCTTCCAGCCCCACGCCGCGCTGGCTGCTGCCGGACGAGCGGTTGGCCTTGTCGAACGAGCCCTTGTAGATCAGCGGGATGCCCAGGGCCGCGCAGCTTTCCTTGAGCTGGCCGGCCACGTCCAGCGACATCTGCAGCCCCTCGATGGAGCAGGTGCCGGCGATGAGGAAGAAGGGCCGATCCAGGCCGGCGTCGAATCCGCACAGTTGCATGGCGTTCCTCAGGCTTTCTGGTGGGCGATCGCCGCCCTGACGAAGGCGTTGAACAGCGGGTGGCCGCTCCACGGCGTGGACTTGAACTCGGGGTGGAACTGCACGCCGATGTACCAGGGGTGGACGGCCTGGGGCAGCTCGACGATCTCGGTCAGGTGCTCGCGCTGCGTCAGCGCCGAAATCACCAGGCCGGCGGCGCGCAGCCTGTCCAGGTAGTGGACGTTGGCTTCGTAGCGGTGGCGGTGGCGTTCGGTCACCACGCTGCCGTAGATGCTGTGCGCCAGCGTATCCGGCTGCACGTCCGAGCTTTGCGCGCCCAGGCGCATGGTGCCGCCCAGGTCGGAGTTCTCGTCGCGCGTCTTGATCGAGCCGTCGGCGTCCTTCCACTCGGTGATCAGGGCGATCACGGGGTGGGGCGTGGCGGCGTCGAACTCGGTGGAGTTGGCGCCCTCCAGGCCGGCCACGTGGCGGGCGTATTCGATCGTGGCCACCTGCATGCCCAGGCAGATGCCCAGGTAGGGCACCTTGTTCTCGCGGGCGAAGCGGGCCGTGGCGATCTTGCCCTCGACGCCACGCGAGCCGAAGCCGCCGGGCACCAGGATGGCGTCGAACGCGCCGAGCTGCGCGCGCGCGTTCGCCTCGGTGATGGTCTCGGAATCGACGTGGGTGATTTTCACGCGCACATGGCTTTGCATGCCGGCGTGCTTGAGCGCCTCGTTGACCGATTTGTACGCGTCGGACAGATCCACGTACTTGCCCACCATCGCGATCTGCACCTCGCCCTGCGGGTGCTCGGTTTCGTGCACCAGCGCATCCCAGCGCTTGAGGTTGGCCGGCGGCGTGTTCAGGCGCAGCTTGTCGCAGATCAGGCCGTCCAGGCCCTGCTCGTGCAGCATGCGCGGCACCTTGTAGATGGTGTCCACGTCCCACATGCTGATCACACCCCACTCGGGTACGTTGGTGAACAGCGAGATTTTTTCCTGTTCGTCCTGCGGCACGGCGTGCTGCGCACGGCACAGCAGCGCGTCGGGCTGGATGCCGATCTCGCGCAGCTTCTGCACCGTGTGCTGCGTGGGCTTGGTCTTCAATTCGCCGGCGGTGGCGATCCAGGGCAGGTAGGTCAGGTGCACGAAGGCCGAGTTGTTCGGCCCGAGCTTGAGCGAGAGCTGGCGCACCGCCTCCAGGAAGGGCAGCGACTCGATGTCGCCCACCGTGCCGCCCACCTCGCAGATGGCCACGTCCACCGCGTCGCTCGTGCCGATGCCGGCGCCGCGCTTGATGTATTCCTGGATTTCGTTGGTGACGTGCGGGATCACCTGCACCGTCTTGCCCAGGTAGTCGCCGCGGCGTTCCTTCTCCAGCACGCTCTGGTAGATGCGGCCCGTGGTGAAGTTGTTGGACTGCTTCATGCGCGTTTCGATGAAGCGCTCGTAGTGGCCCAGATCCAGGTCGGTTTCGGCGCCGTCGTCGGTCACGAAGACTTCGCCATGCTGGAAGGGGGACATCGTGCCCGGGTCGACGTTGATGTACGGATCGAGCTTGATGAGGGTGACTTTGAGGCCGCGCGATTCGAGGATCGCGGCAAGGGAGGCTGAGGCGATTCCCTTGCCCAGGGAAGACACCACACCGCCGGTGACGAAGACAAACTTGGTCATGTCTTTTTGAGGTGGTGGGAAATCGGGATTATAGGTTGGCGCCGATTGCGCCGCTGGGGGCGCCGCCGCAGGTCTGCTAAATTGCCGGCCATGCAAGAGTTGGATGGCAAACATATCGTCCTGGGCCTGTCCGGGGGCGTGGCCTGCTACAAGTCGGCCGAACTGGTGCGCCTGCTGGTCAAGGCCGGCGCCAGCGTGCAGGTGGTGATGACCGAGGCGGCCGAGCACTTCATCACCCCGGTCACCATGCAGGCTTTGAGCGGCCAGCCGGTCTACGGCTCGCAGTGGGACGCGCGCGAGGGCAACAACATGCCCCACATCAACCTGTCGCGCGGCGCCGACGCCATCCTGATCGCCCCCTGCAGCGCCGATTTCGTGGCGCGCCTGGTGCAGGGCAGGGCCGACGAGCTGCTCAGCCTGCTGTGCCTGGCGCGGCCGATCGAGCGCGTGCCGCTGCTGCTGGCGCCGGCCATGAACCGCGAGATGTGGGCGCACCCGGCCACGCAGCGCAACCTGGCGCAGGCGGCGCAGGACGGTGCCGTGGTGCTGGGCGTGGGCAATGGCGAGCAGGCCTGCGGCGAGACGGGCGACGGGCGCATGCTGGAGCCCGCCGACATCCTGGAGGAGCTGGCCGCCTTCTTCGCGCCCAAGCGCCTGGCTGGCCAGCATGTGCTGATCACCGCCGGCCCCACGTTCGAGGCCATCGACCCGGTGCGCGGCATCACCAACCTGTCCAGCGGCAAGATGGGCTTTGCCATTGCCCGTGCCGCGCGCGCCGCCGGCGCCGCCGTCACGCTGGTGGCCGGGCCGGTGCACCTGCCCACGCCGCGCGGCGTGCAGCGCGTGGACGTGCGCTCGGCGCGCGACATGCTGGCGGCGGTGCAGGCGCGGGTGGAGCAGGCCAGCGTATTCATCGCCACCGCCGCCGTGGCCGACTGGCGCCCGGCCAGCAGCGCCGAGCACAAGATCAAGAAGGACGGCAGCGGCCAGGTGCCGCAGCTGGCCTTTGTGGAGAACCCCGACATCCTGGCCTCTGTGGCGCAGTCCGCGCGCGCGCGCGCCGGCCAGCTTTACTGCGTCGGCTTTGCCGCCGAAAGCGAGGACTTGCTCGCCCACGCCAGCGCCAAGCGCCAGCGCAAGGGGGTGCCGCTGCTGGTGGGCAATATCGGCCCGGCCACCTTCGGGCAGGACGACAACGCCTTGCTGCTGATCGACGCGCAGGGCCACCGCGAACTGCCCCGCGCCAGCAAGCAGCGCCTGGCGCAGCAACTGGTGGCCGAGCTGGCGCAGCGGCTGGCGGCGGATTGATATTTTGATAGCTGGTTGCGCTTAAAAATAAAGGAATTCAGCATTGTTTGTATTTGAATTTGGCTATTGATAAGCGCAAACAGCTATTGCTTTTAATGGAGCCTGCCATGCCATCGCCTTTGGAGCAGGGGCCGCCCGGCGGCGACTACGTCCGCTACATCGAGCGTCTGGTGGAACGCTCCGCCGCGCTGCTGCAGCACCAGATCGAGCACGGCGGCCCGCCCGCCGCCGCGCCGGCCAGCCCGCCTGCGGCCGCGCCGGTGCCGGCCTCGCGCTCCCCGCGCGCGCCACGGCCCAGGATCGGATTGCCCAGGAGCCTGCCGCAGGGTGCCGTGGGTGTTGCTGCGCAACGCTTCCCGCTGCTGTGGCGCTGGCTGCTGGCGGCGTTGCTGGTGGCACTGTGTGTCGTCTGGCCGGGGCTGCTGACGTGGCTGGTGTTCGTGGCCGTGCTGGTCTGGCGGCAAGTGCGCGGCAAGGGCGGACGCGGCAAGAAGAAGTAGGCGCAAAAGCGGGGCAGGCGCCCCTGGCCGCGCCGATAATCACGCGCCATGCAAGTCGATATCAAGATCCTGGACGCCCGCCTGCACGACCACATGCCCGCCTACGCCACCCCCGGCAGCGCCGGTCTGGACTTGCGCGCCTGCGTCGATGCTCCCGTGGAGCTGGCGCCCGGCCAGTGGCAGCTCGTGCCCACCGGCATGGCCATGCATCTGTGCGACCCGGGCTACGCCGCGCTGATCCTGCCGCGCTCGGGCCTGGGGCACAAGCACGGCATCGTGCTGGGCAACCTGGTGGGGCTGATCGACAGCGACTACCAGGGCCAGCTCATGGTCAGTTGCTGGAACCGCAGCCCCACGGCCTTCACGCTGCAGCCCATGGAGCGCCTGGCGCAGCTGGTGATCGTGCCGGTGGTGCAGGCGCGGTTCAATGTGGTGCAAGATTTTGTTGCCACTGCGCGCGGCGAAAAGGGCTATGGTTCCACCGGAACGCAGTAATCAAGAGGTTTTTTCATGCGCACGTATTCCCGTTGGGCCAGCCTGGGCCTGAGCATCGTTCTGGCCGCCGCGCTGTCGGCCTGTGTGAACCAGCCGCGCCGCGAGTACCGCGCGGCGCAGCCCTATCCGCAGCATCCGCAGGCGCATTCCGCCCCGCAGGGTGTGGTCGAGTACGGCACCGTGTCCTACATCGAGGCGCTGCCCGGCGGGCGCGGCGGCCAGACCTCCGGCGCCGGCGCGGTGCTGGGTGCGGTCGTCGGCGGTCTGCTGGGCAACCAGGTGGGCAAGGGCGGCGGGCGCGCCGCCGCCACGATGGCAGGCGTGGTCGGCGGCGCCGTGGCCGGCAACGCCATCGAGGAGCGCAACAGCCAACCCGGGCAGTACCGCATCACCATCCGCCTGGATCGCGGCGGCCAGCGCGTCTACGACGTGGACTCGTACGGCGACCTGCGCATGGGCGACCGCGTGCGCCTGCGCGGCGGCGAGATCGCGCGCATGTAAGCGTCTGCGCTGGCCGCACCGCTGCGGCTAACGCCGAAACTTGCCGTTGGTGCCGATGATGGACAGGTCGGCAAAGCTCAGGCCGCTGTGATCGGCGGGGGTGTAGGTCAGCGCCATGCCGCCCAGATCCCACTGGCCCAGGCTGTTGAGCGCCTGCCACAGGCTGGCGCGTGTGGGTTTGGGGCCTGCGCGGCGCAGCCCCTCGACCAGTACCTTGGCTGAGGCGAAGCCTTCGAGCATGGCCGGGCTGAGTTCGTCCACTCCCTTGGCGCGGGCGAGCCCCGTGGCCTCTTTGACCAGCGGGTAGCTGATGCTGTCGGGCATGACCTGGCTGACGATCACCCCCTTGGCCTGCGTGCCCAGCAGCTTGATGAAGCCGCCGGAGGCGTTGTTCGACAGCGTCAGGTACTGCCCGCCTACGCCTGCCTTGTGCAGGCTGGCGATGGCGTCGACCACCGCCGTGCCGGAGCCGATGACCAGCACCGATTGGGGATCCGCTGCCTTGAGCGCGGGCAGCAGCGGCGTGAAGTCCGGCGTGCTGCGGTTGAACTTGGCCACGGCTGCGGGCTCCAGCCCGGCCTGGCGCAGCCCTTGCAGGGCGCCCTGGAGGGCGTCGGCGCCGAAGCCGTCATCCACGTGCAGGATGGCCACGCGCGTTACGCCGATGGTGTGCAGCAGCTCCATGGCGCGCATCGCCTCGCGCTGGTAGGAGGCGCGCACGTTGAAGATGTAGGGCCTGACGGGCTGGCGCAGCGACATGGCTCCGGTGGACGGCCCCACCATTGCCACCTTGTGCTGCTCCAGCACTTTGTCGATGGCCTCGGTGTGGGGCGTGCCGCGGCTCATGAACAGCGCCAGTACGCCGCGCTGCTCGATCAGTGTGTGGGCGTTTTCCACGGCCTGTTTCACGTCGAAGGCGTCGTCCAGGGTGACGACCTCGATCTTCTCGCCGCCGATGCCGCCCTTGGCGTTGACCTGGTCGAGGTAGAGCTGCGCCCCCAGCATCGACTCCTTCACAGTGGCGGCGACGGCGCCGGTCACGCCCACCGTCTGTCCGATCAGGATCTGGGCCACGGCCGCATGGGCGGCCAGCCCCAGCATGGCGGCGGCGGCCGCCGCCCGGACGCGCAGTGCTGCCGTGTTCATCGCATTCCCAGTGCATGCGGCAGCCACAGGCTGAGCTCGGGCCAGTAGGTGACCACGCCCAGGAAGCCCAGCATGGCCAGCAGCCAGGGCCACACGGCCACCGTCAGCTCGGTGATGCCCATCTTGGTGATGCCCGAGGCC
>Ga0222423_1000105_pt1 | contig 86397 bp, 79 predicted proteins | sample 3A0metagenome_FD_182472 | JGI IMG/M metagenome (GOLD analysis project Ga0222423, IMG submission 182472) | Enriched microbial communities from leaf-cutter ant dump, University of Wisconsin, Madison, United States - 3A0 (version 2) | ecosystem: Environmental > Terrestrial > Nest > Insects nest >...
GGTGCTCAGGAATGGTGGCGCGCAACTGCTCCACCCATTCGCGTGACGGCTCCACCGGCAGCAGGTCCGGCTCGGGGAAGTAGCGGTAGTCCTCCGCCTGCTCCTTGGAACGCCCCGGCGTGGTCGATCCCGTCTCCTCATGCCAGTGACGCGTCTCCTGCGTCACCGCCTCGCCACGCGACAGCAACTGTGCCTGACGCACCACCTCAAAGTGGATGGCGCGCTCAATCGCGCGCAGCGAGTTGACGTTCTTGGTCTCCGACCGCTTGCCAAAGGGCACCGCCGCCTGGTCCTGGCCCGCACCAGCCTTAGGCCGCAATGACAGGTTCACGTCCGCACGCAACCGACCCTGCTCCATGCGGCCATCCGAGATGTCCAACGCCCGCACGATGTCACGGATGGTGGCCACATAGGCGCGCGCCACCTCGGCCGTGCGATCCCCCATGCCCTCAATGGGCTTGGTGACAATCTCTACCAGCGGCACGCCGCCACGGTTGTAGTCCACCAGCGAGTAGTCGGCCCCCTGAATGCCACCAGTGCCACCCACGTGCGTGTTCTTGCCCGCGTCCTCTTCCATGTGGGCGCGCTCAATACCGATCTGCACCACGGTGCCGTCGTCCAACACCACGTCCAACGAACCTTCGTAGCAAGTGGGCTCGTCATATTGGGAGATCTGGTAATCCTTGGCCAGGTCAGGGTAAAAGTAGTTCTTGCGAGCAAACCGGCTGGACTCACGGATGGAACAGCCCAACGCCAACCCCAAGCGAATCGCGGACTCTACCGCCTTCTCGTTGGTCACCGGCATCGAACCGGGAAGCCCCAAACACACCGGGCACACGCGCGTATTGGGCTCGGCGCCAAACTCGTTGGCACACCCGCAGAACATCTTGGTGCGCGTGTTCAACTCAACGTGCACCTCAATGCCAAAGACCGGGTCGAAGTCCCGCAACGCCTCGTCATAGGTCAAGCTCACTTGGCCACCTCCAACTCGGGTGCCTGGCTCATCAGCGGGCCACCCCACGACTGCATCAGCGCCTTCTCCAGCGCACCACCCACGCGGTACAAACGCGCGTCCTCATGCGCCGGAGCAATGATCTGGAATCCCACCGGCAGCCCGTCCTCGGGCGCAACACCTGCCGGCAGTGACATGGCCGGGATTCCCGCCAAGTTCACCGGGATCGTGGCAATGTCGTTGAGGTACATCGCCAGCGGATCGTCCACGCGCTCCCCCAGCGGGAACGGCGTCGTGGGCGTGGTGGGGCTGACCAGCACGTCGGCCTGCGCGAAGGCGGCCGCAAAGTCACGCTGCACCAAGGTGCGCACCTTCTGCGCCGAGCCGTAATAGGCGTCGTAGTAGCCCGCAGAAAGCGCGTACGTACCCAAAATGATGCGGCGCTTGACCTCATCGCCAAAGCCCTCAGCCCGGGTGGCCAGCATCGTCTTTTCAATGGTGTCGCGCTCCTGGCGCATCCCAAAACGCACCGAGTCGAACTTGGCCAGGTTGCTGGAAGCCTCCGACGTGAGGATCAGGTAGTAGGCCGCCAACGCATACTCGAACGACGGACAGCTCACCTCCACAATTTCGGCACCGGTGGCCCGCAGTGCGTCCAGCGACTGAGTAAACCGCAGCCGCACGCCCTCCTGGAAGCCCTCCCCCGTCAGTTCCTTAATGACGCCGACGCGCACGCCAGCGAGTCCGTTTTCCTGACCGTCGCGCACCGCAGCCAGGCAGGCCGGTACCGGCTCATCGAGGCTGGTGGCGTCCATCGGGTCATGCCCGCCGATGACTTCATGCAAGGCGGCCGTGTCAGCCACCGTGCGCCCACATGGTCCCAACTGGTCCAGGCTCGACGCCAACGCCACCGCACCGTAACGGCTCACGCCACCGTAGGTAGGCTTCACGCCCACGGTTCCTGTCACGGAGGCGGGCTGGCGGATCGAACCACCCGTGTCAGAGCCAATGGCCAGCGGCGCTTCCCAGGCGCTAATTGCAGCGGCCGAGCCACCGCCCGAGCCGCCGGGAATGCGGGTCAGATCCCACGGGTTGTGGGTGGCCCCATACCCCGAATACTCCGTCGACGAGCCCATAGCGAACTCGTCCATGTTGGTCTTGCCCAGGATCGGCATGCGCTGCGCCTTGAGCTTGGTGGTCAGCGTCGCATCGTACGGCGGCACCCACCCCTCCAGGATGCGCGAGCCGGCCGTGGTGGGAATGCCCTGCGTCACCACCAGGTCCTTGACGGCAATCGGCACGCCGGCCAAGAGCGGCAATTCCACCCCGGCTGCCCGGTCCGCGTCAACCGCTGCTGCTGTCTCCAACGCCCCCTGCGCGTCAACATGCAAGAAGGCGTGAATGTGTGAGGGGGTGTCAACCCCGTCCACGGCCTCAATGCGAGCCAGGTGGGCCTGTACTAGTTCCACACTGGTGACAGTTCCGGCACGCATGGCATCGGCCATTTCCAACGCCGATGCTCGGGTCCAGTCGGTCATGCTTCCTCCCCCAAAATCCGTGGCACCCGGAAGCGGCCCTCTTCAGCCTGGGGGGCGCCCGCCAAGACCTGGTCTTGCGTAAGCGAGGCACGCACCTCATCGGCCCGATGCACGTTGCTCATCGGGATGGGGTGCGAGGTGGCAGGAACATCGTCGGTAGCGACCTCGGCAACGGCGGCCACGGCATCGACAATGGCGGCGAGCTGACCGGACAAACGGTCAAGGTCCTCGTCGGACAAGTCGATGCGAGCCAGCGCCGCCAGTCGCGCGACATCGGCGCGGCTGAGCGTGGACATGCCCCGAGTCTAGTGGCGCGGCTCCCACGAATAGCCCAGCAACGTCACACCCGGACGTTGCGCTCCGGCGCCAGCAGCGTCGTCCGCCCGCGCCCCCACAATCCAATCCAGGTCAGGGCGGCGCACAAAACCAATGCGCTCATATAGGCGGTGTGCCACGTGCATGGTCTCCATGGTGGACAGCACCACCCGCGTGGCGCCTTGCTGCACGGCGAGGTCCAAGGCGGCCGTGGTCAGCGACGCCCCAATCCCGCGCCCGCGTTCAATGGGAGACACCGCCAGCATGCGTAGCTCAAACTCGTCGCCGTGGGCAACTTCTGCGAACTCGGAACCGGGCGGGACCAAGGTGATGGTTCCCACGATCTTGCCGTCACCGTGCTCGCCGTCCATCATGGCCAGCAGTTGAGCGTGGTGGGCGCGCAGGCCTGCGTCGCGCAGCTGCGGCACGTACGGGTGTGCGGCATCCACGAGACCGTCGGCCAGGTAGGCCAGGGCCGTCAGTTCGCCAATTTCTTGCAGTCGTCCCGTCTCTTCAGGACTGACGACGCGCACTGTCTGGGCCATGGTTGTCACCTCCTGCGCGGCGCCGGGTGTACGACGCCCCCATCAATGTAGTCATGCGATGACACGAACCGCTAGCGCTAGCGGTCCCGGTCATGCCAGCGCCGCACTGCCGCCCTCAAGTAGCCGCACAAACTCGGCCTCGTTGAGCATGCGAACGCCCAGCTGTTCGGCCTTTGCCGCTTTGGAGCCGGCGTTTTCGCCCACCACCACGTAGTCAGTGTTCTTAGATACGGACGACGCCGCCTTGCCTCCGCGCGAAATGATTGCCTCTTTCACACTGTCGCGTGTGAAGCCGTCCAGCGACCCGGTCGCCACAATGGTGAGGCCCTCCAAGGTGTGTGCCTGGCTAGGGCCGGCCTCATCGGCCATGCGCACGCCTGCACTGGCCCAACGCTCAACGATCTCGCGATGCCAGTCGACCTCAAACCATTCACGTACCGAACGAGCAATCACGGCGCCCACACCATCCACCTGGGCTAGGTCCGCCTCGCTGGCTGTACGGATTGCGTCCAGTGAACCGAATGCGCTGGCCAACGCACGTGAGGCGGTGGGGCCCACGTGGCGAATACTCAGTGACACCAGCACTCGCCACAGTGGCTGAGTGCGGGCTGCGGCAAGGTTGGCGATGAGTTTGCGGCCGTTTTCGGCCACGTCTCCGGCCTTGTGGCCCCTCACGCCCGCCTCAATTTGTCGCTTAGTGAGCTTGGCGTCAATGTCGTAGGTGAACATGGGCACGCCGCGCAGATCCGCCTCGGTCAGGTCGAACAGTCCGGCTTCGTTGGTGAGCACTCCCGAGTCGACCAAGGCCGCGGCGGCCTTGTCTCCCAGGACTTCCACATCCAACGCCCCGCGCGAGCCAATGAAGGCGATGCGGTCCACGATCTGGTCAGGGCACGAACGCGCATTCGGGCAGCGCAGGTCTTTGTCGCCTTCCTTTTGCTGCGCCAACTCGGTGCCGCAGGACGGACAGGCGGTGGGCATCGTCCATTCCTGCTCGGCGCCGGTACGGGCCGCGACCACGGGGCCGACAATCTCAGGGATCACATCGCCGGCTTTGCGCAGCACCACCACGTCGCCAATCAGCACCCCTTTGCGTGCCACCTCATGGGCGTTGTGCAAGGTGGCATAGGTGACGGTCGAACCGGCCACCGTGGTGGGCTCCACCACGGCGTAGGGGGTGACGCGGCCCGTGCGCCCCACGCCCACCTCGATAGCGACCAGCCGGGTGTGGACCTCCTCGGGAGGGAACTTGTAGGCCAGTGCCCAACGGGGCGCACGGCTGGTGGAGCCGAGGTCCGCTTGGGCTGTGCGGTCATTTATTTTGAGGACTGCTCCGTCAATCTCATGCACCAGTTGGTGGCGCTTGGCTTCCAGCTGCGCCAAAAACTCGTCGATCGCCTGGACGCCCTTGAGGACGCGCGTGTGCTCGCTCGTGGGCATCCCCCAGTCAGAAAGGACCTGGTAAATGCCTTCTTGGGTGGCGAGTCGCGGGTCCGGTGCAGCGCCTGCCCAGTCGATGGCACCCAGCGCGTAGGTGGTCAGAGCCAGGGGCCTGGACGCAGTGACGGCTGGATCCTTTTGCCGCAACGACCCGGCGGCCGTGTTGCGAGGATTGGCGTAGGGGGCTTTGCCATCGGCCAGGAGTGCCTCATTGAGGCGGGTGAACTCCTCCACCGGCAGGTACACCTCACCACGGATCTCCACCAGGGAAGGGACCGCACTTCCCACAAGGCGGTGCGGGAGTCCTGCGATGGTGCGCACATTCGCGGTGACGTCCTCCCCCGTGGTCCCATCGCCACGGGTCAGGCCCTGCACCAGTTCCCCATCCACGTAGGTCAAGGAGATGGACAGCCCATCAATCTTTGGCTCGCACATCACCTCGTGGGATTGGCCCGAACGCGACACGCGTGCCAGCCAGGCCTCGACATCGGCAATGGAGAAGGCGTTGTCCAGGCTCATCATCCGTTCGCGGTGACGCACTGACGCGAAGCCCGTTGCCGCGCCCGCGCTTCCCACGGTGTGCGTGGGCGAGTCCGGGTCGGCAAGTTCGGGGTTGTCGGCCTCGAGCGTGCGCAGCTCACGTTCCAGCGCGTCGTATTCGGCATCGGAAATGGTGGGGGCATCGTCGCCGTAGTACCGGGCACGATGCTCCTCAATCTGCGCCACGAGCTCGGCATGACGTTCACGGGGATCGCTCACAGTCCTATCTCACCACGCCCCCCAGCACCCTGGCAGTGCCGCAGGGCCGGTTTTCGGTCGAAAACCGGCCCTGCGGCACTGCCAGGAGGGCGGGCGGGGCGGGGGTTAGGCTCGGGGCGTGATGGTGGGCATTGTGGGCGCAGGCCGAGTAGGGCTCGTGCTGGCACGTCTAGCCACGGGCGCCGGGCACGTCGTCCGCATTGCGGGCTCGGGAGACCCCTCCCGCATTGCCGACGCCGTCGCCGCCTCTGCGCCCCACGCTCAGGCCGTCTGGGCGCCCGATGTGGCCGACGCTGACCTCACCATCGCGGCCGTACCCATCACCAAGGCACGCCATCTGCCCCACCACGCCCTGCAGGGCCGCGTGCTGGTGGACGCGATGAACTACTGGTGGGAGACGGACGGTCTGGTGCCGGAGCTGTCCGACCGGACCACCTCCACCTCCCAAACCATTGCCCGCTGGTTGCCGGGCGTGCGAGTTGTCAAGGCGTTCAACCACGCCAGCGTGTGGGAGCTGGAGCACCTGGCGATGCCGCCGGGAGATCCCCAGCGGCGAGGCATCGCCGTTGCCGGGGACCACGCCAGCGACGTCGCCCTGGTGTGCGACCTTGTTGATTCACTCGGCTTTGACCCCGTGGTTGCTGGCCCCCTGGAAGCCGGCGTGAGCTTTGAACCCGGGACCGAAGCGTTCGGCGCCGATGCCACCACCGCCCAGCTGCGCCAGATGCTGGAGCGCTTCCCCACTTCGCAACGCGGACGGGTCATCGCCCGGGCGAGGGACGCCTCGCATCGTCCCTGATGCGGCGAGGGTCCTGCACACCACCCAGCCACGGGGCTTAGGTTGGTACCCGTGAATGCACCTATTGATCCCACCACTACCTCCGCATGGGCCGAGCTCGACGCCCTGGCCAGCGCCTTCACCCCCGACCTTCGCACGTGGTTCGCTCAGGACGGCGAGCGCGTCTCGCGCCTGACGCACACAGTCGCCGACCTGCACGTCGACCTGTCAAAGAACCTCATCACTGACGAGGTCCTGGCGGCACTGGTGCGCTTGGCACAGCAGACGGGAGTTGCCGAGCGCTACACCCAGATGGTGCGCGGCGACCACATCAACACCACCGAGGACCGCGCCGTGTTGCACACCGCCTTGCGCCGCCCTGCAGGCGCAAGCCCCGCGCTGATCGTGGATGGCCAGGACGTGGACCACGACGTTCACGAGGTACTCACCGAACTGTCCGCATTTGCCACGCGGGTGCGGTCAGGCGAGTGGCGCGGCGTGACCGGCAAGCCCGTCACGCATGTGGTCAACATTGGCATTGGCGGCTCGGACCTGGGCCCGGTCATGGTCTACGAGGCCCTCGAGCCCTACGCCAATGCGGGAATCTCCGCCCGCTTTGTGTCCAACATCGACCCCACCGACGTGGCCCAAAAGGTGAAGGGGCTTGACCCGGAGACCACGCTGTTCATTGTCGCCTCCAAGACCTTCACCACCTTGGAGACGCTGACTAACGCCCGCATGGCCCGCCAGTGGCTGTGGGACAGCCTCGCGGCCGCAGGCGTCGAGGTTGGCGACGACGCTGGCAAGCGGGCCGCTGTTGCCCACCACTTTGTCGCGGTATCCACTGCGGTTGACAAGGTCGAGCAGTTTGGGATTGACCCGGCCAACGCCTTTGGTTTTTGGGATTGGGTGGGTGGACGCTACTCGGTCGACTCCGCCATTGGCTTGTCGCTATGCATCACGTTGGGTCCGGACGCATTCGGTGACCTGCTGGCCGGCTTCCACGCGGTGGACCAGCACATGGCCAGCACGCCTCTGGAGCACAACGTGCCCGTCCTGATGGGGCTGCTGAACGTGTGGTACGTGAACTTCCTGGGTGCGCAGTCGCACGCCGTGCTGCCTTACGCCCAGCAGTTGCATCGCTTCCCCGCGTATTTGCAGCAGCTGACGATGGAGTCCAATGGCAAGTCGGTGCGTTACGACGGTTCAGCCGTGTCCTACGACACGGGCGAGATCTTCTGGGGTGAGCCGGGCACGAACGGGCAGCACGCGTTCTACCAGCTCATTCACCAGGGGACGCGTCTCATCCCGGCCGACTTCATTGCCGTGGCAACGCCTGCCTATCCCCTCAGTGACGGCGACGCAGATGTGCACGCGTTGTTCCTGGCGAACTTCCTGGCCCAAACCAAGGCCCTCGCCTTTGGCAAAACGGCCGACGAGGTGCGCGCCGAAGGTACTGCTGGCGCCTTGGTGGCGGCTCGTACCTTTGCAGGCAACAAGCCGACCACGTCGATCATGGCTCCGGCGCTTACTCCCAGCGTGCTGGGCCAGCTGATCGCCCTATACGAGCACATCACGTTCACTCAGGGCGCCGTGTGGGGTATCAACTCCTTTGACCAGTGGGGCGTTGAACTGGGCAAGAAGCTGGCGTTGGAGATTGCCCCGGCGATCACCGGCGACGACGCTGCCTTGAGTGCGCAGGACGCCTCCACGCAGGCGCTGATTGCGTACTACCGGGCCAACAGGGCCTAGGACTGTGCGGCGGCGCTGGCGCGGGTGAGGGCTTCGGCGAAGACCTCACCCGGCTGGGCGCCGGAGACGGCAAAGCGACGGTCGAACACAAAGAAGGGAACGCCGCGCGCACCGAGCGCGGCGGCCTCGTCAATGTCTGCTTGAACCTCGGCGTCGAAGGCGTCCGAGGCGAGCACGTCACGTACTTGATCGGCGTCAAGGCCCACCTCAACCGCCAACTCCACCAACGTGTCTACGTCGTCCACCGCCTTGCCGTCGGTGAACTGAGCGCGCAGGAGCCGGTCCTTCATCTGCGGCCCTAGCCCCTGCTGGTGTGCCAGGTGCAGGAGCCGATGGGCGTCGCGGGTGTTGGCCTGGACGTAGCGGTCAAAGCGGTATTCGAGCCCTTCGGCAGCGCCCAGGTCCACCAGGCGCTGGTTCATTTGTTCGATCTGTTCCACGCTCATACCGAACTTGGCGGCAAGGAGTTCGGTATGCGGGGTGCCTTGCCCGGGAACGACGGTCGGATCGAGTTGGAAGCTGCGGTACCGGATCGATACGTCCAGTCCGGAGTCGGCCACAGCCTTTTCCAATCGCGTCTTGCCGAGGTAGCACCACGGGCACGCGACATCGGACCACACATCAATCTCAATCATGGCAACCTCCACGCATAGTTATGGAGGCTCGCCAGGGACATTGCGAGCCTCCGCCAGCACCAACCATCACCCCCGCGGCGATATTCCCTGCACTCACCGAATTGTTGGACGCCCCCGCAGGACGAACCGCTCGTACACAATGCCCGAGTCGAACCGCTGCGCGTCGGCCAGCACCAAATCCAGGTGCACCCCAGCGGGAAAGAACGGCACTCCCCCGCCCACGGCAACGGGGCAGCGATACATGTGGAACTCGTCAACCAACCCGGCGGCAATGGCCTGGGCGGCCAGCGTCGGGCCACTGATGTCGATGAGTGCATCAGATTGTTCTTTGAGTGCGCGAACCGCCTGGGCATCAAAGCTCCGTTCCAGGCGGGTGCGTGCCGTGGTGACCTCGGCGAGCGTGGTGGAGTACACCACCTTGTCCATCGTTCGCCACACCGAGGCGAACTCGTAAGCCACCAGCGACATCCCGGGAGTCTCGCTCACGCCCTCCCAGAAGGACATCACCTCGTACATGCGCCGGCCCAGCAAACTGGTGCCCACGCTGCGGGCGCGTTCATTGATGAAGGCGTGGACGGCATCGTCTGGACGGGCCCACGCGAAGGAGCCGCTGGCATCGCACACGTACCCGTCTGCCGAGGTCAGCATCGAGTACACCAGGGCCGCCATGGTCAGGCGCCCGTCCGCCGCACCACATCGTCACGGACGGCCTCCACCAACGAAGGGTTCAAGGCCAGCACCTGACCGCCCGCATCAATGAGTAGTCCCAGCCCCACAGGGATGCGTAACACCAGCAGTGCCCCCACCATGGTCAGGGCCGAGGCTGCCGGAGCCTGCGATGCGGCCAGCGCATCGGCGGTGGTGAAGCAAATGACGGCGTCGTCGCCACCTGCGTTGGCCACCATGGGGGTGAACTCGTCGCCGCCTTCTTGTGCCGACGGCACCAGGACGACGCTACGCAAGAAGGCTTCGATGGCCTGCGTGCGCGATTCGACATCGCCTGCGCGGCGGATCAGGTCACCCAAGAGATCGTCTGCCATGCCTCACCTTATGCCGTGCGGATCAGTGCCGCTGCTTGCTCATCGGTCAGTGGCGCAGGCAGGATTCCTGGCCCGTCCGACCAGTACGCTCCACACACACTGCACTGGCTCACCCTGGTCATTGCCGCAATGTTGTCGGCGACTGTGGTGATCACCAGTTCCGGCCCGGAATGGTCGTACCACTCGTGCCTGCATTGTTCACAACCGTGCTCGTCCCACGCGCTCACGGGAACGTCCTCACAATCCGCCAGGTCCCCTCGGAGGTGAGCATGCTGAGCACTGAACCCCGTGGCATCGGCATACCCCCGGCAAAGGTGAACTCCCTGGCACCGGTCAGGACGTGCCCGCCCCCGGCAGTTTGGACCGCGAGCGAACCGCCGGGAACAAAGTTCGGGTTCCCCGCCGCATCGGCGTACGTGGGAGTGCGCACGTCAATTCCCGCGGTGGGGAAGTCAAGCCGATAGATATCCGCTCCCTCCCTCCAGGCCTTCTCGACGCTGGGCGCCATTCCCGTCCGAAACGCTGCATCCTCGGCGGATCGAATCCAGTCCGCATCGGCAGAGGGCATGGCAAAGGAAACGCCTCCCTTGCGCCCCAGCGTGGCGGTGGGGGTGTCGTAATACTGCACAAAGTTTGAGCTGAACAACGTCGAGCCCGTCTCGACCTGGTCCATATAGGACGGCCGCACTCCTGGATCCTGCCAGCGCCCACTGGATATGAGGTCCTCGACAAGCTCGTCGCTTGAGCGGCCCAGGAATGGTCGCGTGGGCACGTCCGGTGTGTGGCGTAGCCCCGCGAGGAGCTCGCTGAGCTTCTTGAAGAGGTCATCAATGCGAGTCAGGAGGGGCTTGAGGTTGGCCAGCGATTTCAGGAGGTCGTCGATGTGGCGTCCCACGCGCGTCGCTAGCGAGGACACTCGGGTGGCTACCTGCTCGATCACCAGCGGTGTAGCCAGACCAACGGTAAAGATCAGTTCTGCCGCATAGGAGATGACGGAACCCACCACCTCAGCGAGTGCGTCGCGAACGATGTCGTGAACAATCTTCACCATGGTCGAGGCGATGCTCAGGCCCACCGACATGGCAGACGCGAGTTGGGAAACCCCTGCAAGGTGGTCGGCCGTCTTGATTTGAAAGTCGCGATAGGTGTTAATGAACTGCCCTGCCTGCGAATCCAGCATGGTCAGGTCGCTGCGCAACGTGGTGGAACATGAGTCCAGCCGTCCGGCAATGTTTGACCACGTCCCCGCAAAGCCTGCCACCTGGCCCGCATCGCCAGTGAGGTCATTGACCCAGCCCTTGAGGGGCTCGAGGTGTTCCATGACCCAGCCGAGCCCCGCAGCGATCAGCGATCCCAGCGGGTCAGAAATGGTGGCAGCAAGATCCACCGCGCCGCCGATGGTGGACAGCGTTCCCGCCAGCCAGTCGCCGTCCTTAATGGCGGTCGCGAGGCCTTCGCAGTCCTCGAGGAAGAACGTTCCCGTGAGCGGGGTGGTGAGGTCGACAGGACCAGCGACTAACGGATTCGCGCTCATGACAGCTCCCGCGCAGCCGTCCGCAACTGATCTGCAAGGTTGCGCTCGAAGGTGTCGAAGTCCGTGGCTGCGGCTCGCACCTGGGACGCACTCGTATCAACCCAGTTTTGTGCCGAGTCCAACGCGGTTGTCGCTACCTGTGCCACCATGCCGATGGGTGGGACCATGAACGCGCATAGCAGCCCAAATGCGCCGTCTGCGAGGTTAAGCGAGCGTGCCGCGCTGACGGCCTCGGCAATGCCATCAGCCGTGGCGTCCACGCGTGCCGCGTGCGTGCGCAGCAGGTCGGTGTCAATTGAGATCTCGCCGCTCACTACTAGTCCCCGTACGTGATTCCACTATGGCGGGGCGCGCTCATGCGTTCGTACTCCTCACGTAACGCCGATGTTGACGCCGAGTCCTCACCGTAGACCTCGCTGGCGATTTCGAGTGCGGCGGCCCCGGCCACACGCTGGGCCTGCGCGACGGCTGCCAGTACCTCACGGGCAAGATCCTGCGTGCTGCGCTGGAGCGCCTGTTCGGTGAAGGTCAGGTCGACCAACCGGCCGCTCGCATCAACCGTCGCGGTGATGTCGCGCCGTGAAGACGATGCGCGTCCCGAGACAGCTTCGAGAGCGACTCGTGCGTGCTTGGCGCGCTCGGCAAAGTCCTGTGCCTGCTGGATTTGGTCCTTGAGGCGCTGGCGCGCCTGCTCTGGGTCACCCCATAGGTGTGGGCCCCCGGCCCCCTGTGACGTCATGCGTTCATGATACAAACGTCGGCCCCCGCGCGACGCGAAACCGCCACACGATGCCTTCATGCACATTTAGCAGGGATGTTGCCCGTCAGCGAACAAACTTGAGCGAATTGGACTCAAGTCATAACATGAGTCACATGGACTCAACTCCAGTACCGGTCGCCATCCTGAGGCGTACCGGGCATTCCATCAACACCACACCCCGGAGGTTCATCATGAGGCGAGACATGATTCGTCCCACTCTTGCTACAGCAAGCCCTTGGAATGACGACTTCCAACGCATCGTCCGATCGTTCTTTGGCGACGGCGAAGCCACCTTGGATGGCGCATTTAGCCCCGCACTGGACGTCGAGGAGCACGACGACGGCTTCACGTTGCACGTGGAACTGCCAGGCGTTGCCACCGACGACGTTGACGTGTCCATCGAGGAGAACGTCCTGACCGTCTCGGGTAAGCGAGAGTTCTACACCGACAAGACCACGCAGACGTTCCGACGCGTGGAGCGCCGCTTTGGCACCTTCCACCGCGCCGTGCGATTGCCCGACCGCGTTGACCCCGCCGGCATCACGGCCTCGTTCAAGGACGGCTTGCTGACGATTAACGTGCCCAAGGCCGAGTCGGCCAAGCCGCGGCGAATCAACATCGCCACGGCGTAGCGCCACGGCGTAGCGACACAATCCCGCACCGCCGCGCTGGATGCCCTACATATCGCAGTGCACCACGGTGCCGGCCACCACGGTAGCCGCCACCAGCATCGTGCGAAGGTTGTGGGCGTCCAGCGCGCGCGGGTCGGCATCCACAGCCACCAGATCACCCACGGCCCCCACCGCAACCGAGCCCATCGTCCACGACGCCGCAAGCGCCTGGTGCACACTGAGCGCCCCCGCTGCCTCCCACGCGGTGCGACCATCACGTTGCCGAAACACGGCCGCCGACACCCCCACCCACGGGTCAAGCGCCACAACCGGCGCATCCGACCCCATCAGTACACGTGCACCCGCACGGACCAACTGGCCGTAGGGATATGCACGGGACGTACGGCCTTCCCACAGCGCATCTGCAACGTCCCGGTCATCCAAGGCGTGCTCGGGCTGAATACTCACGCTGATGCCTAGCGCAGCGAACCGTTCCAGATCGCCGTCACTGACCAGCTGCGCATGCTCAATCGTGCCGCGCGCACCCGTAGCGGCAAATGCGTCAAGCGCCTGAGCGACGGCCCTGTCACCAATGGCGTGCACGGACACATCAAATCCTTGCAGCCGGGCATCGGCCAGTACCGGCTCCAAATCTCCGCGCGCATATGCGGCATGACCGTAGCTATCGGTATGGGGGTACGGGTCATAACACCACGCCGTGCGGGTGGTCAGTGCTCCATCGCAGAACACCTTGAGCGCACCCACGCTGACTAATCCCCGCGTATCCGGCAGGCGTTTACCGGTGCGCTCAGAGCGCGCGAGAACAGCGTCGAGATGCTCGGGATATACCGACGCGCGCACCCGCAGGCGCGTCATTCCCTGCTCAACCCGCTGCGCCCACACCGCCGGGTTGTCTGCATGCTCAAAATCGACGATGCCGGTCACCCCACGCGCGTTTGCCTGCGCGGCCGCCTCAGCAATCAGGGCTTGCGTGTATTCGCTGTGGGCGCTGGCTTTATCGAGGGCGAGTTGGGCGCTGAAGGCCGCCTGTTCGCGCAGAACCCCTGCCTTGAGTGCGAGCATCGCTGCGGCCGCAGAGTTCAACCACACACAGTGCAAGTCGTGACTAATCAACGCAATGGGCCGATGCGGTTGACCAGCCCGCCGGGCCGCTTCATCAAGCAATTGAGCAGTGGGTCGGTCCGGCCACAACGCCTCACGGAAGCCCCTGCCGATTACTAGCCCCGTGACGTCTTGATGGCCGTGGGTGTGTGAGACCAGCACTTCGCGCACCGAAGCCGCGGCCTGCGCGGCACTATGCGCATGCGAGATATCGACGCGAGCACGCTGACGTGCCCAGGTGGTGAAATGAACGTGATGATCCACCAGGCCAGGCATGACCCAACGGCCTGCGACATCCAGCACCTGCTCAGACACCGGCTCGGTTCCGGTTGGAACAATGCGGTCGATGCGTCCGTCAGTGATCCGAACGTCAACTTCAGGCGGCACCGCATCCTGGCCCGTCCACAGACGAGCACGAGTCAGAGTGAGTGACGGTGCCACCATGCGCCCAGCCTAGGGCCGTGTCACCGGCGCGATGCTGGCGCTAAGTCCTAGCCCGCCGCTACCGCGGCACGCGCCGCCCGGCGCTGATCCTGACGGCCGTAAATCCACCGCGCCAGCAGCCAACAGGCCGTCGCATAGGTCGCACCCACGACTGCGTCCATGAGGTAGTGGTTTGCCGTGCCCATCACCACAAAGGTCATGGTGCACGGGTACAGCCACACCAAGTAGCGCCAGCGGGAGCGCAATACCGTCACCAGCGACAGCGCCACCCAGGTAGACCATCCCACGTGCAAGCTCGGCATCGCGGCATAGAGGTTCGCCAGACCGGTGACGCTCTCCTTGCCAGCAAAGAGCACCGGGTGCGCGGCCATGGAGTCCACCGCTCCATCCAGGTGGAAGCGCGGCGGCGCCAGGGGGTAAATCCAGTACGTGCTCAGCCCCGCCAGCCACAAGAACGCCAGTGCGGTGCGCAGGTGACCGTAGAGTCCACGCCTGCGTAGCCACAGCCAAATCAGGAGCCCGAACGTCACCACCATGTGGGCAATTTGATAAAAGTAGCTGCCAAAGTCCGCCAACCACAGGTGGCGCATGAACAGCTGGTTCAGTGGCAGTTCGAAGCTCAGACCCAGGGCACGCTGGAATGACTCCACGTCCGCCGCGTGGCCCATTGCCAGTGCCACCCGATCCGGAGCAGCCGATCGCGTCCACGAGTACAGCATGTACATGGACACCACCAGCACAGCCTCGGTCAACCACGGCCGGTTGAGGCGCCACGCGCGTGCCCCCCAGGAGATGGCGGGCATTGATGCACTCGAATCCGACGACGTGGTGACACCGTGGCCATCGCTAGCGCGCGACAGGTCCTGACTGGTCTGCTTCATATCCCCAACCGTATTGACAGTGTGCGTGCGATCAATCACGCCGAAGAACGCACAATGAGTTCCGTGGGCAGGATAGTCAACCGCGGATGATCCTCTTCACCACGCAACACTCCCAAGAGGATATCCACCATGGCCGCCCCCATTGCTTCGGACGGCTGGCGCACGGTTGTCAACGGCACAACGGAAGCGGTCGCGGCTTCCGAGTCGTCATAACCGACGATCGCCACATCCCCCGGTACGTCAACGCCCGCCTCTCGCAACACGGTCATTGCCCCGGACGCCATCAGGTCGGAGGCCACGAATACAGCGTCAATGTCCGGATCCTGAGCCAAAATGGCGCGCATGGCATTGGCGCCGCCTGGCGAGGTGAAGTCACCCTCAACCGACGGTCCCGGCTCAACTCCAGCATCCTCCAATGCCGAGCGGAAGCCCCTTTCACGGTCAATACCAGCGGGCATGGTGGCCGGGCCAGCAATGTGAGCGATTCGTCTGCGTCCAATGGAAAGTAGGTGCTCACCCGCGAGGCGACCACCGGCAACGTTGTCCACGTCCACCACATAGCCGCCAGTGATGCGGTCAGCCGGGCGCCCGCCGAACACCACGGGGATCACGTCGGTGAGCGCGTCGAGGAACCGGTCCGAGGTGTGGTGCGAGACCACAAAGGCGCCGTCGACGTTACCGCCTTGGAGGTAGCGCATGGTCTTGCCATAGCGCTCTTCGGAGGCCACCATCAAGTTCAGCACGTAGTCAGAATCCTGGAGCCTGTCGTTGATGCCCACCACGATGGATGCGAAGTACAGGTCACCAAAGAAGTGGGCCATGTCCTCAGGCACCACAAGTGCGATGGCGTGCGACTGTTTACTGGCCAGTGAACGTGCAGCGCGGTTGGGCACATAGCCAAGTTCGGAGATCGCCGCACGTACGGCGGCCGCGATCTGAGGTGACACTTTGGGGGACCCATTCACCACGCGCGAGACCGTTGCGCGCGAGACACCCGCATGCGCTCCCACCATTTCTAGTGTGGGCGGCGAGGTGTGTCGATTAGGTCGCATGGCGGCTGCTCCTCGTCGAACAGGATCAGCGAGCGGGTGCACGACTGTGCTGAGACGTGCACCCGCTCGCCGTTACGTGGGTACGAACTTAACCCTTCACAGCACCCTGCATGATGCCGGCGATGAGCTGGCGGCCTGCGGCCACGAACAGCACCAGCAGCGGGATGGTTGCCATGACGGCTCCGGCCAACACAATCGAATAGTCGATGTAATAGCCGGATTGCAGGTTGGCCAAGGCCGTCTGCATAGTGGGGTTCTGCGCGTTGAGCACGATCATGGGCCACAGGAAGTCCGTCCAGGCCATCATGAAGGTGAACAGCGCCAAGATCGCCATCGCCGGGCGTGCGGCCGGAACCGCCACGTTGAGGAAGGTGCGGAACTGGTTTGCACCGTCCACGCGAGCCGCCTCAATGAGCTCATCCGGGATCACGTCCACCAGGTACTGGCGCATGAAGAACACGCCGAACGCCGTCACCAACATGGGCACAATGACCGCACCCAGCTTGCCGGTCCAGCCAAAGTCCTTCATCAGCATGAACAGCGGGATGATGCCCAGCTGGGTAGGAACAGCCATGGTCGCAATAACGAACACCATGAGGCCATCGCGGCCCTTGAAGCGCAGCTTCGCAAAGGCGTAGCCGGCCAGCGTGGAGAAGAACACCACGGACACGGTGATGGTGCCGGACACGATCAGGGAGTTGACCAGCGCCTTCCAGAACGGAATGGCATCCAGCACCTTGCCCATGTTCGACAGGAAGTTGCCGCCCGGAATCAGCGGGAACGTCTCGCCACGCGTGGAGTTGGTGCCCGAAGCGACCACAAAGGTCCACCACAGTGGGTATGCGTTGCCCAGGATGAACGCCGTCAGCAATCCATACAGCACAAAGCCCGGTCGACGGTCGATTCCCATCGACTGGCGGCGCTTGCGCTTGACAGGGGGAAGCGTGGTTGTCACTTGGCTGCCTCCTTGGCAAGGTACTTCTGCTTCTTGGCTGCTCGCCGGGCTGCGCGGCTGGTCGATCCGGACGTTGCGATTGCTCGCGACAGGAAGAAGTTCACCAGTCCGAACAGCAAAATCAGCAGGAACAGCAACCATGCGACGGCGGCTGCTTGACCAAAGTCTCGCCGGAAGAACGCCATCTCCCACAAGAACAGCACGGTGGTCTGGAACTGCCGGTCGGCGCCACCAATACCACCCGCGTTGGACACGTCGAACAGTCGCGGCTCGGCAAAGATCTGCAGGCCACCAATGGTCGAGGTGATGATCACAAAAATCACGGTGGGGCGAATGCTCGGAATCGTGATGGACGTAAAGCGCCGCGCCCAGCCTGCGCCGTCAATTGCGGCGGACTCATACATGTCGCGAGGCACGGCCTGCATGGCGGCCAGCAGGATGAGCGCGTTGTAGCCGGTCCAGCGCCAGTTCACCATGCTCGCGATAGCGAACCAGCTCTCGACGCGATCGTGCTTCCACGCCTGATCGCCAATACCGATCAGATTCAACAAGTTGTTCGCTAAACCGTCCGCCTCGTTGAACACCGAGGAGAAGATCAGCGCAACGGCCACCGGGGCCACGACGTACGGCAGCAACACGCCCATACGCCAAAACGACTTACCGCGCAGGTTCTGATCGAGGATCGCGGCGAGGATCAACGCCACGATGACCTGCGGGATCGACGACATCAGGAAGATCCAGATGGTGTTGCCGATGGAGTTCAGGAACAGGTCGCTGTTCAGGACCTCGCGGAAGTTACCAAACCCGACAAAGTCGCCCTTGCCCTTGAGTAGATCCCAGTCGAACAGCGACACGTACAGCGTGTAGGCGAGCGGGAACAGACCGATCAATCCAAATAGCAGGAAGAACGGCGAAATATAGATATACGGGGTGACCTTGCGGTCAAACTGGCTCAGCCAGTTTCCAAACCCACCGCTACGAGTGGGAACCTGAGGCCGGCGACGCGTCGTCGCGTCTGCGGCAACCTCGGTTTCAGATGAGGTGCTCAATTCGTGTCCTTGTCCGGGTCAGACGTGCGAGATCATGGGGTCCCGGGCAGTGTGCCCGGGACCCCATGATGATGTCAGCTACTTAGCCAACCAGCTCGTGGAGCAGGTCAATAGCCTGCGACCATCCGCTCGGACCGTCAGAGCCGTTGTCGAGCGCCTGGGTGGCGGGGCCGAAGACGTTCTCCTGGATGAGCGAGTCGTCCGGACCCTTGAACTGAGCCTTCACACCCTGGGCACGGCCAGCGAGCAGCTGACCAACCGGAGCGTCGTTGAAGAAGGCGTTCGGGGTACCGCTGGCAGCCAGCTCCTCAGCAGAGGCGATGGTCGACGGGAAGGTACCCGCGGCCTCGAACTGCTTGACCTGCTGCTCGGGCTCGGTCAGCCACGAGGCCAGGGCCGCAGCCTCTGCCTTGTGCTTCGAGTTCGCAGCAACGGCGAGGAACGAACCACCCCAGTTAGCAGCGCCACCGGGGAAGACGTCAGCGAAGTCCCAACCGGTGCTGGCGTCGCCGCCACCGGCCTCGGTGTTGCCCTGCACGACGCCGAGCATCCAGCCCGGGCACATGAAGGTTGCGAAGGTACCGTCAACGAACGACTTGCCGCCGTTCCAGTCCCATGCACCCTGAGCAGCGGACAGACCGTTAGCGGCACCGTCGGCGAGAATCGCCCACAGGGCCTGCATGTCAGCGTTGTCCTCGATGTTCAGCGAACCGTCGGTCTTGTAGTAGCCCTCGGAAAGCTGGTTGACCATGGCGTTCCACACGAAGCCGGACTGGTCGTAGAAGGCCTTGCCAGTGGCGTCCTTGTACTGCTTGCCAACCTCCATGAAGTGGGCCCAGTCGCCTTCGAGCAGGTCGGCAACGGCGTCGCGGTCGCTGGGCAGGCCAGCAGCCTCGAACAGGTCACCGCGGTAGCAGATGCCCTCAGGACCGATGTCGGTGCCGTAGCCGATGACACGGCCGTTAGCGTCGGTGCCCTGTGCGTACTTCCAGTCCAGCCAGTCCGACTTGCGGTCTTCGATGCCGTAGTCACGCAGGTCCTCGAACGAGTCCGAGACCTCCATGATCGCACCGAGCCAGCCCTCTTCGAGAGCCACGATGTCGGTCAGACCGTCGCCACCGGCAGCGATCTTGGTGAACGTGTCGGTACGAGCGTTACCACCGGTGTCGATGTTGGTGGCCTCGATCTTCACGTTGGGGTGGAGTTCCTGGTACTCGGTGTACAGGTCCTCGTAGCCCATCGTGCCAAACGTGGTGATGGTCAGGGTGACATCTTCACCCGAAGTCGACGCATTGCCACCGCTAGTAGCAGGGGTCTTGTCGTCGTCCTTCGAGCTGCTGCAACCTGCCACCAAGAGGGCGAAAGCCGTTGCGCCCGCGGCGATGCCGAGGGTGGTACGGCGACGTGAAAAGCTCACGTTCACTCCTTTGTGAGTTAGGGATCAGGACGATTCATGAGAGCGCTCTACTCCCGTGTGAGAGCGCTCCCCCGAATCGCCATAACCGTAGGTCTGCGCTTGTCGCTGAGTCAATCGGAGCGACCGCTTGGGAGCCGTTTCGTCACCGAATCGTTACCAATAAGCGGGCCCATTTTGCACACCGCCCACAGTGACCCGGTTCAAGTCCTGGGGGCCCATCTCGGACGGTTTAATAATGTAAACGCTAGACATTATGGACGGTGTCCGATTGTTCCCTGTCCGAGTACCCGGGTGCCCTGATAAAGCACCGCGCTTTGGCCCGCGGCCACGCCACGCATTGGCTCAGCAAGGCTCACGTTGACCGTGTCCCCCACGCGCACCACCGTGGCATCAACTGCTGCACCGTGGGCACGCACCTGCACCTGGCACGGCGTGGGAGACGTAGCCGGAACGTCAGCCGCTAGCCACACCACCTGGTCCGCAACGAGTTCGCGCACACTCAGCAACGTCTCCGGGCCCACCACCACCACATTGCGGGCCGTGTCCACCTCAGTGACGTAACGGGGCGCACCGTCGGCAGCCGGTCGTGGCAAGCGCAAACCGCGCCGCTGCCCCACCGTGAAGCTATAGGCGCCCTCGTGAGCTCCCACCACCTCACCGTTCTCATCGACAATGTCCCCCGGACGCGGGCCAATTGCCCGTTCCAAAAAGCCCTTAGTGTCGCCGTCGGCCACAAAGCAAATGTCATACGAATCCGGCTTAGAACTCAGCCCCAGCCCCCGCGCCGCCGCCTCCGCACGCACCTCAGACTTAGACGCCACATCCCCCAGCGGGAAGATCGCACGCGCCAACTTGTCTGGCCCCATCACAGCCAACACATATGACTGGTCCTTGCTGGAGTCGTGAGCACGGTGTAGCTCACGCTGGCCAGCGGGCGTATCCGCAATACGGGCATAGTGGCCCGTCACCACCGCATCAAAGCCCAGCGCTTGCGCCCGCTCCAGCAGCGTGTCGAACTTGATGAACTCGTTGCACCGCACACACGGATTTGGGGTGCGTCCCGCCTCGTACTCCGCAATGAAGTCGGTGACCACCTTGTCGTGAAACTCGTCGGACAGGTCCCACACGTAGTACGGGATCCCCAATTTGTCCGCTGCCCGGCGCGCATCGTTGGCGTCCTCAATCGAGCAACACCCCCGCGATCCGGTGCGGTACTCATCACGATTGCGGCTCAGCGCCATGTGGACGCCCACCACCTCATGCCCCGCGTCCACAGCGCGCGCGGCAGCCACTGCGGAATCAACTCCACCGGACAGTGCTGCGAGAACCTTCACCCCACCAGGGTACGTGGGTCGCTCGACGTGCCGCCCCCACGGGTGGCGCGCGCACTGGCAACCGCGCCCGGCAACGCCGCCGCCAGCGCCTCGACATCGGCATCGGTAGTACTCCACCCACAGGACAGGCGTAGCGTCTGAGCGGCGGCGGTGGCGCCGTAACCCATCGCCTCGACCACATGGCTTGGCTCAATGACGCCGGCCGTGCAGGCGGCCCCCGGCGAGGCATCAATGTGTGCCAAGTCCAGTGCCGTCAGGAGCGCCTCCGCCGGGGCTCCCGGGATGATCGCGTGGACGATGTGCGGTGCGGCATGATCCCTGCTAGGACCATGGATGATCGCATCGCCAGCGGCCGCGTGGATTGCCTGTTCGATGCGCGTACCCCACCCAATCAGCCGCTCACTCACACCTGCCCTCGCCTCGGCGACGGCCTCCTCCAAAGCCACAGCGCACGCCCACGCCGACGCCGCATCGACCGTTCCCGAACGGAGCCGACGCTCCTGCCCGCCTCCCCACATCACCGGGGCGAGTGCGGCGTCACGCTTGGCTAACAGCACCCCTACCCCCACCGGAGCGCCCACCTTGTGTCCACTCATGGCTGCCGACGCCAGCCCCGACGCCGCAAAATCAAAAGGCATATGCCCCACACCCTGAACAGCGTCGGCGTGCACTGGGACGCCGCGACGGCGTGCGACCTCCACCACCTGGGCCAACGGCTGAACCGTACCGACCTCATTGTTGACCCACTGCACGGACACCACCGCCGTGGGAAGTGGCGACGCATCCACGGCCTCGGCTACTGCGTCGGCCTCAATGCGGGCATGGGCGTCAACACCCACCACGCTCAGGTGCGCACCGTGACGGCTGGCCAGCCAGCGGACCGGATCGAGCGCCGCGTGATGCTCCACCGCTGTAGTAACGATGCCACGGCATTCCGGATCGGCGGCCGTATGCGCCCACCACGCCCCCACAATGCCAATGTTGTCCGCCTCCGTACCCCCCGAGGTGAAGATCACCTCCGTGGGATGCGCCCCCAGCAGTGAGGCGACCAACTCGCGGGCATCCTCAAGTCGCGAGCGCGCAGCCCGCCCCGACTGATGCAGGCTGGATGGATTGCCCACCAGGTCACTTGCCTCATGCCACGCCTCACGTGCCCGCGGGCGCAGGGCCGAACGGGCCGCGTGGTCGAGGTAGTGGCGCATCGCACCATCGTAAGCGGCACGGTTCACGTCCCCCAGGCGAACGAAGGTGCGCGCACGTGCACGCATCCGCGACGAACCTGCGCCACTGACTCGCCGGTGGAGCACTAGGACGCGCGGTGCGCCGCCACCCGTTCGATTACCTGCGGCAACACGTCGTTCAAGTCCCCGACCACCCCAAAGTCGGCGATCTCAAAAATCGGCGCCTCCGGGTCAATATTGACCGCCACAATCGTGCCCGAGGCCTGCATCCCGCCGCGGTGATGCACCGCACCCGAAATCCCACACGCCACGTACAGGCGCGGCGTGACCGTGGTACCGGTCTGGCCCACCATGTGCTCGTGACCGATCCAGCCTTCGTCCGTGGCATCGCGTGAGGCACCCACTGCCCCACCCAGCAGCTGCGCAAGTTCGCGCACCAAGGTGTAGTCACCGGACGTTCCCCGCCCGCCAGAGACCACCACGGCGGCTTCTGCCAACGGCACCTCATCCGAGGGCGGCTGCACCTGAACCGCCACCATGCTCTCCCGCGTGGCAGGAACGGTGACGGCCACCTCGACCACCTGTGCGCGCCCCACCTCAGGGGACGGCACGGCCTGCGTGGTGTTGGGACGCACCGCCACAATCGCCCGATCCGTTGCCATGCGGGTGCGCACATTCCAGGTGGCGGCAAACACCGTCTGGTCCGTCTCAATCGCGCCGTCCACCCACTGGGCGCCGGCCGCATCGACCACCACCCCGGCACCCGTCATCAGGGCCAACCGGGTGAGGATCTCCTTGTTCACAAACGTGGACACGGCCAACACCACCGCCGCATCGCCCGATGCTGCCTCCACCGCAGCTGCCGCCACTGCAGGCAACCGCACCTGACTGCCGGCACCCACCACGCGCACCTCGTCGGCGCCGTACTGCGCCAACTGCGCCAGGGCGTCGTCCGTAGGCGCCTGACCCAGCCATACCGCCACGGGACGGCCCAAGCCACGTGCCAGCGTCAGCGCCTCCACACTGGGGTGCGCCACCTGGGCACCACGGTGCTCAATCAGCACTGCAATGGTGTTCTCGCTCATGCCAGGCCCCGTTCAATCAGGAAGTCCGCGAGCGCGTAACCGCCCTCGCCCGTGTCGGTGATGGTGACGCGACCTTCCCGCGGCGGTCGTGGTTTAGCCCACACGACCTGCGTACGTGCGGCTGCAGCGCCGACGCTGGCCGCGTCAATACCCAGATCTGCCAGCGAGTAGGTGGTCACCGGCTTGGACCGGGCCGCCATGATGAGTTTGAAGTTGGGAAAGCGCGGCTTGTTTGCCTCGTCGGTGACGGACACCACCGCAGGCAACGGCGCTTGCACTTGCTCGTGGGCATCGTCCAGATGCCGGGTAATGGTGACCTGACCATCAGCCAACTCCAGGTCGCTGGCGAGCGTCAACTGCGCCATATCCAGGTGGAACGCCAGCGCGGTGGGCAGCATCGACGTCAGTCCATCCAACGCGGCCATGCCGGTGATGACCAGATCAACGGGGCCGTCAGCTTCCACACGGCGAATCGCGGCCGCCAACACCGTGGCAGTGCCAAACACGTCAGAGCCGCTAATGGCGTCGTCACTGACGTGAACGGCGTGATCTACGCCCAGCTGCAACGCCTTGCGCACCGCGGCAACCGCGTCCGGACCACCCACGGTCACGGCAGTGACCTCGCACTCACCCTCGGGAAGCGATTCACGAATCCGCAGGGCGGCCTCGACAGCGTTTTCGTCGAGTTCATTCATGGTGCCGTCGTCACCAACGCGCGTCACCGCCCCCTCGGTGAATGACCGCTCAGATTGGAGGTCGGGGACAAACTTGACAGTGACCACAATGCGCATGGGCTCAAGCCTAGCGATTCGCACCTGCGTCACCCGCGCGTCAGGGGCGGCGATGGTGTGGGTGGTGTTCGGAGTCGTCAATCTCTTCACCGAGCTCGTCCACCACCAGCAAGCTACGGTCGTAAATGTCGGTGCGGTACGCCGCACGCCCCACCATTTGGGCCGCAATGGGTTGAGTGAGCATTTGGAAGATCACAATCAGCGATGCGAAGGCAAGTACCGGCAAACTAGGCCGACGCAGCACCAGGGCAGTGCAGATGGCGATCACTCCCAGGATTTGCGGCTTGGCACCGGCATGGAGACGCTGCAGCGAGTCGGGGAAGCGCAGCAAACCCACACCGGCAGCTACCGACATCAGCCCCGCCAAAATGACCAACACCACGGCGGCCACCTGTGCGAAGTGCCCAAAGAAGTCCACGACTGCAGCCATTACTCGTCCTCGTCTCGGGGAAGGAATCGGGCCACGCTGACCGAGCCGACCATGGCGAACAGCGCCAGCGCCAGTAGCACCGGCATCAATGTGGTGGAGCGTTCCACCACCATCCACGCACCTAACCAGCACATCAAGGTGGCAGTCAGCACATCGGCCGCGACCACCCGATCCAAGGTGGTGGGTCCGCGGACGATGCGCGCCACGGATGCCGCGGCGGCGAAGGCGAGCATTCCTCCGGTAATGAGCAGAACAAGGTTCACGGCCGCACCTTTCGTACCCGTGCCGCACGACGACGCTCGGCGTCCAGCCGTTTGAGGTCGTTGCGCGAGCCGATAACGCGGATGGCGCGGGCCTCGATGGCCTGCGTCTCCCGCCGTGCCCGGGTAACGTCATCGGCGCCGCGCACCGAGAACACGTGCAGGTAGAGGGCGTGGGCCTCACGGTCCACGTCAATGACAACCGTTCCGGGCACCAATGTGGTCGCCTCAGCCGTGGCCATCATGATGAGGTCCGAGCGCGAACGCAGCGGCACCCGAATCACCGCGGATTTGTTCGAGTAGCCAATGCCGATGGCTTGCCCGGCCACAATGAACGAGGAGCGGGTGATATCCACCAGCAAACGCAACACGAACCACAAGGCCCAGCCCAGGTGGAAGCGTCCCAGCGCCTCAATGGGCGGCAAGTAGAAGATCATGGGCACCACGCCCACCGCAATGGCGCCCATCAAAATCAACGACGGCGAGAAGCTACCCCATAGGGCCACCCACAGCACCAGCATCGCCACCTGCATCGGTAGCGTGCGTCGCAGGGTGAGCCGCCGGTGCTTGCGCCCCGCGTTTGCGTTACCCATGGCTCACCTGATCAGGCAGCACCTGGGCGATCACGCCGTCGCGGTCGGAAATTTCCGCAGCGGTACGGTCACCAAAGGCGAACAAATTCCCGGCAAAGATGGTCAAAGCCAGCGTGACCGCCACCATCCCGGCGGTGGCGGACACCATCAGCCGAGGGGTGGGTTCCTTGACCTGGACCGACTGGGCTGCGTCAGGATTTTCCACCAACGTGTTGATGTAGCGAGACGAATAGCCCTGCTCGAGCTCCTCATCCGAGCGCCAGAACGCCATATTCCACACGCGCATCAATGCATACAGCGTCAGCAGCGACGTGGCGACCGCACCGGCGATCACCACCCATACCACCCAGCCACCTTCGTCGGCGCCTGCCACCAGCAAACCGGCCTTACCCAGGAAGCCAGAAAATGGCGGGATTCCCCCCAAATTCAGGGCGGGGATAAAGAACAGCACCGCCACGATGGGGGCACGTTTCAGTAGCCCTGACAGTTTGGACATGGAGGTGGTGCCGCCAACGCGCTCAATCAGTCCCACCGCCAAGAACAGCGTGGTTTGCACCGTGATGTGGTGGATGACGTAGTACACGGTGGCGTTCAGCCCCAGCCGCGACCCCAAAGAAATCCCAAAGATCATGTAGCCGATGTGACTGACCAGCGTGAAGGACAACAGACGTTTAATGTCGGCCTGCACGGTGGCGCCCAGAATCCCGATCACCAAGGTCGCCAACGCCACCCACATCATGGGGGTGCGTAGGTCTCCGCCGGGCCCCGAGGTGGGAAACAGGAGGGTCTCGGTACGCACAATCGCATACACACCCACCTTGGTCAGCAAACCGGCAAAAACGGCAGTGACGGGTGCAGGCGCGGTGGGGTACGAGTCAGGTAGCCAAAACGACATGGGGAACAGGGCTGCCTTGATGGCAAAGCCCAGCAGCAACATCACATGGAGCAGCAGCGCCGTGTCCGCCGGCAGGTCACCAATGCGCTGGGCCACTTGCGCCATGTTGACGGTGCCGGTGGCACCGTAAATCATCGCAATAGCCGCCAGGAAAAACACCGACGACACCAGTGAGATCACGATGTACGTCACCCCAGCCCTGATGCGCGCACCGGTACCGCCCAAGGTCAACAGCACGTAACTGGCCCCCAGGAGGAGCTCGAACCCGACGTACAGGTTGAACAGGTCACCGGTGGTGAAGGCCACAAACAATCCTGCGGCCAGCATCAGGTACGTGGGATGGAAGATCGTCACCGGGGTCTCGCGGTTGCCGTCAGCAATACCTTGGCCAACGGCGTACACCAACACGCCCAGGAGCACCACCGATGACACCAGGAGCATCATCGCGCTAAAGCGGTCCACCCACAGCGTGATGCCCCACGGCGCCGCCCAGTTGCCCACGTACACCACGGAGGCGCCCTGAGCGTCACTACGCCACACCAGCAGTGCCGCGACCACCGTGGTCATGCTCAGTGCCGAGGTACTAATGGCGACCTGGAGACGGTGAGAGCGACTGGAGACCAACGCCGTAGCCGCACCCAGCAACGGGATAAGCACCATCAGGGGGATCAACACATGCACTAGCGCTCCCCTCCCGGCTCCGGCGCAGGCTCCGCCTCCATTGATTCGTCCACGTACGCCTCACTGGCATCCAGCGCCTCGTGCAAGGCATCGTCATCCTCGGATGCTTCGGAGAAGACCTCCTGGGCCAATCCGGCATCCTCCTCGTGTTCCAACACCACCGTGTCACCCTGATCGCCCAGACGGGCCAACCACCAGGAGCGGTAAATGAGTGCCAGCACAAAGGCCGTGACCCCAAAGTTGATGACAATTGCCGTCAAGATCAGGGCCTGCGGCATGGGGTCGGTGAAGTCCTGCGGATCGACTCCGTCAGTAATGATCGGCGGTGCCCCCGCGCGCCCACTCATGATCAAAATCAACAAGTTGGTGGCGTTGCCGATGAGCATGAACCCAATCAGCACCCGGGTGAGCGAGCGCTCCAGCAGTACGTAGACACCGGCGGCGTACATCACCGCCATCACCACAATCAGCGCCAACGATGCATTCATGCGGACCGCCCCGAGCCTTCGCGTGCGGCCACCAGGTCATCCTGGTGGCGGTCCACCTGGGCGCCCAGGCTACGCAGAATGTCCAGCACCACACCCAGCACCACCAGGTACACACCAATGTCAAAGATAGTGGCGGTTCCCATACTGATCGCGAAGGGACCCCAGGAGCCCTCGAACCAACTGGACTGAAGCACCTCCATCCCCATGACCAGGGACGATGCCGCAGTCCCGGCCGCAAGCAAGATTCCCCCGCCCAGCAGCCAACCGGCGTCAATGGGGACGGCTTCACCTAGTTCGTACCGTCCCCCTGCCAAATACCGCGCCGCAATGGCCAAACCGGCCAGCAATCCACCGGTAAAGCCACCTCCGGGGGCGTTGTGCCCCACGAGCAACAGATAAATGGACACCACAATCGCGGGGTGGAACAGCAGCCGCACCAACACTTCAAGCAGGATTGACCGGTTCGCGGCAGACAGGGTGCGTCCTGCTAGGAGCCAGGACCGCCGCGTGGGTGCACGGTCTTCACCGGCGGAGAAGCCCACATCGGCCTCGGTCGAGGTAGTGAACGCCTGGGCACCGATCACCGTCACGGGCGCTGTCTGCACCGGCTCCAGCACGGTCTGTGCCGTCATCGCCCGGCGTCGTTCACGCCTGCTCACCCCGTTACGCGCCATGCGCTGAACATGGCCTTCCCGTCCGGTCACAAACAACAAACTGGCCACACCGGTCGCCACTGCCACCAGGACCGAAATCTCCCCCATCGTGTCCCAGGCACGGATATCGACGAGGATGACGTTGACCACGTTCTTGCCATGGCCGCCCACCTCGGCCAGTTCCGGCATACCCGTGGAGATCGGTTCGGCACTGCGCGATCCCAGCGAAATGACCGCCACCGCCGCCATTGCCGCGCCCACGGCGATGCCCAGCAGGGCCCGCGGAATGCGATGCGTCGGGCGGTGGCGCTGGGCGATTTGCCCTGGCAGGCGCCGCAGCACCAACACAAACACCACCAACGTGACGGTCTCGACCAACGCCTGCGTGAGCGCAAGGTCCGGCGCACCATGGAACCCAAACAGCGCCACCATGCCATAGCCGGTCATCCCTACCAGCAAGACGGCAGTGATGCGCTGCCCCACCATGGCGGAGGCCACGGCCGCACTACACATGATCAGCGCGACCACCAGCTGTAACGGGTGATCCCACATCACCACGCCGCCCGGCGTATGGCCACCAAAGCCCACCACGGCCACCACGGAGACCACAAAGACCAGCAGGATCATGGTCAAGTACCCCGGCAGACCACGCCGCTGCAACAGCCGGGTCGACGCCAAGCCGGTACGGTCAACGGCGCGCACCACCGCCCAGTACCCGCGGGCAGCATCGGGAAGGCGCGGCAGACGCAACTGTGCACGCATCACCTGAGCGCGTACCAGGAACAGCCCCAGGCCGGCCAGGACCACCACCACCGTGATGCCCAACGACGCTTCCAACCCGTGCCACAGCGCTAGGTGGTAGTGCGCGGCGGCACCGAACGATGCGGCGTAGGGGGCGAAAACCGTGCCCAGCGCGGCGGGAACGAGCCCACCGATCACGCTGAACAACGCCAAGGCGGCCGGAGCCACCATGATGCCCGGGGCCGTGGGCTTTAACACCGTGACGCCCAGCCAATGCTTGGTCCACAACGCCCCCCACACAAAGCGCACCGAATAGGCCACCGTGAGTACGGAGCCAATCACCACCCCAACCAATGCCACCCACGCCCAGGCGTGGTACTGGCCCACCGCATCAAGCAGGGTGCTCAGCACTGCTTCTTTGGCCACAAAGCCCACCAGCGGCGGTAGCCCTGCCATGGAGGCTGCCGCGACGATGGCAATACCTCCCAGGATCGGACGCGACCGGCCCACACCCGACAGTTCGCGCACATCCCGCGTGCCAGCGTCGTGGTCAATGATTCCCACCACTAAGAACAGCGTCGCCTTAAAGGCCGCGTGGGCTACCAGCAGCGTCATCCCCCCTAGCGCGACGTCCGGGTTTCCAAACCCCAACACCACGGTCAAAAACCCCAACTGACTCACGGTGCCGTACGCCAAGAGCAGCTTCAAATCTGTTTGGCGTAGCGAGCGCCATCCGCCAATGATCATGGTGAACACCCCCAGGCTCACCAACGACTCCCGCCATCCGGGCATCGGCGCAAATCCGGGGGCCAGGCGAGCAACCAGGTAAATCCCGGCCTTCACCATGGCCGCCGCGTGCAGGTAGGCACTCACCGGCGTCGGCGCCGCCATCGCAGACGGCAACCAGAAGTGGAACGGCACCAGCGCACTCTTGGATGCGGCCCCCACCAAGATCAGCATGACGGCGGTGATGGTGAAGGCGCTGTGCAGGTCTGGCGGCGCGGCCACAATGCGCGCCAGGGACGTAGTCCCGGTCTCGGTAGCCAGCATGACGATTCCCACGAACATCGCCAAACCGCCAAAGGTGGTCACCAACAGCGCCTGCAGCGCCGCACCACGGCTCTCACGCCTGCCGGTGAAGTGTCCAATCAGCAGGTAGGACAGCACCGAGGTTGCTTCCCAGAACACGAACATGATGATGACGTCGTCGCTGAGCACCAGACCGAACATCACGCCCGCGAAACTCAGCAGCAGGGACGCGAAGCGCCCGAGGCCTTCCGAGGAATCCGTGAAATACCAGGCGCAATACAGCAAGACGAGTGCGCCAACTACCGACACCACCATGGCCATCACCCAGGACAGCGCATCCAGGCGGAACGAGAACTCCATGCCCAACTGCGGGATCCAGGGGTGCGTCTGGGTCAAGGCACCACCGTCACGTACCTGACCGAGGTGGCAGGCCGTCCACACTGCCGCCGCCGCAGGCACCGCCGCAAGAATCACAAAAACACGCCGACCCCAAGCATGGGCCATCGCTGGAGTGGCAAGAACGAATGCCGCAAACACGAGCAGCAAAACGGTCATCGTGCTCCCTGCGGTCCGGGACGGTGGTCAGGGCAAATGGCTCTGCGCCGAGACGGCCGCAAGCACCCACATGAGGCACTTACGAGCGAGGAGGCGGCCTCCCCGTGCGCCCAGTATATGGGGGGACATGCGGCAACCTCGCGGTGTTCGCAATGCGTGGAATAGGCCCGCTCGCCGCATCTCACCACCGGCGCTCAGGCACCTCCGGCACAATGGACGCATGGTTTACGGCACCCCCACCGCATCGCCGTCCCCCACACCGCATCGTCTGGGCGTCCACCCGATTGCCGACGGCATCACCGTGGCGGTCTACGCAGCCCACGCCACCGGAGTTGACCTGTGCCTATTCGACGATGCCGGAACCGAAACCCGCATCGCGCTAACGGGACCCACCGTGGGAATCTGGCACGGATTCGTGCCCGGCGTAAGCGTCGGTACCCGCTACGGATTTCGCGCATCGGGCCCGTGGCAACCCAAACGCGGCCACCGCTACAACGCCGCCAAACTCCTGCTGGACCCCTACGCCCGCGGGATTGTGGGGGAACTGACGCCAGCGTCGGCGCCGGGAGCCAGTGTGTTGCGCTCCAACCGCGATGGAACCGATTCGGCCCCCTTCATGCCCCGTGGCGTGGTGATGGCCGATTCCCCCGCCACGTTCCACCACCCCAAGCCGCGCATCCCGTGGAACGACACCGTGGTGTATGAAACCCACGTCAAGGGCTTCACCCAGCTCATGCCGGACGTCCCCGAACACCTGCGCGGAACCTACGCTGGGCTGGCACACCCCGCCGCGGTGACCTACCTGGCCCAGCTGGGGGTCACCACAGTTGAGCTGCTTCCCGTGCACGCATTTGCCAGCGAATCACACCTGGATGCACTGGGCTTAACCAACTACTGGGGCTATTCGACACTGAACTTCTTTACCCCCCACGCGGCCTACGCCAGCGCTCAGGCCCGCGAGCGCGGCCCCGAAGGCATCCGCGAAGAGTTCCGGTCCATGGTCGACGCACTGCACGGTGCCGGCCTTGAAGTGGTGCTGGATGTTGTCTACAACCACACCTGCGAAGGAGGCTGGGGAGACCGGGTGGTGAGCTGGAAGGGCCTGGATCACTTCGGGTACTACCGCCACCAACCCATGAACCCGCAGCATGACGACGACGTCACGGGCACCGGCAACTCGTTGGACTTCACTGAGCCAGCGGTGGTGAAGATGGCACTGGACTCGCTGCGCTACTGGACCGAGCAGATGGGCGTGGACGGCTTCCGCTTTGACCTGGCCGCCACCTTGGGGCGCACGGCAACGGGCTTTTCCACGAACCACCCCTTTTTGGTGGCACTGACTACAGACCCGGTATTGGCCGACGCGAAACTCATCGCCGAGCCGTGGGACATTGGCTTGGGCGGGTGGCAGGTGGGCAACTTTCCCGCACCCATGGCGGAATGGAATGACCGTTTCCGTGACTACGTGCGCAGCTTTTGGCTGGAGTCTGGCGCGGCAAATCCTGGCGGCTACCACCACGCCACAGCCCCGGAGTTGGCGACCCGCTTGGCCGGTAGCGCGGACCTGTTCGCCCACACCGAGCCATACGGTATGCGCGGCCCCATGGCGTCTATCAACTTTGTCACCGCCCATGACGGCTTCACCGCCTACGATCTGACCGCTTACAACGGCAAGCACAATGAGGCCAACGGCGAGAACAACCGTGACGGATCCGACAACAACCGCTCCTTCAACCATGGCGTCGAAGGCCCCACGGATGACCCTGCCGTCATGTCCGCTCGCCTGCGATCCCTGCGCAACTTGTTAGGCACGCTGTTGCTGGCCGCGGGCACACCGATGCTGCTGGGCGGCGATGAGTTCGGGCGTACCCAGCGCGGCAACAACAATGCGTACTGCCAAGACAACGAGACCTCGTGGTTTAACTGGGACCTGGAGCCGTGGCAGGAGCAACTACGCGATCACGTCAGCTACGTGCTGTCCTTGCGCGCGCGTCACCGGGTGCTGCGGCCGACCCGCTATTACGACGGCGTCGATGCGGACCCTCGTGACGATCAGTTTCGCGCGGACTCGGCGTGGTTTACGGCCTGTGGCGAGCACGAGAATGAGGACTGGTGGGAGGACCCGAACACACGTGTCGTGCAGTTCATGCGTTCGTTGTCACGTGCCGATGAGGCCGATGCGTTGCTGATTGTGAACGGGTCACGCGAGAGTATCGAGGTCACCATCCCCGACGACGATGGCGCCTACTGGCGCCTGGCGTGGGATTCCGCCTGGGATAGCCCAAGCGAGCGAACCGACGAGCTGACCCGTCCCGGCGCGCAGGTCCAGGTGGCCGACATGTCGCTACGCCTGTACATCAGCGAGCGGTAGGTTCATCCCATGGAGCACCCCGACGCCCCCTCAGTTGGTCGTATCCCCATCGTGGGAGTGTCGCCGTCCCTTGAAGAAGGACGCTGGCCGGCCAAGGCCGTGGTTGGCGAGGCAGTCGATATCACCGCGACGATCTTCCGCGAGGGCCACGACCACGAAGGTGCCACTGTGGTTGTGACAGACCCGTTCGGCCACCGCCAAGCCATCCCCATGCCGGTGGACAATGTGGGGCTGTCTAGGTACACCGCACCGTTCATCCCCACCCACACCGGGATGCACCACTTCCATGTGGAGGCGTGGTCCGACCCGGTGGGAACGTGGGCTCATGCCGCGGAACTCAAAATCCATGCCGGGGTCGATGTGCGTCTCATGCTGGACGAAGGCATCGCAGTTCTCACGCGAGCCCGCGACGAGGTAGCGCGCCCACCGCACGATGCCGCCGTCCTGGCGGGCGCGATTGAGGCGTTGGCCGCCTCGTCCGGTAGCCCAGAGGACCGCTTTCACACGGCCATGTCTGCTCCGGTACGCGAGGTCCTGACCCGGGCTCCGCTGCGTGAGTGGGTCACCACCTCACGCGAGTATCCCCTACTGGTACAGACGGAGCGAGCGCTGGTGAGCGCCTGGTACGAGATGTTCGTGCGCTCTGAAGGGGCGACCTACTCCAAGAAGACCGGCAGGTGGAAATCCGGCACCTTCACGACCGCGGCCAAACGCCTGCCGCAGATTGCCGCCATGGGTTTTGACGTGGTTTACCTGACCCCAGTTCACCCCATTGGCACCACCCACCGCAAGGGACGCAACAACTCGCTGACCTGTGAAAGCGGGGACCCCGGCAGCCCCTACGCCATTGGTGCGGCCGAGGGCGGACACGATGCCATTCACCCCGAGCTGGGTACGTGGCGCACGTTCAAGAACTTCACCAAGGCTGCCCGCGCGGCCGGCCTCGATGTGGCGCTTGACCTTGCATTGCAGTGCTCCCCCGATCACCCCTGGGTCAGCGAACATCCCGAATGGTTCACCACGCGCCTGGACGGGACGATCGCGTACGCGGAAAACCCTCCCAAGAAGTACCAGGACATCTACCCTCTCAACTTTGACAACGATCCTGAGGGTATCTACCAGGCAATACGTGACCTCATGGAGGTGTGGATCCAGGCAGGAGTGACGCTGTTCCGGGTCGACAATCCGCACACCAAACCGCTGACGTTCTGGGAACGGCTCCTGGCCTCCGTCGCCGCCGACCACCCTGAGGTGATCTTCCTGGCCGAGGCCTTCACCCGTCCGGCCATGATGCACACGTTGGCCAAAATCGGCTTCCACCAGAGCTACACGTACTTCACCTGGCGTCAAAACGCGCAGGAGATGGGCGAATATCTCACCGAGGTGTCCGGCGAATCATCTTTCTACATGCGGCCCAACTTTTGGCCCACCACTCACGACATCCTCACCCCCGATATGCAGCGCGGCGGGGCGCCGTATTGGAAGATGCGGGCCGCACTGGCGGCGACAGGCTCGCCGTCGTACGGCATCTACTCCGGCTACGAGTTCATCGAGGACGTCCCACGGCCTGGTGTGGAAGAGCAAATCAACAACGAAAAATACGAATATCGCCCCCGCGACTGGTCACATGCGGACGACGCTGGCATGGTCACCCACCTGACCACGCTGAATCGGCTGCGGGCCGACCATGAAGCACTGCGGCGGCTGCGGGGCCTAACCGTCCACCCCACCACAAACCCCAATGTGTTGTGCTTCACCCGCCACGTCAGTGCCGACCACAGTCCTCATGGCACTGCCGATACGGTGATAGTGGTCGCGTCTTTTGACCCGCATGCAGTCAACGATGCAGTCGTCACGGTCGATATGAAGGCGATTGGTCGCCACGACGGTGAACGTCTCACCGTGCACGACGCCATCACAGGAGAGGACTACACGTGGCAGCGAGAGTTCTTTGTCCGGTTGGATCCGGCACGCACCCTGGTGCATGTGGCCGAGGTGCGCCCATGACGCAAGCGGAGGCTCGTTGTGGCGCGTGACATCAACACAGCCGTCCTGGCTGACCTTGTGGCGGGCACCCACCATGACCCCCACGCCTTTTTGGGACCGCACCTCGAAGATGGCGAGGTAGTCATCCGGGTGCTGCGTCCCTTGGCCCGTTCGATCGACATTGAGACCCTTGACGGCACGATTGCCGCCACGCACGTGGAGGACGCGCTGTGGCAGGCCGTTATTGCCGCCGACGAGGTTCCCGACTACCGCGTCCATGTCACCTATGACGCCGATCCGGTCACCACTGACGACCCCTACCGCTTTTTGCCCACCCTGGGTGAGCTTGACCTGCACCTGATTCGTGAGGGTCGTCATGAACGGCTGTGGGAGGTGCTCGGTGCACACGTGCGCCAGTTCCCCTCGGTCCTCGGTCAGGTGCACGGCACCTCGTTTGCCGTCTGGGCGCCCAACGCACGTGCGGTGCGGGTTGTCGGCGATTTCAACCACTGGCAGGGCGCCCAACATGCCATGCGCTCATTGGGAGCTTCGGGGGTCTGGGAACTGTTCATCCCCGGCATCGGAGACGGCACCCGCTACAAGTTTGAGATTTTGGGCAAAGACGGTCACTGGAAGCAGCAAGCCGACCCGATGGCCCGGCGCACGGAAGTCCCCCCACACACGGCCTCGATTGTCACCGAGTCCACCTACACCTGGGGCGATGACCAATGGCTGCGCCAGCGCGCAGGCACCTCAGCCCACAACGAGCCCATGTCGGTCTATGAGGTGCACCTGGGCTCGTGGACCCAGGGCTTGGGCTACCGCGAGCTAGCCGACCAGCTCATCCCCTACGCCAAGGACCTAGGCTTCACTCACCTTGAACTGATGCCCATCATGGAGCACCCCTTCGGAGGGTCGTGGGGCTACCAGGTGACCTCCTACTACGCTCCAACGGCACGCTTTGGCGAGCCGGACGACGTGAAGTTCTTTGTAGATGCCGCCCACCGCGCCGGATTGGGCGTCATTCTGGACTGGGTTCCCGGGCACTTCCCCAAGGACGAGTGGGCGCTAGGCCGCTTTGACGGCACACCGCTGTACGAACATCCAGACCCATTGCGCGGTGAGCAGCCCGACTGGGGAACCTACATCTTTGACTACGGCCGGCCGGAGGTGCGCAACTTCCTGGTCGCCAACGCACTGTATTGGCTTGACGAGTTCCACGCCGACGGACTGCGCGTCGATGCCGTCGCATCCATGCTGTATCTGGACTACTCGCGCGAACCTGGCCAATGGCGTCCCAACATCCATGGTGGGCGCGAAAACCTCGACGCCATCGCCTTCTTGCAGGAGACCAACGCGACGGCCTACCGCAACGTCCCCGGCATCGTCATGGTGGCCGAAGAATCCACGGCCTGGCCAGGAGTGACCGCGCCGACCGACGGCGGCGGGCTTGGCTTTGGCCTGAAGTGGAACATGGGCTGGATGAACGACACCCTGCGCTACGTCGCCGAGGAACCCATCCACCGCTCCTACCACCACCACACGGTGACGTTCTCGTTGATGTACGCATTCTCCGAGCACTTCATGTTGCCGCTGTCGCACGACGAAGTCGTGCACGGTAAGGGCTCGCTCTATGGGCGCATGCCAGGCGATCACTGGCAGCGGATGGCAGGCCTCAGAGCGCTATACGCCTACCAGTGGTCCCACCCGGGCAAGAAGTTGCTGTTCATGGGTGGGGAGTTTGGACAGGTGGCCGAATGGTCGGAGGGCCGCTCATTGGACTGGTGGCACACCGAGGACCCGCTCCATGCAGGCCTGCGCCGCCTGGTGGGTGACCTGAACGCGCTGTACCGGGCCACGCCGGCACTGTGGCAACGCGACAACGATGCCGACGCCTTCCGCTGGATCGATGCGGACGACGCTGCCCGCAACACCTTGTCGTTTGTTCGGTACGACGCCGACGGCTCACCGCTGGTGGTGGCCATCAACTTTGCTGGCGTGCCGCATGAGAACTACCGGCTCGCCTTCCCCCACGTGGGAGCCTGGGATGAGGCGCTCAACACCGACTCCACGTCCTACGGCGGGTCTGGAGTGGGCAACCTCGGCCGCGTTGAGGCAACAAAGCATCCGGCCAAGGGATTCGACGCCTCGGCTCAGGTCCGCCTACCACCGCTGGGTGCGGTGTACTTCCGCCCCGCAGCTGAGTAGGTCCGTACGTCAGTACAGCAAGCTCGCCAGACGCTGGCGAGCCGCACCGACGCGCGGGTCAGCCTGGCCAACCACCTCAAACAACTCCAACAGACGTCCACGCACGCGGTCGCGCTCCTGGATTTGCACCACCATCACGTCAAGGAGTCGGGCGAACGCGTCATCGACGGCACCAGCCAATACGTCCACGTCGGCCACGGCTAACTGGGCGTCGACATCCTCGGGGTGCTGCGCCGCAGCCGCACGCACCGCAGCAGGGTCGGCATCGCGAGTGCGCAACAGCAAACTCACTTGAGCCCGGCCTGCCTTCGCATCGGTATCACGCGGGTTTTCCCGCAAGGCCTGGTCGTATGCCTCGATGGCGCCCGCAAAGTCATCGCGCTCAATTGCATCGACTGCCTGCTGGTGCAGCGGCGGCAACGGACGTTCACTGGGTTGCGTCCCCTCGGCGCCGTCGGGAATCGTCATCCCTGCCTGGCGTGCCACCGTCAACACCTGTTCAATAACGTCCCGCAGTTGAGAATCCTCGGGGGCACCCTGGAACAACGGAGCCGGACGCCCGGCCAGCAATGCCAACATCGCCGGAACGGCTTGGACCTGGAAGGCCTGCGCCAGTTCGGGCTGGGCCTCCACATCCACCGTCGCAAAGATCACCGCATCGCCATACTCACCCAGTAGCGCCTCCACACGTGCCGTCAGGTCCGCACACTGCGGGGCACGCACAGAACACAGCAACACAAACACCGGCTTGGTGACCGAGGCCTGGATCACGTCGTTGGCGTTCGCAGCCGTCAATACCACCGCACCACTACCGCTGTCTGCACGCTGCTGGGCGGCCTGCTTCGCAGCGGCAAGTGCGGCCAGATCAACAGCACCGCTAAAGGGCACGCTCGTCATTGACTTGTTCCTCCTGCGTTGCGTTACTCGGGCTTGACGGAGACCAGATGATGCTCAGCCGCCACCACCGTGGGTAGCAACCCCAACCCTGGAGCGGGAACCGACATCACCACCAGATCACGGTAGGTATAGGTCGCCTGCGTGGTGATCGTGCCACTGAGCAAGGGGGCATCGTGGGCCGATAGAGACAACGTCGCCCCGCTGACTGAAATCGACGAAGCAATCTGAATGGGCGCGATCACAAGTGCACCCCCATCACCCGTGGCCAACACAAACGTATTGCTCAGGTCCGGCTGCACCGTATCGACGTATGCACCATTTGCCTGCGCAGCCGCTGCCGTCAACGTGTCACGGGCGGCAAACAGCTCTGGCGCGTAGCTGTCGGCTCCGTATAGCGCCGCAGAATCACTCGTCGGCCCCTGGCGCAAGTACTCGAGGTACCCCTCCAACGCTGCGCGCGGTGACGGGTCAACACCCGACTCGCCCAACGGCAACTGGGTGGCACCATCGCTGTCTCCAGGCATGGCCGGGATCGTTGCGCCCGGAATCATATGCGCCCATCCCCGCAACTGATATGGGGTATCCACACCGTCCTGGACCCAGACGTACACCACCGGCGTGAGGCCCTCGGGTGCCTCCGATACCGCTACCAGCACGCGCGGCCAGGTGGTGGCATTCGACACGTAGATACGTTGAATCTCAGCGGGCAACTCGGTAGGCGGATCGTCGGATACCGCCGCCGCAACGGCGTACTGCGCGCTACGCACCAACGCCGCATCGCCGCCGATGCGCGGTGCCAGTGCCTCGCTGTCGCTACCAGCGTCGGCCGTTGCCAGGACCGTGAAGGTATCCGCGATGATGGCTTCGGCCATTGTTTGGTCTAAGGCTGCATGGGCCACCGGCGACACCGGCACCGAGCTCGGTGGCGCCGCCGCACATCCACCCAGGAACAGCGCAAGCGTGACAGTAATCAGTGCGGCGCGCTTCACAGCGAACCTCCCGTCGAGGAATCAGACTGCGCCGGATCGGGGTGCGCCGGACCAGACTGCGCCGGATCAGGGTGAAAGTCCTCCGCGTCACGCTCGGCCAAATCAACCGCCGGAAGCGTGGAACCGGCCAAGCGACGCTCGCGCCGCGAACCAGGCCGGGGCGGCTGTGCGGCGATTCCCGAACGGCGTTGCTGCCACGACTCGATGCGAGCCTGCAACGGCCGAATGTCGATCAACGCAGATAGCACCGCGATCACACCCACCACCGCGAGCGCACCACCCACACCAATCAGTGGGGCAATCCACTCGTCGTTGACCTCACGTTGCGCAAGAAACTCAATCGAGGTCAGCGACTGACCGTCATGGCTGAAAACCAGCACCGTCTCCCCCACAGCCAACGCGTCGCCCGAAATCACCACACTCGATTGCGTTGCCTTGTGCGTACGCCACACATCGCGGGCCGCATCGCCAATGCCTTCGCTGGAGGAATCAGTTGCCAACCCTGGATCGGAGGACGGCTCGGCAGACGGGCTTGCCTGCGTCGTCGCCTCTGCGGAAGTCTCCGGTGACGCCGACGGCTGAGGGGACTGGCTCGGAATCGTCACGCGGGTCTGATGCCGCGTGGCAAGCTCATCCCAGCCGTCGTAGCCCAAAACGTAGGTAGCGGTGCGCGACTTGAGCCATTCGTCGGCATCAACAGGGCGAGCAGTGACTTGGTCGAGCGTGCCCGTGCCGGTGACCCGAATCTGCTCCAGGCCAGGCAGGGCCAAGACCTCGGGGCTCAACACCACAATGGGCGTGTCAAGCGCCTGCTGTGTGAGTGCCTCACGGTCAGCGCGTACCGCGTTGCCGATCAGTCCTGTCACCAACATGAGCAGGCCAAGCACACCCGCGATGATCGCTGTGGTGCGTAGCGTCACGTCATTTCCTCCGATTCGTCGGCGTACAGTCTAGGAGACAACGCGCAACACCCCCCAGTTGTGGCTTTGTCTGCGTGCGCGCGCCCGACTAGTGTGGGGTGGCTGAGGCCCAGCGATGAGGAGAACCGATGGCCGACGAGACCCTGCCCTTCCCTGTCGCGATGCGCGGCTACGACCGCGACGCGGTTGCTGCGCACCTCAAGCGCCTCGAGGAGTCGCTGGAAGCCGCTCAGAATGAAGCACAGCAAGCGCGCGCCGAGGCAGACGAGGCGGCGCAGCGCATCGCCCAACTGCAGCACAACGCCACCGAAGCCGACCAGCCCACCTACAAGGGCCTCGGCGCCCGCGTCGAGCACCTCCTGCGCTCGGCCGAAGAACAGTCCGCCGACGTGGTCAACCGGGCCAACACGCACGCCCAGGACACCATTGCCCGCGCCAACGTCGCAGCCCAGCAGCTGCGCGCCCGCGCCGACAATGAAGTCTCCGAGATCCTCACCCAAAGCCGCCGTGAGGCCGACGAAATCAAGACCGCAGCCGAGGCAGCTGCGCAGTTGACCCGGGAAGCCTCTGAACGTCAGGCAGCTGAAACCATTGCCAAAGCCACCCGTGAGGCGGACCGCATCACCGCCGAGGTCGATGCGGAAGTAGCGCAAAAGCGCACCGGTGTTGAGCGCGAGGTCCACGCCCTCCGTGCCACCGCCGAACGCGAAGTCACCGAGTTGCGGGTGTCCACGCAGCGTGAGGCTACCGAACTGACCGAAAGCGCCCGTGCCGAGGCGGAACGCACCGCAGCCGCCAGCGCCGCCGACCTAGAACGGGCGCGGGCCGAAGCCGCGCAGATCCTGTCCGCCGCTCGCGCCGAGGCCGAACGGTTGCAGCGTGAGGCCGAAGAAGACCGCGAGGTTGCACGCTCGCAAGCCGAGGCCACGCTCGAAGACGCCCAAGACAAGGCCACCGCACTGCAGCGTGAAGCGGCAGCTATTCGGGCCGAAGCCGACAACTCTGCGGCAACCATCGTCTCCTCGGCGCGCCGCGAAGCCGAGTCAGTACGCGCCGAGGCCGAACGCCTCGCTGCAGAGAAGACCGCGGCAGCCGACGAATACGCCACCAGCGCCACGACCGAGGCCGACCAGTACCACGCGGCCAAGATTGCCGACGCTGACCAGTACAGCACCGACACCCGCGCAGCTGCCGATCACTACTCGACGCAGACGCGCCAGCGCGCCGACAACGACACTGCCGACCTGCGCAAGCGCGCCCAGGCTGACGTTGCTGCGTTGAAGTCGCAGACTTCAGCCGAACTGAAGGCTCTGCGGGAGAAGACCGAGTCCGAGGCCGCCACCACCACCTCCACCGCGCAGGCCGAAGCCAAGGCGCTACTCGACCAGGCCACCGCGGAGGCAACCCAGGTACGCTCGGACGCCTTTGCGCAAGCCGAGGCCGCTACCGAAGAGGCTCGCCGCACTCGCGAGGATCTTCAAATCGAGATCGCCCAGCGTCGTGAAGCCGCCGAGCGTGACCTCACCAGCCGCCACGCTGCCGTCAAGGCTGAAACTGACGCGATGGTCGCCGAAGCGAAGGCCCGCACCGCCGAGGCCGAGGCGCAGCTGGCCGAAGCACTCGAACGTGCCGAGCAGGCCCGCCGCGATGCGGAAGAGCACGCCCGCACGCTGCTGTCCAACGCCCGTCACAATGCCGACGACATCGTCTCCGGTGCCCGCGAGCACGCCGAGACGATCATCTCCGAGGCAGTCACCGACGCCGAACGCGAGCGTGCCCTGGCCAACAAGGAAGTCGCGGAGCTCAACCAGCAACGCGAGTCCATTACGGCCTACCTGGACGAGTTGCGGACCTTGCTGGCTGCCGACCCGGTACAGAACCTCGCCGCCGCATCCAAGCTGGCCCACGATCGCTCCGCCCAGGACGCCCAGCAGGCCGAGCAGTCGTCGTAAGCCCCATGGCCAACCGCGCCGAGGACGCCTTCGAACTTGCCGCGCGCCTGGAACGCAGGCGCGAGGCAGAGGCCGCCCAAGCCGCGGTCCTCATCGAAAGCTTTGTGCGGGAGGCAACCCAGGCCGGGCTGGCTGCGCAGCGCCTGATGGCGCGGGCCTACTCCGGCACGGGGCGCTACAAGACCAACGTGTGGGGCTGGTACATCAAACGCGACCATAGCGTCGGCGTGGGCCAGGACGGGCTGTTCTACGTACTCCACGCGCCCGCGTCCTGGTCGGCCCGTTTCACAGGCGTGCGACTCGAAGCCGCCCAGCCCGCCCTCGAGCTGGGTCGGGGCGCCCGGGACGGCGAATCCATCCCCCTCGCCGACGCGCTGGCGTTGCGCCTGGCTGCGGGCGCGCAGTTCTAGGCCGCCTGCCCCAGCGGGTGTCCTGGCTCAGCGGGTGTCCTGGCTCAGCGGGTGTCCTGGCTCAGCGTGCTGCCTGCGCGAGTGTGGCAATGAGCCGCGCCACCACGTCGGGCGCTTCCACCGCCACCAGGTGACCCACCTGAGGCACCTGAACCACCTCAACACCCAGCGCCTTGGCCATCTGTTCGGCCTGATCACGGGTGGTCAGTGCATCCTCGTCACCGCGAGCCACAAAGGCGGGAACATCAAGCTGCTCCAGCACGCTAAGGCGCTGCGGCCTGGCCGCCATCGCTCGCTGAGCCCACGCCAAGCCAACGCCCCGCTGGCGGGCCGCAATGCCCTCGAGCCGCTCCACCAGGTGCGCATCGGCTTGCGCCCGCGAACCCAACTGGCCGTGAATAGTTGCCGTGGGGTCTGCCAAGCCGTCCCGCTGCTCCACCTCCACAGCGGTACGTTCACGGCCAGAGCGAACGTCGTCGGCGTCGGCGTTGGCCCGCGTGCCCAGCAAACCCAAACCCGCCACCGCGTCCGGATAATGCTGGGCCACAGCCATGGCGACGTAGCCACCCATCGAACAGCCCACCCACAACGCGTCACGCCTGCCGGTTACCTCGCGCATCGCCATCACCGCGGCGTGCGCAATTAAGTCCAGCGACGCATCCTCCTGCGTGGGCGGCATGTCGCCAATACCCGGGGGATCAAAGGTGATGATGTCACCTACCGGGGCGTTCGTGCGGTCGAGACCTTCCAGCAGGCCCTCCCACTGCTCCTTGTCCAGCGGGTATGCGTTCAGGAGCACCAGTGCGGGTAGGCGGGACGCGGTCATCGGGAAACTCCCATCATCACGACGCCGTTGTCACCAAGGCGGCGTCAACCTGGGTAGGCAGCGGGCCAACTTCTGGCGCCACCACGTGCACCACGTTATCCAACACGATGCGTACATACTTTTCGCCCACCCACAAGTGCTTGGCACCGTCCACGCCGATCACCTGTGCGGCGCGTAGAGGCGCGAACCGCTCACGTGCCTGCTGGGGACGCAGATAGTCGTCAAACTCTGGCACCAGGACCGTCACGGGCTTGCCGGTGCCGTTCCACGCCTCGAGGTGCTCCTCACGCGCACGATGCAGCGGCGGCGACAGCAAAATCGCGCCTTCCACATCAAGCGACGCCCCATACATCAGGGCCAGCTCGGTGCCAAAACTCCACCCCAGCAACCATCGGTTCGGCAAGCCACGTGCCACAGCAAAGTCCACGGCCGCCCGCACGTCGGCCTGCTCCCCCACCCCTTCATCGAAGGCACCCTGCGAGGTTCCCCGTGGTGAGGAGGTTCCGCGCGTGTTGAAGCGCAACACCGCGACACCAGCCAAGTGAGGAAGGCGCCACGCGGCCTTGCGCAACACATGCGAGTCCATGAACCCGCCGTGGGTGGGAAGAGGATGCAGCGTGATCAAGGTGGCAGCGATCTCGCCCGATGCGGGCAACGCCAGTTCACCCACCAAGGTGAGACCGTCGTCCGTGTGCAACTCAATGAGTTCTCGCCGCGCAGGCAGGACCGTCATCGACGCAATATCTACCTCAGCCACGTGACCTACCCATCGAGTTCCAACATCCCTTGTGCCAGTGACGGCGAAACTGCGCGGCCGCATCCGCGCCCAGAATGCTCTCCACCGGCCAGGCAACAATGTGCTGCACGTCGCCCGAAATTGCTCCCCCACATCCGGGACAGGTATAGGTGCGATCCGTGGGCCGTGGAATAGCCACCCAGTAGTCCTCACCACGCGGGCCAGTCTCGCGCCATGCGCCCATGCTGGAGCGCAGTCGTTCCACATCGAGTTCTGGGTGGGGCTGCCCGTACGGACGCTTGCTGGAGCGGCGGTTGGAGGGCATGTGTCGAGTCTACGAACAGATCGTGACGCTGTGGCTACGGGCCCTGAAAAGGGTGCCGGCGTCGCGCCCGAGGGGGGGGAGGGCGCGACGCCGGACGATTAATAGACCCGTGGAGGCGTCTCTGTGTAAGAGTCTACATCCTCAATCGGCACAAGTGCACGCCGTGCAATCATTTCGCGGTACCAATATGCCGAATCTTTCCACGTGCGCTTTTGGGTGACGTAGTCCACGCGCAACAGACCGAACCGCTTGGTGTATCCGTAGCCCCACTCAAAGTTGTCCATCAGGCTCCAGGCCATGTAACCGCGGATGTCGGCACCTTCCGCCATTGCGCGCTGAACGGCGCCTAGGTGATCGTGCAGGTAGGTGTAGCGGTCAATGTCCCGGATGCGACCGTCGTCGCTAACCTCGTCTGGCCAGGATGCGCCGTTCTCTGTCACGATCAAAGGCAAGCCGAATTCGCGGTGAATACGCATCAGGTGGGCATGGAAGCCGCTGGGGTCCACATTCCAGCCCATGGTGGTGCGCGTACCGATCAGCGGCATGAACTCCACGTCGTCCGCACCCGGCCAACAACTAAAGCGTGTGGTCTTGTGGCCGTCTTCGCCGGTGCCGGTACGCGGGCCCGGGTTGTAGCGAACCATGTGCGAGGAGTAGTAGTTCACTCCCACCAGGTCCACCGTGTCCACGATTGCCTCAAGGTCACCGTCGTGCACAAACGACCAGTCGGTCAGATCCGAAGTGAAAGCCAGCAACTGCGCGGGGTACTGCCCGTGTGTGAGCGGGTCAATGAAGATGCGGTTGGCGAGGATGTCAATCTTCTGGGCCGCTTCAATATCGCGCGGGTCGGCAATATTCCACGCCCGCGGCAAATGCGAGTTGAGTACGATGCTGACCTGCGCCTGCGGGTGTACCTCCTTGATCGCACGGTAGGCCAGGCCGTGCGCGAGGTTCAGGTGATGGGCTGCCGCCAGTGACGCGGCAGGCTCGGAGCGGCCCGGGGCGTGTGCACCAGACGAGTAACCCAGGAATGCCGAGCACCACGGCTCATTGAACGTGGTCCAGTTAACGGCACGGTCCTTAAACGCTGCGACGGTGCGCTGGGCGTAGTCGACAAAGCGATCCACCGTCTCACGCACCGGCCATCCGCCACGGTCTTCCAGGGTTTGCGGCAGGTCCCAGTGATACAGGGTCACCAGGGGCGTGATGCCGTGCTTGTCGAGTTCGTCGAAGATGCGCATGTAGAACGCCACACCCTCGGGGTTGAGCTCCCCCTCGCCGGTGGGTTGCAGTCGCGGCCAGGCCAACGAGAAGCGGTAAGCCGTCAGGCCGAGCTCTGCCATTGCGGCGATGTCATCCACGTACCGGTGGTAGTGGTCGCACGCCGTGTCGCCGGTGTCACCACCCACGGTGCGACCGTCGGTGTGAGAGAACGTGTCCCAGATGCTGGGCAACCGGCCACCTTCCGTGGCACCGCCTTCGATCTGGTACGACGCCGTTGACGCGCCAAAGAGGAAGTTGTCGGGGAATGCTGGGGAGACCATGTCGAAAGTCTACCCGAAACGTTTCGACCCCTTCGCCCAGCCCTGAGCCCCACCCTTCGCCCCGCCCCAGCGCCAGCCCCAGCGCTGGCAGTGCCTCTGGGCCGCTTTTGCGGGCAAAAGCGGCCCAGAGGCACTGCCAGGGCGCGGCGGGGCGGGACGGGCGCGGGGCGCGGCGGGCACGAGGCGTGGTTGGGCGGGGCTGGGCGGGGTGGTGGCTAGAAGAGGCGGGTGTGGGCGTCGTCAACACCCTTCATCGCGTCATAGTCGAGCACGAGGCATCGAATGCCACGGTCCTCGGCCAACACCCGCGCTTGCGGCTTGATCTCCTGTGCCGCAAAGACACCCGTCACCGGCGCCAGCAACGGGTCTCGGTTGAGCAGCTCGAGATACCGAGTCAGCTGCTCCACCCCATCGATCTCGCCGCGACGCTTAATCTCGACTGCGACCGCCTTGCCCGTGGCATCACGCGCCAAGATGTCCACTGGCCCAATCGCCGTGGGGTACTCCCGCCGCACCAGTGTGGCTCCCGGGCCCAGCAATGCGATCTGTTCGGCCAGTAGCGCCTGGAGGTGTGCTTCAACGCCGTCCTTGACCAGTCCGGGGTCCACGCCCAACTCATGCTCGGCGTCGGCGAAAATCTCCAGGATGTCGATCTCCAGCCGGTCATCGGACTTGTCGTTTTGGACCACCCAGCGCTCAATCACGGACTGTTCAGCATCGTCCACATCCGTGACAACACGCAAGGTGCACGGCGGGCTCATCCAGTTCAGCGGCTTATACGAGCCTCCATCCGAATGCAGCAGCACCGACCCGTCGGCTTTGACCATGATGGCGCGCGTGGCAGCGGGCAAGTGCGCGTTAAGACGCCCCGAATACCGGGCCGTGCACGTGGCAATCACCACCCGCATGGGGGAACTACGCCTGTGCGCTCGCCTGAGCGGCCTGTTCGGCCACGATGGTCACCACATTGTGGTCAAAGGAGATGAATCCACCCGTGACCTCCACCAGACGATCCTCGGACGCCGTCTTCACCTTTACCGTGCCCGGGCCCAGCACCGACAAAATCGGCTCATGGCCTGGCAACAGACCAATCGAGCCCTCGACACAGGGAGCACTCACGAACGACGCTTCGCCCGTCCACAGCACCCGGTCAGGGGCAACGATGTCCACGGTCAGTGCCATGGCTTAGCCGATCTCCTTCTGGATGCGGGCCCAGTTGCGCTCGAGGTCCTCCAGACCACCGATGTTGAAGAAGGCCTGCTCCGAGATGTGGTCGTACTCACCCTCGGTGATGCCACGGAAGGCCTTGATGGTCTCCTCAAGCGGAACAGTCGATCCCGGCACGCTGGTGAACTGCGTCGCCATATAGGTGTTCTGGGACAGGAACTGCTGGATCTTGCGCGCGCGGGCCACGATGATCTTGTCCTCTTCGGACAGTTCGTCAACACCCAGAATCGCGATGATGTCCTGCAACTCCTTGTTGCGCTGCAGAATCGACTTCACCGAGTTCGCCACCTCATAGTGGTCACGGCCAACGTAACGCGGGTCAAGGATGCGCGAGGTCGACGACAGCGGATCCACGGCCGGGTACAAACCGCGCGAGGCGATCTCACGGCTGAGCTCTGTGGTCGCGTCCAAGTGCGCAAACGTGGTGGCCGGTGCCGGGTCGGTGTAGTCATCGGCGGGAACGTAGATTGCCTGCAGCGACGTGATCGAGTGACCACGCGTGGAGGTAATACGCTCCTGCAACTGGCCCATCTCGTCGGCCAGGTTCGGCTGGTAGCCCACCGCGGAGGGCATACGGCCCAGCAGCGTCGACACCTCGGAACCGGCCTGCGTGAAGCGGAAGATGTTGTCAATGAACAGCAGCACGTCCTGCTTCTGCACGTCGCGGAAGTACTCCGCCATCGTCAGGGCAGACAGCGCCACCCGCAGACGCGTGCCCGGCGGCTCGTCCATCTGGCCGAACACCAGCGCGGTCTGCTTAATCACGCCGGACTCAGTCATTTCCTGAATCAGGTCGTTACCCTCGCGGGTACGCTCCCCCACACCTGCGAACACCGACACACCGTTGTGGTTGTTGGCGACGCGGTAGATCATCTCCTGGATCAGCACGGTCTTACCCACACCGGCACCACCGAACAGACCAATCTTTCCACCCTGGACGTACGGGGTGAGCAGGTCGATGACCTTGATGCCCGTCTCGAACATCTGCGTCTTCGACTCCAGCTGGTCGAACGCCGGGGGCTTGCGGTGGATCGGCCAGGTCTCGTTGATCTCGATCTTCTCGTCCGGCTGCGCGTTCAGCACCTCACCGGTGACGTTGAACACGTGGCCCTTAGTGACGTCACCCACCGGCACCGAGATCGGCCGGCCGGTGTCGTGCACGCGGGTGCCGCGCACCAGGCCATCCGTTGGCTTGAGCGCAATGGCACGCACCATGTTGTCACCAAGGTGCTGTGCCACCTCGAGCGTCATGTGCAACACGCTCTCACCCTCGCCCTGGGTGGACAGGTCGATGTCCACTGTCAGGGCGTTGTAGATGTCCGGGAGCGAGTCGGCGGGGAACTCAATGTCGACGACCGGGCCGATGACGCGGGCCACGCGGCCGACTGCGGCCTCGGTCTCGGCCGCGGCAGTCTTCTTCGCTGCGGTCTTGGCGGTGGGGGTCATGACTCTCTCTTCCCGTTACGAGGCCGCGAGCGCATCCGCGCCCGAGACGATCTCGCTGATTTCCTGGGTGATCTCTGCCTGGCGTGCCGAGTTGGCCAGCCGGGTGTACTGACGAACGATGTCCTCCGCGTTGGACACGGCGGTGTTCATTGCGGACTGACGGTTTGCAAGCTCAGATGCGGCGGCCTGCAACATGCAATTGAAAATGCGCGACTGGATGTAGCGCGGTAGGAGTGCGTCAAGCACTTCTTCAGCGTCGGGCTCAAAGGCGTACAGCGGTTCGGCCTCATCGGACGCCTCCGCCACACCTTCGACAATTTCCAGGGGCAGCATGCGCACCACGCGCGGTTCCTGCGACACCATCGAGGTGAAGTGCGTGTAGACCACGTGAATCTCACACACGCCGCCCTCGTTAGCCGGGGCAAGGAACGCGTCCAGCAGCGCCTGTGCCACCTCGGCGGCAACAAGGTGGCTGGGGGCGTCCGAGTTGCCAATCCACGATCCGGCCAGCTCGCGCTTACGGAAGGAGAAGTAGGACACTCCACGCCGTCCGATCGCGTACTGGACAACCTCTTTACCCTCAGCGCTCAGGCGTTCACGCAGACGCTCCGACTCGCGGATCGCGTTCGCGGAGTACGCGCCAGCCATCCCACGGTCCGCCGTGATGACCAGCACGGCCACCTTCGACGTGTCGTGACGCTCACTGGTGAGCGCATGCTCCACATCCGAGTGCACGGCCACCGCTGAGATGGCACGGGTAATGGCGTTGGCGTACGGCGCTGCCGCCGCCACCCGATCACGGGCCTTCCCAATGCGCGACGCCGCGATCAACTCCATGGCCCGGAAGATCTTCTTCAGGGACTGAGTTGAGCGGATTCGCGCCTTGTAGACGCGCTGCTGACCAGCCATCGGCTACTTCTTCTTCTTCGCGACGATTTGTTCCTGCTCGACCGCCACGTCGCCACCGCCGGCAATGCTTGCCTGCGTGGACAGTTCGGCGTTGTCGGACTCGAGGAAGGTCGTGACAAAGGAGTCCACAGCCTCGTTGAGCTCTGCCTCGTCCTCGTCGGACAGCTTGCCGGTGCCAGCAATGTGCTCCAGCACGCGTGTTGACTGACGCAGGTGGTCGATGAGTTCACGCTCAAAGCGCAGCACGTCAGCCAACGCAATCCGGTCCAGCTTGCCGCGCGTTCCGGCCCAAATCGATACGACCTGCTCTTCGACCGGGTACGGCGAGTACTGCGGCTGCTTGAGCAGTTCCATCAGTCGCGCACCCCGGGTCAGCTGCTGACGCGAGGCCGCATCCAGGTCGGAGGCGAACATCGCGAACGCTTCCAGCGAGCGGTACTGCGCGAGGTCAATCTTCAGCGTTCCGGAGACCTGCTTCATGGCCTTGACCTGTGCCGAACCACCCACACGTGACACGGAGATACCGACGTCGATCGCGGGGCGCTGGTTGGCGTTGAACAGGTCCGACTGCAAGAAGATCTGGCCGTCGGTGATGGAGATGACGTTGGTGGGAATGTATGCCGAGACGTCGTTGGCCTTGGTCTCGATCACCGGCAGACCGGTCATCGATCCGGCGCCCATGTCGTCGGACAACTTGGCACACCGCTCCAGCAGGCGGCTGTGCAAGTAGAACACGTCACCGGGGTATGCCTCGCGGCCCGGCGGACGACGCAGCAGCAGCGACACAGCGCGGTACGCCTCGGCCTGCTTGGACAGGTCGTCAAAGATGATCAGGACGTGCTTACCCGAGTACATCCAGTGCTGGCCGATGGCCGAGCCGGTGTAGGGAGCCAGGTACTTGAAGCCTGCCGGGTCGGAGGCCGGTGCCGCCACGATGGTGGTGTACTCCAGCGCGCCGGCTTCTTCCAGCGCGCCACGCACGGAGGCGATGGTGGAACCCTTCTGACCCACGGCAACGTAGATGCATCGCACCTGCTTGTTCGGGTCGCCCGAGTCCCAGTTGGCCTTCTGGTTAATGATCGTGTCGATCGCGATGGCGGTCTTGCCGGTCTGGCGGTCACCAATGATGAGCTGACGCTGGCCGCGCCCGATCGGGATCATCGCGTCCACAGCCTTGAGGCCGGTCTGCAGCGGCTCGTGCACTGACTTACGCTGCATCACGCCAGGGGCCTGCAGTTCGAGTGCACGCCGACCTTCGGTGGCGATGTCACCCAGACCGTCCACGGGGTTACCCAGCGGGTCGACCACGCGGCCGAGGTATCCATCGCCCACAGCCACGGACAGCACTTCGCCGGTGCGGTGCACGGCTTGGCCTTCTTCGATGCCAGTGAACTCGCCCAGGACCACCACACCGATGTCACGCACATCCAGGTTCAGCGCCAGGCCGAGCGTGCCGTCCTCGAAGCGCAGCAGCTCGTTTGCCATGACGCCCGGAAGTCCTTCGACCTGGGCGATACCGTCCGCAGCAAGCGTGACGGTGCCCACCTCTTCGGCAGCCGCACCCTTGGGCTGGTACGACTTCACGTGAGCGTCGAGCGCGGCCCTGATCTCGTCGGGGCTGATCGTCAACTCGGCCATTCTTGTCTCTCCTGTCGATTCCGCTGGTCGGCGGTACTCGTGCGTCGGTGGTTAGCCGACAAGCTTGCGTCGTGCGTCGGCGAGGCGGGCAACGACGGTGCCGTCGACCACTTCATCGCCAACTTGAACTTTGATGCCGCCGAGCACCTCGGGGTCGACGGCGACGTTGAGCTGCACCTCATGCCCGTATGCCTGCGCCAAGATGCTGGCCAGTCGCGAGCGCTGTGCGGCGCTGAGTTCGACTGCCGCGCTCACCCGCGCCACCAGACGCTGACGACGCTGCGCGGCCGCTGCGATGAGCGCGCGGATGGCGGCCAGCAGGCGCACCCCTCGCGGCGCGGAAACGATGCGCTCCACCAGGGCGTAGGTGATGGGATCGATCTTGCCGCCCAGCACGTCGGCAACGATGCCGACGCGGGCCTCGCGTGCTACCGTCCGGTCGCCGAGGGTGGTCAGCAGTGAGCGCGAGGCGACGAGTTGACGTTCCACCAGGAACAGCTCCTCCTCGACCGTGCCCAACGTGTCGGTGCCTTGGGCGCGTGCCAGGAGTGCGCCGACGGCCGCGTCCTCGACGGATGCGGCCAGGTCGCCTTCACTGGACCAGCGTGCCGAGGCCAGCTGGGACACCACGTCGATCACGCGCTGATCGAATGCGCTCAGCAGGGTGGATACCAGAGCCGCCTTGTCGCTTGCCTCACGGGCAGGGTCCGTCAGCGCGCGTCGTAGCGAGCCCGAACCATCCAGCGTGTCAACCACGCTGAACAGCTGTTGGGCGAGCGTGACCGCGTCTGCCCCGGCAGCGCTTGCTACCGGGTCGAACTCACGCAGGACCGCGTCGCGGGCACTCTGGCTTGATCCACGCATAGTTAGCCCTTCACCTCGGTTGCCTTGGTGGAGGCTTCGAGGTCGTCAAGGAAGCTATCGATCAAGCGCTGCTGGCGTGCGTTGTCAGCCAATGCCTCCCCCACGATGCGGGAGGCAAGTTCGGTAGCCAATGCGCCGATTTCCGAACGCAAGGTGACCACGGCCTGCTGGCGTTCGGCGTCGATCTGCTTGGAGGCAGTCTGCGCCAGACGCTCGGCGTCGCGTGTGGCCTTCTCGCGGCCGTCGGCCACGATCTGGCCAGCTTCGGCTCGCGCATCCTCACGGATACGCGCCGCCTCGGCGCGCGCCTCGCGCAGCTGCTCGGTGTACTCCTCGAGCGCCGCTGCCGCTTGGGCTTGCGCCTGCTCAGCCTTGGAGATGCCACCTTCGATCAGCTCGGCGCGTTCATCCAGCACCTTTTGCAGGCGGGGCATGATGACGCGCATGAACACGGCAACAATGACCACAAAGAGGATGAACGACCACAGCAAGTCGTAGTTGGTGGGAAGGATCGGGTTGAACGTGACGGCGTCCTCCCCGTGCTCCTCCGCAGCGGCGATCAAGATGTCCATCGTTAGAAGATGAATCCCGTCACGAGGCCGAGGAGCGCGAGCACCTCAACGAACGCGACACCAAGGAACATCGTGGCGCGCAGCATGCCAGCCGCCTCGGGCTGACGGGCCATGCCCTCGACGGTCTTACCGATGAGCAGACCCAGGCCGATGCCGGGGCCCAACGTGGCGATGCCATAGCCAATCGTGGCGATGTTGCCGCTCACCTCAGCGAGAGTGGTGGTGTCCACAGTGCTTCCTTCCGTGTTGACGCAGCCGGGATGGCTACGCAGATTAGTGCTCGTCCTCGAGCGACAGGTTGATGTAAACAGTCGACAAGATGGTGAAGACGTACGCCTGCAACAAGGCGACGAAGATTTCGAACAGGGTGAACGCCAGGCCTGCGGTCAGGGACAACGCGCCCACCGCCTTCATGGCGGACGATGCCTCCAAGAAGAAGTACTGAGTGGCGGCAAAGCACAACACCAGCAGCATGTGCCCGGCGATCATGTTGGCCGCAAGTCGCAGCGCCAGCGTGGTTGGGCGCAGCACGAATACCTGGAGGAACTCAATGGGGGTTAGCAGCAGGTAGATCGGCTTGGGTACGCCCGCGGGGAAGAGGTTGTGCTTGAGGAATCCGCCCACGCCATGCTTGCGCATACCTTCACCCAGGTACATCACGTACACCCACAGCGCCATCACCAACGGCAGGCCAATGAGGGATGTACCAGCGATGTTGAGGAACGGGATAACCCCAGAGACGTTGAAGAAGACGATGGTGATGAACAGGGTGGTCATGAACGCGATGTACTTCTTGCCGCGTTCGGCCCCCATGATCTGCTCGACAATCTGCACGCGCACAAAGTCGACAATCATTTCCACAATCGACTGACCGCGCGAGGGCACCACCTTGGCGTTGCGGCTGACGATCAAAAAGATGCCAATCAGCACCACGACCGCCACCACGCGCACCAACGTGATGCGGTTGAACTCGAAGATGGTGCCACCGAACAGCAGCGCCTCAGGGTCTAGCTCACCAATGCTAGGGGCGTGGAAGCCATGCGAGGAGAACAGCCACTCAAAGAAGTTGCGCGACGCCGTGTCGGACTCACTCGGCTCAGCAACAGTGAGCACGCTGGCAGCCAGATTCAGCACTCGTTTCTCTCCCAGAAATGGCGGCAAGGCGCGCACACACGGCGCCTGCGTCTGTGTGGAACTGGTGGCAAGCCTAACCTATGAGTGGCCTTGGTCAGTACCTGATTGCGTATAGGGGATGCGTGCGCGTCGGACAGCTTGCACATCCACCATCAGCGTGGCGATGACGGCAACCACTGCGACGATGCCGAATGTGTGCCGATCCAGGGCGTCTACCTGGGCCAGTGCCAAAAGTCCCACGACGATCACCACCATCTTGGCCAGCCACGATCCACCCACATAGGTGGCAAATACATGCGGCTCTTTGCGGTAGCCCAGCACCATGGCGCCCTGGGTCACCACCGCGGACACCGCCGCCACGGCCACGCCAGCAAGTGCTCCCCACACACCGGGGGCACCCACCACGAGTGCGCCCACTGCCACGCCAATGACGGCAATGGCACCCAACACCACGGCGGTCGCGCGTAGTGCCCAGGTGTAGGCCGCACCTTCAGCCGCATGTGCTTCAACCATGTGCATCCTCCTGAGGTTGGTGGGGGGAAACGGCAGCGCCCGTAGCATCGGTAATTGCGGCATCGGTGACTGCAGCGTCGTCGATACCCCACCCCACGCGCCGCCAGACCCGACTTGCGGTGCGGCGCACCCCGGGGGTGAACGTGATGATCGCAGCAACCAACACACCACTGGCCAACACCACCAAACCCCAGCGAATGCGCACAAATACCAGGGAAACCGCCGATGCAGACAGCACCAGCGTCCACAGCCACAGCACCGCCACAGCCCACCGGTGCGAGTGCCCAAAGCGCAGCAGCCGGTGGTGCAGGTGATGCGCGTCGGGCTTAAACGGCGACTGGCCCTTGCCCAGGCGCCGCGCGAATGCCAGCGCCATATCCACCAGCGGAACCGCCACCACCGCCAACGGCAACAAAATGGGCAGGAAGGCCGGAATCTGCTCACGCTGGCTAATGGCCGACGGGTCAATCTGCCCGGTAACGGTAATGGCCGCTGCCGCAAACGTCAGGCCCAACACCATCGACCCGGAATCCCCCATGAAGATGCGCGCCGGGTGCACGTTGTGCGGCAGGAATCCCACGCACGAGCCCACCATTACCGCCACAATCACCGTGGCAAGCGACGAGAAGTCACCCGGCGAAGCACCCCGTGCAATCACATAGGAATAGACCATGAAGGCCGTACCGCCAATGGCGACCACGCCCGCTGCAAGCCCATCCAGTCCATCCACAAAATTGACGGCGTTGATCGCCAATACCGCGATGATGACCGTGGCAATCAGCGACAAGTACGAGTCCCCAATGATGCGTCCACCCACCGGCAGTGCGATCAGCTGTACGCCTCCCCACGCCATCAGTAGCGCCGCCAGAATCTGTCCGGCCAATTTGGCCATCCAGTCCAAGTCCCACATGTCGTCGGCCACACCCACGGCACACACCAGTCCCGCTCCGGCCAGCACTGCCCATGCCGAGTTCGACACCTCGAACACGCGCGACAGGAACGGCACGGTCGAGGCCACCACCATCCCGGCCGCCATTCCCAGGAAGATCGCCACTCCGCCCAGCCGCGCCGTCGGCACGGCATGCACGTCGCGGGCCCGCACTGCCGTGACAGCGCCCAGGCGAATCGCCAGGTGGCGCATGACGGGAGTGGCCAGGTAGGTCACCAGTGCGGAAACAACCAGGATGGCGAGGTAAACCTTCACGCCGCGTCGTCCTCACCAGCGAATGCGTCCGCGCCGACGACGTCCTCCAGTTGCGCGCGGGAAACGCCGCCTTCGCGCACAACCGTCAGCAGTGCTCCAGTGGCGTCCACGATGGTCGATGCCACCCCCAGCGGGCTGTCGCCACCGTCCAAATAGACGGACACGGCCTGTCCCAGTTGCGTCTGCGCGTCCGACGCCGTGGTCGCCGCCGGCTGCCCCGTCCGGTTGGCACTGGTCACAGCCAGCGGGCCGGTGCGTGCCAGCAGTGCCAGCGCTGCCGGATGGTCGGGCACTCGCAGCGCCACCGTGCCGTGAGTGTCCCCCAGGTCCCACGCCAGGCTCAACTGCGCAGCAACGATCACTGTCAGAGGTCCGGGCCAGAATGCTTCCATCAGTGCGTGCGCGTGGGCAGAAACCTCGCGCGCTAGCCCGGCAACGGTGTGAATGGAGGGAATGAGGACGGGGGGCGGCATTTGGCGATCGCGCCCCTTGGCGTCAAGCACACGCATGACCGCCCGTGGATCAAAGGCATTCGCACCCACGCCGTAAACCGTGTCGGTGGGTAACACCACCACGTCACCACGCGAAACCGCGTGAACGGCGGCATCGAGGGCAGGACCCCAGGTCGCCGGGTCGTGGCAGGGCACAATCACGTGCCTAGTGTGGCACGAGCGGTGGTGGCGGGGCTGACGCGGTGGTGCCGCGCGCGAAACCCCTAGGTGCGCCGTGCCACCAGAACGCGGTCCAGGCCAGCTAGGTCGGGCATCGTCACCGCGTCGGCAAATGCGCCCAGGGATTCAATTGCTTCCACGGCGGCACTGCCCTGGCTCGACGAATGCTCCATGACGAACAACCCGCCGGGCATCAGAAGCCGCCGGGCCGTGGCCATCACCGCCCGAGGCACACGCAGTCCGTCCTCGTCACCGCCATATAGCGCTGCATTCGGGTCGTGTTGGGCCTCCGGTTGGACGGGCGCTTCATGCTGCGGAACGTAGGGCGGGTTCGACACCACCACATCGACGCGCCCCTCCAGGTCCGCCAGCAACGTGTCATCGGTGACGTCGCCGCGCACCAGCGTGAGGCGCTCACGTTGTTCGGACGTCAGCTCGGCCGCATTGCGTTCAAGCCACGCGAACGCCTCGGCTTCGCGTTCCACCGCGACAACGCGGGTGTGCGCAACCTCCGTCACCACGCTGAGCGCAATCGCGCCCGACCCGCTACACAGGTCGACCACGAGCGGCCCCGCGTGTGGCGTGTGCGGTGACCCCTGGAGTGACAGGTCGCGGCGCCCACCAGGCCCGTCGATGCGCGCGAGGGCGTCGATCGCGACCTGCGCCACCACTTCGGTCTCCGGGCGGGGCACAAACACGCCCGGCCCCACCGCGAGGTCGCGGTACCGGAAAGGCGCCCGGCCCACGATGTACTGCAACGGTTCACGTCGCTGACGCCGCACCGTGAGTTCTTCGACAGCCTCGGCCACGGCGTCGGAAACCTGCGTACCGGTCACGATGCCGACGCGGGCCTGGCTAGTGGAGATATCTGCCGCAAACGCGACAAGGGCAAGGGCCTGCTCCTGGGCATCCTCAATGCCGGCTTCCCGCAAGCGCTGTGCACACCGCGCCACGACGTCGGCGAGGTGGTGAGCCATTGGCTAGTCCTCGGCGGCGGCCAGGCGGGCGGCTTCGTCGGCGTCAATGGCCGACTGAATGACGGGGCCCAAATCCCCAGCCAACACCTGATCCAAGTTGTATGCCTTGTATCCGGTGCGGTGGTCCGCGATGCGATTCTCCGGGAAGTTATAGGTGCGGATACGTTCGGAACGGTCAACGGTACGAACCTGCGACTTGCGCATGTCCTGCGCCTGCGCCTGCGCCGCTTCGCGTTGGGCAGCCAGCAAACGCGCCCGCAAAATACGGAAGGCCGACTCCTTGTTTTGCAGCTGGCTCTTCTCGTTCTGACAACTCACCACGATGCCCGTGGGAATGTGCGTGAGCCGCACCGCAGAGTCAGTAGTGTTCACCGACTGACCGCCCGGGCCAGAGGAACGGAACACGTCCACGCGCACGTCGTTGGGGTCGATCTCGACCTCGCCCACCTCTTCTACCTCGGGGTAGACCAGGACCCCAGCGGCCGAGGTGTGAATACGGCCCTGCGACTCGGTGGCAGGCACCCGCTGAACGCGGTGCACTCCGCCTTCGTACTTCAGGTGCGCCCACACGCCGTCTTCGGGCTGGACAGCGCCGGAGGCCTTGATCGCCACCGAGATGTCCTTGTATCCACCCATGTCGGTGTGGTTGGCCTCCAGTACCTCGGCCTTCCAGCCACGCGACTCAGCAAACTTGAGGTACATCTTGAGCAGGTCGCCCGCGAACAGTGCGGATTCTTCGCCACCTTCGCCGGACTTGATTTCCAAGATCGCGTCACGCGCATCGTCCGGGTCACGCGGGATCAGAATGCGACGCAACCGCTCGGTGGCTTCCTCCAGGGCGAGCTCCAGGGCGGGGAGCTCGTCGGCAAAGTCGGGGTCAGCGTCGGCCATCTCCTGGGCCGCGGCCAGGTCATCGGTTGCGGCCGACCACGCCTGATGCGCAGCAACGACGCGGCCAAGTTCCGCAAACCGCCGTCCGAGCGTGCGCGAACGGCCCGCATCCCCATGCACGGCAGGGTCTGCGAGCTGCTGCTCAATCTCGGCGTACTCCGTCAGCAAAGGCTGAACGGCTGCGAATGCCTCGGCCACGTCGTCGCGGCGCCTGGACGCTTAGTTGGACTTGCCGTAGCGCTTCTCGAAGCGCGCCACACGACCACCGGTGTCCATGATCTTCTGCTTGCCCGTGTAGAACGGGTGGCACGCCGAGCAAACCTCGACGCTGATCTGGCCGGAGGTGACGGTGCTGCGGGTCTCAAACTGGTTGCCGCAGGTGCACGTGACAGTGGTGGCCACGTACTCGGGGTGAATGTCCTTCTTCATGATCTCCCTTAGTGCGCCGCCGGGTCCGCACGCATATCTTGCGACGGTGAACCGGAGGCATCAGCTCGCCTCAACGAGCCAGCCACACAGTGTACCAACCCCCACACCCCCACAACCCCCACAACCTCCCCAGCCCCGCGCCCCCCGCGCCCCCCGCGCCCCCGCAGTGCGTGAGGGCCGATCGCGAAGCGAAATCGGCCCTCACGCACTGCTGGGGGGTGAGGTGGCGCAGAAGTCCGGGCTTGGGCACCGCCGCGCACTGCTAGTGCCCGTCGCGTAGACCTCGTGTCTGCCGCGCACCATTAGTGCCCACTGCGCCTACCTCATACCCGCCGTCCACAGGCACTGCTCGCCGCCGTTGTCCACACCGTGCGGACCCCTCTCGATTCCGCTGGCAGCGCCTCGTGGTGCGATGTGCCGATGCACATCGTCCCGCCTGCCGGAAGCCAGCGGCCTCATATTCATCAGTACCTTCGCAACCACGAACTCGCGCTGACCAATACGGAAATCGCCACCCTGTGGGGGCGTCGGCGCCTAAGGACCGAAGTTGGCCGCGGCGACATCGTTCCTATCCACACGGGTGTCTACGTTGCATCGGACCAGCGCGGCGACATCCTCGTCCGGACCCGGGCACTTCTCGCCTGGGAACCACGGGCGCTAATGACCGGAGCGATCGCACTCCATCTGTTGAACTCGAGCAATCCCCGTCCAACGGTGATTGACGCGGTGGCCCCAAACGGACATCACGATCACACCCCGGCTCATATTCGCTTGCACCAGACGGGACCGCTACCCCGGGTGATCGCGCCGCACGCCATCCCCTGTGTCACGCCGCAACGCGCACTCTTCGACGCGTGGAAGTACGCACCGGCACCAGGGCGGACCAACCTGCTGTATGTAGGGCTGTGGAGCGGAGTGTGCACCTGGCACCAGCTATACGAGGAAGTCGAGGCCGCTGCGCGGGTGCCTCAGCGCAGGCGTCTGATGCAAATACTTGACGACTTTGCCGCGGGAGCCACCTCACCCCTGGAGGTGCGCGCCAAACGTGATGTCTTTGTCGGCCCTGACTTTGCGCAGTTCGAACGTCAAGCCGAGATCATATTGCCCACGCGCACAGTCCGGGCCGACATGCTCCACCGCGCCAGCCGCGTCGTCGTTGAACTTGATGGCGAGCGCTATCACTCCGATGCGCGGTCGGTGGCGGCCGACAACGAACGCACCACTGAGCTAGCGGCGGCCGGGTATCTCACGATGCGGTTCAGCTGGGACGACGTGGTGAATCGGCCGGCATGGTGTCGCAAGCAGGTGCTCGCAGCCGTCGCAATGCGCCTTCCCGGGCGCTCCGCGCTCCCCCGCAGTGCGTGAGGGCCGATCGCGAAGCGAAATCGACCCTCACGCACTGCCAGGAGGTAGGCCCGGCGCGCCGGGGCACCGGGCCGGGGCCCGGAGTGTGGCTACTCTTCGCCGTCGAGGCCTGTGCCTGGAGTGGTCTTGGCCACCTGCATCAGGAACTCGGCGTTGGACTTGTTCTCCTTGAGCTTGCCCAGCAGCAGCTCGGCGGCCGCCTGGGTCTCCAAGCCCGTCAGCACACGGCGTAGCTTCCACATCACCTTGAGCTCCTCAGAGCTGACCAGGATCTCCTCGCGGCGCGTGCCGGAGGCATTGACATCCACGGCCGGGAAGATGCGGCGGTCAGCCAACTGGCGCGACAGCTTCAGCTCCATGTTGCCGGTGCCCTTGAACTCTTCGAAGATGACCTCGTCCATCTTGGAGCCGGTTTCCACCAGCGCCGTGGCCAGGATGGTCAGCGAACCGCCGTTTTCGATGTTGCGGGCCGCGCCAAAGAAGCGCTTGGGCGGGTACAGCGCGGACGAGTCCACACCACCGGACAAGATACGGCCCGACGCGGGAGCGGCAAGGTTGTACGCACGACCCAGGCGCGTGATGCCGTCAAGCAAAATCACCACGTCTTGCCCCAGCTCCACCAGGCGCTTCGCGCGCTCGATTGCCAGTTCGGCTACCTGCGTGTGGTCAATGGCCGGGCGGTCAAAGGTCGAGGCAATGACCTCACCCTTGACGTTGCGCTGGAAGTCGGTGACCTCCTCAGGACGCTCGTCCACCAACACGATCATGAGGTGAACCTCAGGGTTGTTGGCGGTGATGGCGTTCGCGATGGACTGCATCACCAGCGTCTTACCAGCCTTGGGCGGGGACACGATGAGGCCACGCTGGCCCTTACCAATGGGAGCCACCAAGTCGATCACGCGGTTGGTGAGGTTACGGGAATCGGTCTCCAAGTGAAGGCGCGACTGCGGGTACAGCGGCGTCAGGTCACCAAAGTCAGGACGTGCCTTGGCTTCCTCGATCGTCATCCCGTTGACGGAGTCGATGCGTGCCAGCGCGTTGAACTTTTGCCGCTGGCCACGCTCGCCGGCGCGGGGCAGACGCGCGGCACCGGTGACCGCGTCACCCTTGCGCAGACCGTATTTGCGCACCTGGTTCATGGACACGTACACGTCCGACTTGCCCGCCAGGTAGCCGGTGGTACGCACAAACGCGTAGTTGTCGAGTACGTCGATGATGCCGCCTACGGGGGTGAGCTCTTCGTCCTCGCGCACCTCGTCCTCGTCGGCGCCATCGCTCACGCCGGGCATACCGTCACGTTCGCGGCCCCGTCCGCGGCCCCGCCCGCGTCCACGCCGACGCCGGCTGTTGCGGTCGTCGTCGTCGTGCGGTCCGTTGTTGCCGCCGTTGCCGTTGCCGCCGTTGCCGTTGTTCTGGCGCTGCTGGCCGCCCTGCTTGCGCTCGCCCGACTCGGCGTTGCCGTTTCCGCCACGGTCGGACGACGCCTCGCCGGAGCGATCCGCCGACCGCTCAGTTGCGGTGGCCTGGCTGACTGCTTCCTTTGCACGACGTGCGCGCTCACTTGCCTGGTTCGCATCGCCCGACGCTGCAGGCGCCGTCGCCACGACCGTGGCCGTGGGCGTTGCGTCGGCTGCCGGGCGGGAGGGGGCCACGCCACCACCGCGGATTGCGTCCACGAGGTCCGACTTCTTCATCTTGCTCACGCCTGCCACTCCGAGCTCCGAGGCCAATGCCTGGAGTTGCGGGAGCTTCATGGCGCTCAATGCCGCGCTGGTGTTGGCGGCCACACTGGTGTCTGTCACGATTTCCCTTCCTCGCACGAGCCACTTTGGCTCCAGAGGTGCGAGTTATCCACGGGCGCCATGCAGATACGACGTCATGCATGACGCGAATTCGTGGAGTGCTATCCACCGGGGCGATACGCGCCTTCCGGGGAGCGCACTTAGGTTAGCACCCTGCCAAGCGCGGGCGCAAAGGCAGCGACCGGCGTGTTACACGTCCTCGTCGATCGGTGCCGAGAACTGTGCCTCATACAACTGGGCATAGGCACCGTTTGCGGCCAGTAACTGTGCATGGTTGCCCAGCTCCACAATGGAGCCGTTCTCCATCACCACAATCACATCCGCATCCCGAATGGTGCTCAAGCGGTGCGCAATGACAAAGCTGGTGCGGTCCTTGCGCAGGTCGGCCATGGCATGCTGAACCAGCAGTTCCGTGCGGGTATCGACTGAACTGGTGGCCTCATCCAGGATCAGCACGCTGGGCTGGGCGACAAAGGCCCGCGCAATGGTGATGAGCTGGCGCTCCCCTGCCGAGACGTTGGTGGCGTCGTCATCAATGACCGTGTCGTAACCCTCAGGTAGCGCGTGTACAAAGCGGTCAACGTAGGCGGCCTTCGCGGCGTCGAGAATCTGCTCCTCGGTTGCATCCGGGTTGCCGTAGGCAATGTTGTCCCGGATGGTGCCCCCAAACAGCCAGGCATCCTGCAACACCATGCCGGTACGCGAACGCAAGTCGCGCCGGGACATGTGGGCAATGTCCACTCCGTCCAGCAAGATGCGCCCACCGGTGAGTTCGTAAAAGCGCATCACCAGGTTCACCAAGGTGGTCTTGCCTGCCCCGGTGTGGCCCACGATCGCGACCGTCTTGCCTGGTTCAACGGTGAGCGACAGGTTCTCAATCAGCGGGGTGTCCGGCTCATAGGAGAACGTGACGTCCTCGAACACCAGGCGGCCCTTGAAGGCCGCCGGTGCCGTAGCGTCGTCGCGATCGGGCGACTGGTCGTCGGCGTCCAGCAGCTCGAAAACGCGCTCCGCCGACGCCACCCCCGACTGCAGCAGGTTCGCCATCGATCCCAACTGGCTGAGTGGCTGCTGGAACTGCCGTGCGTACTGAATGAAGGCTTGCACCATTCCCAGCGGTAGTTGGAATGAGGCAACCTTTATTCCACCAACCACGGCGATGACCACGTAGACGAGGTTTCCCACAAACATGGCTGACGGCATGATGATGCCGGACACGAACTGGGCGCCAAAGCTGGCCTCGTACAGCTCCTCGTTTTTGGCATCGAACTCGCGTTGCACATCACGCTGACGGCCAAACACCTTGGACAGCGCATGGCCGGTGTAGCCCTCTTCGATCTGGGAGTTGAGCTGTCCGGTGTGACGCCATTGGGCGATGAAGTGAGGCTGGGAGCGCTTGGCCACCTGCATCACAATTACCAAGGTCAGCGGCACCGACACGATCGCCACCAACGCCAACTGCCAGTCGATGAGCACCATCGCCACGATCACACCGATCACGGTCAGCACCGAGTTGAAGAACTGACTCATGGTCTGTTGCAAGGTGTTGGACACGTTGTCGATGTCGTTGGTGACGCGGGAGAGCAGTTCGCCACGCTGGTGGCGGTCAAAGTAGCGCAGCGGCAGGCGGTGGATCTTCAGCTCCACGCTTTCGCGCAGCCGGTACACCGTGCGCTGGGTGACGCCGTTGAGGATGTATCCCTGCAGGTACGCCAGCAGTGCCGCCGTGACGTAAATGACCGCCACCAGCGTCAAAATGCGGTGCAGATGCCCAAAGTCAATGCCGGTGTGCGCAAGGAAGCCTGCGAACACGGTGGTGGTGGCGTCACCGAGCACCTTGGGACCCCACACGGACAATCCCACCGAAATAGCTCCGATGACCAGCACCGCAACGATGATGCCCGCTTCGGGCGCGAGTAGGCGTCCGAGTCGGTGAATAGTGCCGCGGAAGTCTTGAGCCTTTTCGGCTGGTGCGCCCGCCATCGCGCCCGGTCCGTGGGCGTGCCGCGGGCGGGCGGGTGTGGACGATGCTTTGGTTGAGTCGGCCATCATGCCTCCTGCGCGCGTAGCTGGGTGGAGACGATCTCTTGGTACGTGGGTGACTGGGCCACAAGTTCGGCGTGGGTGCCACGATCCACAATCTGACCGTGTTCGACCACCAGAATTTGGTCGGCGTCAGTAATGGAGGACACACGCTGGGCAACCACAATCACGGTGGCATCGGCGGCGGCAGTGGCCAACGCGGCGCGCAACCGTGCATCCGTGGTGGTGTCGAGCGCGGAGAACGAATCGTCAAAGATTAAAATCTGCGGCCTGCGCACCAGCGCACGGGCGATGGATAGCCGCTGTCTTTGCCCACCAGACACGGTGGTGCCGCCTTGCGCCACGGGGGTTTCCAAGCCGTCGGGCATTGCCTCCACAAAGGTGCGCGCCTGGGCAACCTCCAACGCCTTCCATACCTCGTCCTCGGTGGCGTCCGGATTGCCGTAGCGCACCGTTGACCCGACCGTTCCGGCGAACAGGTACGGCTTTTGCGGGACGATCCCCATACTCGACCACAGCGTGTCCAGGTCCAGCTCACGCACGTCAACGCCACCGACCAGCACCTGCCCGGCGGTGACGTCGTACAGGCGGGGGATGAGGTTGATCAGCGTGGTCTTGCCCGCACCGGTAGAACCAATGATTGCGGTGGTGGTGCCTGGAGTGGCGGTGAACGAAATCCCATCCAGCACGGGCTCTTCTGCGCCCGGGTAGGCGAAGGTGACGTCACGGAACTGAACTGTTCCCGGCGTCGGCATGGTGAAAACGGGCTGGAGTGGGGGTGCCACGGAGGTGGTGGTGTCGAGTACTTCGCCAATGCGGTCTGCCGCCACCGAGGCACGCGGCACGATCACAAACAGGAACGTCGCCATCATCACGGACATGAGAATTTGAATCAGATACGTCAGGAACGCGGTCAGCGCTCCCACCTGGGTCTTGCCGGCGTCGACCCGATCGGCTCCCAGCCACAGCACTGCCACCGAGCCGAGGTTCATCACCACCATCACAAAGGGGAACATCAATGCCATGAGGCGTCCGGCACGCAGAGCCGAGTCGGTGACGTCCGCATTCGCGCTGGCAAAGCGGTCAGTTTCTTGCGGCTCGCGCACAAAGGCGCGCACCACCCGAATACCTGTCAACTGTTCGCGTAGCACGCGGTTGACCTGGTCGATGCGCTTTTGCATGCGCCTAAAGTGCGGCACCATGCGGGAAATCACCGCGACAACGCCAGCCAGCAAAACCGGCACCGCGACCACCATGATCCACGACAGCGCCACATCCTGATGTAGCGCCATGATCACGCCACCGATGGCCATGAACGGCGCAGTGACCAGCAGCGTTGCCGCCATGAGTACCAGCATTTGCACCTGCTGGACGTCGTTGGTGGTGCGGGTGATCAGTGACGGGGCTCCAAAGTGCTGCACTTCGACTTCAGAGAACGTTCCCACCTGCGCAAAGATCTGCGCCCTGAGGTCACGGCCCACACGCATGGCGAGCTTGGCGCCAAAGTAGACCGCTGCAATCGCGCATGCGGCCTGCACAAAGGACAGCGCCAGCATGATGGAACCGACCTGCCAAATGTGGCCGGTGTCCCCCACCGCGACTCCATGGTCGATGATGTCCGCGTTCAGCCCCGGCAGGTACAGGTTGGCAATTGACTGGGCCAACTGAAAAATGACGACGCCGGTCATCAGTGGCGTATAGGGCGCCACCGATCGCACGAGCAATTTCCAGAGCATGGGGCACTCCTTGGCTTAAGTAACGGCTCAGGTGACGCTGACGCCGGGTACTACACCGGCGGTATGGACGCAACGCCAGGTGTCCTCCCCCACTCCTTGCGCCCATTGTGGCTGCCCGGTCGCCAATCCCGCCGCTGCCAGGTCACGGCCAATCACCAACACCGACGGCCCCGCACCGGAGACCACCGCCGCTAGCCCGTCACCTCGCAGACGTTCGAGCATAACTGCCGCGGCCCGCATGACAGGTGCCCGATACGGCTGATGGAGGCGATCCTCGCTAGCGGCGAACAACGCATCGGGGTGCTCACTGAGCGCAGCCACCATAAGTGCGGCCCGTCCCACGTTGAACGCGGCGTCACGATGCGGTACCTGCGCGGGAAGGACGGCCCGGGCTTCGCGAGTTGCCAACACCGAGGTGGGGATCAGCACGGCCGTCTCGAGCTCGTCGGCGAGTTTCACCCCCACGGCGTGGGCTCCGGCATCGTCGGTCCAGGCCACTGTTGCCCCTCCCCAAATGGCGGGGGCAGCGTTGTCAGGGTGGCCTTCAAATGCGGTGGCCAGGCGCAGCATCGTCTCATTGTCCAGGGCCTCGGGTTCGTCAATCAGCCCGCGGATCGCGGCAATTCCTGCCACCACCGCAGCCGCCGAGGAGCCCAAGCCGCGCCCATGCGGAATCGCATTGTGCGCCTGGATGCGCAGTCCCGTGTGCGGTACGCCGACCTCGTCGGCGGCGGCCCGCATTGCCTGGACTACTAGGTGTGTTTGGTCACGGGGAAGGGACTGTTCACCCTCGCCCGTGATGTCGATCTCAACGGTGGGCGAGCCCAGGGCGGTCACCTCAATGCGGTCGCTGACCCCCAGTGCCATGCCGAGTGCGTCAAAGCCTGGGCCCAAATTTCCTGCCGTTGCCGGCACTCGCACGGTGACGCTGTCGCGCGCGTATCGCATCGTTACAGGCCCAACACCGCTGCGGCAGCCTCGACATCCACCGGGATGACGGTGGGTTCCACCTCGCGACCGGCCAGGGCCGTCGCCGTGTCCTTGAGCCCATTCCCCGTCACGGTGCAGGTGATGGTCGCGCCCCGCGGCACTTCGCCTGCCTGGGCTGCGGCAAGCAGTCCCGCAATGGGGGCGGCCGACGCGGGCTCCACAAAGACGCCGACATCGGCTGCGAGGGTGGCTTGGGCCGCGAGGATCTGCGCATCGGTCACGGCGCGAATCCACCCTCCCGATTCGTCACGTGCAGCAATCGCCAAATCCCACGAGGCCGGGTTGCCGATGCGAATTGCCGTCGCAACGGTCTCCGGGTCCTTGATCGGGTGACCGGCAACAAACGGCGCGGCGCCTGCTGCCTGCACACCCCAGATGCGGGGACGGCGAGAAGCCACGGATGCGTCGGCGTATTCCGTGAACCCCATCCAGTAAGCGGAAATATTGCCCGCGTTGCCCACGGGAAGCATGTGAATGTCCGGGGCGTCGCCTAGCTGATCCACAATCTCGAATGCCGCCGTCTTTTGACCTTGCAGTCGGTACGGGTTGACCGAGTTCACCAGGGCGATGGGGTACGACTCGGACAGCGCCCGCACAATGTCAAGGCACTCGTCAAAGTTGCCGTCTACCTGGACAAGCTCCGCGCCATGCACAATCGCTTGCGCCATCTTTCCGGCAGCGATCTTGCCTTGCGGAATCATCACCACGCAGCGCAGGCCCGCATGAGCCGCATACGCCGCCGCCGAGGCTGACGTGTTGCCGGTGGAGGCGCACACCACTGTGTGGTCGCCGTCCTTGACCACCTGGGTGATGGCGGACGTCATACCGCGGTCCTTGAAGGAGCCCGTGGGGTTCATGCCTTCGACCTTGACGTACACCTCGGCGCCCACGGCCCCGGAAATGCTCGGCGCATGCACCAACGCGGTGCCACCTTCTCCCAGCGAGATGATGCGGTCACCCTCATCGAAGGGAAGTCGGTCTAGGTATTCGCGGACAATGCCGCGCCACACGTGCGCCACGCGGGCCCCTTTCGGCTAGTCGCCCTCAATACGGAGGACAGAACGAATATCGGTCACAGCGGCCGACGAGCGCAACACATCCAGCACCCGTGCCAGTTCCCGTTCGGAGGCCGAATGGGTGGCGATGATCAGCGTGGCCTGACCTGCTCCGCTGGCGGCACTTTGGCGCACGGTTTCAATTGAGATGGAGTGCTCAGCCAACACTCCGGCAATGTTGGCCAGCACGCCGGGACGGTCAGGCACGGTCATGCGCAACTGGAAGCGCGATGCGGCCGATTCCAGGGCGAGGACGGGAAGGTCTGCGTAGTTCGACTCGCGTGGGCCCCGGCCCGCCTGGGCGCGGTGGCGGGCTACCGATACCACGTCACCCAATACGGCCGATGCGGTGGGCGTGCCACCTGCTCCCTGTCCATAGAACATCAACTCACCGGCGGCTTCGGCTTCCACAAAGACGGCGTTGAAGGCACCGTGCACGCCCGCCAGCGGGTGGCCCAGTGGCACCAGGGCGGGGTGAACGCGTACCGAAACGCCAGCGTCGTCACCCTCACCCACACGTTCGGCAATGGCCAGCAGCTTGATGACGTGGCCGGATTCCTTAGCGGCGGCAACATCATCGGCAGTAATCGCGGCGATGCCTTCGCAGTGCACATCGGCCAGGTGGATGCGCTGGTGGAAGGCCAGCGAGGCCAAGATGGCCGCCTTCGCGGCTGCATCGTGACCGTCAACGTCGGCACTCGGGTCGGCCTCGGCGTAGCCCAAATCCTGCGCCTGCTTGAGGGCAACGTCGTAGTCCAGGCCGCGTTCGGTCATCTCGTCCAACATGTAGTTGGTGGTGCCGTTGACGATGCCCAGGATGCGCACCACGTGGTCTCCAGCCAGTGATTCGCGTAGCGGGCGAATGATCGGGATGGCGCCGGCCACGGCCGCCTCAAAGTACAGATCCACGTGGTTGGCGTCGGCGGCTTCGTACAGTTCGGGCCCGTGTGCGGCCAGGAGTGCCTTGTTGGCAGTGACCACGGAACAGCCTGCGCCGATGGCTTCAAGTACAAAGCTCTTGGCCGGCTCAATGCCGCCCATCAGTTCGACCACCACGTCGGAGCGCTCAATCAGTCCGTGCGCGTCGGTGGTAAGCAGGTCACGGTCCAGCACCTGGGGCCGCGGGACGGTCACGTCGCGCACGTAGATTCCCGCCAACTCGACCGGCGCCCCCACACGGGAGGCGAGGTCGGCAGCGTTGTCGGTCAGCAGGCGCGCTACTTCGGTACCGACAGTGCCGGGGCCAAACAGGGCGATCGATACGGGCTTGTCAGACACGCGCACAACTCTAGCGGGGGCGCGGGCCTGCCTCGGTGCCGCGCGGTGCCCGCCCCGGGGTAGCTCGGGGCAAGTGCGCTGGCAGGTGTCGGTATTTCCCACCAATTGGGGGGTGTTGGAGTGTCGGTGGGCAGTGGTAACCTCCGCTCACGGGCCGGTTCCTACGGCCTCCACGAGACGGGGTTGCGATGAGCGAAGTTCCTGCGGGTTGGTACGACGACGGCCAAGGCGCACTGCGATGGTGGGATGGCACGGCGTGGACTAGTCATGTTGCGCCCGCCGCGGGGGAGGTGGCCGACGCTGGGAATGCGGCCGACGCTAGTGCCGTGGTGGACGCTGCTGCCGTGGTGGACGCTGCTGCAGTGGTCAATGACGGCGCGGTAGCCGACCCTGCTGCAGTAGTCAATGACGTCGCAGTGGCCGACGCGAGTGCTGCCGCCTACGCCGCACCCGGTTACGCTCCAGGCGCTGTCGCAGCCACGATGACCGCCAGTGGTGGATACGCAAACCCGTCCGCCGTCGCGGGTGCAATACCGACGGGCGCAGTGCCTGTCGCCCCCGCAGGTTCGGCATTGCGGAGTTTGGGGATCATCTCCGGTTGGCTGGTGGCGGGGTTGACCTTCGTGTCGGTCTTCGCTGGAACCACCGGTTTCCCCCGTCACAGGGGCTTCTTCACTCACGTGTACCGGATAGACGCTGAGGTCTTTTCCCATCGAACGGGGGACTTGCCGCGCTATTGGGGGGGATGTCCTACCCCTTAGCCGTACAACTCATGCTGTGGGCGATTGCGCTGGCCAGCGCAATCATCGGCTCGATCGCCATCATGCGAGGTAAACGAGCCCTCGCGCTCACGGCCTGGATTGTCCATCTGCTCCTGCCCTTTGTCGTCACGTGGATCAAGAATGACGTCATCGAGGTAAATATCGGGATCCTGAGAGTGGGCCACTACTCCGGGTGCTACACGTGGGGTTGTGACAAGACCCGTGTCACCAACGTCCTCGCTCAAGATGGGCGGACGCTGTGGGACACATTGGCGGCGTTGCTGATTTTCATCGTGTCCATCGCGATCGTGGTGGCACTCGTGGCCGCGGCAAATGCCCGACCCTACATCGGCGCCGCGGCGAGGCGCGCGGCTCTTGCCCAGCAGCGCCAACAACAGCAACACCAGCAGCGGATCGCCCAGATCTCTGCGTGGGAGTCGGCCTACCGCGACGCCCACGGCGGCGCAGCACCCCCGCCCGGCTTCATGCCGCCCGCCACCTATGGCGCCTATCCGGGTGCAGTGGCGCCCACCAACACCATGGCCATCCTCGCGATCGTCTTTGGGTGGAACGTGGCGCTCCTGGGCATCATCTTTGGCCACATCGCCTTGTCTCAAATTGCTCGTACGGGCGAACGCGGCCGCGGCATGGCCATCACCGGTCTCGTCTTTGGATACCTCGCCATCGGCGTGGCCGTTGTCCTCTGGGGCATCGTGGGCGTCGCGTTCCTGTCGTTATAGCGCCCCCGCTGCGCCTAGCTAGCCGGCGGGACATCCCAGGCGAACAGGTCCTCCATGGTGTCGCGACGAATCAGCACCTGGCTGGCGCCGTCGCGCACCGCCACCACTGCGGGACGCAGGAGCGCGTTGTAGTTGCTGGACATTGACCGGCCATACGCGCCCGTGGCCGGCACCGCCAGCATGTCACCGCGCGCAATATCGGCAGGCAGGTCCACGTCACGCACCACGATGTCGCCTGACTCGCAATGCTTGCCCACCACCCGCGACAACACCGTCGGCGCAACCGACTCTCGCGACGCAATGGCGGCTGTGTACTGCGCACCGTAGGTGATGGTGCGCATGTTGTCACTCATACCACCATCGACCGCCACGTACTGACGCCGTCCTCCCCCATCGAGCTCCACCTGCTTGATGACGCCAACGCGATAAAGCGTCAACCCTGCCGGCCCCGCAATCGCCCGGCCCGGCTCAATACCAATCTGTGGCCAGCCCGCACCCGCGGACTCAACCGCCTGAGCAACAGCGTCGGCGATTTCCAAGGACACCTTCTCAATGTCCATGGCCTCGTCCTCGGGCGTGTAGGCAATGGCATAGCCGCCGCCCAGATCAACCTCCGGCATCTCAAAACCCGTTGCCTGAGCAAAATCCGCCCGCAACATCATCATGCGCTCGGCAGACTCACGGAAGGCATCAATGGAGAGGATCTGGCTACCAATATGCGTATGGATTCCCCGCAACTCCAACGACGCCGTGGCATGCACCCGCTGCAACGCCGCCATGGCTGCACCCGTTGCCAACGACAACCCAAACTTCTGGTCCTCATGCGCGGTAGCAATGTACTCATGCCCGCCCGCATGCACGCCGGTCGTCACACGCACCAACACCGGCGCCACCGTGCCCAGCTGAGCCGCAAGGGCACCCAACACCTCAATCTCGGTGAGTGAATCCACCACAATGTGACCCACCCCGGCCTGCAATGCCTGGGTGAGTTCCGCGTCGGACTTGTTGTTGCCGTGCAAGGTGATCAGGCGAGCGGGCACCCCACCCCGCAACGCCAGCGCCAACTCCCCGCCGGAGGCCACATCAATACCCAGGCCCTCGTCGTGAACCCACTGGGCAATGCGCGAACTCAGCAACGCCTTCGACGCATAAAACACCGTGCACTGGGTGCCGTGGCGCGCGAACGCCGCACCAAAGTGGTCACGAAACGCCCGGGCCCGCTGACGGAAGTCCGCCTCGTCCACCACATACAGCGGCGTACCGTACTGCGCGGCAAGGTCACCCACGCGCACGCCGCCCACGGTGAGGGCGCCGTCGTCGTCACGTACGCAGGTCGATGACCACACCGGCACGGCTACATCCTCTCGGGGGCACTCACGCCCAGCAGGCGCAATCCGTTGCGCAACACCTGGCCGGTGGCGTCGTTCAACCACAACCGCGTGCGGTGCACGTCGGTAAGTTCCTCATCGCCTAGCGGCGTGACACGGGTGCGGTCGTACCACTGGTTGAAGGCGGCCGCGACCTCTTCGAGGTAGCGCGCCACGCGGTGCTGCTCACGGAACTCCACGGCCTGGGCTACCACGCGCGGGAACTCGCCCAGCACCCCCAGCAGCGCAGACTCCGTTTCATGCGTCAGCAGTGAGGCGTCAAACCCGTCCTCGCGGCGGATGCCGTACTCGGCCGCATTGCGCGCCACCCCTGCAGTGCGGGCGTGGGCGTACTGCACGTAGAACACCGGGTTGGCGTTCGTGGCCGAGGCCAGCAGGTCCAGGTCAATGTCCAGCGTGGAGTCCGCACTGGAACGAGTCAGGGCATAGCGGGCCGCATCCACGCCCACCACGTCCACCAGGTCCTCCATCGTGACCACGGTTCCGGCCCGCTTAGACATGCGCACGGCCAGCCCGTCACGCACCAGGTTCACCATCTGGCCGATGATGACCTCAATCGAGTCCGGGTCATATCCCAGCGCCGAGGCCGCCGCCTTCAGTCGCGCAATGTAGCCGTGGTGGTCAGCGCCCAGCAGGTAAATGCACAGGTCTGCGCCACGTTCACGCTTGTCACGGATGTAGGCAATATCGCCGGCAATATAGGCCGCGTTGCCGTCGGACTTAATGACCACGCGGTCTTTCTCGTCGCCGAAGGCGCTGGAGCGCAGCCACCAGGCGCCCTCTGCCTCATATAGCGCACCGGATTCCTTCAGCTGAGCGATGGCCGCATCGACCTTGCCGGACTCGTGCAACGAATCCTCGTGGAAGAACACGTCAAAGGTGACACCAAAGTCGCGTAGCGACTGCTTGACCTGGTCAAACATCAAGTGCACCCCACGCACCCGGAAGAACTCCTGCGCCTGGGCACGCGGAAGCTCCAGCGGGTTGGGCTCCCCTGCTTCCATTGCGCCTTGCAGCACTTGGTCCGCAATCTCCTGGATGTAGGCGCCGCCGTAGCCGTTCTCTGGCGTCTCCTCGCCCAGCAAGAAGGCCAATAGGGATGCCGCGAAGTTGTCGATCTGAACCCCGTGATCGTTGAAGTAGTACTCGCGCGTGACTGTGGCGCCGTGGAACTCCAGCAGGCGGCTCAGCGAGTCACCCACCGCCGCCCAGCGGGTGCCGCCCAAGTGGATGGGGCCCGTGGGGTTTGCTGAGACGAACTCGACGTTGATGTGTAGCCCGGCGAGCGAATCACCCCGGCCGTAATCGTCACCGGCACGCACGATGGCGTGGGCAAGCTGGCCTGCCGCTCCCGCGTCGAGGGTGATGTTGATGAATCCCGGGCCTGCCACATCGGCCTTGGCGATCCCCGTCACCGTCTGCAAGCGAGCCACCAGGATCTGCGCAAAGTCGCGCGGATTGGTTCCGGCCTTCTTGGCTAGCTGCATGGCGACGTTGGTGGCCCAGTCACCGTGCTCACGCACCTTGGGACGCTCCACGCGTACGTCCACAACGTCATCATTGGTCAAAGCGATCTCGCCAGCGGCGATCCCCTCTTCGATGCATACGGCGATGGTTGCGGAAAGCTCTTCTGGAGTCACCCCCCGAGTCTATCGGCGCATGCCCCACGCCCCACGCCCCACGCCCCACGCCCCACGCCCCACGCGCCCACGCGCCCACGCGCCCACACCCTGGCAGTACCGGGTGGCCGGTTTCGAGGTCGAAACCGGCCACCCGGTACTGCCAGGAGAGGCGGGGGCGGGGGCTGGGGCTCTGCGCCGGTGCCCTGGCGTCCTGGCTAACCCCACGTTTGAGGCCGCCGCACCCTGATACTGTTGACCCTCGCGGGAGTGATCCCGCAGGCCCCCGTAGCTCAGCGGATAGAGCGCCGGTTTCCGGTACCGTAGGTCGCAGGTTCGATTCCTGTCGGGGGCACTTTTTCCTCACGCGATGTACGTTGAGGTGCGCGCTGACGCATGAGGCTGCGCGAAACACATCCAGCAAGCCAGCACACCCAACGCACCTGCTCACCAGCACCCCCGCACCCCCGCACCCCCTGGCAGTACGTGGTGGCCGATTTCGGACCCGAAATCGGCCACCACGTACTGCCAGGGCACAAACAGCGCGCGCGGGGCGCACACGGGGCCACGGGGCCACGGGGCACAAACAGCGCGCGGGGTGCTGGAGAGGGTGCTGGGATTAAGGCGCGGGTGCTGGGGAGGGCGCTGGATCTGACTTCGCGCTCTCGTCTGTACCGGCGGGGGCGACGGGGGCCGTATCGCTTTGACCCGTTGTGGTCGATGAATCCACCGACTGCTCCGACTCATCGAAGTAGCCGCTTGCCCAGTCGGAATTACCGTAATGGCCCGTTGCGTCCACGCCCGGGGCGTACTCCCAGTGCCACGGCTCGTATTTGCGGAACTTCGCCCAGTCAGGGTTGACAAAGCCAAAAGCGCCAGCGTTCTTGTCCAGCCAGGCCTTCGGCGTACCGCCGTCGTCACCTGAACATAGGTCGAACGCCAGCCCAAAGCCGTGCATAGAAGTTCCCGGCGATGCGGCCATGTATCCACGCAAGCCCTTAATGCGTACCTGATCGGCGTACGAGCGGTATCCCTCCAGGATGCACAGGTCACGCCCAAAGGCAGCCTTGAACTGTTCGTTGAGTTGGGCCGCAGCAAGAGCCGCGTCGGCCCTCAACACGTTCCCGCCCCAGATCGAGCACAGTTCGCTATCTGGCAGGTGACCGTTATCGGTAATGGTGAACGATGCTGGCGGCATGCAGTCAGGCAGTAGTTCCGACAACACGTAGGGGGCGTTAGACCTCGCCACGGCCAGCGCCTGCACCTGGTCATCAACCGAGGGCATCTCCACCACCGTGGGGATGAGCTGCGGCCCATCGCCCAGCAGGGCATGCCCCGTAGTGGGCGATTCGCCCAAAATGACGCCGGGAACGTTAGCAACCGCACTGGTCACGGCGACGACGTTTCCCATCACCGGGTAGACCACCATCGCCAGCGCAAATCCCGCCAACACGCCCCCGCGCGTAACCATCTTGCGCCGGCGGTGGGTAGTACGGATGCGAATCTCGCGCGTTTGCGTCAGGCGACGAATACGACGCGACACCATGTCACGTGCTTGGCCTGGTACATGCGAGAACGATGCGTGGCCAACAACCGGGATTTCCCCACTAAATGGAGTCACCACCGTCGAATCGCCGACGGTGTATGAGGGGTCGCTCGCGCGGTGCGGCAGCGTCGTTTCTGCTGTCACTCGCGCCCTCCGACATCGGCTCGCCCCTGCATGAGGCCCAGCGAGTGGGCCCCTGGCATCGCATCAGTGTAACCAATCTGTTATGTGGGGACCAGCCCCAAAATGCTCATGACTCCTTGCCACGTGCGACCGAGTCCCGCACCTCACCCACGAGTTCCTCGATGATGTCCTCCAGGAACACCACCCCGCTGATGTCTGCATCGTCCCGTACCAGGGCCACGTGCGCACCGGAACGCCGCATGGTCGCCAACACGTCTTCCACCTCCTGCGCAGCATCCACTACGGAGATTTTGCGGATGCGCCAGGCCGCCAGCGGCTCCTCACGTTCATGGGGACGCACCTGCAATGCGTCCTTCAAATGCAGGTATCCGACGATGCTGCCGTCACCGTCGCGCACGGGGAACCGGGAATAGCCTGTCGCGACAGCGACCCGCTCCAGCTCGTCGGCCGACACCCCCGCCTCCACGCATGCCACCTTGCCAAGGGCAACCATGACGTCACGGGCGGTGTGATCGGAAAACTCAATCGCACCGGTCAACAGACCTTCGGCGTCGTCCAGGGTGCCTTCCTCACTGGAGCGCTCCACGATCGAGTGCACCTCGTCGGCCGTGAACGCGGAGGTCACCTCTGCGCGCGGCTCGATCCCCACCATCCGTAGCACCAGGTTGGCGGTGGCGTTGAGTGCCGCAATCACCGGTCGCACCCCACGTCCGATCCACACCAGCGGCGGGCCAAACACCAGCGCCGCCCGGTCGGGGTTGGATACCGCCGCGTTCTTGGGCACCATCTCCCCCACGATCACGTGCAGGCCCACGATGATCAGCAGCGCCACTGCCACACCAATGGCGTGGGCGCCGGCAGGCGATACGGCATCACCCCATAGTGATTCGACGCCGTGGGCGATGGCAGGCTCCGCCACCGTGCCCAGCGACACCGAGCACACGGTGATCCCGAGCTGTGCGGTTGCGAGCATCAAGGACACGTTCTCCATAGCCCACAGCACCGTCGCGGCCGCCCGACTTCCTGCGTGGGCGCGCGGCTCGATGGAGCTGCGCCGGGCCGAAATGATCGCGAACTCGGCGCCCACAAAGAAGGCGTTCGCCAGCAACAGTCCTGCAATGGCGGCCACCATCCAGGCACTCATGCCTCATCACCGCCGTCATCCTGGGGCACTTCAGTGATGCGTACCCGATCGATGCGCCGCCCCTCCATGCGCTCTACGTCGAGCCGCACACCATCCACATCCACCTGGTCGCCGGTGACGGGTAGGCGCCCCAGCGTGGCCATGATTAGCCCGCCAACGGTCTCGTATACGGACGAACTCGGCAGCACAATGCCGGTGTGTTCAGCCACTTCATCGGGCCGTAAAACCGCTGGTATCACCCACGATCCGCCCACGGATTGGTAGGCGCGGGCGCGGCGCACGTCGTGCTCGTCGGCCACCTCGCCCACCAGTTCTTCGACCACGTCCTCCAAGGTGACAAACCCGGCCGTTCCGCCGTATTCGTCGACCACAATCGCGCACTGCATCCCCAGGTCCTTGAGCTCCACCAGCAGCGGGCGCAGCGGCATCGTCTCGGGCACCTGCGGCGCGTCGACCATGAGGTCGCGCACGCCCATGCGATCGCGCTCGTGGAACGGCACGGCAATCAGGTGCCGGATATGGACGATGCCGACCACGTCGTCGTGCCCATCGCGCACCACCGGGAAACGGGAGTGGCCGGTGCCGCGCGCGAGGGTGAGAACGTCGGCCGCCGTTGCCTCCACGGCCACGGTGTGAACCCGGGTGCGGTCGGTCATCACATCCTGGGCGGACAAGTCGTCAAGCTCCAGGGTGTTTTTCAGCAGTAATGCCGTCGTGGGTGCCAGCGTGCCAACCTCGGCCGAGCGTCGTACCAGGGCGGCAAGCTCTTGGCGCGACCTGCCGCCGGCGAGTTCTTCCTGCGGCTCAATGCCCACCAGACGCAAGATCGCGTTGGCGGCACCGTTGAGGAGCGCAATCAGCGGCCGCAGCACGGTGGTGAATCCCACCATGAACACCGTGACGGCCCGGGCGGTCCGCAGCGGGTTGGCGATGGCCGCATTCTTGGGCACTAGTTCGCCGACGATCATCGAAAAGGCGTTGACCACAATCAGTGCGGTCACGGTGGACACGGTCACAGCGGCAGCGTCGGACAGTGCCGTGCGCGAGAACGGCCCGGAAAGCAAGGTCACCAATGCGGGCTGGGCCGTGTAGCCCAGCAGCACCGTGGTCACGGTGATGCCCACTTGCGCGCCCGATAGCTGCGTGGACAGGGAGCGAAGCGCTGCACGCAGACGTCGCTTCCCCGGGGTGGACTCGTTGATGGAGGCCGGGTCGAGAGCAACGAGCGCGAACTCCGCGGCCACGAACAAAGCGGTGCCCAGCGTCAACCCGACGCCGAGCGCGACCAGCAGCCAGGCGGTCATCGGCGTGTGCTGTGACTGTCAGCGTCCATGGTTCGACCACTGTACTTGACGGGCGATTTCCACGCCCGAACGTGATCTATGGTGAACGTGGTATCCCCATGCCCCCCTTATCACGAGAGGCACACCAGTGGATGGCACCATCGTGGTTGACGGCCTCACCAAGCGATTCGGCTCGGTAGTTGCCGTCGACAACCTCACCTTCACTGCTTCGCCCGGACGAGTCACCGGATTCTTAGGACCGAACGGAGCCGGAAAATCCACCACGCTGCGGGCCCTGGTGGGTCTAGTGAGACCGAGCGCGGGCCGTGCTCTGATTGGTGGGAAGCGTTACGACGAACTCGACCGTCCCGCCACCGTCGTCGGTACGGACCTAGAGGCGGTATTTCATCCTGGCCGTCGCGCGCTGGACCATCTGCGGGTCTACGCACCACTCGTGGGTGCCAGTGACGCGGCCTGTGCCCAGTTGCTGGACCAGGTTGGACTTGCCGCCGCGGCGCAGCGTCGGATTGGCACGTTCTCCTTAGGTATGCGTCAGCGCTTGAGCCTTGCCACGGCCCTGCTGGGGCGCCCGCGAGTACTGGTGCTGGACGAGTCCGCCAACGGGCTCGACCCCGAGGGAGTGCGATGGCTGCGAGACTTTGTGCGGAGTTTTGCTGCCGACGGGGGCACCGTGTTGCTGTCGTCACACGTCCTGTCCGAGGTAGAGCAAACCGTTGACGACGTGGTCATCGTCGCCAACGGCAGGCGCCGCCACCAGTCGTCGCTGGCGGACTTGCGCGATCTGGCAACACCAACCCTGACGATGCGTTCCCCCGACGCCCACGCACTTGAGAAGCTGGTGCGCGACAGTTTTGCCAGCGCGGTACTGGAGCAGGCGCCCGGCTATGTGCGCCTGTCGGGAGTGCGCGCCCATCAGGCCGGTGCGGCAGCCCATGCGGCGCACCTCGAACTCCATGAACTAGCCGAAGGCGGCGAGAACTTGGAGAGCGTGTTCCTAAAGCTGACGGCTACACAGGAGGGCGAATGATCACGCTGATCCGCACACAGTGGCGCGCGCTGATCACCACACGTATGTGGTGGATCCTGCTGGTGATCATGATGGCGGTGGTCGCAGGAATGGCGGCACTCATCGGACTGGCCTTGACTCTGGCTCCCGACTCGGCCCAGGCAACCGCAAGCCGCCCTGACGACCTGACCCTGGCGATGACGGTGTACACGATGGACGTGTCGTTGGGTTACGTATTCCCGGTGACGCTGGGGGCGCTGCACATGACCGGCGAGTACCGATATCGCACCATCGATACCACGCTCTTGCTGGCTCCTAGCCGGTCCAGGCTCATCCTTGCAAAGGCAGCCTCAGTAGTGCCCATGGGGTTGTTGTATGGAGCTGCTGCCATGGTGTCGGGCCTCACAGCAGGCGTTGCAGCGTTGGCCATCGGCGGACAGCCGCTCGAATTGGGTGACTCCCAGGTCTGGCGCGCCCTCGTGTTGGGTCTGGTGGTGCTGTGCTTGTGGATGGTCATTGGCGTGGGGTTCGGGTGTTCGCTACGCAACCAGGTGGCAGCTGTGGTGACCTTGCTGGCTTTTACACAGTTCATCGAGCCACTCCTGCGGGTGGGCTTAGGGTCCTGGTCACCGACACAGTCGATACAGATGTTCCTTCCCGGTGCTGCGGGAGAGGCGGCCGTGGGGGCGTCGTTCTATTCAACTGCGGGGGTAAATGGGCTACTGCCCTGGTGGGCCGGTCTCCTGGTGTTGCTGGGCTACGCAATGGCAGCGGGCGCAATTGGTCGCGTCACCACCTTGCGTCGTGACATCACCTGAAGCCGACCGCGTGAGGCACGACACGCGTAACGATTTGACCACAGTGGACGACGTTGGCCCGAGTACGGTCGTTTAGGCTGGTGGTGCACCAAGAATCGTGGATTCTTGGCTCGATGTCGAGAAAGTGAGCGGTCCGGTCGTGTCCCCCTCTCAACCCCGGTCGAATGAACGGTTATCGGTGACGCACACCGACGGGGCGCCGTCTGTGGCGTCACTGGTGGTGGGTGCAGCATCGTCTGCCATTGCACCCCCGCCGCCTCCGCGCGACTACACCCCGCCCACGATTCCTACGCCGGTGGCTGACGTCCAACACGAGACGATGCCCACCCAGCCCATTGCGATGTCGGTCGCACCCAGTGCCGCCTATTTGCAGCAGCCCGAACATCCCGCGCGACTACACACCGACGTGCGCCAGGGCGTTGAGCGGATGCGGGGGGCCGCCGCACGCGTGGTGACCAACATGGAGTCCAGCCTGCAGGTGCCCACCGCCACCAGCGTGCGCACCATTCCTGCTAAGGCACTCATGGATAACCGCGTGGTGATGAACAACCACCTGGCCCGCACCCGTGGCGGCAAGGTGAGCTTCACCCACCTGATCGGTTACGCCATTGTGGAGGCGCTAGCCGAGTACCCGGCCATGAATGTCTCCTACACGCTCGAGGACGGCAAACCTGCCATGGTGACGCCGCCGTCGGTCGCCTTTGGCTTGGCGATCGACTTGGCCAAGGACGACGGTCAGCGTCAGTTACTCGTTCCCAACATCAAAGGCGCGGACGAGATGGACTTCGCGCAGTTCTGGGAGGCGTACGAGTCGCTGGTGCGCCATGCGCGCGCTGGCACCTTGCAGCCGGAGGACTTTCAGGGCACCACGATCACCCTGACCAACCCCGGCACCATCGGCACCATGCATTCTGTGCCGCGTCTGATGCAGGGCCAAGGTGCCATCATCGGCGTGGGGGCAATGGACTATCCGGCTGAATACCAGGGAACTTCCTCAGAGACGATTGCACGCTTGGGTGTGTCCAAGGTGCTGACGCTGACCTCAACCTATGACCACCGCGTCATTCAGGGTGCCCAGTCGGGCGAGTTCTTGGCGCTGGTGCACAAGAAGCTGCTCGGTCTGGATGGCTTCTATGACCGCGTCTTTGTGGCGCTGCGGGTCCCGTATGAGCCGGTGCGCTGGGTGGCCGATGCCGCCACCGATGCAGACACCGAACTCGCCAAGCCGGCCCGTATCGCGGAACTCATTCACGCGTACCGGTCCCGCGGCCACCTCATGGCCGACGTTGACCCGCTGAGTTCACGCCCGCGCAAGCACCCCGATCTGGACGTGCAAACGCATGGCTTGACGTTGTGGGATTTGGACCGAGTGTTCTCCACCGGCGGGTTCGCTGGCACGCAGCGGTGGAAGATGCGTGACGTGCTGGGCCGCTTGCGCGACGCCTACTGCCGCACCATGGGTGTGGAGTACATGCACATTGCCGACCGTGCCCAGCGAACGTTCTTCCAAGAGCGGCTCGAACACGGCTACACCAAGCCCAGCCGCGAGGAGCACCTGCGCATCTTGGGCCGCCTGAATGCGGCTGAAGCCTTTGAGGCGTTCTTGCAAACCAAGTACGTGGGTCAAAAGCGATTCTCGCTGGAGGGAGGCGAAAGCCTCATCCCGTTGCTTGATGCAGTGCTATCCAGCGCCGCCCGTGGCGGCATTCACGAGGTGTGTGTGGGAATGGCTCACCGGGGCCGCCTCAACGTGCTGGCGAACTTGGCCGGAAAGTCGTACTCCCAGATCTTCTCGGAGTTTGATGGCACGGCTGTGCCCGGCTCGGTACAAGGTTCCGGTGACGTTAAGTACCACCTGGGGACCGAGGGCATCTTCACGGCGGATACCGGCGAAACCACCAAGGTGTATCTGGCCGCCAACCCCTCCCACCTGGAGGCCGCCAACCCGGTGGTGGAAGGCATCGTGCGCGCCAAGCTCGACGAACTCGGCGCCGACCCGGCCACCGACGGTTACCCCATTTTGCCGGTGCTGATTCACGGTGATGCCGCCTTTGCCGGCCAGGGCATCGTGCAGGAAACGCTGAACCTCAGCCAACTTCGCGGCTACAAGACGGGTGGCACCGTTCACGTCATCATCAACAACCAGGTGGGATTCACCACCGGCCCGCAGGATTCGCGTTCCACGCGCTACGCCACAGATATCGCCAAGGGCTACCAAATCCCGATTCTGCACGTCAACGGCGACGACCCGGAGGCGTGTGTGCGCGCTGCGCGCCTGGCCTTCGAATACCGCGAGACGTTCGGACGCGACGCAATCATCGACATGATCTGCTACCGCCGCCGTGGTCACAACGAGGGTGACGACCCGTCGATGACCCAGCCGCGCATGTATGACCTCATCGAGGCCAAGCGTTCGGTGCGACACCTGTACACAGAGGCGCTGATCCGCCGCGGCGACATCACCACCGATGAGGCCGAGCAGATGTCGCAGGACTACCTGGCCCAATTGGAGCGGGTGTTCCTGGAAACTCGCGAGGGTTTCAAGGCTCCCGACACGGAGATGATCGCCGGGCTGGAGCTGCCTGCCTCGCAATCGACCGACGCGGGCGTCATGGTGGGCTGGAAGACGGCCGTGAGTGCCGGACAGTTGGAACGCATCGGCCGTGCCCACACTCGCCCGCCGGAAGGCTTCCACGTCCACCCCAAGTTGGAAAAGCTGCTGGAGCGGCGCGAGGCGATGACGCGTGAGGGCGGCATTGACTGGGGCTATGGCGAGTTGCTGGCGTTTGGCACGTTGCTGCAGGAGGGCGTGCCGGTGCGCATGTCCGGCCAGGATGCCCGCCGTGGCACGTTTGTGCAGCGTCACGCGGTGTTCCACGACCGCTCCTCTGGTGCCGAATGGACGCCATTGGCGTACCTGTCCGCTGACCAGGCACGGCTGAGCATTTACGATTCGCCACTGAGCGAGTACGCCTGCCTGGGCTTCGAGTACGGCTACTCGGTGGAGCGTCCCGACGCGTTGGTGCTGTGGGAGGCCCAGTTCGGTGACTTTGTCAACGGGGCGCAAACCATCATTGACGAGTTCGTGTCCTCAGCCGAACAGAAGTGGGGCCAGCGCTCCGCGGTGGTCATGTTGCTTCCGCATGGCTTTGAAGGTCAGGGGCCGGACCACTCCTCTGCCCGGGTGGAGCGCTTCTTGCAATTGGCTGCGGAAGAAAACATGGTGGTGGCGATGCCGTCGTCACCGGCGTCGTACTTCCACCTGTTGCGTCAGCAGGCCTATGCGCGCCCGCGTAAGCCACTGGTGGTGTTCACCCCTAAGTCGATGCTGCGTTTGAAGGCGGCGGCCAGTGATCCGTCCGAGTTCACCTCGGGCACCTTCCGTCCCGTCATTGGCGACGATGCGGTTGCCGCAGCAGGCGTCACGCGGGTGCTGATGTGCGCGGGCAAGGTGTATTACGACCTGCTGGCGCAACGAGAGCAGTCGGGCGACACGCACACGGCGATTGTGCGCTTTGAGCAGCTGTACCCGCTGGATGCGCAGGGAATCCAGGAGGCCCTGGCGCCCTATTCGGGTGCCGAGTTGGTGTGGGTCCAGGAGGAGCCACTGAACCAGGGCGCCTGGTCACGCATGTCGTGGACGTTGCCGCAGATTGTGGGCAACTCCGTCTCGGTTGTCGCGCGTGCGGCATCCGCATCTCCGGCTTCAGGCTTGTCGTCAGTTCACCACGACGAACAGGCCTCACTCGTGACAAGGGCATTCGACTCGTGATCAACGTTTTCTTTGTGGGCGATGAGCTCACCGCCGGCCACGCCGACCCGAAGGCGCTGGGCTGGGTGGGCCGGGTGGCGGCTCGCACGCTGCCGCTGGAGCCCAGGTTGCGCTTTCACACCCTTGCGGTGCCGGGTGAGACCACGGGTGAGTTGACGGCACGCTGGGACGATGAGGCGCTGCGACGCACGGCCCATGACGACCGTGACAGTGACATCAGCGCGGTGTTGTTTGCCATTGGGCGGCACGACATTCATCAGAGTGTCTCCCCCACCATGACTCGGCTGAACCTCGCCAATGCCCTGGACCGGGCTAAGGCGCTGGGGTTTCGGGCGATGGTGGTGGGACCACCGCCGGGACGGCTCGATCAGGACGTGGCAGTGGCGGAGTTGTCGGCCCTGTGTTCCGAAGCCGCTGCGCGCCGCGCCGTGCCGTTTGTGGACATGTACGGCCCGCTGGCACGGCATGAGCAGTGGCTGGCCGACATTGCCACCGGGGACGACGATTTGCCGCGTCAGGCGGGATATGGGCTGATGGCCTGGCTGGTTTTGCATTCGGCCTGGCATGACTGGCTGGGGATCGACCACATTCCCCAGTAGCCGCGTTGCTCCCTACAGACCCAGGTGCCGGCGTAACGCCTCATCTATGTGGTGCATGTAGGTGATGGGGACGGTACCGATGCTGGGACCCACCCGTCCCGACGCGACCGTGCGTACCTGTTCGGCCACAGCTTTGGCGTCTCGTGGCAGACCCGCCACTCCAGCGGGAATGGCCACGTGGAAGGCCTTAGGGGGCGTGGACGAGGTAATTAGCGGCACGACCGTGACCACGCCCGCACCGCGTCGTGCAGCGGCGGCATTGGCGCCGTCGTTGGAGACGATGACGGCCGGACGCTGGGCCCGGGTGTGACGTGAGCCGGGCGCGTCCAGCGCAATCCAGCGAATCTCACCGCGGCGCATTAGCGTCGGCCCTCCACCTGCGCGGCGCTGTCCCAGACGTCCTCGTCGCCGGACTCCTGCCATTCGTTCCACGCCTGCGCGTAGTCAGTTTGGAGGTCTGTGGCTTGGAGCCGTGCCAACGCGTGCTGAATCACTGCCGACCGCGATCCAAATGCGCCGGTGGCAGCCATGCGGTCAAGAAACTCAACGTCCGCGTCGGTGAGGCTGATGCTGATTTTGACAGTCGCCATAGTCGCAGGGTAGCACCATGGTCTTACTACGGTCGCAATGCGGTATGACTGAGGTATGACTACATCGTGATCACGGGCATGACGGCGCGGCAACGTCGGGAAGGAGCCGGGCACTGGGCACGCCAATTCGCTGCATCACAGCAGCAGCATAGTGCCTGGTAAATTGATGTTTGGGAGGCGCGCCGGAGCGGCTATTGGATCACGCCGGCGCTACGTAGCGCGATGGTGAGGTCTTGCGGACGCGACGCAATAGCTAGGGCGTCCTCGTAGGCAACCGAACCGTCACGCACCAGTGTCAGCAAGTGCTGGTCGAAGGTCTGCATCTTGTAGTACGCGCCCTCGGCGATGAGGTCCGCAATGGGAGGCTGACTGGACGGATCGACAATTGCCTCGGCCGTACGCCCATGGTTAACCATGATCTCGGCCACCAGCGCCCGCCCACTACCCCCCACGCGTCGTACCAGGCGCTGCGAGACAATCCCCCGTAGCGTCTGTGACAACGTCGCCCGAATCTGCGTCTGCTCGTGCGGCGTGAAAAAGTCGACGATCCGGTTGATGGTGTCCTGCGCGTCGACTGTGTGCAACGTCGCCAGCACCAGGTGCCCAGTCTCCGCGGCAGACAGTGCTGCCCGCACGGTCTCCACGTCACGCATCTCACCAATGAGAATCACATCGGGGTCTTGACGCATGGCACCACGCAACGCATTCGAGAAGTCCAGGGTGTCCGAGCGCACCTCACGCTGCGAAATCAATGCCTTCTTGTCATCGTGCAGCACCTCAATGGGGTCCTCGATGGTGATGATGTTGACTTCGCGGTAGGTGTTGATCAGATCCACCATGGAAGCCAAGGTGGTGGTCTTGCCCGAACCCGTCGGCCCCGTCACCAGCACCAACCCGCGCGGCTCCAACGCCAAGTCCGCCACGACCGCCGGAATACCCAGCTCCTCCATCGGCTGCGCGCCCACCGCTACCCGGCGGAACACCAAACAGTCCGTCCCGCGCGCCACATAGGCATTGACGCGAAAGCGTCCCACCCCCGACAGCGAGAATGCGAAGTCCGCCTCGTGAATATCCCGGAACTGCGCCACCAGGTCCTCCGGCAGCACCTGAGCAACCATGTTGCGGGTGTCCTCCGGACGCAGCGGTGGCACCTGCAGCTTGCGCAAGCGCCCATCCACCCGCACCCGCGGGGACGACCCCACCTTGCAATGCAGGTCAGAGCCCCCGGTCGAGGCCAGGGCATGAAGCAGCGGAATCACGGAAACAGGCTGGTCGCTCACGGTACCTCCATCGGCAGTGCGACAACTCTGCTTGAGAGGGTACGGCGTTGCGGCGCTACGCAAAAGGTGGGACGACGCTGTGCAGGCGCACATATGCGAAGATAGGTCGTCGCACCACCAGACCTAAGGGAGACACCATGAGCAAGCGCGGTCGCAAGCGCAAGACGCGTGCCAAGTCCGGCGCCAACCACGGCAAGCGTCCCAACGCATAAAGCCTGCAGGGGCATCCCCTGACAATGACGAAAGCCCGCATCCTGACCGGACGCGGGCTTTCGTCATTGTGTGGGGCTACTGGTGTTGGATGTCGTCGCGCGCCATCGCAATGGTGCTGAGCACACGCTGACGCAGCTCGTGGGGCGCCTGATCGCAGTGGGCCTTGGACACCAGCACCCGGATCTTCTCGTTGATGCGTCGCTCCGCCTCACACGGCGGGCACTCACGCAAATGCGAGCCGATGCGCAACAGTTCCTCATCGGTCAATTCACCGTCGATGTACTCAAAAAGCCGGTCCAGGGCTTCTTCACATTGACGCTTAGGCATAGCGCACCTCCTCAGCCGTCCGTCGGACGCTGTGCTCACTGACTCGCCACCTCATCATGACGATGCCTGAGCCCGATAGTCGTGAATCCCCCGCTGCGCGGCATAGTCACGCAACCGTTCGCGCAGCATGCGCCGTCCCCGGTGCAGACGCGACATCACCGTGCCAACGGGCGTGTCCATAATTTCGGCGATCTCTTTGTAGGCGAAGCCTTCGACATCGCTCAGATATACCGCCATGCGGAAGTCATCAGAAAGTTCAGCCAGCGCCTCGCGAATTTCGCTGTCCCCCAACGCGTCCAGGGCCGATTCCTCTGCCGAGGCCAGGCCCGACGACTGGTGACCGGCAGCCGCAGCAAGCTGCCAGTCCTCCACCGTGTCAGCGTCGGTGCGCTTGGGCTCGCGCTGCTTTTTGCGGTACGTGTTAATGAAGGCATTGGTCTGAATGCGGTACAGCCACGCCTTCAGGTTGGTGCCAGGCGTGAACTTGTCTTGGGCGGCAAAGGCCTTGGCGTAGGTCTCCTGCACCAGGTCTTCCGCATCGGCGCCGTTGCGCGTCATTCGTAGCGCAGCCGCATACAACTGGTCCATGTAGGACAAGGCTTCGGCCTCAAAATCAGGCGCTGTGTCAGTAGTCATCGCTTGTGAGCGTACCGGGCAGCGGGCGCGGGCGACACTGCGCGCATGTTGCACACGGATGGAACTGGTCACCGGCATGCCCGCACAACACCGTGAGCGCGGCCCGTATTCCCGATTGTGGGAAGGGCCACGCACGACGCGGGGTACGGACGGTACGGGGCGCGTCGTACGGCGGTGTTGGGGGCGCGTCGTGCGGACGGTGCGCCGAGCGTCGTCCCCGTGGACACGACCGCGCAGATGGGTAGGCTGGACGCATGATTCGTGCTCTCGCTCGGCCCATGCTGGCCTCGTGGTTTGTGTATCGGGG
>Ga0222423_1000106_pt1 | contig 85747 bp, 65 predicted proteins | sample 3A0metagenome_FD_182472 | JGI IMG/M metagenome (GOLD analysis project Ga0222423, IMG submission 182472) | Enriched microbial communities from leaf-cutter ant dump, University of Wisconsin, Madison, United States - 3A0 (version 2) | ecosystem: Environmental > Terrestrial > Nest > Insects nest >...
CGTGAGGCGCGTTCGACCTGATCAGGGTGCTTGCACCCACCCCCGAACTATTCACCCGTCCAACTAGCCTGCATTGCCCGATTGCTCCTGGCTACCAACACCTACGCTCGGCACGCCCCCTGCCGAATGTGAGTGTCTCGTGCCTGCCTTCTTGTCCTCTGCCCGTCGTGGGATCGCGGCCCTGACCGCGTGGTCGGTCGTCGCCGCCTGGTCGATCGTGACCGGCGTCGTCGCTGCCCCTGCCGCCGAGGCGGCAGCCGGGGATCTCACGCTCGGTCACGACGGCACGCCGGCGAGCGTGCTCGCCGGTACCGACGCGCACGTCACGATGACGGCGGCAGCGCCGTCGTCCGCCACGGGGGTGTCGTACAACGTCACGTTCGTCGCGACGCTGCCCGCGGGCGCCACCTACGTCGCCGGGTCGAGCACGCCGGCGGCCCCGGCGCTCGGGGCGCCCGGGGAGCCCACCGTGACGACCGTCAAGCCGGACACGGCTGACGGGGACACGTGGTACCAGGTGCTGACGTGGTCCAACGTCACGGACCTCCCGGTCGACGGCGAGGCGGAGGTCGGCTTCGACGTCCGTCCCGACGAGGCGAGGTTCCCGGTCGGCAGCACGGTCGACGTCGCGACGGCCGTGCTCGGCTCGGCCGACCCGCGCACGGTCCCGAAGGTCGTCGTCGACACGCAGGCGACCAGCCCGTCCGCGGCCTACACCGTCTCCGGCGCGTCGTCGTCGGCGCAGGACGCGCCGAGCGTCACCATCTCCCCGCTGCGGCTGACCAAGTCGGAGCCGAGCCCGGAGAGCGAGCTGCTGCGCGGGCTCGAGGACCAGCGCACGGAGTACACGCTCACGGTCACCACGGCGGAGGCGGGCGGGACCGACGGCGTCCTCGTGACCGACTACGTCCCGGCGCAGCTGCACTTCCTGGGTTGCGTGAGCGTGTCGTCGGGCGGCTGCGCGACGCTGCAGGGGGCCACCGTCGTCACCGACCCGGTCGGGCTGCCCGCCGGCGTGTACACGAAGGTCGTGTGGGACCTGGGTGACCTGGGCGCCGACTCCACCGTGAAGATCGTCTACCGCGCCGCCGCGGGCACGCAGGAGCTCGCCGCGGACGGGGATTTCGACGGGGCGTCGACCCGCCAGGAGGCGTCGCCCGTCACGGCCGTCAACCGTGTCGGCCTCACCGGCACGTACACCGGCCCCGTCGCGTCGTCGGCGAGCACGGCGGTCGACGTCGACACCGAGCACACCGTCGAGCTGATGGACGTGGCGCTGGAGAAGTCGACGACGGCGACGACGTTCGTGCGCGGTGGTACGGCGAGCTACGCGTTGCACGTGCGGGTCAGCCAGTACACCGACGCGTCCGGTGTCTCGGTCACGGACACCCTGCCCGACGGGATGTGCCCTTACGTCGAGTCCGGCACGACGACGAGCGGCACGTGGCCGTCCGACTGCTCGTCCCTGCCGCGGCGCGACGCGCCCGGCGCCACGATGACCACCGCGGTCGCGCACGCCGACGGCACGTTCACGGTCACGTTCGAGCTTCCCGACCTCGCGGCCGACGCGACGCGCACGGTCGAGTACGACGCCCTGATGCGGACCGTGCACCACGACGGCACCCCCACCTCGACCGGTGACTCGTTCACGAACCACGCCGACGTGGCCGCGACCACGACGCCCGTCGCCGCGAACACGGTCGAGCACGGCGACGTCGCGGTGGACGACGACTCGGAGGCCGCGCTGAGCTCCGGCGGCCCGACGCTGAGCAAGGCGGTGTGGCCGAACGCCGACCGGGACCCGATCGCCGGTGCGGCGCAGTGCCCGGCCGACACGAGCAGCGAGTGGACCAGCACCGGCCAGCCCGTGGCCCAGCTGGGAGACCTGCTGTGCTTCCAGGTGCAGCTCACGGCGGCGCCCGGCGTCGCGCTCCGGGACGCCGTCGTGACGGACTTCGTCCCGGTGGGGACGCAGTTCGTCGACTGGCGGGTCGCGGCCAACGACCAGGGGGTCGCGGTCGTCCAGAGCGGCACGGACGCGTCGTGGAAGATCGGCGACGTCGACGGCTCGCACACCTTCGTTCCCGCGGGCGCGTCGGTGACGCTGCAGATCGTCGTCCGCGTCGTCGACGTCAGCCCCTCGAGCCTCGACATCCTGGGCAACCTCGCCAAGCTCCGTGCCTCCGACGTCGGCGGCCACACCCTGTCGGCCCGCGCCGAGGTCGGCTTCGCCGTCGCCCCCGCCGCCCCGCTGAGCCTGACCAAGCAGGTGAGCGCTGACGGCTCGTCGGGCTGGACGAGCGACCTGGCGGTGCGCGGCGAGGACCACGTCACCTACCGGCTGCGCGTGAAGCACACCGCCGCGGCGGGTGACCCTGCCGGGTACCCGCTGGACAGCGTGACCCTCTGGGATGCGCTGCCCTCCGGCTGGACGTGCGCGGCGGTCGCCGATCCCGCGCTGACGTGCGCGATCGGGACGTCCGGCTCCACCAGCGGCCGCGCCGTCGTCAAGGTGACCCTGACGGGTGCTGCGCTGGGTTCCGACCACGCGCTGACCGCGGGCGAGACCATCGACGTGCCGATCGAGCTGGAGGTCCCCTCCGGGTTGTCGATCGCGTCGGTGCACACCAACGACGCGTCGATCGTCTCGTACACGTCGCCCAGCACGGACGCGAGCGCCGGCGCGACGCCCGCCACGTTCCGCCCCGCGGGCTCCCTGGCCGACCCCACGGACCCGAACGCGCCCGCCGCCAACGCCAGCGCGAAGGTGCACCTGCCCAACGCGACGGTGAGCAAGAACCTGGTCTCCACGTCACGGGACGAGACCGGGAACAGTGCCACGCAGGCGACCGTCGGCGAGACCGCGACGTACACCTACTCCGTGACCATCCCGGCCGGGACCGCGGTGTTCAACGGCCGTCTCACCGACGCGCAGCCGACCGTCGGCGGCGTGGCGGCGGCGGCCGTCGTGAGCGCGAGCGCGACCGACCCCGCCGGGGCGGCGCTCGCGACGTGCGACGCGGGCGCGCCGCCCTGCCTGGACGCGTCGACGGGCACGATCACGTTCCCCCCGACGCTGATCAACCAGACGGCCTCCGACTGGACCTACACCGTGACGCTGACGGCACGTGTCCTGGACGCCGCCGCGGTGGTGCACGGGACCACGCTGACCGACGCGGCCCTCTTCACCAGCACGTCGAGCGCGGCGTCGAGCGCCCCGATCTCGCGGGACTCGAAGCAGGCCACGGTCACGGCCGTGCTGCCGGCACCGAAGATCGTCAAGTCGCCGCTCAAGAACGGCACGCCCACCGACCCGCTCACCGCGGGCGCGGGCGAGGAGGTCACGTACCGGCTGACCGCCTCGAACGCCGCCTCCCGGCCGCCGCTGCACGACGCCGCGGTCACCGACTGCCTGCCCGCGGGCATGACCTACGTCGGCCACGCCACGACCACGGACACCGTCACGACGGGCACGTGCGGCACCGGCGGCACGCGGACGCAGCTCACGTGGGTCCCGAACGGGGGCACCGTGGACGGCGGCCAGTCGTTCGACCTCGAGTACACGGTGCGTGTGGACGCCGCCGCCGGCTCGGGTGTGACGCTCGGCAACACGGCCACGCTCACGGGCTCGACGTTGCCGGGGGCACCGGCGCAGGCGCGGGCCCTCACCGCGAGCGACACGGGGAGCGTCACCGTGTACGCGCCGGCGGGCAGCAAGACGGCGGACCGCAGCCAGGCGGTGCCCGGCGAGGTGGTCACCTGGACGGTCACCGCGACGCTGCCGGCCCACGCCAACTTCTACGACCTCACCGTGCTCGACACCGTCCCGGCCGGGCTGACCCCGGATCTGCCCGGTTCTGTCGTCACGTGCGGCACCGGGTGGGCGAGCACGGCGGCGTGCGACGGTGCGACGGTCTCGACGCAGGCCGGCACCGGCGGGACGACGAAGGTCGCCTGGTCGCTCGGCGACGTGACCTCGTCCGACGACGCGCGCACCGTGACGGTGACCGTGCGGACCACGGTGAGCACCGGCGGCGCCGGCATGCTGTCCAAGGGTGCGCAGCCCCAGAACGTCGCGACGTTGGGCTGGTTCACGACGGCGGACGCCGGGCGGACGGTCGACGCCGGCACCACGTTCGAGTCGAGCGCGACGCTCGGCTCGGCGACGGTGCTCGTCAAGGAGCCGTCGGTCACGGTCGCCAAGTCGGTCGACGACGCCGTGCCGGGGCCGAACCAGGTGATCCAGTACACCGTCAGGGCGACCGCGTCCGCGGCCTCCCCGTCGAACGTCACCGCGTACGCCGTGGTGGTGGTGGACACCGTGCCCGCCGGGATCGTGCCGCTCGACGCGTCGGGTGACCCCGTCACGAACGGGGGCGTCGTCGCCTCGGGTGGCGTCTGGAACGCGTCGACCCGCACGCTCACGTGGCAGCGCGCGTCGCTGGCCTCCGGTGCGACCGCGACCTACACGTACGACGCCCGGCTGGCGGCCTCGTCCTCGCTCACCGGGGCGGCGCTGACCAACACGGTGCGTGCCCAGAGCTGGCAGTCGCTCGCGTCGGCCGGCCGCGGCTACGGCCCGAGCGCGGCGAAGACCGCCAGCGTGACGCCGCAGTTCCCGCGCGTCACCACGACGAAGTCGCAGGTGACGACCAACCCGGTCTACGTCGGGCAGCACGTCGGCTACGAGGTGCGGCTCGCGAACACCGGCACGGCCACGGCGGCGACGACCGACGCGGTCGACGTCCTGCCCAAGAACTGGCAGTTCGTGAGCGGCAGCGCGACCGTCCAGGTGCCGTCCGGGACCGGTCCGGTCGCGCTGGCCGACCCCACGGTGACGGGCACGGTCGACGCGGGCCAGACGCTCACGTGGACGGCGATCGGCGGTTCCGCCCTGAACCTGGCCCCGGGCGCGACGGTCGTCGTCCGCTACGAGGCCGAGCCGCTGGACACCGCCGCGAGCGCGACGGGCTCAGCCGTCGCGCACACCAACACCGCACGGGCGGCCGGCGTCACGGATCTCGCTGGCGGCACGTCGTACAACGCTGGCGCCGGCTCGTACGTCGGCCCGTCGGGGTCCGCGACGGCCCGCATCGACGCGGCCGACCTGAGGATCACGAAGACGTCGAACACGTGGGTCGCCGGGACGGCCACCAACACGTGGACCATCGCCGTCGAGAACCTCGGCCCCGATCCGGCGGTCGGGGTCACGGTCAAGGACGAGCTGGGCATCCTGCCCAGCGGCGCGCACGTCACGTCCGTCGGCGGGACCGGGTGGACCTGCTCCCCTGCGAGCGGCGGCTACGACGCGGGCGCGACGTGCGTGCGCGGCACCGCGCTCGCCGCCGGCGGGACGGCGTCCCTCACCGTGACCGTCGCGCTCGACGCGAACGCCACCGCCGGTGCCACGGCCACGAACACCGCGACGGTCACCGCGGACACCTTCGACCCCGCGACGTCCAACAACCTCGCCCGGGACACGGCGACCGTGACCGCGGTGGCGGACCTCGGCATCACGAAGACCGGGCCGACGAACGTGACGGCCGGTTCGCTCATCGCCTGGCAGGTGGTCGTGACGAACCACGGGCCGTCCGTGTCCCGCGGTTCGAGCGCGAACCCGATCGTCGTGGTCGACACGCTCCCGGCGCACGTCACCATGAGCTCGATCACGACGTCGGGTGGTGGGGTCCAGCTCCTCAGCCTGACCGGGGGCGTGCTCCGCCTCGCCCTCACGACGGACATCGCCGCCGGCGGGACGGTGCCCCTGACGCTGAACGGCCGGGTCGATGCGGACGCGACGTCCAGCCCGCTCGTCAACGCGGTGACGGTCACCCCCGTGACCCCGGAGGGCACGAACACGCACACGAACAGCGCGTCAGCCACCACGACGTTGGGCCACAGCGAGTCGCTCACGATCGAGAAGGACGTGGTCGGCGACCTCGTGCCCGGCTCGTCGGGCACCTACGAGATCAGCGTGCACAACGGCGGGCCGTCCGCCGCGCCCGGCGTGGTCGTGAGCGACCCGCTGCCCGCGGGTCTGACGTTCGCCGGCAACGTCTCGAACAGCGCCTGGACCTGCACCGGTACCACGAGCGTGACGTGCGAGCTGTCCGGCTCGCTCGGGGTCGGGTCCGGCTCGACCTTCACGTTCGACGTGGACGTGGCGTCGTCGGTGACCGGCGACATCGAGAACACGGCGACGGTCGGGTCCACGTGGCTCGCCGACCAGGACGACAGCACCGCCACCACCGGCCCGCGGGTCACGGCGGACCTCGGGATCACCAAGACCCACACCGGCGGCGACCTCGAGGCCGGGACGGGGACGACCTTCACCCTGAAGGTCACCAACCACGGCCCGTCCGACGCCCCCGGTCCGCTGACCATCACGGACCACGTCCCCGGCGGGCTGCCGGTCGACGGGACGATCGACGCCGGCGCCGGGACCTGCACGGTCGGGGCGGACCTGCCCGACGGCTCGCAGCCGGTCACCTGCGTCCTGGCTGCCGGCCTCGTGAAGTCCGGCACGTGGACCGTGAAGGTTCCGGTGGCGGTGGGCGTCTCGGCGCCCGAGGCGACGTACACCAACACGGCTCGCGTGGACGGGCCTGCGAACCTCGACGAGGGTGCGGACACGCACGCGAACAGCGCCGACGACGAGATCACGGTGGTCCGTCGGGCCGACCTGTCGATCGACAAGTCGGCCGACGCGTCGACCGTGACCGCCGGGACCGACGTCACCTACACCCTCGCGGTGCAGAACGCGGGCCCCTCGGTCGCGGCCGCCACGATCCTGCGCGACGTGCTGCCGGCAGACCTGGCACCGAAGTCCGCGAGCTGGGCCGGGCACGCCGACGCGTGCACGATCACGGGTCAGACCGTGCAGTGCGCGCTCGGTGACGTGGACCCGACGGGCGGCACGCCGATCACGGTGAAGGTCGTCGCAACCGTGCGCTCGTCCGTGGCCTCCGGCACGACGATCGACAACACCGCAACGGTGTCGTCGAGCACGATCGACGTGGACGGCACGGACCCGACGACGGACAGCGACCACACCAGCATCGACACCGACGCGGACGCGAGCCTCACGCTCGAGAAGACCGCGGTGGCGTCGTCGGTGCGTGCCGGTGACGACGCGTCGTACACGCTCGCCGTCACGAACGACGGTCCGTCCGACGTGGCCGGTCCCGTGACGATCACGGACACGCTGCCGGACGACCTCACGTACGTCGCGTCGTCGACCACGGGCTCGCCCGCCTGGGTCTGCGTCCCGGACCACCGGGACGTGACGTGCACGCTGGGTGACGGCACGGTGGGTCTCGCGGCACACGCCCACGCGCCCGTGCTGACGTTGGTCGCGACCGTCTCGCCGTCGGCCGACGCCGGGACGGTCACCAACACCGCGCACGCGTCGTCGTCGCTGTCTGGCGACTCGCCCGACGACACCGCCGACGTCGCGATCACGACCCTCGCGGACCTGGGCGTGACCAAGGCACACATCGGGACCCCGGTCGCGGGCACGCCCTTCCGGTACACGGTCACCGTGCGCAACGGCGGTCCGGCGGACTCGCGTGCGGACGCCGGCCACCCGATCGTGGTCGTCGACACGCTGCCCGTCGGCATGACGTTCGCGCCGGGCTCGGGCGGCACGGTCAGCGGTGACGGGTTCACCTGCGAGGCGGGCAGTCCCGTCGTCCAGGGGGGCGCGTCCCACCCGACGGTCCGGTGCGAGCGCCCGACGACGCTCGCGGCCGGCGCGGACGCGGACGTCGAGATCCCGGTGGACGTGGCGGCCGACGCGCTCGGCACGCTGACGAACGCCGTGACCGTGACCCCGGGTCTCACCGACCAGCCCGACCCGCAGGTGCTGGCCGACACGGCCACCGACGACGTCACCGTCGTCGCCCAGGCCGACCTCGGACTGGTCAAGAAGCTCGCGACCGATCCCGCCGACGTCGTCGCCGGCCGGAGCGTGAGCTGGACGATCGACGTGACGAACGCCGGCCCGTCCACGTCGCACGCCGACGCGAGCCTGCCGATCACGGTGGTCGACACGCTGCCCGCAGGCGTCCAGGACGCGTCCGCATCCGGCTCCGGCTGGACCTGCACCACGGTGGACCGGGTGATCACCTGCGAGCGCGACGCCGATCTCGCGGTCGGTGCGGCGCCGGTCATCACGGTCGACGCGACGGTCGACGCCGGTTCCCTCGGAGCGCTCACCAACACGGCCACCGTCACGCCGGGGTCGACCCCGCAGCCCGTGGGCGGCAGCGTGCTGCCGGACACCGACGACGCCACCGTGACCCCGGGCACCTCGGCGGACCTGCAGCTGGACAAGACCGTGGTGGTGGCACCGCTCGCCGGCGCGACGGGGACCTACCGCCTGCGCGTGACGAACGTCGGACCCTCGGCCGCGCAGGACGTCGTCGTGACGGACACGCTGCCGGCGGGGCTGACCTTCGACTCGCCGGCGGGGTCGTCGGCCGGGTCGTCGTGGACGTGCTCGGGCACCACCACCGTCCGGTGCGAGCTCGACGGGCCGCTCGCCGTCGCGACGACCGTGTGGTTCGACCTCGTCGTGCGCGCCGACCAGGCGCTCGCGGGCACGGTCGCCAACACGGCGACGGTCACGTCGTCGACCGACGACCCCGACCCGACGAACAACACGGCCACCGCGGACGCCGACCCGTCGGCGCTCGCGGAGCTGACGCTCGTCAAGTCGCACCGCGGCCACGCCCGCATCGGCGAGAAGCTGACGTTCGACCTCGCGGTCGTGAACGACGGCCCGTCGCAGGCGCGGTCGCTGACGCTGCAGGACCGGGTCCCAGCCACGCTGACCGTGACGGGCGTGCGGGCCGGCGGCGACTGGTCCTGCACCGTCGGCACGTCCGACGCGTCCGGCACCCCGGTGCTGTGCGTCCTCGACCGGCTCGCCGTGGGGGCCAAGGCGCCGACGGTGCACGTCGACACCGTCGTCACCGCGGCGGCCTACCCGAGCGTCACCAACGTGGCGACGGTCGCGTCGGTGACGCCGTCGGCCGACGACCCGGCGGGGGCGAGCGCCACGGACGACGACACCGTCACGGTGCCGCCGCTGGTGGACCTGGCCCTGCGCAAGACGCTGGACGGCAAGGGTCTCACCGTCGGCAGGACCGGCACGTACCTGCTGACGGTCACCAACGCGGGCCCGACGGCCGACCCGGGCCCGATCACGGTGACCGACCACCTGCCGACGGGGCTGACTTTCGCCTCGGCCCGCGGTGCCGACTGCTCGGCGGACGGGTCCACGGTCACGTGCGTCCTGGACCGTGGCCTGGCGGTCGGGCACAGTGCGACGATCCACCTGGACGTCGCGGTGGACCAGCGTGCCGGCTCGTCGGTGGTCAACACGGCCTCGGTCGACAGCGACGCGAAGGACACCGATCCGGGCAACGACGCGTCGTCCGTCCGGGTGGACGTCACCACGTCGGTGCTGTCGCAGACCGGTGCCTCGCCGGGCCGGCTCGCGCTGCTGGCGCTGCTGCTGCTCGTGATCGGTGGCGCGGTGGTCGTCGCGGCCCGCAGGAGCTCGACCCGGTAGTCGTCGCCCGGGGCGGACGGGCGCACGCCCGCCCCGGGGACGCATGGGCAGGCACGGGCTCGCGCGGGCCGGCTGGTGCGGCTACGCGCCCCCGGTGCTCTCGCGGGCGAGCACGGTGTGCGGGGCCGTGACCTGACGGGCCGACGTGTCGGGATCGTCGATCCGGTCGGTGATCCGGGCGATCGCCTCGCGGGCGATGAAGGGCGTGTCGAGCGACACGGTCGACAGCGTGGGCCGGGAGTAGCGCCCCTCCTCGATGTCGTCGACGCCGATGATCGCGATGTCGTCCGGCACGCTCAGGCCGGCGTCGAAGACGGCGCGCAGCGCGCCCATCGCCAGCAGGTCGGAGTAGCAGAAGATCGCGTCCGGCGGCTCGGGCAGGTTCAGCAGCTCACGGGTGGCCTGGTAGCCGTCGGCGCGCCGGTAGTGCGCGGCGGGGCGCAGGTGCTCGGGACGTGGCGTCAGTCCGGCCTCGGTGAGCGCCCGCTCGTAGCCGGCCGTGCGCTGCTGGGGTGTCGCGTAGCTCTCCTGGGGCTGCGCGCCGATGGCAGCCACGCGCGAGCGTCCGGTGGAGAGCAGGTGGCCGACGGCGTCGGCGGCGGCCTGCACGTTGTCGATCGCCACGTGGTCGTAGCGGCCGTCGAACTCGTGCTCGCCGAGCAGCACCAACGGCATCGACCGCCCGTTCTGCATCTCGAGCAGCTCGTTGGGCGTCACGAGCGGGCTGAACAGGATGCCGTCGAAGAGCATCGAGCGGTCGCTGCCGGTGAGCAGCTGCCGCTCACGCTCGTGGTCGTGCCCCGTCTGGTCCACCATCACGCGGTAGCCGACCTCGGCGGCGGCGACGATGATCTCGCGCGCCAGCTCGGCGAAGTAGGGGACGTCGATCTCGGGGACGACGAGGGCGAGCACGCCCGTCCGTCCGGTGCGCAGCGTCCGAGCCACCGGGTTGGGTCGGTAGTCCAGCTCGGCGATCGCGCTCTCGACGCGGGCCCGCATCCTGGCGCTCACGTGCTCGTACCCCGCCACCACGTTGGAGACGGTGCGGACCGAGACCTGAGCGCGTTCGGCGACGTCTCGCAGGGTTGCTGCCACGGGATACCTCCTACGAGCGCCGTCGCGAGATGAGGGGTCTGAACGTGTCCGATACTAGGGCTTGCAACGTCGGCAAATTGGCAGTTATGGTTTGCGCACGTTGGCAAAGAGTTGCGGACAAGCCGCGGCCGGCCACGAGTGCACAAGGGAGTGCTCATGCAGCAGCGTTTCCACCGGCCGGTCGCCGTGCTCGCAGGCGTCGTGCTGGCCACCACCGGCCTCGCAGCGTGCGGCCCGTCGATCACCAGCGGTGACTCGACGCCGGCCGGAAGCTCCAGCGCGACCGCGACGACGGACCCCGACGAGCTGGCCTCGCCCGACGAGAGCACGGTCAGCGGCGAGGTCACCATCTGGGACCGCGAGGGCGACCTGTTCAAGGTCTTCGACGCCACGATCGCCGCGTTCAACAAGAAGTACCCGAACATCAAGGTCAACCACGTGGCCGTCGACATCGACGCGAAGCTGCAGAACACCTTGATCTCGGGCACCGACGTCCCGGACGGCGTGTTCCTCGACGACGCCAAGGTGGCGGGCTTCGCCGACCACCTGTGGAAGCTCGACGACGTGATGGAGCCGTACCTCGGTGACATCGCCCAGCAGAAGAAGGACGTCAACACGCTCGACGGCAGCGTCTACGGCGTCCCGTTCGACTCCGACCCCGGCCTCCTCTACTACAACGCGAAGGCCCTCGAGGACGCCGGGATCGACGCGACGACGATCGCGACCTACGACGACCTGCTCGCCGCCGCGAAGGCCTACCAGGCCAAGGTGCCGGGCTCGAAGCCGATCCACCTGGAGCAGAGCCCGTTCCTGGGGCAGCTCCAGCTCGAGATGTACGCGAGCCAGCTCGGCACGAGCATCGCCGACGAGAAGGGTCAGCTGCGTCTGGACTCCCCGGAGTACCAGCAGATCCTGACGTGGCTCGACACCGTCCAGAAGGAGGGGCTCGGCACGCGCGCGGAGTACCTCAGCCCGAGCGACATCAAGCCGCTCGACTCCGGCAAGGAGGTCTTCTACCCCTGGTCGATCTGGTTCGACTTCGCACCGCAACAGCTGCTGCCCAAGACGAAGGGCGACTGGCGCGCCATGCCCCTGCCGGCGTGGAAGGAGGGCGGCGCACGCTCGGGTGCCATGGGTGGGTCGTCGTTCGTCCTGCCCAAGGAGGGCAAGAACTCGCAGGCGGCGTGGCTGTTCTACAAGTTCCTCATGTTCGACCAGGCCGGCTACAGCGCCGTGTGGGGAACCAGCTCCGTCTACCCCGACGGTCTGAACACGTCGATCCCCAGCTACACCCCGGCGGCCGACCCGGCCAAGCCGCTCTTCGGCCCGGTCGAGGCGCTCGGTGGTCAGGACCTGTGGAAGGTGGCGACCGAGGCAGGCTCCGAGATCCCCGGCGGGGCGCCGATCCCGACGTGGTGGGCCGGTGCGGTCGACTACCTGGGCAACAACGTCCAGAAGATGCTCGACGGCAAGCTGACCCCGCAGCAGGTGATCGACCAGTCGACCGACGACATCCAGAAGAACCTCGTCGACCGGCAGTGACGCTCGACCACCGTCCAACCTGAGGATTGCCGAGAAGATGTCAACGATCGCCGCCGAACCTCGGACGAGGCCGTCGGCAGCCGCGCCGGGACGGAGGTCCCACCGGACCCCGTCCCGGCGGCGGCTGGCACCGTACGTGTTCGTCCTGCCGTTCATCGCCCTGTTCGTCGCGTTCAGCGTCTACCCGATGCTGTTCACCCTGCAGCTCAGCTTCACGAACTGGCGGGGCTCCGGCTCCGCGCAGTGGGTGGGGTGGGACAACTACACGTACCTGCTGACCAACCCGGCGTTCTGGCAGTCGCTCGGCAACTCCGCGGTCATGTGGCTGCTCATCGTCCCCGTGCAGATGCTGCTCGCGCTGCTCGTCGCGATCCTGCTCGACAACGCCAAGACCCGGATGCGTGCGTTCTACCGGGTGGCGTTCCTGGTGCCGTTCGTGACGCCGCTGGTGGCGATCGCACAGATCTGGGTCGTGGTCTTCGACCAGGACTACGGCGTCGTGAACTCGGTGCTCAACGCGGTCGGGCTCCCCGACGTCGGCTGGCTCACGACGAGCGCCTGGGCCAAGCCCACCCTCGCACTGCTGTTCCTGTGGAAGACCACCGGCTTCATCGTGATCATCCTGCTCTCGGGCCTGCAGTCGATCGACCCCGCCGTGTACGAGGCGTCGTCGATCGACGGCGCCACCCGCTTCCGGCAGCTGCGCAGCATCACGCTGCCGTTGGTCCGCCGCACGCTCGTGTTCGCGGTGGTCCTGCAGACGCTCGCGATCTTCCAGATGTTCGCCGAGCCGTTCGTCGTGACGCAGGGCGGGCCGTACAGCTCGACGACGACCGCAGGGCTCTATCTCTACAACCACATCACCCGGGCCGACCTCGGCACGGGTGCCGCGAACTCGTTCCTGCTCGTGATCGTCGTGATGGCGCTGTCGCTCGGATTCGTCCGGCTCCTACGGTCGGAGGACTGACATGACCCGCAGACTGCCCGGTGCCTCGACGCAGGTGTTCCTCGTCCTGCTCACGCTCGCGTTCCTCGCCCCCGTGGTGTGGGCGCTGCTCTCGGCGCTGAAGCCGGCCAACCAGATCATCTCGTCGCCCCTGGCGTTCGACCCCGCCACCTTCACCTTCGAGAACTACAAGCGGATGTTCGCCGACGTCCCCATCGGCCGCGGCTTCTTCAACACGGCGGTGGTCCTGCTCTTCAAGGGCGGGCTCACGCTCTTCTTCGCGCCGCTCGCGGCGTACGGGTTCGCGAAGTACGAGTTCCGGTTCAAGGGCCTGCTCTTCGGCACGGTCCTGATCACGCTCATGCTGCCGACGATCGTCCTCATCATCCCGCTGCTCCTGGAGATGAAGGAGCTCGGCTGGGTGAACACCTACCAGGCGCTCGTGCTGCCGGGCGCTGTCGACGCGTTCGCGATCTTCTGGATGCGTCAGGTGATCGCGGCCGTGCCCGACGAGCTGCTCGACGCGGCCCGCGTGGACGGGTGCTCCGAGTTCGGCATCTTCTGGCGCATCGTCCTGCCGGTGATCCGCCCAGCCCTCGCCGGGCTGGCGGTGCTGACCGTCATGAACATCTACAACGACTTCGTCTGGCCGGTCGTCATCGCCAGCACCGACCGGATGGCCACCCTCCAGGTGGTCCTGTCGACGCTGGCCCAGAACATCTCCGGCAACCGGATCGGCGCGGACTACGCGACCGTGACCGGCGAGCTGCTGGCCGCCGCCTCGGTGGCGCTCATCCCTCTGCTCGTCGTCTTCATCGTCCTCCAGAAGCACTTCATCAACGGCATCCTCGCCGGCAGCGTCAAGGGCTGAGGCCCGCGCTCGACCCCCTGAAAGGCCGCACCATGACCTCAGTTCGTCCGGCGCCTGCGCGTCCGGAGTACCCGCGCCCCGACCGCGACCGCTCGCACTCGTGGCTCACGCTCGACGGTGAGTGGGAGCTGACGTCGGAGTACGGCGTCGAGACGATCACCGTCCCGTTCGCCTGGGAGACGGCGGCCTCGGGGGTCGCCCGGACCTGGCTCGAGCGCGCGGTGTACCGGCGTCACGTCGAGGTGCCGGCGGCGTGGGGCGCGGCGCGCGTGGTGCTCTGCTTCGGCGCGGTGCACCACCGCGCGCGCGTCCTGCTCGACGACGTGGAGGTGGGTGTCCACGAGGGTGGGTACACCTCGTTCGAGCTCGACGTCACCGACCTCCTCCGGCCCGGCCGCAGCGCACAGCTCGTCGTGGAGGTGGACGCACCCGCGGACAAGCGACTCATCGCGCACGGCAAGCAGCGCTCGATCCCTCGCGACGACTACGACGGCGTCTCCTTCACCCCCACGTCAGGCATCTGGCAGAGCGTCTGGCTCGAGGCGCGCGGCCGGACCTACCTCGCGGACGTCGCGCTGCGTGGCGACTCGCTCACGGGGTTCGACGTCGACGGCGTCCTCGTCGGGGACCGGCCCGCCGGTTCCGAGGTGACGGCACGCGTCGTCGGCTCGACGCAGGCCGCCACCTTCGTGGCCGACGAGGCGGGTCGCGTCTCGGGCCGCATCGAGCTGGACGAACCTCGGCGCTGGTCTCCTGCGGATCCGCACCTGTACGCGGTCGAGCTCGTGGTCGCGGGGGAGCCCGAGGACCGCGTCACCGTGACCGGGGGCCTGCGCCGCATCGAGGTGCGCGGCGAGCAGCTGTTCCTCAACGGTGAGCGCCTGTACGTGCGAGGTGTCCTCGACCAGGGCTACTGGCCGGGGACCGGTCTAACCGCGCCGTCCGACGAGGCGCTCGTGGCCGATCTGGAGCTCGCGGCCGACCTCGGCTACAACCTGGTGCGTAAGCACATCAAGCTGGAGGAGCCTCGCTGGCTCCACCACGCCGACCGGCTCGGGATGCTGGTCTGGGCGGAGCCGCCGGGCCCCTCGCGCCACACGCCCGAGGCGCACGCGGCGTTCGTCGCGCAGCTCGAGCCCATGGTCCGGCGTGACGGCAACCACCCGTCGATCGTCGTGTGGGGCCTGTACAACGAGGAGTGGGGCCTGGACTGGGACATCCCCGGCTCGCGGTCGCGGGCGGCGGCGGCCGCCGACGCGTACGACCGGCTGCGGGCGCTGGACGCGTCGCGCCCGATCGTGGAGAACTCCGGCTGGGCGCACGTGCGCTCCGACCTCGTCGACTGGCACTACTACACCGACGACCCGGCGACCTGGGCGCGGTCGATGGCGGCGATGGCCGACGGCACGCTCGAGCACTTCGAGGTCAGGCTCGGCCCCGACTTCGTCGTCGACAAGTCGCTGTACGGCTCCGACGACTTCCCGCGCACGGGCGTGCCGATCCTCAACTCCGAGTACGGCGGCGGGTTCACGAGCCTCGAGCGGGCGTGGAGCCTGCGGTGGCAGACGCAGGAGCTCCGCCGCCACGACCGCTACGCGGGCTACGTCTACACCGAGCTGGCCGACGTGGAGCACGAGATGGCGGGCCTCGTCGACGCCGACCGGCGGCCCAAGGACCGTGGGGGACTCGACCCGTCGTGGGCCAACGCCGAGACCACGCTCGTCGTCGACCTCGTGCCCGCCGTGGCGGGCGCCGACATCCCCGTGCCCACCGGCAGCCTGACGCTCGGCGTCCACGTGTCCCACCACGGCGTTGCGCCGATCGCCGGGCGGGTGCTCGCTGGCTGGTCGTCGTCCGGCTGCACCGAGCTGCCGGCGGATGCCGACGACGCGCGGCCGGCGAAGGCCGAGCCGTTCGTGCTGAGCGACACGGTGACGGTCACGGTGGACCCGCCGGAGCGCTCCTCGGCGCGCCTGCACCTGTGGCTCGTCGACGAGAACGACGTCGTCCGGGCACGGACGTTCGTCGACGCCGCGCCGATCGAGGAGCCCAACCGCCGCGGCGCTCGCGCCTGACCGGGGTGCCGCGGTGGTGGTCACGTCACACCACCGCGACGCCCGTGGCGGCGCCTCGGGCCCTGGCGCGACGGTAGAGTGGGCGGCGCGCACGGAATCCCAGCCCGCTCGTCGGGCAGACCCGCGAGGAGCACCCCGAAGGTGACGTATCCCCGCCCAGCCGCCGTCATCGTCCTCGCCGCAGGCGAGGGAACGCGGATGCGCTCGGCAACACCCAAGGTCCTGCACACCCTGGCCGGCCGGTCGATGGTCGGGCACGCGCTCGCCACCGCCCGCGGGCTCGACCCGGAGCGCGTCGTCGTCGTGGTCCGGCACGAGCGCGAGCGCGTCGCCGCGCACATCGCCGAGATCGACAGCGCGGTGCTGCTCGCCGACCAGGACGACATTCCCGGCACCGGGCGCGCGGTCCAGGTGGCCATGACGCGGCTCGACGGCGCGGCGCAGGCGTCCTCCGCGGCCGGGGGAGCCCCAGGCTCGGCCGCCGCGGCGCTGGCCACCGGCGCGATCGTCGTCGTCGCCGGGGACGTGCCCCTGCTGGACGCGGGCACGCTGGGCGAGCTGCTCGCCGCGCACCACGAGGACGCGAACGCCGTCACCGTGCTGACCACGGAGGTCGACGACGCGACGGGCTACGGCCGCATCCTGCGCGAGCCGGGCACGGGCGACGTGCTGGGGATCGTCGAGCACAAGGACGCGACCGACGCGCAGCGCGAGATCCGGGAGATCAACTCCTCCATCTACGTGTTCGACGCGGGCGTGCTGCGCGGGGCGCTCGGCCGGCTCGGCCGGGACAACGCGCAGGGCGAGGTCTACCTCACCGACGTGCTGGCCCTGGCCCGCGAGGACGGCGGGCACGTGCGCGCGCTGCGCACCGACGACCCCTTCGTCGTCGAGGGCGTCAACGACCGGGTGCAGCTCGCGGCCCTGGCACGCGAGTACAACCGCCGCATCGTCGAGGACTGGATGCGCGAGGGCGTCACGGTGATCGACCCGGCGACCACCTGGATCGACGTGGACGTCGAGCTCGCGCGCGACGTGACGATCCTGCCCGGCACGCAGCTGCACGGCGCGACCGTCGTGGGCGAGGGTGCGACCGTCGGCCCCGACACCACGCTCACCGACGTCGAGATCGGCGCGGGCGCCACCGTCACCCGCACGCAGGGCTCGCTCGCGGTGATCCGCGCGGGCGCCTCCGTCGGACCGTTCGCCTACCTGCGCCCCGGCACCGACCTGGGCGAGAAGGGCAAGATCGGCACGTTCGTCGAGACCAAGAACGCGGTCATCGGCACGGGCTCGAAGGTCCCGCACCTGTCCTACGTCGGCGACGCGACCATCGGCGAGCACAGCAACATCGGCGCCGCCTCGGTCACCGTCAACTACGACGGAGTCAACAAGCACCGCACGACGATCGGCTCGCACGTGCGCACGGGCGCGGACAACATGTTCGTCGCGCCGGTCAGCGTGGGCGACGGCGCGTACACGGGCGCCGGCACGGTGGTCCGCCGCGACGTCCCGTCGGGTGCGCTCGGCGTCAGTGCCGGTGCCCAGCGCAACATCGAGGGCTGGGTGGCGCGCTCGCGCCCCGGCACCGCCGCGGCCAAGGCCGCCGGCGAGCCCGAGCTGCTCTCGCCCCAGGCCCGCGCCGAGCGCGAGCGGGCCGCCACCGCGGCGCACGGCATCCCCGTGACACCGCCCCCGAGTTTCCCGCAGAACCAGCCGGTGTCCGGCTCGACCAGCAAGGATGTGCGATGACCGGGATCGTCTCCCACGACGGCGAGAAGCGGCTGGTCCTGGTCTCGGGGCGTGCGCACCCCGAGCTCGCGACGGACGTCGCGCAGCACCTCGGCATCGACATCCTGCCGACGACCGCGTACGACTTCGCGAACGGCGAGATCTACACGCGGTTCAGCGAGTCGGTGCGCGGCGCCGACGCGTTCGTCCTGCAGTCGCACGCGTCCCCCGTGATCAACCACTGGATCATGGAGCAGCTGCTCATGGTCGACGCGCTCAAGCGCGCCTCGGCCAAGACGATCACCGTCGTCGCACCGTTCTACGGCTACGCCCGCCAGGACAAGAAGAGCCGCGGCCGCGAGCCCATCAGCGCGCGCCTTCTGGCGGACATGTTCCGCACCGCCGGCGCCGACCGCATCATGAGCGTCGACCTGCACACCGCGCAGATCCAGGGCTTCTTCGACGGCCCCGTCGACCACCTGTGGGCCATGCCCATCCTCGTCGACTACGTGCGCACGCGCGTCGACGTGCAGAACGTCACGGTCGTGTCCCCGGACGCCGGCCGCATCCGCGTCGCCGAGCAGTGGGCCGCCAAGCTGGGCGGCGGCCCGCTGGCCTTCGTGCACAAGACGCGCGACGTCCGCACGGCCAACAAGGCGGTCGCCAACCGCGTCGTCGGTGACGTCGAGGGCCGCACCTGCGTGCTCGTCGACGACCTCATCGACACCGCCGGGACCATCTCCGAGGCCGTCCGCGTTCTCAAGGAGGCCGGGGCCAAGGACGTCATCGTCGCCGCGACCCACGGCATCCTGTCCGACCCGGCCGTCGCGCGCCTGCAGTCCTGCGGCGTGCGGGAGGTCGTCATCACCGACACGCTGCCCATCGAGGACGAGAACCGGTTCGAGGGGCTGACGGTCCTGTCGATCGCGCCGCTCGTCGCCCGCGCGGTGCGCGAGGTGTTCGACGACGGGTCCGTGACGTCGCTGTTCGACGGCAACGCCTGACGGCGAACTTCACCCCAGCCGACCATCCGTCGGAATTGTCCGTTCCCCTAGCCTGACCAGGTACCGGTCGAGCGGAAGGGGTGAGCGCATGACGGACGCGCCCACGACCTCGCCACTCGTCGTCGCCGAGAGAGCCGCGCAGGAGCTGGTGTCCGCGCCCGCAGGGCTGGTGCGGCACGTGCGAGGGCTCGACGGGTTGCGGGCGCTGGCGGCCATGGCTGTCATCGGCTACCACCTGCAGTTCCTCGTACGATCCGCGCACACGCCGCTCGCGGCTGTGGGCTCGGTCGGGTGGGTCGGTGTCGACCTGTTCTTCGCGATCTCGGGGTTCATCCTGTTCCTCCCGTTCGCGCGTGCCTACGTCGAAGGCACCACCGTCGCAACGCGCCCGTTCTACGTCCGCCGGGCTCGGCGCATCCTGCCGGGGTACTGGTTCAACCTGGCGGTGCTGGTCGTGCTCGTCGCCCCCGGCTGGCTCGCATCCGCGAAGGGCTGGCTCACCATCGTCGCTGACGCGACGTTCACCGCGGGCTACGTCGGCGCTACGTCGGTGAACTCGGTCTACTGGTCGCTCTACTGCGAAGTCGCGTTCTACCTCGCTCTACCTCTGCTCGCGCGAGCGTTCGTCGGTCGACGTTGGCGATGGGGTCTGCCGGCCGTGATCGCCATGGCTGTAGCGTTCCGGGCCGTGGTGGTTCTCGGCTCGTCGGGGGTCTCTCGTCACTTCCTGCTGGTGATGCAGTTTCCGGGTGTGCTGGACCAGTTCGCCTTCGGGATGGTGGGCGCGCTGGTCTGGAGCCGCTGGGAGCGGCGCGACCAGTCCGTCAGCCCGTGGGTGCTACGCGGGTTGGTGGTTGGCGGCTTGGTCGGCGCCATGTCCGTCGTGGTGGTCATCCACCACGTGATCGGGCTCGCGAACTTCTGGTCCGCTCGTGGTCCGGCTGCACCGCTCCCGCTCCTCACGATGCGTCCCTTGTTGTCGCTGTTCTTCACGATGGTCATCGTGGGCGTGTGCCTGCAGGGGAGCATCCTGCGCACCGCGCTGGAGCAGCGCCAGGTCAGGTTCCTCGGGCTCGTCAGCTTCGGTCTGTACCTCTGGCACGTTCCGGTCATCCGGTGGTTGGAACCGGTCCTGAGCAGCACCGGAGCGGGCACATCCAGCTACGTGTTCGCCGGGCTGGTCGTGGTGATCGTCACGACCCTGGTCGCTGCCCTCTCGTTCTACCTGGTCGAGGCACCGTTTCTCGGCCGGGCGAGACCATGGGCCGCACCGGTGATGACGAGCGCTCGCCGAGTTGCGGGTAGGATGCTCAGGTTGCCTCGGCGAGGGACGACGGACGGCCACGCTCCATCGGCCGATCCCCGTCCGTGATCGACTGGGCCCGCCTCCGTGCGGCGTCTCCGTCCTGCGCCCCACGTCGAGGCCACCGACACTGCACCACCCGCGCCGGTCGTCGGCGCCATCCATCGTTCCTCTGCTTCTGGGAGTCATCGTGTCCGAGATCAAGCTCGTCGCCACCGCCCGCACGGAGTTCGGCAAGGGCGCCGCCCGCCGCCTGCGCCGTGCGCACCAGATCCCCGCCGTCCTGTACGGGCATGGCTCGGACCCGCTGCACGTCGCCCTGCCGGGTCACGACACGATGCTCGCCGTCAAGCAGGCCAACGCCCTGTTCTCGATCGAGCTCGACGGCAAGAGCCAGCTCGCGATCGTCAAGGACGTCCAGCGTGACGTCGTCAAGAACGTCATCGAGCACGTCGACCTGCTCATCGTGAAGAAGGGCGAGAAGGTCGCCGTCGAGGTGCCCGTGCACGTGGTCGGCGAGTCCGCCCCCGGCACCATCCACCTGGTCGAGACCCAGTCCCTCGCGCTCGAGGCCGAGGCCACGCACCTGCCGCAGAACGTCGAGGTCTCCATCGAGGGCCTCGAGGCCGGCGCCTCCGTCACCGCCGGTGAGGTCGAGCTGCCCAAGGGCGCCACGCTGGTCACGGACGCCGAGGCCGTCGTCGTGAACGTCACGGTCCCGCAGGTCTCCGCCGACGACCTGGCTGCCGACGAGGCCGCCGACGAGCTGGCCGCCGAGCAGTCCGCCGCGTCGGCCGAGGCCGCCGAGGACTCGTCCGAGGGCTGATCTGCCCCTGTTCGGCCCGACGCCCGGTACCGTGCTCTGCGGTGCCGGGCGTCGGTCTGTCTGAAGGAGAAACACGCGTGAGTGACGGACCCTGGCTCGTCGTCGGGCTCGGCAACCCCGGCCCGCAGTACGCCGGCAACCGGCACAACGTCGGGCACATGGTGCTCGACGAGCTCGCCTCGCGCTGCTCGGCGTCGTTCGGCTCGTCGGGCGGCCTGCTGGGACGCCGGCCCCAGGCCGTGACGGCCGACGTCCGCCTGGGCGTGCTGCCCGGCGGCGCACCCGGCCCCCGCGTGGTCCTCGCCAAGCCCACCACGTACATGAACGTGTCCGGTGGCCCGGTCGCCGCGCTGTCGTCGTACTACTCCGTGCCCCCGGAGCGCGTGATCATGGTCCACGACGAGCTCGACATCCCGTTCGACGACGTCCGCCTCAAGCGCGGCGGGGGAGAGGGGGGCCACAACGGCCTGCGCGACACCACCAAGGCGCTGGGGACCAAGGAGTACATCCGCGTGCGCGTCGGCGTCGGCCGGCCGCCCGGGCGCATGGACGCCGCCGACTTCGTACTGCGCGACTTCTCCACCGCCGAGCGCAAGGTGCTGCCGTTCCTGCTCGACAACGCCGCCGACGCCGTCGAGGCCGTCGTGCTGACCGGGCTCGAGGCGGCGCAGCTGAGGTTCCACACGAAGTCGTGAGCCGTTCACCCGGCCGGGGGGTGAAGTCCGCCTGAAGCGGGTGAAATCGGACAGAAAGTACTGATCAGTACAGATCGGGACCTATAACCTCCAACGTGTCCCGACGACGACCTCGTCGGATGCGTACTGGGGGTGGACATGACACTGACCGCTGACCGCGGGATGTCGTGGTCGGGTGACGACGGCATCGACCGCCGGCGCGCGGCACGCGAGCCGCGGCGGTCGTGGGCGTCGACCCAGCCGTTCGAGCCCCGCGCGACGATCTTCAACGAGTCCGGGACGCGGCGCGCGAGCGCCTGGCGTGCCGTGGGCCACCGGTACGCGGCCACGACCTTCGCGGCCGACCTGGTGCTGAGCGGCGCGGTCGGGTACGCCGTCGCGGTGACGCACCGTCCCGTCTCCGCATCGACGATCGCAGGCGCGATCGGTGCGGTGCTCTTCGTCGCCATGGTCGCGATGACGGGCGGGTACCGCCAGGACCGGCTCGGCGACGGCCCGGGTGAGTTCCAGGCCGTCGTGCGGGGAGCGAGCCTGGTGGCCGTGGCGCTCGTCGGGTACGCCTTCGTGTTCAAGGTCGCGGTGCCTCGCGGTGCGGTCTTCGTCGGTGTGCCGCTCGCCGCGGTCGCCACCTCCCTGGTCCGCTACGTCCGGCGCCGCCGGCTCCACGAGGCGCGGCGCGCAGGGGCCGCGATGCGCAGCACGCTCGTGGTGGGCGACCCGGGCTCGGTGACGCGCGTCATCGCGGACCTGACGGCCGCCCCGCACCACGGCTACCGCGTCGACGGGCTCTGCCTGCAGTCGGCCGACGGGATGGACGAGCTGGCCGGGGTCCCGGTCGTCGGAGCCATCGCCGACGTCGTGCAGGTCGCGGCAGACCGGGCCGCCGAGGTCGTCATCGTGACCGGCTCGTGCCTGAGCGGCGACGCCCTGCGCCGTCTGTCCTGGGCGCTGGGCCGCGCCGGTGCGCACATGGTCGTCGCCCCCGACATCGTCGAGGTCGCGGGACCGCGGCTGACCGTGCGCCCGACCGCGGGCCTCTCGTTGCTTGAGGTCGAGGTCGACACCCCCCGCCGCCGGCTCGTCGCCAAGTCGATCATCGACGTGACGCTCGCGGTGGTCGCGGGCCTCGTGCTCCTCCCGATCATCCTCGCCTCCGCCGTCGCCGTGCGCGCCACCTCGCCCGGACCGGCGTTCTTCCGGCAGACCCGCGTGGGCGTCGACGGCAAGCACTTCACCATCTGGAAGCTGCGCACGATGTACGTCGACGCGGACCGGCGCCGCGACGAGCTGTTGGGCGCCAACGAGGGGGCCGGGCTGCTGTTCAAGCTCCGCGAGGACCCCCGCGTCACCCGCGTGGGCCGCGTGCTGCGCAAGTACTCGCTCGACGAGCTGCCACAGCTCTGGAACGTCGTGCGCGGCGACATGTCGCTCGTCGGGCCGCGGCCGCCGCTCGAGGCGGAGGTGGAAGCCTACGAGGACGAGGTCGTGCGCCGGCTGTGCGTCAAGCCCGGGCTCACGGGGCTGTGGCAGGTCAGCGGGCGGTCGGACCTCGAGTGGGACGACGCCGTGCGCCTCGATCTGCGGTACGCCGACAACTGGTCCGTCGCCATGGACCTCATGATCCTGTGGAAGACCGGACGCGCCGTGCTGTCGGGGTCGGGTGCGTACTGAGGCGCGTCAGGGCGGAGTGGTGCGAGGTGCGTAGGGGCTGCGGTCGGGCGGCGTCAGCGCGCTGCCGTCCGGGTGATCTCGTCGACCAGTGCGCGCCCGTACGCGTCGACGGAGAAGCGGCGCTCGGCCTCCTCGCGACCCGCGCCCGCGAGGCTGCGGGCCAGCGCTGGGTCGTCCGCGAGGCGCGCGATCGCGTCGGCGAGAGCCTCCGGGGAGCCGGGCTCGACGAGGAGGCCCGTGCGACCATCCCGCACGACCTCGCGCAGGCCCTGGGTGCGCGAGGCGACGAGCGGCCGCTCGGCGAGCATCGCCTCCACGGCGGTGTTGCCGAACGGTTCGACCCGCGACGGGACCAGCACGACGTCCGCCCGGTCGAGCACGGGCCACGTGGGGCTCACGTAGCCGGCGAGCTCGACGCGGTCGTCCAACCCTGCCTCGATGATCTGGTCGCGCAGGTCCCGTTCGTACCACTCGTAGCCAGGAAACGGCGTCCCGCAGACCGTCAGCGTCACGTCGTGGCCGCGCTCGACGAGCATCCGCACGGCCTCGATCGCGACGTCGATCCCCTTGCGGGGAGAGAGCCGGCCGACGAGCGCGACGTGGAGCCGATAGCCGTCACGCTCACGGAGCGCGGTCCGCGACGGCGGTCCACCCACGCCGTTGTGCACCACGCGGGTCCGCGGGCCCAGGCGCGGGACCGAGCGCTCGAGGACGCCGGCCGCGGCCGCCGAGTTGGCGACGACCGAGCCCGCGAGCAGCAGGGGAGCGGCGAGTGCGAAGCGGACGGCAGCGGGCTGGTCCTCCTCCGCCTCGTGCACGTGGCACAGCGACGGGACGCGAGCCAGCCGAGCAGCGACGAGCCACTCGGGGATGGTCAGGGTGTTGACCAGGACGAGGTCGGGCCGCGTCCGTCGCAGCAGGCGACGGGCGCCCAGGACGGATCGGACCACGGCCACGGCCAGACCGGGCAGGGCGCGCGGGCTCAGCAGCGACTTGCGCAGCACCGGGAAGTCCACGACGGCGACCCGGGCCCCGCGCGCCTCCAGCTCGTCGACCAGCTCGCCCGGCGTCGGCAGGAGGGTGTCGACGGCCCAGCCCGCCCGGAGGAGCGCGGAGACGCTCTCGAGGAGCTGACGGTCGGAGCCGTAGAGCTCCGCGCTGGGGTGAACGACCAGCACCCGTGGCCGGGTGGAATCTGCGTATGGCGAGGTCACGGTGGCCATGGTGCGGCCTACAGTAGCGGCCGAGGTGTCGGCGCGGGAGGGGTGTCATGAGTGCTGACGGTGGCCGCGGTGCGGCCCTGTCCATCGCGCTCGTCGGCACGCGCGGCGTCCCGGCGCGCTACGGCGGGTTCGAGACGGCCGTCGAGGAGGTCGGTACGCGCCTGGCCGCCAGAGGTCACGACGTCCGCGTCTACTGCCGGTCGGGCAACTCCGAGCAACCCCTCGCGACCTACGCCGGAATGGAGCTGGTGACCCTGCCCGCCGCGCGGCGCAGGTCGCTCGAGACCCTCACTCACACCGGCCTGTCGGTCGGGCACCTCGCGGCACACCGGACTGACGTCGCGATCGTCTTCAACGCCGCGAACGCGGTGTGGCTGCCAGTCCTGCGGGCGGCGCGGATCCCGTTCGCCACGCACGTCGACGGCCTGGAGTGGCGGCGCGCCAAGTGGGGCCGCAACGGCGTGCGCTACTACCGGTGGGCGGAGCGGCGCTCGGTGCGCGTCTCGGACGCGTTGATCGCGGACGCGGAGGGCATCGCGCAGTACTACGCGACGGAGTTCGACGCCCCCTCCACGCTGATCGCCTACGGCGCTCCCAGGCTCGACGACGTCGGCACCGACCGTCTCGCCGAGCTCGGGCTGCGGGAGCGGGGCTTCCACCTCGTCGTCGCGCGCTTCGAGCCCGAGAACCACGTCGCGGAGATCGTCGCCGGGTACACGCGCAGCCGGGCGAGGCTGCCGCTCGTCGTCGTCGGCTCGGCGCCGTACGCCGAGGCGTACGTGGCGCAGGTCCACAGCCTAGCCGCGAACGATCCGCGCGTGCGGCTCGTGGGTGGTGTCTGGGACCAGGAGCTGCTCGACCAGCTGTACCGGGGGGCGGCGACCTACCTCCACGGCCACTCGGTCGGGGGGACCAACCCGTCGCTGCTGCGCGCCCTGGGCGGAGGGGCGGCCGTCATCGCGTTCGACATCTCCTTCAATCGCGAGGTGGCCGCCGACGCAGGGTCCTACTTCCGTGACGAGGACGACGTGGCCGCGGCGATCGAGGCCGCAGAGCGCGAGCCGCAGCGAGTGGCGGACCAGCGGGTCTCGGCACGTCGTCGGGCCGATGCCTACGACTGGGACGACGTCGCGGACCGGTACGAACGGCTCGCGTGGGACCTGCACGCCCGCCGGACGCCGGGGCCCAGGCGCCGCGCCGTCCGGCGGGTCCAGGATGCGGAACCGGAGAGGGCGGCCGCGCGATGAGCGAGAGCTACATGGACACGGTGCGCGAGCTCGCGGGCGCGCAGAAGGGCGCCGCCCGTGGTGCACCGGCGTACTCCCGGTTCGTCAACCGCCGGCTCGGCCGTTTCGCCGCCGCCTGGGCGCTGCGCCGCGGTCTCACCCCGAACGCCGTCACCGGCCTGAGCGCGCTGGCGACCTTCGCCGGGATCGCCCTGCTCGCGCTCGTCCCGCCCGCATGGTGGTCGGGCTTCCTCGTCGCAACGCTCCTGGTCGTGGGCTATGCGCTCGACTCCGCGGACGGGCAGGTCGCGCGCGCCACCAGGACCGGGAGCGCGCAGGGCGAGTGGCTCGACCACATGGTCGACGCGACCAAGATCGCGGCGATGCCGCTCGCGCTCGGTGTCGGTCTGTACCGCTTCACCGACGTCGACGACCGGTGGTTGCTGATCCCGCTGCTGAACGCCGTGGTCGGATCCGTGCTCTTCTTCGGGATGATCCTGACCGAGCAGCTCCGGCGCGCGCACGGCGTCACGTCGACCGCCGCGGCGGGCGCGGCCGGCGGCCTGCGGTCGGTGCTCGTGCTCCCCACCGACTACGGCATCCTGTGCCTGACGTTCGTGCTCTGGGGTGCGCCGACACTGTTCCTCACGGTGTTCGGCCTCCTCACCCTCGCCACCGCGGGCTACCTCGTGCTGGCCGCACGCAAGTGGTTCGTCGAGATCGGACAGTTCGGGCGCGCGTGATCGTTCCCGCCGTGTTGTGACCAAGATCACAGAACGATCACGACACGCATCTGCGCCGCCGCGCCCCGCGGTGTCGACGCTGGTCGTGGGCGTGGGGCACCGGTCCTCGCGGTCGCGACGGGGGCGTCCGTCGACGCGTCGGCTCGATGCCGGGTTTCGCCCGTCCCGCTCGGTTCCCTACAGTCCGTCCGAATGGGTGAACTTCTCACCCTTCGTCATCCGATCGGCTCATGGGCTGCCCCCGTGCGGTCGACCTGGATGGCAGACGCGGCTACACGACCGAGAAGAGGTGCTCCATGCCCGCACACCGCCGAATCGCGCCCGGGGCGCACCGATCGCGGCGGCCGCTCGTTGCCGGCATCGTGGCCTCCGTCGCTGTGGCCGCCGTGCTGGGCGCCGTCGGGATCGGCTCTGCGACGGCCAAGGACACCGTGGTGTCGTCGTCGGTGAAGGTGATCGACTACAAGGTCGTCAAGCCCGGGACCTCCGTCTCGGCTGCCCTGCGGACCGTGCCGACCAACGCGTCGAGCGCGACGTTCGACGTGTGGGCCCGGTACGCCTGGCGCACGACGAACATCTCCGTGTGTGCCGGGACGACGGCGACCGCGGCCTGCAAGAAGAACCCGGCGCTCGTGGTCCCGGTGCAGAGCGCCGCGTCGCGCCGCGTCACCGTCGACCTGTCGGGTCTCAAGGGTGAGCGGTCCGTCACGGTGTTCAACTCCGCAGCCAGCGTGCGGCTCACGCTGACGCTGGTCAGCTACACGGTGCCGTCGACCACGCCGTCCACCACCCCGACGGCGACGCCGAAGCCGACCGCGACCGCCACGCCGAAGCCCACGGCGACCCCGACGGCAACGCCCAAGCCCACGGCGACCCCGACGCCGACGACCACGCCCAAGCCGACCGCCACGCCGACGCCCACCGCGACGGCCACGCCGAAGCCCACAGCGACGCCGACGCCGACGCCGACGGCCACGCCCAAGCCGACCGCCACCCCGAGCCCCACGGCCACCGCGACCACGCCGGTCGCGAAGGAGAACTGGCTGCCGCCCACCGTCAAGCCGCTGGCCGGCCGGCCCGGGCCCAGCAACACGGGCGTGCCGGCAGGGACCAAGCTGAAGGTCTGGGAGGGCGACCTGGTCGTCGACACCCCGGGTGCGCACATCGACGGCCTGGAGATCCACGGGCTCGTGAGCATCCACGCCCCGAACGTGCTGATCACCAACAGCAAGATCGTCGGCGGCTCGACGATGCCTGCGTGGGACCGCGCGCTGATCCAGATCAGCAGCGACGAGGACAGCGTCACCGTCCAGGACACCGAGATGTACGCGGCCACGCCGTCGTACCGGATCCGCGGCGTCATCGGCAAGAACTTCACGCTGACGCGCGTCAACATGCACGACGTCATCGACCAGATGGTCATCACCGGTGACAACGTGACGGTCCAGGACTCGTGGCTGCACTCGAACCTTTACTACGTCGAGGACCCGAACTACAGCAACAACCCGTCGCACGACGACAACGCGCAGATCTCGATCGGCAAGAACCTCAAGTTCCTGCGCAACACGATGCAGGGCACGCACAACGCGTCGATCATGATCACCCAGGACCGGGGGCACGTGAGCGACGTCGTGGTGGCCGACAACTTCATCGACAACGGCGCCTGCTCGATCAACATCGCCGAGAAGGCCTACGGCCCGATCGAGCGCATGACGATCCGGAACAACGTCTTCGGCGGGAACACCTGGGTCAAGAAGTGCGGCATCCTGTCGCCCCCGACCACCACGGCGATCCTGACGGCTGCCACCAACACGTGGCTCGACGGGACGCCGGTGGCCATCAGCCGGGGCGCCTGACCTCGGACCGCGGGGCGGCATCGGCCGGGGAGGAGTCCTCGGCCGGTGCCGCCTCTGCCGCCCGCCGCCGTCCCAGGTCGCGGCGGACGTACCAGACGTTCGGCAGCACCTGGCACAGCAGCACCGCGACCGTCGAGCCGATCACGGGTCCGGCGGCGCCCAGCGGGTCGATCAGCCACCAGCTCAGCCCGAGGTTGAGCGGGACCAGCACCAGTATCGGCGGCACCTGGAACCGCAGCCCGCGGGCGTCGGTCATGTACATGCCCAGGGGGTACTTGGCTCCCTGGACGGCGACGAAGGCGACGAACGACACGACGAGCACGGGGCCCAGCGTGATCTCGCCGCCGGACACGAACTGCGTGAGCCACGGCAGGACGGCGCAGAGCATCCCGGCGACCAGGATCGACGCGCCGGTGAACGCCCACATCATGGGGAACGGCGAGCGCACGGTCGCGGTCGTCCGGTCGCGGGCGAAGACGGGCCAGAGGGCCACGCCCGCCGCCGCGATCGTCTGCAGGACGATGCCGAAGAACTGCGACGAGAGGTTGTACTGGGCCAGCTCCGACGTCGTCCCGACGTGGCTCAGCAGCAGCCGGTCGGTCTGCATCGCGATCGGGAGGGCGACCATCTGCACCAGCATCGGGCCGGCGACGTGCATGACCGCGACGCCCGGGACGGCCCGGACGCGGGGGATGTCGCGCACCGCCCCGGTGAGACCACCCCGCAGGGCGCGGTTGGCGATGATGAAGCAGAGCACGGAGACCAGCGCCGCCGCGACGTACGAGTAGACGGAGAGCGCCGTTCCCGAACCGGGCCCGGCCAGGATCGTCACGGTGACGGCCAGCATGATGAACGGCGCGACGAGTGCCTGCGTCGCGATCTGGGCGGGGTTGCGGCCGAGGCCGACCAGGCTGCGCTGGCCGATGGTCAGCGGGAGCGCCAGGCCGAAGACGACGAGGCAGGTGGTCGCGACCCATCCGGCACCCGGCATGGCGCTGTCCCCGAGGATCCTGGGCCACGCGCCGACCAGGCCCAGGGTGATGCTCGTGAGCGCGATCAGGAAGCCGGAGACGACGAGGATGCGCAACGCGCTCGTCAGGGTGCGCCGCGCCTCGGTGTCGGTGGCCGGGTCCGACGCGCCCGCGATCGCGTTGACGACCGCGGCGCCGATGCCCAGGTCGGCGAACGGCAGCAGGTTGGGGAGCGCGCTGATGAGGCCGTACTGGGCGTACGCACCCTCGCCGAAGTGGGTGATGATCATGCGGCTGGTGACGATGCCGAGCAGTCCCGACAGGCCGAGCACGACGACCTTGATGCCGGCGGTACCTCCGACGGCCGCCCACGGACCGCGTTCGCGCGCGTTCATCGTCGGAGCTCCACGATCTCGGTCTGCGGGCCGCGCCAGGTGCCGACGACGCGGAGGCCCGCGTCGCGCAGGGTGCGGTCGTCGGCCGCTGCGTCCGGCTGGTCCTCGCGCCGCACCACCCACAGCGTGCCGTGGTCGGGGAGCCGTTCGAGCGCCGGCCCGAGCGGCCGGGACGTGCCGAACAGCGTCTCGCTCGTCGCCGGGTCGGCGACCAGGGCGATGTCGCGCAGGCCGCGCACCGATGCCGGGTACCCGAGCGCGACTGTGCGCAGCGAACGTCGGACGAGGCCGTCGACCGCGGGATCGCGAGGTCCGTAGTAGACCGCGTCGCCCTGGCTCGTCCGGCTCCGCAGCTCCGCGGCGACCAGCGAGAGGTCGGCGGAGCTCTTGGCGAGCACCGCGCGTTGCGACACGTAGACGGGCGCGGCGAGCAGCACGAGCGCGACGGACACGGCCACCATCGCTCGTCGGCGCAGCTCGCACAGGCCCGCCGCCAGCAGCAGCGCGACGGCGGGGGCGCAGAACGTCAGGTAGCGCGGGTTGTAGAGCGACGGCCGGACGAGCGCTGCCGCGACCAGCAGCACGCTGGGCACCAGGAGCCACGGCAGGGTCCAGGCGAGCAGTGCGGGGCGCGCGCCGCGCGCGCGGACGACGGCGAACCCGATCACGCACCAGGCGAGCGCGGCGAGCGCCACGGAGCTGATCTTCCACAGCTCGGTGTCGACCGCACCGGCACCGCTCGTCGGGGTCGGTGTCTCGCCCAGGAACCACTGGTTGACGACGACCATGCGGACCAGCCGCACAGGGGTGAGGTCGGTCGAGCCGAGCTGACCCGCCTGCCTCGTCGCGGCCAGCACCACGCCACCAGCGGCGAGGGCGGCCACGCATGCGGTCGCGACCCACGGCCGGAGCCGGTCGCGCGCGATCACCAGGACGGTGATGCCGTGGGCGAGCCAGAGCATGACGAGGTAGATGTTGGTCGCGACGGCCAGCGCCCCGAGCAGCCCGTAGAGGACCCACGCGCTCGTGCGACGCGACGACACGGCCCGGTGGAGGGCGACCGTCGCCCACACGGCGAGCGCGAGCGTGGCGGCCCAGGACCTCGCCTCGACCGCCGCCCACGTCACACGTGGGAGGAGCGCGAACGCGAGGCCCGCCACGACCCCGACCCGGGCGTTCGCGACCCGGGTGCCCAGCACCACGACACCTGCAGCACCCACGGCCACCGCCAGCGCGCTCGCGAGCCGGATGCTCGCGGGGCCCGCGCCGAATGCGGCGACCCAGGCGTGCATGCCGGCGTAGTACAGGCCGTGGACGGCATCGACGTGCCCGAGCAGCGCCATGAGCTCGCCCGGTGTGCGCCGGGCCGCGGAGATCGTCGCGACCTCGTCGGACCACAGGGAGACGTGCCACGCCCCGAGGTACCCCACGACGCCGGCGACGAGGGCGACGGCCGCGACCGGACCCGGCCGGGAGCGCGACGGTTCGACGGCGTGCGGTTCGTGCGGGTCGTCCTGGAGCAGCGGCGGCGTCGTGACGGCGTCGCTGTCAGCCCTCGCCACCGGAGTCCGTCCGGCCCCCGTCGCCCGCGGCAGCGTGCGCCGGTGACTTGTCAGGCTGCGTCGAGCCGGCATGCGCGTCGTGGTCGTCGTGCGCGTCGTCCGGCTCGATGGGCTTCGCCGCCACCGACGCGGAGTCCCGGGGAGCGGGGACGCGCAGCTCGCCCGATCCCGCGTCGGTGGACGTGGTGATCGCCAGCTCGTCGATGTCGTCGGGGACGGTGCCGGGGTCGGCGGCCGTCGTCGCGGCGCCCGCGCTCGTGGTCGAGCGCCGCCCGGTGTGCCGGCGCCGGCGGAGGAACCGGTCCCGCCACCGCGGCTCGCCGTAGCCATAGAGGCGGTCGTGGCCGCGCTGGCGAACACCGTTGGCGACCAGGCCGACGATGTTGACGCCGATGGCGTCGAGGGTCCCGAGGGTCTCGACGAGCTGGGCGCGGCGGACCTTGCGGCAGCCGGCGACGACGATCGTCCCGTCCGTGCGCTTCGCGAGCACGGCGGCATCCGTCAGCGAGAGCACCGGCGGCGTGTCGAGGATGACGAAGTCGTAGTCCGTGCTCGCGGCGGACAGGAACCGTTCCATCGCGTCGGAGTCGACGAGCTGGCTGGGGTTGGGCGGGATGGCGCCCGCGGGGATGACGTCGAGGCTGTCGAGCCCCCACGGGTGCGCGACGTCGGCGATGGTCGCCTCGCCGACCAGGATGGTCGACAGTCCGACCGCGCCCTCCAGGCCGCACAACCGAGCGACCGACGGGCGCCGCAGGTCGGCGTCCACGAGCAGCACCCGCTTGCGCTTCTCGGCCATCGCCAGAGCCAGGCTGACCGCGGTCGTCGACTTCCCCTCACCGGGGACGGACGACGTCACGAGCACGGTGCCGACCGGCACCGACGCGTTCACGAACTGCAGGTTGGTGCGCAGGCGCCGGTACGCCTCGGCCAGGCCGCCGTGGCGGTTGGCCAGGATCGCGCGCGGCCCGAGCTTGCGCAGCCGCCGGTCGTACGCGATCTGGCCCAGCACGGGACGCTCCGGCTTGGGGAAGTCCTTGGCGCTGCGCAGCCGCGTGTCGAGGCGCGACGCGAGCAGCGCGAGAGCGGCACCGAGGGCCGTGCCGATGAGCGCCGGCTTCGCGATCCCCAGCTTCTTGTTGGGGGAGTACGGGAAGCGTGCCGGCGCCGCCTGGGACACGATCGTCATGTTCACCGACGGGCCGCCGGTGGTCGTCGTCGGGGTCACGTCCCGCACGGTCTTGGAGAGCTGGGCGGCCACGGCGTTCGCGATGTCGGCCGCCTGCTCGGGGTCCGTGCTCGACGCCGAGATCTCGATGATGACCACGTCGAGCAGCGCGTCCGCCTGGACGACACCGGCCAACGACTTCGCCGTGGTGTCGAGGCCGAGGTCCTTGATCACGGGGTCCAGCACCACCGGCATCGTGGCGAGCTGCGCGAACGACGCGACGAGGTTCTGCGTGTACGTCGATCCCTGGACCAGCTCGGCGACCGTGTCACCGCGGGTCAGGGAGACGAAGACCTTGCTCGTGGAGCGGTAGGTCGGGGTGAGCTGCGAGACCTGGTGGTACCCCCACCCGGCACCGACCAGGGCCAGCAGCACGATGACGAACCACCGCTTGCGCAGTGCGACCACGAAGTCCTTCAGCTCCATGGCTCGCTCCTGTGGTCGGTGGGGTTCGTGACGGCCGCAGCGGCGGCCGAGGGTCTCGGCATCGGGACTGTGCCGCACCAAGGATCCCATTGGAAACCGTCTTGGGAGAGTTCAGCACGATTTCTCCGCATCTGGTGGGCGATTTCACCCAGATGCAGCAGGCCGGCCGCGACCGGCCGCGGGGCTGCGCCGGAGCAGGATCGCGAGGCCCGCGACCGTGCCCCGGACGACGGCTCCGAGCGTCGGCCCGGGGTGGAGCAGCTGTCGTCGTCCGCCCCGCAGCAGGACCGCCCGCGCGTACGGGGCGGCGCCCCAGGCCCATCGCCAGCGGGCCCGAGGTGGCAGGTTCAGGCGCGCGAACAGGAGCCTGTTGCGGCAGTTGAAGTAGTAGTACTGGGGCGACTTGGCCCGGGACGAGGAGCCCGAGCGCTGCGTCCCCCCGACGGCGTGCATGCACTCCACCGACTCGACCACGTCCACCGTCCCGCCCTCGCGGACCCAGCGGACGGACAGGTCGACGTCCTCCCAGTACAGGAAGTAGCCGTCCGTGAACCCGCCGTGCCGGGTCCACGCCGACGCGGTGGTCGCGAGGCACGCGCCGGACAGCCACGGCGTGCCGTCGGGCGAGCTCGACGACGACCTCGTGCGACCCGTGCGGAGGTCGATCGTCGCCCCGTCGAACCACGTCGTCCCGTCGGGTCGCACGACGCGGGGCGACGCGAGGGACCCGGGCCGCGCGCGTACGTGCGCGGCCAGCGCGTCGGCCGCGGAGACCTCGAGCTGGGCGTCCGGGTTCACCAGCAGCACGACGTCGCTGCCGGCGTCGATCGCACGCTGGACGCCGAGGTTCGCCCCGGCGCCGAAACCGAGGTTGGTCGGCGGCTCGAGCAGCTCCCACCCGTGGCGAGCGGCGAGGTCGCCGACGGCGCGCCGCACCTCGTCGGTCGTCCGGCTGTCGACCACGACGACCCGCCAGGCGGACGGGGTCACGAGCACCGGGTTGTCGAGGAGCATCGCCGGGTCGCCGTAGCTGACGACGACGACCGCGCCGGTCGGCTGCCCTTCTTCCATCCCGTGCCCCCTCGGCGCCCGACTGTCGCGTTTTCATCCGGCACCGGCCGGTGCCACGGGTTCGACGCAACCGTATGCTGGCGCAGCGTCACCAGGACCCGGGTGTCGGGGTGAGAAATGGGGTGAGCGCATGTCGCCGAGTGCACAGGACGCGCCGGCACGACGGTGGATCATCGCGGCCGTCATCGCGGCCGTCGTGGTCGTTGCCGCCATCGTGTTCGTCGCGACGCGGGGTTCGTCGGACGACGACAACCCGGTCGTGGCCACGGGCACCCCGACGCCTACCGTCGGCGTGGAGACGCCGTCGGGCGTCGCGACGTCGTCCCCGGCGACGAGCGCGAGCGCGACACCGCGTGCGACGGCGTCGTCGGCGAAGCCCACCGCGACGACGACGCCCCGGGCGACGACGGCGCCGGGCGTGCGCCCCACCGAGGCACCGGCCCCGCTCGACGACACCGCCACGCCGACGCAGGGCGTCACGGCGGAGCTCGCGAAGATCGAGTCGGTGACGGGCGTCGCCGAGCTGCCCGGAGAGGTGGGCGGCCCGGCGCTGCGGGTGACGGTCAAGATCACGAACGGCACCGACGACGACTTCGACCTGACGGGTGCGGTCGTCGTCCTCTACCAGGGCGAGCAGCGGGCGCCGGCGATCGAGCTGACCCGGCCGGGTGGTCGACCGCTGCCCTCGTCCGTCGGGGCGGGCAAGAGCGTGACCGGGGTCTACGTCTTCAACGTCCCGACCGCGCAGCGCAACCCCGTCGAGGTCGAGGTCGACCTCGCCAGCAAGGTGCCCGTCGTCGTGTTCCGGGGAGACGCTCGACCGTTCGGGTGATATCCCCTTTTTCGCCCCGTTCGAGCGTCGAGTTCACCCGCATCGCTCGGTCCGGAGTGTCCGATATGCACCTAAAGTCTGTGCTTGCACCAGCGGCATCACGCGCCTCCCCTGACGCGAACCCCTCGTCGCCGCGGGCACAGAGAGCAGGAGCAGCACATGATGCGCACCCTTCGTACCGGGCGGACGTGGGCGTTCGTGGCCGGGGTCGGGCTCGTGGTCGCCGCCGGGCTGGTGGCGACCCCCGCGTCGGCCGACACTGCCCCTGCCGATCCGGCGGTCACCAAGACCGTGAGTGCCGACGGCCTCCCCACGGCGCAGATCAACGGTGTCGTGTGGGACCAGGAGGTGGTCGGGAACACCGTGTTCGTCGCGGGCGACTTCACCGCTGCTCGGCCGGCCGGGTCGGACCCCGGTGTGAACGAGGTGGCCCGCACCTACCTGATGTCCTACGACGTGACGACGGGCGTGATGACGTCGTGGGCCCCGGTGCTCAACGCGCAGGTCAAGGAGCTCGCTGTCTCGCCGGACAAGACGCGCCTGTACGCGGCCGGGCAGTTCACCAGCGTCAACGGCCAGACGCGGTACCGTCTCGCGGCCTTCGACACGGCGACCGGCGCCCTGATCAGCACGTTCAAGCCGACGATCAACGCGACCGTCAGCACGGTCACGGCGTCGGCGACGGCCGTCGCCTTCGGCGGGACGTTCACCAACGTCAACGGTGCCGCCCGCACCAACATCGCGGCGGTCGACCTCGCCGGCGCCACTCTTCCCTTCGCGCCCACGCCCGCGGGTGGTTCGATCCAGGCGTCCGTGTTCGCACCGGACGGCCAGTCGGTGGTCTTCGGCGGCGCGTTCACGACGATGAACGGCTCCAGCAACCCCGGGTACGGGCTCGCGCGGCTCGACCTGGCCACCAGCGCGCTGACGGCGCTGCCCGTGAACACCCAGATCCGCAACGGTGGCGCGGACTCGGCGATCCTCAGCCTCGAGGCGGACGGCGACAACTTCTACGGCACCGGCTACCACTACGGCGGGGGCGGCAACGTCGAGGGCACGTTCGCTGCGTCGTGGTCGACGGGTGCGCTCTCGTGGGTGGAGGACTGCCACGGCGACACGTACTCGTCCTACCCGGTCGGTGACGTCATCTACTCGGCCAGCCACAAGCACTACTGCGGCAACTCCGGTGGTTTCCCCCAGACCGACCCGTGGAGCTTCTACCGCGCCACGGCGCTCACCAAGACGCCGATGGGCACCAACACGGCGGACATCTACGGCTACCCGGACCACGCGGGCCAGCCGCGGCCGGACATCCTGTACTGGTACCCGGACATCAACACGGGTTCCTTCACGGGCAAGAACCAGGGGCCGTGGTCCGTGGCCGGCAACGGGAAGTACGTCGTCTACGGCGGCGAGTTCACGCGCGTCAACAACGTCAAGCAGCAGGGCCTGGTGCGCTTCGCGACGTCCGACGTCGCACCCAACTCGCTCACGCCGGTGCTGAAGAGCACGACGTGGCCGCTGACGGCGAAGTCCTACACGGCCGGCCAGGTGCGGCTGAGCTGGGGCAGCAACTGGGACCGCGACAACCAGACGCTGACCTACAAGCTGTACCGGCAGAGCACCAACAACGCGCCGGTGTACACCACGACGCTCACGACCCCGTTCTGGAAGCCCAAGTCGATGTCGTACACCGACACCGGCCTGACACCCGGGTCGACGACGAGGTACCGCATCGCTGCGGTGGACTCGTTCGGGAACCAGGCGCTCTCCGACTGGGTCACGATCACCGTCAACAGCACCGACACCCTGTCGGCCTACGCAGGCAAGGTGCTCGACGACGGGGCGCTCGACTACTGGCGCCTCGGTGAGGCGAGCGGGCCCACGGTCGCCGACTGGGCGGGCTCGAGCGACGCGACGGCCGGTGCCGGCGTGACGTTCAACCAGACTGGCGCGATCGGTGGCGACTCCAACACCGCCGCCTCCTTCAACGGCTCGAGCACCGGCTTCGCGGCGACCTCGAACCTGATCGAGGGACCGCAGACCTTCGGCATCGAGGCCTGGTTCAAGACGACCACGACCTCCGGCGGCAAGATCGTCGGATTCGGCAACGCCAACACCGGGACGAGCACCAACTACGACCGGCACGTCTACATGAGCCCCAACGGCCGCGTGAACTTCGGTGTCTACCCCGGCTCGTCGCAGATCGTGACGTCGAGCAAGGCGTACAACGACGGGCAGTGGCACCAGGTGGTGGCGTCCCTCGGCAGCGACGGGATGAAGCTGTTCATCGACGGCAAGCGGGTCGCTCAGCGCGCCGACATCACGTCCGCGCAGTCCTACTCCGGGTACTGGCGCATCGGTGGTGACTCACCGTGGGACGGCAACGCGTTCTTCAACGGCAGCATCGACGACGTGGCCATCTACGGCGGACCGCTGACGGCCGCGCAGGTCGACTCGCACTGGGTGGCGGCCGGCAACCCGTCCACCATCCCGACCGCACCGGCGGACTCGTACGGTGCCGCGGTGTTCAACCTGAGCCCCGACCTGTACTGGCGCCTGGGTGAGTCCTCCGGGACCGTCGCCGCCGACTCCGGCCCGCTCGGCGTCGCCGGCACGTACTACAACGGCGTCACCAAGGGCACGACGGGGGCGCTGGCCGGGGTCGCGAGCACCGCGGCGACCTTCAACGGGTCGAACGGGCAAGTGGTGAGCACGTCGTCGTTCAACAACCCAACGACGTACTCGGAGGAGCTCTGGTTCAAGACCACGACGACGAACGGCGGCAAGCTGATCGGGTTCGGTGACTCCACCAGCGGGCTGTCTGGCAGCTACGACAGGCACGTCTACATGGAGACCGGCGGGCAGCTCACGTTCGGTGTCTGGACGGGGCAGACCAACACGATCACGACCGCCGCGAGCTTCAACGACGGCGCGTGGCACCACATGGTCGCCACGCAGTCGAGCGACGGCATGAAGCTCTACGTCGACGGCACGCTGCGCGGCACGAACTCGCAGGCGTCCGCGCAGGCGTACAGCGGGTACTGGCACGTGGGTGGCGACGTCACGTGGGGTCCGCAACCGTGGTTCGCGGGCGCCATCGACGAGGTCGCGGTCTACTCGAGCGTGCTGACGCCGACGCAGGTGCAGCAGCACTACCAGCTCGGCACGGGAACCGTCCCGAACCAGGCTCCGGTGGCGGCGTTCACGACGTCGGCGACGGGTCTGAAGGTGGACGTCGACGGGTCGGGTTCGTCCGACGCGGACGGGACGATCGCGAGCTACGCGTGGACGTTCGAGGGTGGCGGCACGGCGACGGGTGCGACGGCGTCGTACACGTTCCCCGCGACCGGTACCTACACGATCGGTCTCACCGTCACAGACGACGACGGTGCCACCAAGCACCTGGACAAGACGGTGTCGGTCACGGCGCCCAACCAGTCCCCGGTGGCGGCGTTCACGACGACCATCACCAACCTGAAGGTCGACGTGGATGCGTCGGGTTCGTCCGACGCAGACGGCACGATCGCGAGCTACGCGTGGACGTTCGAGGGCGGCGGTACGGACACGGGCAAGACCGCGTCCTACACCTTCCCCGCGGCCGGCACGTACACGATCGGCCTGACGGTCACGGACGACGACGGCGCCACCAAGCACCTCGACAAGACCGTCACGGTCAGCGCGGCGAACCAGGCCCCGGTGGCGGCGTTCACGACGTCCGCGACGGACCTCAAGGTCGATGTCGACGCGTCGGACTCGTCCGACCCGGACGGCACGATCGCGAGCTACGCGTGGACGTTCGAGGGCGGCGGTACGGGCACGGGCAAGACCGCGTCCTACACCTTCCCGGCGACCGGCACGTACACGATCGGCCTGACGGTGACGGACGACGACGGCGCGACCAAGCACCTCGACAAGACGGTGTCCGTCACGGCGCCCCCGGCCGACCAGCCGCCCGCCAACGCGCTCGCATGGGACACCTTCGGACGCACCGTCGCGAGCGGCTGGGGCAACGCGCAGGTCGGTGGAGCGTGGACGAGCACGGGCACGGCCAGCCGGTTCTCCGTTGGGAGCGGCCTCGGCCAGCACACGGTGCCCGCCGGAGGAACGCTCACCTCGTCGCTGGGCACGGTCTCGTCCACGAGCACCGACGTGTCGGTCTCGCTCAGCCCTGACAAGCTCCTCACGGGGGGCGGGGCGTGGATCACGCTGCAGGGCCGGACCGTGGGATCCGATGTCTACGCGGCCCGGGTCCGGCTCCAGGCGGACGGAACGGTCCAGCTGCACCTGATGCGGTCAGCCACGGCCCTGCGAGGTGGAACGGTCACAGGTGTCACCTACGGAGCGGGGGATCAGCTCAAGCTCCGTCTTCAGGTGACGGGCACCTCCCCGACCACCATCAGCGCCAAGGTCTGGAAGGGTGACGCCACCGAGCCGTCCGCGTGGACGTACACGATCACGGACAGCACGGCAGCGCTGCAGAGCGCTGGGGGTCTCGGCATCCAGACGTACCTGTTCGGCACCGTGACGAACGGGCCGGTGACGTTGCGGTACGACGACCTCAAGGCGATTCCCGCTGGCTGACGGACCCGACCGAGCGGCCGACGAGAGGAGAGCTGTGCGCACCACGGTGGTCACGCTCACCTTTCGTCGGCCCCTCGACCTGTCCGAGGCGCTTCCCCGTCTGGTGGAGCACATCTGTGCCGTACCCGACGCGGAGCTCGTCGTCGTCGACAACGACACGCTGCCGTCCGCCCGTGGGACGGTGGAGCCGTGGACCGTCGGGCACCCGGTGCGCTACGTGCACGAACCGGCCCCGGGGATCGCGGCGGCGCGCAACCGGGGGCTCGCGGAGGCCCGTGACTCGGACGTCGTCGTGTTCATCGACGACGACGAGCGGCCCCGCGACGGCTGGCTCCAGGCTCTGCTGGACACCCACGAGCACGAGCGGTGCGCGGGTGTCGCCGGTGCCGTCGTGTCGATCTTCGAGGCGGCTCCCGACGAGTGGATCCGGGCGGGACGGTTCTTCGATCGGCTGCGTCACCCGACGGGCACCGAGCTCGACGTCGTCGCCACCAACAACCTGCTGCTGGACGCGGCGCTGATCCGGTCGTGGGGGCTGCGGTTCGACGACGAGTTCGGCCTGACCGGTGGCTCGGACACCGTCTTCGCTCTCGAGGTGCGGCGTCGCGGTGGCCGCCTGGTCTGGTGCGACGAAGCCGTCGTCGAGGACGTCGTCCCGGCGACCCGCGCCACGCGATCGTGGGTGCTGCGACGTGCCTTCCGGATGGGGAACACGGGCAGCAGGGCCAGGATCCACGTGGCGCAGGGACGGTCTGGGCGCGTGCTGTCGCGGTTCGTGCTCGCAGCGCGCGGGCTCGTCCGGCTCGGCGGCGGTGCGGCGACCGTCGTGCTGGGCGTCGTGTCGGGTTCTCTCGCCCACCGGGCGCGCGGCGCTCGCACCTTCGCGCGGGGCGCGGGCATGACGCTCGGTGCGTTCGGCTACGCCTACTCGGAGTACGCAAGGCCGGTCCCTGCTGCAACCACCCCCGTGACCGCTCGTGGCTGAGTCGCGAGCCGCTCTGACGGTCCTCACGTCGATGTCCGTCGTCCGGGAGTCGACCAACCCTTACGTCGTCGAGCTCAACCGCCTCCTGGCGGACCGTGTCACGCTGGTGCAGTTCTCCTGGCGAGCGCTGCTGACGGGCCGCTGGGAGGTCTTCCACCTGCACTGGCCCGACGCCATGGTGCGCCGCGCGGGTCCCGTCCGGTCTCTCGGCGCGTGCGTGCTGCTGTCGGCAGGCGTGCTGCGTGCGCGGTGGAGCGGGCGACGTATCGTCCGGACCCTTCACAACGTCGAGCCCCACGAGCGTCAGGGCCTCGTCGTGCGGGCGACCTTGCGGCTGGTCGACCGGGCGACGAACGGGTGGATCCGGCTGAACGACCACACGCCGTCGCCGCCCCACGGGTTCGTCGTCACGATCCCGCACGGCACCTACGCGGACTGGTACGCCGATGCTCCCCACCCCGCCCGTGTGCCGGGACGCCTCGTCTACGCCGGGCTCGTGCGGCCGTACAAGGGGGTGGACGACCTGATCGCGACGTTCGAGCAGCTCGACGGGCCAGACCTGTCCCTCCACGTGAGCGGGCGGCCGGCCGACGCGGACTACGGCCGGACCGTCGCACGCCTCGCCAACCGCGACCCACGCATCGTCGTCGACCTGCGGCACGTCCCCGACGACGTGCTGGCGCGCGAGATCGGCGAGGCGATGCTCGTCGTTCTCCCGTACCGCGAGATGCACAACTCCGGTGCGGCGCTGCTCGCGCTGTCCCTCGACCGTCCTGTGCTGGTGCCCGCCAACGGCGTCACCGACGCGCTGGCGTGCGAGGTGGGGGAGCAGTGGGTCCAGCGTTTCAGCGGCGAGCTCGACGCCGACGCCTTGCGCCGAGCGCTCGAGGCGGTGCGGGCGCTTGTCGGATCCCCGGACCTTTCCGCGAGGTCCTGGGAGGCCATAGCGGACGCGCATGTCGCGGCGTTCGTGCGTGCCGTCGGTGTCGAGCCTGCGCGATCACTCGCCGTGTGACGGGGGCTCGTCCGCAGGGTCGAGCGCGAAGGCGCCTTCGGCGGCCCGCATGGTGAGCAGCAGACCGACCGCCGCCACGAACAGGGTGGATGAGGCGAGGACAGGGCCGAACAACGCGTTCCACACCAGCCGGACCGCCAGGTAGACGAGCAACGCGGGTGCGGCCTTGCGAGCGATGAGCCCGACGCACGAACGGCAGGCGAGCCAGACGGCCAGGACGGTGAACGCGAGACCGATCACGCCGAACGCCGCCCAGGTGTCCCCGATGAGGGAGTGCAGCTCGAACCCGGACCCGAACATGTACTTGTTGACGTAGCCGTTGTCGGGGTCGTAGCCGAGCCTCGCCATGCCTTCCTTTGCGACGAGGATGTCCTGGAAGCTGCTCAAGGTCCCGGAGCCGAAACCGAGCGGATGGTCACGCATCAGCGCGAGCGTCGCGCCCATCTCGGGTCGGGCGCCCAGCAAGATGTTGCCCGTCGTCGCGATCTGCACCTCGGTGCGTTCCTGCGCCGACTCGCCCAGGTAGCCGTCGAGGATCAGGCCCTGGCCGATCTGGTAGATCGCGAAGACGAGCGCAGCGCCCAGCACGACGATGCGGAACCGCGAGCCCGCCTTGGTGCGTGGGCTGCCGAGGCTCTGCCACGCGACAACGATGGCCGCGACCAGGAGCATCGCGAAGGTCGAACGGCCACCGGCGGCAGCGCTCCCTGCGGCGAGGGCGAGGGCGAGGACCACCTGCAGCCACCGCTTGCCGAGATGCCAGGCGACCGCCAGCAGCAGCACGCTCACGGGCACCGAGTACTGGAACCGCCAGGCATAGGCGTCGAAGGCCAACCCGCCCAGAGGGACGGCTGCCACCATCCCGAGGCCGAAGAGGACCGCGACGAGAGACGTCCGCATCACCGTCCGAGCCCAGAGGGCGACCGCGATCCCCACGAGGATGTCGAGCAGGATGAAGGTGGCGGTGAGCGTGGCCGCGGTCGACGTGCGGTGGTCGGAGGTCGCAGACTCGGTGAGCCAGACGCCTGCGACCCCGGCCAGAGCTCCGAGGCCCAGCAGCGGCCCCGCCCCGCGGAACCGGGCCACGGCGGGGAACCAGACCGGCGCGAGCGCGAGACCGACCACGGTGCCGACGGTCAGCGTGCGGTAGAACGCGTAGTCGAAGCCGACCAGCATCACCGCCGCACCGGCCACCACGGAAGTCAGGGACGAGCGGTCCGCCCTGTCCAGGGTGTGGTGAGTCGCCTGCTCGGCCGTGGGCGTCATCGGTCTCCTCGGGCGCGACTCGCGTAGGCCGCCACCCTATTCCTCGGTGCCATCGATACCGCCTGATCGGGTCAGATTTCGCCCGCAGTGCCCCTCTGCCCTTCGCGTGCCCCGGCCTACGATGGGCGCGTGGCGACAAAGGCGGATAATTCGGGCGGGCAGGTGACGCCGGTGCGCCCTCGCCTCGACTGGGTCGACGCGGGCCGCGGGATCGCGATCTGCCTCGTCGTGCTGTTCCACTCGGCCAACTGGCTCGCCGCCGCCGGCGTCGACACGCGGGGTTGGATCTCGTTCAACCTCATCGTCTCGTCACTGCGCATGCCGTTGTTCTTCGCCCTGTCCGGGCTGTTCGCGGGCAAGTGGCTGCTCGTCTCGTGGCGCTCGTTGTGGGTGGGCAAGGTCCGGCTCTTCGCGTGGGTCTTCGTCGTCTGGTCCGCGATCGGCGCGGTCGCATTCACAGGCGGGACCCGCGTGATGCTGGATCAGGGCTCCCTGGTTAAGGGCACCCTCATCCCCATCCTCGTCGCACCCGTCTACCCGCGACTCGAGCTCTGGTTCATCTGGGCCCTCGCTCTCTTCTTCTGCCTCGCCAAGCTCACGGCGGGTGTCGACCGTCGCGTGCAGCTCGCAGTCGCCGGCGTCGCGTCGGCTGTCGCGCTCAGCGGGTGGGACACGGCCAGCCCCGGGTGGAACGGCAGCGTCCGCTACTACTTCTTCTTCCTCGCCGGCCTCTACTGCCGGCAGCTCGTCGTCAGGCTCGGGAGCACGCGTCGGGTCGGCCTGCTCGCACTCGGGTTCCTCGCGTGGGCGATCGTCTCGCTGGTGCTCTGGCACTGGGGTCTGCGAGACGTGCTCTTCCTCTACTTCGTCAACTGCCTCCTGGGCCTCGTCGCGGGCGTCGGCTTGAGCCGGGTCGTCACCTGGGCCGTCGTCCGGAGCATCGGGTCGCAGACCTTGCCGATCTACCTCGCGCACACGCCGATCATTCTGGTGGCCTCGTGCCTGATCTCCGTGTCGGCGATCCCTCGCGCGCCGGGGGTCGCCGAGGTCGCGCCGCCGTTGCTCATGGTCGTCGCCGTGGTCAGTTCACTGTGGCTGCACCGCGTGTCGATGCGTGGCGCCCTGACGTGGCTGTACGAACCGCCCCGCTGGTTCCCTGGGCGCCACGTCACCGAGGCGCCACCTGACTCTGAGGTGCAGCGCGCACCCTCGGTGCGAGACGCGTCGTGACGCACGAGGCCACGACCGCGAACGATGTGGCCGAACCGCTGGTCGCCGATCGACCGGTCCGAGAACGGCTCGTCTGGGTCGACGCTGCGCGGGGCTACTGCGTGGCAGCCGTCGTCCTCTTCCACGTCCTGCTGTGGCGGACGTCGTGGGGAGCGTTGACGCAGGATCACGTCGCGTGGGGCTTCTGGGGAGCCGTCAACCAAGGGCTCGGGAGCGTCCGGATGCCGGTCCTCCTGGCGATCTCCGGACTCGTGCTGTCCAGACAGATCCTCGAGGGCCTGCACCGGGCGACGACCGGATTTCGCGCGGTGTCCAACTACTACATCTACGTCGTCTGGTTGGTCGTCTACGCCGTCGTCTCCCTGTTCGTAGCAGAGCCGACCCTGCATCACCGGGTCGCTGGATGGGGGCTCCTCGCACAGCTCTTCGTGCCCGAGACGACGCTCTGGTACGTCTACGCGCTCGCGCTCTACATCCCGATCCTCGCCCTCCTCAGGCGCGCACCGGTATGGCTCGTCCTCGGCGTGCTCACGGTGCTCGCGATCTGGGTCCACGTGCACGACGCCGACGCCCTCGCTCTGAAGGCCCCGGGCATGTTCGTCTTCTTCGCTGTCGGGGTCTACGGCAACCACCGGTTCCGGTCGCTCGCGGCGTCAGCGACCTGGTGGCGCCTGGCTGCCGCGGCGGCGGTCGCGGCCGGTGTCACGGCGCTCGGGGCGCTCACGACGTCCGAGCTGCAGGACGCGGTGCTCTTCGTGCCACGCGGCGTCGCGTTCGTGGTCGTCTGCGTCGTGGCCGTCGCGCTGGCGGTCCGCTGGCGGCCGGTCCGCGTGGTCGGGCTTGCGCTGGGGCGCAGGACGCTCGGGGTCTACGTCCAGCATCCCTTGTGGCTGGCGTTGCTGACGGGGGTCGCCGCTGGAGGCGGCAGCGGGCTCGTCGCCGTCGTTCTCGGCGACCGATGGGGGGCTCTGCTGTTCCCTCTCGTGATCACCGGGATCGTGATCGGGCTCAGCGTCGCGGGTCAGGAGCTCGCCGAGCGTGCCGGGCTCGGCGTGCTCTTCGAGATGCCTGCGCGGTGGCGGCGAGCCTTCGGCCGCGAGTGACCCGCGGTTCATCGAGCGGCGGAGGCGTCGCCGAACATCCACGCGTCCGCGGCCAGCCGACCGTCGGTGGCCGGCAGCTGCGAACGAACCTCGGCGGCTGGGCGGCCGTCGTCGAGCGCGGTGAGCAGCGCAGCCGCGAGGTCTTCCCGTGACACGTCCTCCGGCAGCACGTGGTGGCCGTGCGCGGCGAGCCAGGTCGCGAGGCCGGTCTCGTCGGTCGTCACGACCGTGCACCCGTGTGCCAGCCCCTCGACGATCGGCAGGCCGACCTGCTCGCGCCACCGTCCGGCGCGGCGCGACGGGAGTGTGATGACCGCGGCCTGCCGAAGCTCGGCATGGATGATCTCCCGGGCGGGATCGAGGACCAGGCGCACGGACTCGTCGGCCGCCAGCTCGTGTGCGAGCGGTTCGAGGTCGCCCTTGCCCAGCAGCACCAGCTCGGCGTCGGGGCGTGCGGCGCGCACGCGCGGCCACGCCTCGACGAGCGACGGGAACCCCTTGCGGGCGGTGAACGCGCCGAGGAAGACGACGCGCGGACCGCGGACGTCGGCCTCGGGAACGCACGGGCACGCGACCGGCAGCGCGGGGATCACGGCCGTCTCGAGCGGACGGGGATGGCGCCCGAACGCTTCCTCGTACGCATCCCGAGCGTCGGTCGTCCCGAAAGCGATCCGATCGCACTCGCGCCAGACGTACCTCGCGAGCGCGTAGTCGAGCCGCAGGGACCACCGGCTGCGGAGCGTGCCACCCGCGGCCGGGACGAACGGTGACGAGTTGCCGATCGCGTAGGCCACGACGCGGGGGCGCCGGCCGAGGCGCGCGAGCCCGCGCAGGCGCAGCCACGCCAGGGCCACCGCCGTGCGACGAGCGCCCTCGACGGCCGACGGCTCGTTCACCTCCAGGGTCGTGACGCCCGACCGACCGAGGATCCGCGCGGACTCGAACGTCCCCGCCTCGACGGCTCCCACGCGATCGGCCAGCGCCTGGTCGAAGTCGTACCGGCGCTTCTCGAAGAGGAGGAGCGCGGGAGGGAGTTCGGCTGCGCGCTCGAGATGGGCCGTCCGCGCGCTCCGGTACAGCCTGGCACGGGAGCCGGCCGTGGCCGCCTCGCGTTCCGGCGTCGGTGGTGCGGTCTGCGTCATCTCGGGTGCGTCCTTCGTGGGTGGCGTGCGGCGGGCGAGCGGGTCGGACCCCGCTGGACGCGTCAGCCGGGAGCCGACGGGGTGGCGAGACCGAACGACGACGCCATCGACCGCGCGAGGTGGGTCGTGGTGAGCCTGCGCTCGACCGAGGCGCGGGCGCGGGTCCCCATGGCTCGCGCTGCGTCGGCGTCGGTGAGCAGGGCGAGCGTCCTCTGGGCGATGTCGTCGGCGTCACCCGGGCGGGCGAGCATCGCCTCGTCGCCGTCCGCGAAGTAGTCCTCGACGCCCGGCGTCGCGGTGAGCACGACGGGGCGCGCCGTGGCCATGGCCTCGAGCGAGACCGTGAGCCCGGACATGTGCAGGTTGGGCCGGGTCGCTACCACGACGACACCGGCGCGTCGGTAGAGCTCGCGCAGTGCGCCGTGGTCCATCCGGGGGACCTTGACGACACCCGGTGGGACGGGCGCCTCCGACCGGGACTGGACGACGATCTCGACGTGCGGCGCGGCCTCGTGCACCGCGCTCAGTGCGCTGTACAGCGTGTCGGGGTCGCGGTCGCGGTCACCGCCAAAGCTGACGACGAGCGGGCGTTCGGGGTACGGCTGCGGCGAGAAGAACTCGGCGTCGATGCCGAACGGGAAGTAGTGGGTGGGCGGTCCCGAAGGGCCGAGGGCTTCGACGAGGACGTCGACCTGTGCGCGGCTGTTGACGTAGACGCCGTCCATCGCCCGCAGGACGCGCAGCTGCCGGCCGACCACCGGGTCGTCGCGGTCGCGGGCGTACGCGTCGGTGAACCAGATGGCGCCCGAGTACATCTCGGGGCGCGGGGCGAGGGTCAGCATCCTGCGCGCGACGTGCTCGTCCCAGGCCACCCCGAGCTGCCGCTCGGTCGCGCGGTCGCGGCGTCGGCGGAGCAGCCCGCGGGCGCGGGCGGTGGCGAGCTGGGGGCGTGTCGGCTCGGGCAGGCTCACCGAGTCGAGCTCCGTGCAGTAGGCAGCCAGCTTGTCCAGCCCGTACGGCCACGCGTCGGGGACCTCGTCGCGCGCGTGCCGCTCACGCCAGGCGGCGGGGTCGATCCTCGATCCGAACGCGACCGTCACGCGGGACGTAGGCGCGTCAGTCATCTGATCCCTCGCAGGAGTGTCGGCGAGTCTCCATCCTGGCGGCCCAGGCGGTCTCGGGTCCGCGTTCGCGCGGGTGAAACGGGAGCGTACGCGACATTTCGCCCCGCTGAACCGTGTCCGATCTAGGTCGATCTGTCCTACATTGTGATCGGCGCCGGCAGGTCCACGACGGTCGAGGGGAGATGCACGTGCCGAACACGATCGGGTACGCACCCGGTGCGTACGACCTGTTCCACATCGGGCACCTCAACGTCCTCAAGCACGCCAAGCAGCGCTGCGACTACCTGATCGCGGGCGTCGTGAGCGACGAGATGCTCGAGCTCGCGCGCGGCCGGGCGCCGATGATCCCGCTGGCCGAGCGCCTGGAGATCGTGCGCAACATCGGCTTCGTCGACGAGGTGCACGCCGAGGTGGTGCCGGACAAGCTCGACACGTGGCAGGAGCTGCGCTTCGACCGGTTCTTCAAGGGCGACGACTGGCGCGGCACGCCCAAGGGCGAGGACCTGGAGCGGAGGTTCGCCGAGGTCGGCGTCGAGGTCATCTACTTCCCGTACACGATGCACACCTCCAGCACGGCGCTGCGGCGCGCGCTGGCGCTGCTCGAGGGGACCGGCGAACGGGAAGAGGTCCAGTGACCGCGCCCGACCTCACGGTCGTCGTCCCGACGTTCAACGAGGCCCCCAACGTCGCCGAGCTGGTCCGGCAGGTCGCCGACGCACTCGAGGGGGTCGACGCGGAGGTGCTCTTCGTCGACGACTCGCGTGACGAGACCCCGGACGTGATCCGCGAGGTCGCGGCGACGGCGCCGATCCCGGTGCGGCTGATCCACCGCGACGACCCCGTCGGCGGTCTCAGCGGGGCCGTGCAGGAGGGGCTCGCGGACTCGTCGGCGCCCTGGTGCGTCGTGATGGACGGCGACCTGCAGCATCCGCCTGCGCTCATCCCGGCGCTGCTGGCGACGGCCCGCGCCGAGGACGCGGACGTGGTGGTCGCCTCGCGGTACATCTCCGACGGGAGCGCGGGTGGTCTCGCGAACGCGACGCGGCGCATGGTCTCGTCGGTCTCGACGAGCGTCACCCGTGCCATGTTCCCGGTGCGGCTCGCGGACTGCTCCGACCCGATGACCGGGTTCTTCGCGGTGCGGCGCGAGGCCGTGGACCTGAGCCGGCTGCAGCCGCGTGGCTTCAAGATCCTGCTGGAGATCCTGGCCCGGCACCGGCTCGTGGTCGCCGAGATCCCGTTCGTCTTCGGCGAGCGGTTCGCGGGTGAGTCGAAGGCGTCGTTCTCGCAGGGGATGCGGTTCCTCACGCAGCTCGCGGCGCTGCGGTTCGGCCGGATGTCGCGCTTCGCGCTGATCGGCGGGTTCGGGGCGCTCGTGAACATCGCGCTCGTCGCCCTGCTCACCGGATCCGGTCTGCCCTATCTGGCGGCGGCGATCGTGGCAGCAGAGGTCACGATCGTCATGAACTTCCTGCTGCAGGAGCGGTTCGTCTTCGCGGACCTTCGGCACGAGGGGCGCAGCACGGCGCGGCGGTTTGCGGGCTCGTTCGCGTTCAACAACGTCGAGACCGCCGTGCGGATGCCGCTCTTGGTCCTGCTCGTGAGCTCGGCCCACATCGCCGCGGTGCCGGCGACCGCGGTGACGTTGCTGGTCGCGTTCGTCGCGCGCTTCGTCTTCCACGCCCGGGTGGTCTACCGGCCGCGCTCGCGGCGTGTGCCGGTGGATGCGCTGGCGGACGTGGGTGTGGTTGCCGACGAGGCGTCGTCGGGCACCTGACGCTCGCCCCCGGGCCGCGTGTCGGTGCCGGCTCGTAGACTGGCGGGCGGCCCCGGATCCTCCCGATCCGGGCTCTTCGTGCTGCCCGCCGTGATGTCACGGCGCCGTCTCCAAGCAAGGACCCCATGGACCTCACCGGCCTCCTGCCCGCGCTGCTCGCCGACCCCGCCGCTGCGCACGCGGTGGACCACGTCGTCGCGCGCGGCGAGCTGGACGTCGTGGGCCCGGCGGGCATCCGGCCGCCGCTGCTGGCGGCGATGGCGGGCAAGCGGCCGCTGACGGTCGTCACGGCGACGGGCCGGGACGCCGACGAGCTCGCGGCGGCGCTGCGCTGCTACCTGAACCACGACGACGTCGCGGTGCTGCCCAGCTGGGAGACGCTGCCGCACGAGCGCCTGAGCCCGCGGTCGGACACCGTCGCGCGGCGCATCGCCGTGTTCCGGCGGCTCGCCCACCCGGGCGAGGCCGGTCCGATCGGCGCGATCCGCGTGCTGGTGCTGCCCGTCCGCGCGCTGCTGCAGCCGGTCGTCGACGGCCTCGGCGAGCTCGAGCCGGTGTCGATCAACCTGGGCGACCGCGTCGACCTCGAGCAGGTGACGCAGGACCTGGTGGACGCGGCGTACCAGCGCGTGGACATGGTGGAGAAGCGCGGCGAGTTCGCGGTGCGCGGCGGCATCCTGGACGTGTTCCCGCCCACGGAGGACCACCCGCTGCGCGTCGAGCTGTGGGGCGAGGACGTCGAGGAGATCCGCTGGTTCTCCGTCGCGGACCAGCGCAGCCTCGAGATCGCCGACCACGGGGTGTGGGCGCCGCCGTGCCGCGAGATCCTGCTGACCGACGAGGTCCGGGAGCGCGCCAGGGCCCTCACCGAGCAGCTGCCGGGCGCGATCGACATGCTCGACAAGCTCGCGCAGGGCATCGCGGTGGAGGGGATGGAGTCGCTGGCCCCGGCGCTCGTCGACCGCATGGTCCCGGTGCTGGACCTGGTCCCGGACGACAGCCTGCTGGTGCTCGCGGACCCCGAGCGCGTGCGGCGGCGCGCGCACGACCTGGTCGCGACGACGCAGGAGTTCCTCGAGGCCGCGTGGACGAGCGCGGCCGCGGGCGCGCACACGCCGCTGGACCTGTCGTCGGCGAGCTTCGCGGACTTCGCGGAGGTCCGGGCGTTGTCCGCGGTGCGGGGGCTGGGCTGGTGGACGCTGTCGGGGTTCACGTTGGACGCGGAGGCGGTCGAAGAGCCGGACGACGACGATGCGGCCACCGTCGTCGTGCAGGCGCGGGATGTCGAACGCTACCGAGGGGACGTCGCCAAGGCGATCGCCGACGTCCGTGACCTGCAGCGACAGAACTGGCGGTTGATCCTGACCACCGAGGCGCACGGCCCGGCGCAGCGCATGGTCGAGCAGCTCAAGGCCGCCGACGTGCCCGCGCGGCTCGTCGCGCAGATCCCCGAGGAGCCCGAGGGCGGCGTCGTGCTCGTCACGCCCGCCCCTGTGGGCCCGGGCTTCGTCGCGACCGAGCGCAAGCTCGCCGTGTTCTCCGAGCAGGACCTCACCGGACGCGCCGGGTCCAGCACCCGCGACATGCGCAAGATGCCGAGCCGCCGGCGCAACGTCGTCGACCCGCTGGCCCTGCGCCCCGGCGACTTCGTGGTGCACGAGCAGCACGGCGTCGGCCGCTTCGTCGAGCTCGTCCAGCGCACCATCGGCACGGGCGCCAACGCGGCCACGCGCGAGTACCTGGTCATCGAGTACGCGTCCTCCAAGCGCGGCCACCCCGGCGACCGACTGTTCGTGCCGTCCGACCAGCTCGACCAGGTCACCAAGTACGTGGGCGGCGAGGCGCCGAGCCTGAACAAGATGGGCGGCGGCGACTGGGCCAAGACCAAGGGCCGCGCGAAGAAGGCGGTCAAGGAGATCGCCGCCGAGCTCATCCGCCTGTACAGCGCGCGGATGGCGACGCAGGGGCACGCGTTCGCGCCCGACACCCCGTGGCAGCGCGAGCTGGAGGACGCGTTCGCTTACGTCGAGACGCCCGACCAGCTCGTCACGATCGACGAGGTCAAGGCCGACATGGAGAAGTCGATCCCGATGGACCGGCTGGTCTGCGGCGACGTCGGCTACGGCAAGACGGAGATCGCGGTGCGTGCCGCGTTCAAGGCGGTGCAGGACGGCAAGCAGGTGGCTGTCCTGGTCCCGACGACGCTGCTGGTGCAGCAGCACCTCGACACGTTCGTCGAGCGCTACTCCGGCTTCCCCGTCAACGTGCGCGCGCTGTCGCGCTTCCAGACGGCCAAGGAGTCGCAGGCGATCGTCGACGGGCTGGCCGACGGCAGCGTCGACGTGGTCATCGGCACGCACCGGCTCATCACGGGCAACGTGCGGTTCAAGGACCTGGGCCTCGTCGTGATCGACGAGGAGCAGCGGTTCGGCGTCGAGCACAAGGAGACGCTCAAGGCGCTGCGCACCAACGTGGACGTGCTGGCCATGAGCGCCACCCCGATCCCGCGCACGCTCGAGATGGCGGTGACGGGCATCCGCGAGATGTCGACCCTGGCCACGCCGCCGGAGGAGCGCCACCCCGTCCTGACCTTCGTCGGCGCGTACGAGGAGAAGCAGATCGCCGCCGCGATCCGCCGCGAGCTGCTCCGCGAGGGGCAGGTCTTCTACGTCCACAACCGGGTCGAGTCCATCGAGCGCACGGCGTCGCGCCTGAACGAGCTGGTCCCCGAGGCCCGCATCGCCGTCGCGCACGGCAAGATGAACGAGCACCAGCTCGAGCAGGTCATCGTCGACTTCTGGGAGAAGAGGTTCGACGTGCTGGTCTGCACGACCATCGTCGAGACAGGCCTGGACATCTCCAACGCCAACACCCTGATCCTGGAACGTGCCGACCGCCTGGGCCTGTCCCAGCTCCACCAGCTGCGCGGGCGCGTGGGCCGCGGACGCGAGCGCGCGTACGCCTACTTCCTCTACCCGCCCGAGGTGCCGCTCACCGAGACCGCGCACGACCGCCTGCAGACCATCGCCGCGAACACCGACCTGGGCGCCGGCATGGCCGTGGCGATGAAGGACCTCGAGATCCGCGGCGCGGGCAACCTGCTGGGCGGCGAGCAGTCCGGCCACATCGAGGGCGTCGGCTTCGACCTCTACATCCGGATGGTGGGCGAGGCGGTGGCGAACTTCCGGGGCGACGAGCCCGACGAGCTGCCCGACGTGACCATCGAGCTGCCCGTCGACGCGCACATCCCGCACGACTACATCGCGCACGAGCGGCTGCGTCTCGAGGCGTACCGCAAGATCGCGGCGGCGGCCGACGAAGCCGCGCTGTCCGAGGTCCGTGCCGAGCTCGTCGACCGCTACGGGACCGTACCGGCGGCCGTCGACAACCTGTTCGACGTCGCCCAGTTCCGCCAGCACGTGCGCAGCAGCGGCCTGTCGGACATCACCGCGCAGGGCAAGTTCGTGCGGTTCGCGCCCGTGGACCTGCCCGAGTCCGCGCAGCTGCGGCTCAAGCGGCTCTACCCGGGCTCGATCCTCAAGCCGGCGGTGCGCACCATCCTGGTGCCGTTCCCGACGACCGCACGGATCGGCGGCAAGCCGCTGCACGGCAACGCGCTGCTGGCGTGGTGCCGCACGCTCGTCGACGCCGTGATCCGCGGCGACGTGAGCGCGGCGGCCGGCGTCGGGACGTCCGCTCGCTGACGGCCGGCCCGAACGTGGCCGAAAGCCCAGGTGCAGGCCCTACGATGGCGCCGATCGACGAGCGACGACGCGGGAGGTCCACCGGTGAGGACGACGAAGGCACGACGGGTCACGGTGCTGGTCGCCGTGGGTGGGCTGGCCGCGCTCGCGGGCTGCTCGGGGCAGCAGCCGGGTGCCGCCGCGATCGTGGACGGCCGCACGATCTCGTCGTCCGAGGTCCGTGACGTCCTGACCGAGCTGACGCCCTACTTCCAGGGCGCGACCACCCCCAACGTGCTGTCGGTGCTGATCCAGGAGCCGGTGGTCGTGCAGGTCGCCGCGGACGAGGGCGTCGGCGTGTCCGACGAGGACGCGCAGGCGCTGCTCGACCAGTCCGTGGAGGCGTCGGGCGGCAAGGCCGGCCAGCACTTCTCCGACGCATCGCTCGACGTCGCGCGGTACTCGGTCGCCTACCAGAACCTCCAGACGAAGGGCGACGCGGCCCTGGCGGAGGTGCAGAAGCGGCTCGAGGCGCAGAAGGTCACCGTCAACCCGCGGTTCGGGCACCTCGACGAGTCCGACGTGCAGGTCAGCGACCCCGTGCCGTGGCCGTGGCTGCACACCGGGTCGTCGGACGCGACCGCGGCACCCACCCCCGAGCCCACACCGTCGCCCACACCGACCCAGACCCCGTGACGTCCCCCGACCCGCTGCGCGAGCTCGTCGCGGTCATGGACCGCCTGCGCTCGCCGGGCGGGTGCCCGTGGGACGCCGAGCAGACGCACCGCACGCTCGCGCCGTACGCGATCGAGGAGGCGTACGAGCTCGCGGAGGCGATCGAGGCCGACGACCGCGCGGGGCTGCGCGAGGAGCTCGGCGACGTGCTGCTGCAGGTCGTCTTCCACGCGCGGCTCGCGCAGGAGGACGCGGACGCGCCGTTCGACGTCGACGACGTCGCGCGCGACCTCGTCGCCAAGCTCGTGCGCCGGCACCCGCACGTCTTCGCCGACGCGTCCGCCGACGACCTGCACGCGTTGTGGGACCGGGTGAAGAAGGACGAGAAGCAGCGCGCGTCCGTCTTCGACGGCATCCCCCTCGCGCTCGGTGCGCTGGCGCGGGCGCAGAAGGTGGCCGGGCGGGCCGAGCGAGCGGGCCTGGGAGCGCCCGCTCCGTCCGACGACCTCGGCGGGCGGCTGCTCGCGCTCGTGCAGGAGGCGCGGGCCGCCGGCCTGGACGCGGAGGCGGAGCTGCGCACCACGCTCGCCGCGTGGGAGGCGACGATGCGCGCGTCGGAGGCCTGACCCGGACGACGCCGCCGCCCGCACGGCGCCGCCCGCACCACGCCGGCCGCACGCCCGGGCCGTCTCACGATGAGTCCATGGTCCTGGTCGGTGTCGGGGGTGATCGGTACCCTTCCGGCAATCCACGCACCAGGAGGAATGCATGACGACGATCGGCATCCCGCGCGAGACGCAGGCGGGTGAGCGCCTGGTCGCGGGCACCCCGGCCACGGTCGCCCGGCTGGTGAAGCTCGGCTACGACGTGGTCGTCGAGGCGGGCGCCGGGCAGGGCGCGACGTACGCGGACGACGAGTACGTCGCGGCCGGCGCCGTGATCGTCGACGCCGCCGCGGCGTGGGGTGCGGACGTCGTGACGGCCGTGCACGCGCCCGACGACGTCACGGTGCTGGCCGACGGCGCCACGCTGATCGCGATGCTGGCACCCGCCGCGCACCCCGAGCTCGTCGAGTCGCTGCGCGAGCGCGGCGGCACCGCCATGGCTCTCGATGCCGTGCCGCGTATCAGCCGCGCGCAGAGCCTGGACGTGCTCTCGACGCTGTCCAACGTGGCCGGCTACCGGGCCGTGATCGAGGCTGCGGCAGCGTACGGCGGGATGTTCGGCGGCCAGGTGACGGCGGCGGGCAAGACGGCGCCGGCCCGGGTGTTCGTCATCGGCGCCGGAGTCGCGGGGCTCGCGGCGATCGGGGCGGCCGGGTCGCTGGGTGCGCAGGTGCGCGCGTTCGACGTGCGGCCCGAGGTCGGCGAGCAGATCGAGTCCATGGGTGCGACGTTCGTGCGGGCCGACGACGCGCAGCAGCAGGTCAGCACCGACGGGTACGCGAGCGCGCTGAACGAGGCGCAGGAACGCGCGACCGCCGCCGTGTACGCGCGCGAGTCCGCGGCGGCGGACGTCGTCGTCACCACCGCGCTGGTGCGGGGGAGCGCGCCGACGACGATCACGGCCCCGATGGTCGCCGCGATGCGACCCGGCTCGGTGGTCGTCGACCTGGCGGCGTCCGGCGGCGGCAACTGCGAGGCCACGGTGCCCGGGCAGACGATCGTGACCGAGAACGGCGTGACCGTCGTCGGCTGGACCGACCTGCCCGGGCGCCTGCCGCGGCACACCTCGCAGCTGTTCGGCACCAACGTGGTGCACCTGATGCAGCTGCTCACGCCCGGCAAGGACGGCGTCCTGGTCCTCGACCTGGACGACCAGGTGCAGCGCGGGATGACCGTCACGCACGGGCGCCGGACGCTGTGGCCGCCGCCGCCCGTCGCGGTGTCCGCGACGTCCGGTGCGGGAGCCGATGCTGCGGCCGCGTCGTCGGGTGCGCCCGGTGACCTCGCGGACGCCGTCACCGAGGTGATCCCCGCGGCCCCGGCGCCTGGCGCCCGGGCCGCGAAGCCGTCGAAGCCTCCGCGAGCGCCGCTCGACCCGGCCCGCGCCGCGCAACGCCGGACCATGCTCTACGCGCTCGGTGCCGTGCTGGTCACGCTGGCCATCGCGTTCGCGCCGGCCGCGTTCCTGGGCCACTTCACGGTGTTCGTGCTCGCGGTGTTCGTCGGCTACTACGTGATCTCCCACGTCACGCACTCGCTGCACACCCCGCTCATGGCCCAGACCAACGCCATCTCCGGGATCATCGTCGTCGGCGCCCTGCTGCAGATCGGCTCCGACGACTGGCTGGTCACCGTCCTGGCGTGTGTCGCTGCGGCGCTGGCCAGCATCAACGTCTTCGGCGGGTTCCTGGTGGCCGGCCGGATGATCCGCATGTTCCGGAAGGACGCCTGATGACTCTCGAGAGCCTGGCCCAGGCCGTCTACATCCTGGCGGCGGTGCTGTTCGTGCTGTCGCTCGCGGGACTGTCCAAGCAGGAGACCGCCCGGCAGGGCAACGCGCTCGGCATGGTCGGCATGGGGCTCGCGTTGGCGGCCACCGTCGTGCTGGCGATCGACCGCTCGGAGCGCTCGCGGGTCGTCACGACGGTGCTGATCATCGTCGTGCTCGTCGTCGGCGCCGTCCTGGGGGTGCGCCGGGCGCGGACGGTCGAGATGACGCAGATGCCCGAGCTCATCGCGATGCTGCACTCGTTCGTCGGCGGTGCGGCGGTGCTGGTCGGCTACAACTCCTACCTCACCGAGTCGAACGATGCCGTGCACCTGATCGAGGTGTTCCTCGGCGTGCTCATCGGCGCCGTGACGCTCACCGGGTCGGTGGTCGCGTACCTCAAGCTGTCGGCGCGGATCTCGTCGGCGCCGCTCGCGCTGCCCCGGCGCAACCTGATCAACCTGGGTGCGCTGGTCGCGTCCGCGCTGCTCATGTGGTGGTTCCTGGCGTCCGCGTCGGTGATCCCGCTGATCCTCATGACGATCGTCGCGCTGGGGCTGGGCTGGCACCTGGTCGCGTCCATCGGCGGCGGGGACATGCCCGTCGTCGTCTCGATGCTCAACTCGTACTCCGGGTGGGCGGCCGCCGCGGCCGGCTTCATGCTCGGCAACGACCTGCTGGTCGTCACGGGCGCGCTCGTCGGCGCCTCGGGCGCGATCCTGTCCTACCTCATGTGCCGGGCCATGAACCGCTCGTTCGTCAGCGTGATCCTGGGTGGTTACGGCACCGCGGAGGGGACCGTCGCACCCGTCGTCGGCGAGCAGGGCGAGCACCGCGAGCTCGCGGCCGACGAGGTCGCGGAGCTGCTGCTCGACGCGCGCTCGGTCGTCATCACGCCGGGGTACGGCATGGCCGTCGCGAAGGCGCAGTACCCGGTCGCCGAGCTCGTCTCGCGGCTGCGGGCGCGCGGCGTCCAGGTGCGCTTCGGCGTGCACCCCGTGGCCGGTCGTCTGCCGGGCCACATGAACGTGCTGCTCGCCGAGGCCAAGGTGCCGTACGACATCGTGCTGGAGATGGACGAGATCAACGACGACCTGCCGGACACCGACGTCGTCCTCGTCATCGGCGCCAACGACACGGTCAACCCGGCCGCGCTCGAGGACCCGAGCTCGCCCATCGCCGGCATGCCGGTGCTCGAGGTGTGGAAGGCCCGCCAGGTCGTCGTCTTCAAGCGGTCCATGGCCACGGGCTACGCCGGCGTGCAGAACCCGCTGTTCTTCCGTGAGAACACCGCGATGCTGTTCGGCGACGCCAAGGAGCAGACGGAACGCATCGTCGCCGCGCTGCTGGACCCGGTCGCGGGCTGAGGGCCGCGGAGGTGTCCACGGACGGAGGTCCCTGCTCGCCATCCGCCGGACGGCACTAGGGTGAGGTCGTAAACCCACCCGCACGCCCGAAGGAGCATCCATGGCCAGCATCGAGGCCGTCGGAGCCCGCGAGATCCTTGACTCGCGCGGCAACCCCACTGTCGAGGTCGAGGTCGCACTCGACGACGGCACGATCGCCCGCGCGGGTGTCCCCTCGGGCGCCTCGACCGGCGCGTTCGAGGCCGTCGAGCGTCGTGACGGCGACAAGGGCCGTTACCTGGGCAAGGGCGTCGAGCAGGCCGTGAACGCGGTCATCGACGAGATCGGCCCGGAGCTGCTCGGCTTCGAGGCCACGGAGCAGCGCCTCATCGACCAGGCCCTCATCGACCTGGACGGCACCCCCAACAAGGGCAAGCTGGGCGCCAACGCGATCCTGGGCGTCTCGCTCGCCGTCGCCAAGGCTGCGGCCGACTCGGCCGACCTGCCGCTGTTCCGCTACATCGGCGGCCCCAACGCGCACGTCCTGCCCGTGCCGATGATGAACATCCTCAACGGCGGCTCGCACGCCGACTCCAACGTCGACATCCAGGAGTTCATGGTCGCCCCCATCGGCGCCACGACCTTCCGCGAGGCGCTGCGCACCGGCGCCGAGGTCTACCACTCCCTGAAGTCGGTGCTCAAGGCCAAGGGCCTGGCGACCGGCCTCGGCGACGAGGGCGGCTTCGCGCCCAACCTCGAGAGCAACCGTGCCGCGCTGGACCTCATCCTCGAGGCCATCGAGAAGGCGGGCTTCAAGCCGGGCGAGGACGTGGGCCTGGCGCTCGACGTCGCGTCGACGGAGTTCTTCTCCGGCGGCGCCTACCAGTTCGAGGGCAAGGCGCAGACGCCCGAGTTCATGGTCGCCTACTACGAGCAGCTCGTGGCCGACTACCCGCTGGTCTCCATCGAGGACCCGCTGTCCGAGGACGAGTGGGACTCCTGGTCGCACCTCGTGTCCGAGGTCGGTGGCAAGGTGCAGATCGTCGGCGACGACCTGTTCGTCACCAACCCGGAGCGTCTGGCCAAGGGCATCAAGACCAAGGCCGCCAACTCGCTGCTGGTCAAGCTCAACCAGATCGGCACGCTCACGGAGACGCTGGACGCCGTCGAGCTGGCCCAGCGCAACGGCTTCACGACGATGACCTCGCACCGTTCCGGCGAGACCGAGGACACCACCATCGCCGACCTGTCCGTCGCGACCAACGCCGGCCAGATCAAGACCGGTGCCCCGGCCCGTGGCGAGCGCATCAACAAGTACAACCAGCTGCTCCGCATCGAGGAGGAGCTGGAGGACGCCGGCCGCTACGCCGGTCGTTCCGCGTTCCCGCGCTTCCAGGGCTGACGCCCGTCCGAAGGCCGGTCACCCCACGGGGTGGCCGGCCTTCGGCGTGCCCGCCTCCGGTGAGTGTGGGTGGCTCGTGATGGGGTGACACCCCGACGTCTGCCCGGGTCCGGAGGAACGCGGGCGATGCGGGGCACAATCGACCCATGCCAACCCCGCGCCGCCCTGCCGACCCGCGCGCCGCGGGGCCTGGGTCGGCGCGGCGCCCGTCGTCCGCGCGCCCCGGACCTGTGCCGACGCCCTCGTCAGGCGGCGAACCGTCGACCTTGCGGGCGGGCTCGCCATCAGGCAGCACGGCGACCGGGCCGACGAGGACGGCGTCGACCAAGACGGCTCCGCCGAAGACGGCTCCGCCGGTGTCGCGCACTCGCCCCGCGGCGGCGTCAGGCAGCGCGGGGGCGTCGTCGGCCTCTGGATCGGGTGGGACGTCGGGTCGGTTGGGCGGACCGCCCTCGTCGTCGGCGCGCCCGTCGTCGTCGCGCCCCGCGACCCGACCGCGCGGACGCGGTCCCGCGACGCCCGCGCGGGGCACCGCGGCGGTGGAGCACGTGCGTCCGGGCGTCCCGCGGATGTTCTCGGTGCGCGCGATCGTGTTCGGGCTCGTCATCGTCATGGCCTTCGTGCTCGTCTACCCGACGCTCAACTCCTACATCCGCGAGCAGGCGGCGCTCGCCGACCTGCGCGCCCAGGTCGAGGCCGCCAAGGCGCGCAACGACGACCTCGCCGCCGACGTGAAGCGGTGGGACGACCCCGCGTACGTCGTCGCGCAGGCCCGCGAGCGGCTCTCGTTCGTCCTCCCGGGGGAGACGCCGTACCGCGTCGTCGACCCGGAGACCGCTCCGGACGCGCCGGTCGCGGCGGACGGGCCGAAGTCCGTGCTCGACGACAGCTCCACCAAGCCCTGGTACGCCACGGTCCTGGACTCGGTCGAGATCGCCGGCAACCTCCCGGTCGACGCCGACGCGGGCACCACGACGACCCCCTCGGACGCGGAGAAGTCCACGGAGAAGTCGTCGGGGACGTCGACCGACAAGACCTCCGGCAGGTCCACGGCGAAGTCGCCGACCTCGACCGACCCGTCGAGGCAGCCCACGTCGGACCCGGCGGACGAGTAACGGCATCGTCCCCAGTCCGAGCGCGCCCTTTCCAGCGGGTCCGTTCGGTGCGCAAGGGGCGCGCTCGGTGACGTCGTCGGTGACGTCGAGGGGCTGGGTGGTGGTCGGGGGTGCGGGATCGTGGGCGAGAATGGAGGCGCGCGGATGCGCGAGCGCGGGTCGGACGACGATCACCGCGGAACCCCCTCGTCGAACGGAAACCCAGTGACCCCCACGCCCGGCACCGCCGTGACGGATCGCGACCTCGAGGTGCTGGCCGAGCAGCTCGGTCGGGTGCCGCGCGGGGTCGTCGGGATCGCGGCGCGCTGCGTGTGCGGGCGCCCTCTCGTCGTGCGGACCGCCCCGCGGCTCGACGACGGGACGCCGTTCCCCACCACGTACTACCTGACCTGCCCGCCCGCGGTCGCGGCGGTCAGCACGCTCGAGGCGTCGGGTCTGATGAAGGAGCTCACGGCTCGGCTGGCCGACGACGACGAGCTGGCTGCGGCCTACCAGCGCGCGCACGAGGCCTACCTCGCCGACCGCGAGGAGCTGGGCCACGTCGAGGAGATCGCCGGCATCTCGGCCGGTGGGATGCCGACGCGCGTCAAGTGCCTGCACGTCGTCGTCGGGCACGCGCTGGCCGCCGGGCCGGGCGTGAACCCGATCGGCGACGAGGTGCTGGGCCTGATCCGCGACGAGTGGCGCCCGGACCGCTGCACCTGCTGACCCCGCCCCACGCGCCGGGCGAGACCGGGCGGCCCGTGTCGGTGACCGGTGCGAGGATGTGCGCGTGACTCGTGTGGCTGCCATCGACTGCGGGACCAACTCCATCCGACTCCTCGTCGCCGACGTGGACCTGGCGGCGGGCACGCTCGTCGACCTGGACCGCCGCATGGAGGTGGTGCGGCTGGGCCAGGGGGTCGACCGCACGGGGCGGATCGCGCCCGAGGCGCTGGAGCGCACGCTCGAGGCGTCGCGCCGGTACGCCGGGATCTGCGACGACCTGGGCGTCGAGGTCGTGCGGTTCGTCGCCACGTCGGCGTCCCGCGACGCCGAGAACCGCGACGACTTCGTCCGTGGTGTGAAGGACGCGCTGGGTGTGGAGCCCGAGGTCGTCGAGGGCACCGAGGAGGCCGCGCTGTCGTTCCGCGGTGCGACCGGTGTGCTCGCCGGCACGCACCCGGGACCGTTCCTCGTGGTGGACCTCGGGGGCGGGTCGACCGAGGTGGTGCTGGGTTCGGACGCGCCGACGGCGGCGTTCTCGATGGACGTCGGCTGCGTGCGCATGACCGAGCGGCACCTGCTGGGGGACCCGCCGACGAGCGAGCAGATCGCCGCCGCCGTCGCGGACGTGCGCGCAGCGCTCGACGAGGCCGGGTCCGTGGTCCCGTTCGGCCAGGCCGTGACGCTCGTCGGGCTGGCCGGCTCCGTCACCACGGTGACCGCGCACGCGCTGGGCCTGCCCGCCTACGACCCGCACGCCATCGACGGCGCCGTGCTGTCCGTGGCCGACACGCTCGCCGCGTGCGACGACCTGCTCGGCCGCACGCGGGAGCAGCGCGCCGGGCTGGGCTTCATGCACCCCGGCCGCGTGGACGTGATCGGCGCGGGGGCGCTCGTCTGGCGGGAGGTCGTGACGCGCGTGCGTGACGAGGTGGTCGCCGCGGGCGGCACGCTGGACAGCGTCGTCACCAGCGAGCACGACATCCTCGACGGCATCGCCTGGAGCGCCGCCGAGCGCTGACCGGCCCGAGCGCACGCGCCGACGCCTCCGCGGGTGCCGCGCGCTCGCGTGCTGCGTTTCGCCCGAATAGCGGCTGAAACGCGGCACGCGGGCGGGTGGATGCGGGCCCGCGATGCGGGTGGCCCGCGTTGCTCGTCGGGTGGCCCCGCCGGGGTGGCGGCCGGTGTGTTGGTGTGGACGGTACTGCGGGATGCGCGGTACTGTGGGGCTCGCGGGAGTCGGAGGGGCTCCCGCCACCAAGTACAGGAGGGGGCGGCCTTGGACACGACGCAGCTGCTCAAAGGGGTGCTCGACGTCGCGGTGCTCGCGGTCGTCTCCCAGGAGGACGGGTACGGCTACGACGTGGTCCGACGACTGCGCGCCGCGGGCCTCGAGGAGGTGGGTGACGCGTCGGTGTACGGCACGCTGCGCCGCCTGTACTCGTCGGGCGCGCTGACGTCGTACGTCGTGCCGAGCGACGAGGGACCGCACCGCAAGTACTACGGCATCAACGCGCAGGGGCGGGCGATGCTCGACGCGCAGCGCAAGGACTGGCAGAGCTTCGCGGGCACCATGTCGGGCCTGCTCGAGACGGAGGACGCACGATGAGCATGCTCGAAGCCCCCGCCGCGGACGTCGACGCCTACGCGGCCGCCGTTCGCCGGGCCCTCGCGGACCTGACCCCGGAGCAGGTCGACGACCTGACCGACGACCTCGAGGTCGCGCTCGCCGACGCCCTGGCCGACGACCACCGCGCGACGACGGGCGTCGGCCTCGTCGGCCTGTTCGGCACCCCTGAGCAGTACGCCGCCGAGCTGCGGGCGGCTGCAGGCCTCGCTGGTGACCCGGGTGGGAGGCGGCGCGGCCTGCCCGATGCGACCACACGGCTGAAGGCATGGGCGGACGGTGAGACGGCGGCGCTGCGGGAGCAGTCGTGGTGGCCCTCGTTCGCCGGTTTCATGGGCGCGTTGGCGCCGCTGTGGTGGGTCGTGCGGGCGTGGGGGATGTACATGGTGCTCTTCGGCATCGTGTTCGCGCTCTCGCCGCGGTCGCCCGTCGCCTGGCCGTTCATCATCGCCCTGACGGTGGTCAGCGTGCAGTGGGGCCGCGGCCGGTGGCGGTCGCACAAGGTCGCCCGCGCGCTGTGGTGGATCGCGAGCGTGGCGACGGTCCTCGTCGGGCTGGCCTGGGCCGGGTCGAGCACCAGCGGCGGGTCGCCCACGGACGCGTCCTACGCCTGGACGCCGTCGGACGACGTGTACGTCGACGGGGCCCCGGTCGCGAACCTCTTCGTCTACGACGCAGATGGCGAGCCCGTACCGAACGCGCAGATCTATGACGACAAGGGGCGGCCCGTCACGATCGGTGCGCCCGACAACGGCGGTTGGTGGGACGACGAGTCCGACCAGTGGACCCAGCTCGTTCCCGCCGTCTCGGCCGACGGGCGGCAGCGGTGGAACGTCTTCCCGCTGCGCGAGTCCCGGTCGTCCGACGAGGCCGACGAGCCCGGGGCGGGGCTGATCGTGGACCAGTCGTGGCCGTTCGCGCAGGCCGCGCCGGTCCTGGTGCCCACCGTCGCGGCGACGCCCGCCCCGACGAGCGGCGAGGACCGGGCGCCGAGCGACGAGGCGGCGTCGTCGGCGCCTGCGGACACGGATCCGACACCGCCGCAGTCCGCGCCCGCGCCGACGGGCGCCGCGGCAACCCCGTGATCGAGCGGCGGTGCACGGAGCGGTGAACGACACGCTGCGCCGCAGGCCTGGAACCTGCGGCGCGGCGTTCACCGCACCGTTCACCGACCCGCGCCCCGCGCCCGGGGTGCTTCGCCGCGGGCCCGGAGTCGCCGAACTCACATCCCGATATAGGGGGATGTGCGCAGCATCACCGTTGTGCGGGGAGGTGTGAACAGAGCCTGCGGACTACCGTTGAGGTATGCCTACGACTGCCTCGACCCAGGTTGACGCTGCCGCCACGCCGGCCGCCAAGTCCCGCAAGGTCCCGCGCGTCGTCGTCCTCGGCGGCGGCACGGTCGGGCTGTACACGGCCCGACGTCTGCGCAAGCGTCTCGGCAAGCGCGAGGCGGCCATCGTCGTCGTCGACCCGCGCCCGTACATGACGTACGCGCCCTTCCTGCCCGAGGCCGCGGCTGGCTCGATCGACGCCCGCAACGTCGTCGCCCCGCACCGACGCGCGCTCAAGGGTGTCGACGTGCTGCAGGGCAAGGTCAGCAACATCAAGCACGCCGAGCGCACGGTGGAGATCACGCCCGAGGAGGGCGAGCCGTACTGGATCACGTACGACCACCTGGTCGTCGGCCTCGGCTCCGTGGCGCGCACGCTGCCCATCCCGGGCTTGGCGGAGCAGGCGATCGGCTTCAAGAACGTCGAAGAGGCCATCGCGGTCCGCAACCACATCCTCAACCGGATCGACATCGCGTCGTCCACCTGGGACCCGGAGCTGCGCAAGCGCATGCTGACGTTCGTCTTCGTCGGCGGTGGGTTCGCCGGCATCGAGGCGCTCGCCGAGCTCGAGGACATCGCGCGCTACACCGTGCGCCACTACAAGCAGATCGAGCAGGACGAGCTCCGGTTCGTGCTGGTCGAGGGCAGCCCCCGCATCCTCCCCGAGGTCAGCGAGGAGCTGGGCGGCTACACGCTCGAGCAGCTGCGCAAGCGCAACATCGAGATCTACCTGTCCACGTTCCTGTCGAGCTGCGTCGATGGCCACGTCGTCCTGTCGAACAAGACGGAGTTCGACGCGGAGACCATCGTGTGGACCGCAGGCGTCAAGGCCAACCCCGTGCTGCAGCACTCGGACCTGCCGCTGGACCAGATGGGCCGCGTCACCGTCAACGCCGCGCTGCAGGTCATCGACGCCGACGGCACCGTGGTCCCGGACGCCTACGCCGCCGGTGACTGCGCCGCCGTCCCGGACCTGTACAACCCCGGCAAGTTCTGCCCGCCCAACGCCCAGCACGCGCTGCGCGAGGGCAACCACCTGGGCGACAACCTGGCCCGCGTGCTGCGGTCGGCCGAGGTCACCGAGTACAAGCACAAGAACATCGGCGCCGTCGCCTCGCTCGGCATGTACAAGGGCGTGGCGCAGATGTTCGGCAAGATCAAGGTCCGCGGCTTCCCGGCGTGGGTCCTGCACCGCTCGTACCACGTGTTCGCCATGCCGACCGTGAACCGGAAGCTGCGCATCATGGCCGGTTGGACGGGCTCCATCCTGCTGCGCCGTGAGGTGGTCCCGCTGGGCTCGCTGCACGACCCGCGCGCCGAGTTCCGCGACGCGTCCGTGCCGCCGAAGCCCAAGCAGGCCGACCCGGCGCTGCCGCCGGCGAAGGCAGAGGCCGGCTCGCCCGCCAAGGCCGACGCCGACGCGAAGAAGCCCGCCACCGCCAAGTGAGCCACTTCACGCTCCGGCCCGCGCCGGATGCCGTGCTGCGACGAGCCCGCCTCTCGACCGACGTCGAGCAGGCGGGCTCGTTCGCGTCCCCGCCCGCGGGGGCGCACGAGCTGTGGCGTGCGGCCGAGTTCGAGGGGTCGTTCGAGCGCGCGCGCGACGGGCTGTTCCGCTGGGACGTGCAGCGCGGCGCAGGCCTGAAGGTCCTGGCCGACGGGCCGGTGCGGGTCGGCGGGACGGTCGTCGTCGGGCTGTGCCTGGGGCCGGTGTGGGCGCTCGCGCCCAGCCGCGTGGTCGCGGTGGTCGACGATGACGAGGCCGCCGGCTTCACCTACGCCACGCTGCCCGGCCACCCGGAGCGGGGTGTCGAGGAGTTCATGCTCACGCGCGTCGGCGGTCGCGTCCGCTTCGAGCTGCACGCGGTGAGCACCCAGACGACGCTGCCCGGCCGGCTCGCGCCGCCCGTCGCCCGCTGGGTGCAGTCCGTCGTCACGGACCGCTATCTGCGCGCCGCCGCGGACCTGGCCGCCGGGCGCTGACGTCCTGGCAGGATGAGCGCAGCCCCCGTAGCCCAATCGGCAGAGGCAGCCGGCTTAAACCCGGCCCAGTCCGGGTTCGAGTCCCGGCGGGGGCACGCGTCCGCGGACACCCACGGCACGGCCCGCGCGGCTTCCCCTACCGTGCGACGCGTGACGATCGCGCCGCGCCGCATCCCCCGGGACGACGAGCTGGAGCCGCTGATGCGCTGCTACGGCTACCGACTCACGCGCACGGGATCGATCGCGGGCGCGCCGGCGTCGTACGAACCGGAGGACGTCGCGACGGCGGAGGCCCTGGGCTGGCCCGTGCGAGCCCTGCAGACGTGGACGCCCGACGAGATCGTCGAGCGTGCGATCGCCGCCGCGGCGGTGCTCGACGAGAACGCCGTGCTGGCGGCGTTCGTCGCCGGGCTCGGCAGCGCGCCGCGCGGCCGGCAGACGGTGATCTCGTACGCGTGGGCGCGGCACCTGACGCCCGACGCCGACTGCGGCATCGACGGTCCGCGCGAGGTCGACGTCACCGAGCGGCTGCTGCGTCTGGCCCTCGGCTGGTCCTGGAACGAGCTGCCGGCGCACTACCTGCCCGACCTCGAGGCGGCGGCCGCGGAGGGCCTGCCGCAGCCGACCGACGACGACCGCGCGCGCCTACGCACGCTGCTGGACGCCATCCGGACGCATCCGGGGCGCGCGAGCGAGCTCGAGAAGGCCGTGGCCCGCGCGAAGGTGGTGCGGGGCTCCGACAAGTTCCAGCGCTACGGCGTGCTGCTGGGCCTGGGCGAGCTGGGCGTCATGCCGCACCCGACTCTCGCCCCGTCGTGGGACCGCTTCGTGCCGTTCTCCGAGCGCGTCGAGGCGTCGCGCGCAGCGCCTGGCGGCCCGCGCTCGGACGTCCCCGTCCCGCTCGCGGGGTGGACAGGCGAGGTCGACGAGACCCGCGCGGCGCGGTTGCTCGCGCTGTGATCGGCGAGCGGCGGCCCGCGCGTCGAGCGGGGTTCCCGACGGTCAGGTGCGGGCGACGAGCTCGTCGAGCGTCGCCGCCAGGTCGTCGAGCCGGCGGACGTCGGGGTCGAACGTGCCGTCCGCGTCGAACTCCGTGAAGTTGGACAGCGCCACCTGCATCCGCACGTCCGTCATCCGGAAGTTCGCGACGACCTGCCGCCACTGCTCCACGGCGCGGATGCCGCTCGCAGACCCGTAGGACACGAAGGCGACCGCCTTGTCGTTCCACTCCGGCCCCAGCGAGTCGACGGCGTTCTTGAACGCTCCGGGCAGGCCGTGGTTGTACTCGGGCGTGACGAAGACGAAGGCGTCGCACGCGTCGATCGCCGCGCTCCACGCCGTCACGGCCGGTGACGCGTACGTGCGGCCCGCCGCGGCCGGCAGCGTGTGCTCCGTCAGCAGCGGCACGTCGAACGCCCGCAGGTCGACGAGCACGTACTCGGCGTCCCCGCGCTCCTGCCCGGCGGCCAGCACCCAGCGGCCCACCTGCCCGCCGCGACGTCCGTCGCGGATCGACCCGACGACGATCCCGATCCTCATGCCCTGCTCCCGTCCTCGTGGACTGCCATCTCATCAGGGGTGCACGGGTCCGGCCAGACGAACGCTCAGACGGTGGCCGCGGCCTGCTCGTCGGCCTCCACGGACTCGTTCCACGCGCGCTTGCCGGCGCGCCAGCCCTCGTCGTCGACGCCCAGGCGCCAGTAGCCCGACGCGGACAGGTCCTCGCGCGCGATCCCGCGCTCGAGGCGCAGCCAGCGCCGCAGCGTGCGCACGGCACCGGCCTCGCCGTGGACGAAGGCGCCGATGCGGCCGTCGGGCAGGTCGAGCGCGAGGGCGGTCTCGACGAGCGCGGCGCCCGGGATGCGGTCGCCCGTGTGCACCCACCGGACCTCGACACCGGCGGGCGCGGCGAGGTCCAGCTCGTCGTGCTCGTCGTGCACCTCGATCACGGCCGTTCCGTGCGCGTCGTCGGGCAGGCGCTCGAGCGCCACCGCGATCGCCGGCAGCGCGCTCGCGTCGCCGAGCAGCAGGTGGTGATCGACGTCGTCGGACGGCGACCACGCGCCACCCGGGCCCATGACGAGCACCTCGTCACCGACCTGCGCCGTCGCGGCCCACGGTCCGGCCAGCCCCTCGTCGCCGTGCACGACGAGGTCCAGCGTGATCGTCCCCTCGCCGTACGTGCGCACGGTGTAGGCGCGCAGCCGCGGCGCCTCGCCCTCGGGCAGCGTCGCCTTGACCGCCTCGAGGTCGAGGCGACCGTCCGGCAGCAGCGGTCGCTCGCCCGCGGGCAGGAACATGAGCTTGACGTAGGAGTCCGCGTCGTCACGGGCGACGAGAGGTGCCAGCCCGGGACCGCCGACGAGCACGCGGACGAGCCCGGGCGTCAGGCGCTGCGTGCTCAGCACCTGGGCGACGACGGGCGTGGGGCGACGACGGGGAGCGGTCTCGGTCACGAAGGTGACCCTAACCTGCTCGGCTGTGGGGGACGTGCGGGCGGTGCGTGGCGTGAGACGACGCCCGACGGGTGCGCAGGGTTCGCCGGCCGGGCCGGCGCTCAGGCGAGGGCGGCGTCGGTCGCGCGCGTGTGCGTGTCGAGCGAGTCGTTGAGGCGCGTGAGCAGATCGGCGAGGAGCTGCTGGTCGTCGGTCGACCAGGTGCCCAGCACGTCGGAGTACACGCTGTGGCGCGCGGCGCGTGTGGCGGCCAGGGCCTGGCGGCCCGCATCGGTCATGGTGATGACGGCACGGCGGCCGTCGTTCTCGTCGCGGCTGCGCTCGACGAACCCCGCGGCCTCCATGGCGAGCACCTGGCGCGTCACCGTCGACGCGTCGAGGCGGAGGTGGTCGGCGATCTCGTTGATGCCGAGCGGGCCGACGGCCTCGAGCTGACGCAGGGCCAGGTGGGCCGAGCGCTCGAGCGTGTGCTCGAGGCGGCGGCTGCGCCGGCGGTTGCGGTCGGCGAGGCGCAGGAGCAGGGCGATCTGCTCCTCGACGGAGGCGACGGGGTCGACATCGGGAGTCATAGGTGTATCCTACAGGTAGTTAACTGCCACATACAGACAGTTGCTCTTCGGACGGCTTCGACAGACAGGACACTCGTGGCGACCCGCAACGAACCCAACAAGACTGCCATCTTCGCGACGACGGTCACCGCCTTCTTCGCGATCGCGGGCATCGCGATCGTGGACCCGATCCTGCCAGCGATCGGCGCCGACCTGGGCGCGACCACCTGGCAGATCGAGCTCCTCTTCACCGCCTACATCGCCGTCATGGCGATCGGCATGATCCCGGCCGTGATGATGACCGGGAGGTTCGGCTACAAGAAGATCCTGGCGGCGGGCGTCTCCGTCGTCGCCGTCGCGGCCATCGCGGCCTCCTTCACGACGACGATCGGGTCGCTGGCCGCCCTGCGCGGTCTGTGGGGGCTCGGCAACGCGATGTTCTTCGCGACCGCGATGGTGCTGCTCGTGTCGTTGGCCAACGACCGGGCCTGGGCCGTCGAGCTGTTCGAGACGTGCGTCGGCCTCGGCTTCGCGATCGGCCCGCTGATCGGCGGCCTGCTGGGCCAGATCAGCTGGCGCGTGCCGTTCCTGCTGTGCGGCGTGTTCATGATCGTTGCGCTCGTCGTCTCCGTGACCCGCCTCAAGGACCCCGAGGTCATGCCGGCGCCGCTGCGCCTGGGCCAGGTGTTCGCGACGTTCCGCAAGCCCGCCTTCGTCGCGCTGTGCGTGATCACCGCGACGTACAACTTCGTCTTCTTCATCGTGCTCGGCTACACGCCGGTGTTCCTGGGCCTCGACGTCGTCCCGCTCGGCCTGGTGTTCACCGGCTGGGGCGTCGGGCTCGCGTTCGGGATCCTGTACATCGGCCACCGCCTGGCGCACCGGTTCGGTGCCGTGCAGACGGTCGGCTTCGCCGTCGTCGTCCTGGCGCTCACGCTCGTCGGGCTCGCGACCTCGCACTCGACCGTCCAGTCGATCGTCTTCCTCGTGCTCGCCGGTGTCTGCATGGGCATCTGCAACGCCAACCTCACCGACCTGGCACTGGCGACCGGCTCGCCCGACCGCCGCGTCACCACCGGCGCGTTCAACCTGGTTCGTTGGGGCTTCGCGGCCCCCGCCCCCGTGGTCGCCGGCCTGCTCGCCGAGCACGCGAGCCTCGCCGCGCCGTTCTGGGTCGCGCTCGTCGTGCTGGCCGTCGGCGTCCTGACGTTCCTCGCCTTCGGCCACATGATGGCCCGCAGCGTGGGCGAGCGGGTCCTGTGGTCGCGCTGGAACAAGCGCGCGCAGGCCGCCGAGGGCACCCCCGAGGAGGCGCTCGAGCTCATCTGAGCCGGTGCGCTCTTGAGCAGGCCCGCAGACCGACAGCGGCCGCACCGTCCCGTGCCTGGGACGATGCGGCCGCTGTCGTCGGTGCTCGGGTCAGGCGTCCTTGCGCTTGAGCCGGAACGCCGCGATGGCGATGATGACGACGACCCAGGCGACGAGCACGCCGTAGCCCTGCCACGCCGACAGGTTCGGACCCACGTCCCACTGGTCGTTGATCGTCTGGACCACCGCGTCCGACTGCGTGATCCGCGAACCGGCCGATCCCGGCAGCAGCGGGGCGACGTAGTGCAGCGGCTCCCACGGGATGGCGTTGAGGACGTTCTCGATGATGAGGAGCAGTCCCAGGATGGTCGCCATCGCGGCGGCCGAGTGCTTCATCAGCGCACCGAGCGCGAACGCGAACAGCGCGATCGTCGTGATGTACAGGACGTTGCCCACCAGGACGCGGACCGTCTCGCTGTCGCCGAGGTCGAGCCCGACGCCCTTGGGGTCGAAGAACGCGTTGGAGATGAACGCCGAGATCGCGACGGCGACCGCGGAGATGACCAGGATCGACCCGCCCAGGACCACCATCTTCGACCAGTAGACCGGCGTGCGCCGAGGCGCGGCCGTCAGGCTGGAGCGGATCATGCCCGTCGTGTACTCACCGGTGATGGTCAGCACGCCTAGCACGACGACGGCGAGCTGGGCCAGCTGGGTGGCCGCCAGGAACGGGATCAGCGCGACGGGCCCCGAGTCCTCGGTCCCGGACATGTCGTTGGCCGTGAGCCCGGCGATGAGGGCCACGAGGCCGATCATCACGACGAACATCACGCCGAGCGTCCAGACGGACGAGCGGACGGACCAGAACTTGATCCACTCCGAACGCAGGAGGTGCCCGAACGAGAGGTGCGGGGCGCCCGCTGCGGGGGCAGGGGCAGGGGCGGGGGCGGCGACGGCGCTCATCGTGCGGCCTCTTCGGTGGTGGGGGCGGCCGCGGTGCCGAACGCCGCGTCGGCAGGTGGCGGTCCGTCGGGGTGGCCCGGGGTGTCGGAGCGGTACTCGACCTCGTCGGCCGTCAGGCTCATGTAGGCCTCCTCGAGCGACCCGCTCAGCGGCGTGAGCTCGTGCAGAGTCAGGCGGGCGGCGGCGGCCGCGTCGCCGATCTGCTCGGCGGTCGCGCCGGACACCTGCAGGACGCCGGGCTCGGGAGTGCTCACGGTCACGTCGGGCGCGGCGATGGTCGCGGCGAGCTGCTCCGCGTGGGGGCTGCGGACCCGAACCGTGGCCTTGGTGCCGCGGTCGATGATCTCCTGCACCGGACCGTCCGCGATGATGTGGCCGCGGCCGATGACGACGAGGTGGTCGGCCGTCAGGGCCATCTCGCTCATGAGGTGCGAGGACAGGAAGACGGTCCGGCCCTCGCCGGCCAGGTACTTGACCAGGTTGCGGACCCACAGCACGCCCTCGGGGTCGAGGCCGTTGACCGGCTCGTCGAGGATGAGGGTCTTGGGGTCGCCCAGCAGCGCGACCGCGATGCCCAGGCGCTGGCCCATGCCGAGCGAGAACCCGCCGACGCGGCGCTTGGCCACCGCCGTGAGGCCGGTCATCTCGATGACCTCGTCGACCCGCTTGTCCCCGATGCCGTGCGTCGCGGCGAGCGCGCGCAGGTGGTTGCGGGCGCTGCGGCCGGTGTGGACGGCCTTGGCCTCCAGGAGCGCGCCCACCTCGGTCAGCGGTGAGCGGAAGCTCGCGTAGGGGGCGCCGTTCACGGTCACCGTGCCGGCGCTGGGCTTGTCCAGGCCCATGATCATGCGCATCGTCGTCGACTTGCCGGCGCCGTTCGGGCCCAGGAAGCCGGTGACCTTGCCGGGCTGGACCGTGAACGAGATGCCGTTCACGGCCGTCTTCTCGCCGTATCTCTTCGTCAGGCCCTGGGCCTCGATCATCGCTCTCGTCCTCGCGTCGGTGTTGTCACGGGTTCGACCCTATGCGCCAGCCATGACACCTGTCCCTCAGGTTTTCCCCTGATCTTTCCCCGGAGGATCGGCCGAAAGGAGGAGGGAACCATCCGGGTGTCGGTGGCGTTGGGTACGGTGAGAGCAGCCAGATTTCCGGCCGAGACACCAGGAGCGTCCCGTGGCCAACCCCGTCTTCAGCAACAGTCCGGTCTTCCAGGACCCCAACGCGCGCAAGGGCGGTGGCAACGCACGGACCGCCGCGCCCGAGTCGACGATCGACGCGGTCACGCTCGAGAAGATGTACGCGGGCGCCCCGGCGACGCCGCGGCAGATGGGGCGTCTGACGTACGACGACGTCATCGTGAAGACCGGCAGCCTGCTCGCGCTGCTCGTCGTCGTCGCGGCGGCGACGTGGGCCGTGACGCCGCAGGTGCCGTGGCTCTACCTGGTCGGCGCGCTCGTCGGTCTGGTCCTGGGCCTGGTCAACTCGTTCCGCCGCGAGCCCAGCCCGGCGTTGATCATCACGTACACGATCGCCGAGGGCGTGTTCGTCGGCGGTATCAGCTACCTCTTCCAGAACTTCGCGGTCGAGGGCACCTCGGACGGCACGGCCCAGCCGATCGTCCTGCAGGCCGTCATCGCGACGATGGTCACGTTCGCCGCCGCGCTGGCGCTGTTCAAGTCCGGCAAGGTCCGCGTCACGCCCAAGTTCACCAAGTGGCTCCTCATCGCGATGGTCGGCTACCTGGCGTTCTCGCTGGTCAACCTGGTGCTGTGGTTCTTCCTGCCGAGCGACGGCTTCGGTCCGCTCCGCAACGGCGGCTGGGGCATCCTCGTCGGCCTGTTCGCCGTCGGCCTGGCCGCGGCCTGCCTGATCATGGACTTCGACTCGATCAAGCGCGGCGTCGACGCCGGTGCGCCGGCCAAGTTCGCCTGGTCCGCCGCGTTCGGCCTCATCGTGACGCTCGTCTGGCTGTACCTGGAGTTCCTGCGGATCTTCGCGATGTTCACGCGCAACTAGCCCACCGACAGCGGGCCGACCCCCATGTCGGTCCGGTGCTCGCCGAAGGCCCTCGGTGTCCTGACCCGGGGGCCTTTGGCGTGCCCGCCCCGCGCGTCGGTGACTTCGAGGGTTGGCGTCGAGATCGACCCCTGCATGCCTCGAAGTCGGCTCTAACCCTCGAGCTCGGCGGTGGGGTGGTGCAGGCCGCTCGTGAGGTGGGTGATCAGGTAGTCGAAGCTGGTGTCGACGTCCTGCGGCATGCCGAAGCCTCCCGCCAGCTCGAGCAGCACGAAGCCGTGCACGGCGGCGCGGATCGCCCGGACGGCGTCGATGCGGCGCTCGGCCGGGACGTCGAGCTCGGCGACCGCGGCCGCCATCAGGTCGACGGCCCGCGCAGCCCGGGCGTGGAGGTCGGTCGCTGCGGCGGTGCCTCGTGGTGCCGGCGGACCCGACGGCGTCGTCGCGGTGCCGAAGTGCGAGTCGCTCTCCGGACCCTTCGAGTGGCGCCCACCCCAGTCGCCCTGGATCGCTTGGTAGCGGCCGGGGTGCTCGCGGGCGAGGTCGCGCGTCGCGTGTGCCATCGCGAGCAGGGCGGCGGCGCCGACCAGGTCGGCGCGGGCGCGCGTCATGCGCTCGACCAGCTCGTCGACGCACACCGACGCGACCGCTCGCCGCAGGGCGGTCAGCCCGGCGACGTGCTTGTAGAGGCTCGGCACGGCCACGCCCGCCCGGGCCGCGACGGCGGCGAGGGTCAGGTCGTCCCACCCGTCGTCGTCGACGACGTCCACGGCCAGCCCGACGACGACGTCGGGCGACAACCCGGCCCTAGGCACGGCCGCCCGCGACGAACGCGCCCGAGGAGTCGCGAGGTAGCTCGGCCAGGAAGCGCACGGTCCGCGGTGCGACGACGTCGGGCGCCTGGTGGTGCGGGTAGTGCGCGACGTCGTCGACCATCACCACCTGGGCGCCGACTGCCTGGCTGATCCACTCGCCCTCCGCGCGTGGGTCGCTGTAGTCGGGGTCGAGCGTGCCGACGAAGGCCAGGGCGGCGGTCTGCACCTCGCCGACGCGGGCCTCGACCGGGGCGTGCGTGAGCTGGCGGGCCAGGTCGCGGAACTGCGCCAGGTGCGCGGGGTCGGACATCGAGGAGCGGATCTGCGCGACGTGCTCGTCGTGCCACGTCGCCTTGCGACCCTTGGTCAGGGTGGTGCCGTAGTAGCGGGCCCACGTCCGGGCGCCCCACGGCCGGGCGAAGAGCAGGCCGTACGAGGCGCGGACGATCGCGCGGCCCGCGCGGCTGAGCGTGGGGTCGCGCAGGAACGGGCCGACGAGCACCAGGCCCGCGACCAGGTCCGGCCGCTCGGCCGCGGCCCAGGTGGCGGCACCGCCCGCCATCGAGTGCCCGACGAGGACGGCCGGGCCGCCCAGGTGCTCGACGAGGGCCAGCAGGTCGCCGGCCGTGGCGACGTCGCCGTGGGTGGTGAAGGTGGTGTCGGAGTCGCCGTGCCCACGTAGATCGGTGACGGCCACGCGGTAGCCGGCGGCGACGAGCACGGGCTCGACGGCCCGCCACGCGCTGCGCAGGTCGCCCATCCCGGGGGCCAGCACGACGAGGGGAGTGCCGGGCTCGCCCTGCACGGTGTATGCGACGCGGCCCTCGGGTCGGTCGAGGAGTGCGACCTCTGTGGTGTCCATGACCGCAAAGCTAATGTCATTAGCCAAGGATGACAAGAGTGCGCACGTGTCGGCGGTGTGAGGCACGATGGGTGGCGCACCGCATCCGGTGCGTCGAGTCGACCCGAGGAGTCATCCGCATGTCCGCAGCACTGCCCGAGGTCTCGGGTTCCTACGGCAGCAAGCCCACGCTCGCGTTCCCCGACGCCTCCGCGTCCGACGAGCTCGAGGTGCTGGTCCTGTCCCGCGGCGACGGCGCGCTCGTCGAGGCCGGCGACGACATCGAGGTCCACTACCTCGGTCAGTCGTGGAACGGCGGGGTGTTCGACAACTCCTACGACCGCGGCTCGTCGATCAGCTTCCCGATCGGCGTCGGCGCGGTCATCGCCGGCTGGGACGAGGGCCTCGTCGGCCAGCAGGTCGGCAGCCGCGTGCTGCTGTCGATCCCGTCCCACCTGGGCTACGGCGACCGCGGCGTCCCGCAGGCCGGCATCAAGGGCGGCGACACCCTCGTGTTCGTCGTCGACATCGTCGGCACCAGCAACTGACACCTGCAGCCACACCAGCACCGAGACGACGAGCCTCGGTTCCCGGTCGGGAGCCGCGCCTCGCTGCCGTCCTCGAGGTGCTGTGCTCGAGGTTCAGAGGACCTGCGCGACCGCCGGGACCATGTCCTTGATCGTGCGGCCGTTGGTCTTGACGCCCAGCGCGGTCATCGCCCAGCCGGAGCCGCTGCGGGACACCTTGGCCATGATCTGCGCCGTGTGCGGACCCGAGCCCGACAGGTCGTACCGCGCGATCTCCTGCTCGTTGCTCGCGTCGATGAGACGGCAGAACGCGTTCTCGATCTGGCTGAAGGACTCGCCGGAGTAGCTGTTCACGACGAAGACGAGCTGCGTGACGGCCGGGTTCACGGCGCCCAGGTCCACGACGATCGACTCGTCGTCGCCGTCCCCGCGGCCGGTCAGGTTGTCGCCCAGGTGCTGCAGGGCGCCGTCCTTGCTGCGCAGCTGGCTGAACCAGACCTGGTCCACGAGCTTGCCGGACGCGTCGAACAGCAGGCACGAGGCGTCGAGGTCGACGGCCTTCTCCTTGCTCCGACCGAACAGGCCCTTGACCTTCATGGCGTCCCAGCCCAGGCCCATGCGGACCCGCGTGAGGCCGCCGCCGTCGGACTTGGCCAGGGAGACGGTCTGACCCTTGTTCAGGCTGATCGACATGCGGTGCTGCTCCTTCGTCGTCGAAAGGTGGTGCGGGATACGTCGTCAGGCGCCGATGTGGACCACGTGCTCTTCCTCGGCGTGGCGCTTGTTGCGCATGATCGACGTGATGAACGCGGCGCCGATGAACGCGACGCCGACCAGGCCGGTGACCACCTCGTTGACGTGGACACCGATGCTGACCAGCAGGATCACGGCGAGCGCGCCGATCGCCCAGTGGGCGCCGTGCTCCAGGTAGATGTACTCGGACAGCGTGCCCTTGCGGACCAGGAACACGGTGATCGAGCGGACGAACATGGCGCCGATGAAGCCGAGGCCCAGCGCGATGATGATCGGGTCGGCAGTGATCGCGAACGCGCCCACCACGCCGTCGAACGAGAACGACGCGTCCAGGACCTCGAGGTAGAGGAACAGGAAGAACGCGGCCTTGCCGGTCGCCTTGGCGACCTCGGTGGGGCCGCTGCGGGCTGCGCCCTCGATGCCCTCCTCGGACTCGTCGTCGCCGCCGGCCGCGTTCTCGAAGAGCGACCCCAGCCCGTTGACGGCGATGTACGTCACCATGCCGAGCACGCCCGCGACCATGACGGTGCCCGCGTCGTCCGCCAGCAGCTCGGCGGTCAGCACCAGCGCGATGCCGGAGATGACGACAGCGAGCTGGTCGAGCTTGCCGATCTTCGCCAGCGGCTTCTCCAGCCAGCTCAACCAGGTGATCTCGCGGTCCTCGAAGACGAACTCCAGGAACAGCATCAGCAGGAACATCCCGCCGAAAGCTGCGATCTGCGGGTGGGCCTGGTTCAGCAGGTAGCCGTAGGTGCCTGGTGTCTCCGGGTCGCCCTTCTCCATCGCGAGCTGGAGCGCCTCGATCGGCCCCAGGTCGGCGGTGATCCCGACGATGAGCAGCGGGAAGACCAGCCGCATGCCGAACACCGCGATGATGACGCCGACGGTCAGGAACATGCGCTGCCAGAAGTCGCTCATGCGCTGCAGCACGGTCGCGTTGATGACCGCGTTGTCGAACGACAGCGAGACCTCGAGCACGCCGAGGATCAGGCACAGCGCCAGCGCGTTCCAGCCGCCGTAGAAGTAGGCGACCACGAGCGACGCGAAGGTGACGCCGATGGACCAGCCGAAGATGCGAAGAACCAACTCAGTCTCGTTCCACGGGATCGGGAGCGGGACGCCGGGCGGCGACTCCGCACGGGAGTCTAGGGGGAGCGCCGCCGGCGCCGGGGGTGCGGTCCACAACCCGTGGACCCGGGTCGGCCGGGATCAGCCGACGTTGACCCCGAAGTCACGGACGATGCCGAGCAGCCCGGAGACGTACCCCTGGCCGACGGCACGGAACTTCCACTCGCCGTTGTAGCGGTAGACCTCGCCGAAGATCATGGCCGTCTCCGTGGAGGCGTCCTCGGTGAGGTCGTAGCGTGCGATCTCCTGGCCGTCGTCGGAGTTGACGATGCGGATGAACGCGTTGCGGACCTGCCCGAAGGACTGGTGGCGGGCCTCGGCATCGTGGATCGAGACGGGGAACACGATCTTGTCGACGTCGGGCGACATGCGCGACAGGTCCAGCAGCAGCGACTCGTCGTCGCCCTCACCCTCGCCGGTCCGGTTGTCGCCGGTGTGCTCGACGGTCCCGTCGGGGCTCTTGAGGTTGTTGTAGAAGACGAAGTGCGCGTCGGACAGGACCTTGCCGCTCGAGCCGAGCAGCAGCGCGCTCGCGTCCAGGTCGAAGTCGAGGCCGCTCGTCGTGCGGGCGTCCCACCCGAGACCGACCAGCGCCTTCGTGAGGTTGGGCGCCTCCTTGCTCAGCGAGACGTTCCCGCCCTTGGCCAGCGTGATGCTCACGTGCGTTCCCTTCCTGGTCCCGAGACCGACTTGATCAGAGGTTCACGCCGAAGTCGCGGGCGATGCCCGCCAGCCCCGACGCGTAGCCCTGCCCGACGGCCCGGAACTTCCACTCCGCGCCGTTGCGGTACAGCTCGCCGAAGACCATCGCGGTCTCGGTCGACGCGTCCTCGGACAGGTCGTAGCGCGCGATCTCGGCGCCGCCGGCCGCGTTGACGACGCGGATGAAGGCGTTGCGGACCTGGCCGAAGTTCTGACCGCGCGAGTCGGCGTCGTAGATCGAGACGGGGAAGACGATCTTCTGGACGTCGGCGGGCACGGCCGACAGGTCCACCTTGACCTGCTCGTCGTCGCCCTCTCCCTCGCCCGTGAGGTTGTCGCCCAGGTGCTCGACCGAGCCCTCGGGGCTCTTGAGGTTGTTGAAGAAGACGAAGTGCGCGTCCGAGGGCACCTTGCCGGCGGCGTCGAGGAGGATCGCGGACGCGTCGAGGTCGAAGTCCGCGCCCGTCGTCGTGCGGACGTCCCAGCCCAGCCCGACGACGACACCGGTGAGGCCGGGCGCCTCCTTGGTGAGGCTGACGTTTCCACCCTTGGTGAGGCTGACGGGCATGAGTCCTCCTGAGCTCAGCGGCGAGGGGCGATCCCTCGTCGTCGTGGGGCACCACGCATGGCGCGGGTGTGCTCCCCCCACCGTATGCAAGTCGCGGAGGTCTGTGGGGCGTTCGCGGGCGGACTTCGCTCTCAGCGTGCAACCTCGTGGCCGCCCGGCGCCCGGAGCGTCGGCGGCTGGCCCTAGCATCGATGGTGGACGCGCGGTCCCGGCCGCGCGGCTCGTCGGCGCCCGGAGCTGGGCGCGTCCCTTCGTCCCGCTGGAGGCCACAGATGTCCGAGCTCGACCTCGGTGCCACCCCGACCACCCCGTCGACCCCGGCGGCGCCTGCGACCTCGGGGGCGCTCGTGCTGACCCCGCCCGCGCCCGTGGTGGTCGTGGAGGACCAGCAGGCCGTCGACGCCGTCCCGGTGGACGCCGGCAAGGACGCCGAGCTCAAGGCGAAGGCGGCCGCGTTCGTCACCGAGCTCGCGTCGCTGGACAGCAAGTCGCCGGCGTTCAGCCAGAAGATCGCGTCGATCACGTCGATGGGCGACCAGGACATCCGCGCGTCCGCGGCGGTGTCGAGCCGCATGCTGGACCGCCCCGCCAGCCTCGCCAAGGGGGGCAAGGGCAAGGAGGGCGACGCGCAGACGCGGGTCGCGAGCACGCTCGTCGACCTGCGCACCACCGTCACCGACCTGGACCCCAACCGGGCCGACCTGACGGGCGTCAAGAAGGTCCTCAAGTGGATCCCGGGCGGCAACAAGATCGACGCCTACTTCGCGCGCTACCAGTCCGCGCAGTCGCACATCGACGCGATCATCAAGGCGCTCGCGTCCGGGCAGGACGAGCTGCGCAAGGACAACGCGGCGATCGAGACGGAGAAGACCAACCTCTGGACGTCCATGGGCAAGCTGGCCGAGTACAACTCGCTGGCCGGTGCGCTCGACGAGGCGCTCGTCGGGAAGGTCGCCGAGCTCGAGGCCGCCGGACGGCAGGACGACGCCGATGCGCTGCGCTCGGACGCCCTGTTCCCGGTGCGCCAGCGCCGCCAGGACTTCATGACGCAGATGGCCGTGAGCGTGCAGGGGTACATGGCGCTCGACCTGGTCCGGCGCAACAACCTCGAGCTCATCAAGGGTGTCGACCGCGCGCAGACGACCACGATCTCCGCGCTGCGCACTGCCGTCATCGTCAGCCAGGCCCTCTCGCGCCAGAAGCTGGTGCTCGACCAGATCACCGCCCTCAACACCGTGACGTCCAACCTCATCGAGTCGACGTCCGTCCAGCTGCGCCAGCAGGGTGCGGCCATCAACCAGCAGGCGTCGGAGTCGACGATCGACGTCGAGAAGCTGCAGGCCGCGTTCGACAACGTGTTCGCGACGATGGACGCGCTCGACACGTTCCGCGCCCAGGCCACCGAGAGCATGGGGGCCACGGTCACCGCGCTCGAGGGGCAGATCCAGCGTGCGCAGCCGTACCTGGAGCGCACGCGGGCGCGCGAGGGCAGCGAGTGACGCAGGTCTGCGAGAGCTGACATGAGCTGGTTGGCGCGCCTGCGCGGCGACGAGGACCCGGTCCCGACGGCCCCCGAGCCGGACGACGACGCGCCGCAGGCCCTGCAGGCGGCGATCGACGAGCTGGTCCGGTTCGTCAACGCGCGCGCCGGTCGGCTGCCCCCGGCCGCGCTGGTCAACGCGCGTCGGCTGACGGACACGCTCACGGAGGTGGTCGACAGCTCGCAGGTCCGGCCCCTCGACGTGTACGCGGTCATCAACGTGCGCAGCGTCGTCGGCGACTACCTGCCGACGACGCTGGGGACGTACCTGGCCCTCGAACCCGAGGTCCGCGACGTGCCACGCGGAGGTGGGCAGACACCGACGCAGTCGCTCATGGCGCAGATCGACTCGCTCCAGACGTCCGTCTCCGCCACCCTGGTGGCCACGCGGGAGCAGGACGCCGACGCGCTGCTCACGCAGGGTCGCTTCCTGGCGACCAAGTTCGACCGCTCCGACCTCGACCTGTGATCCGATTCGACCTGTGACGGAAGCCTGAATGCCCGCAGCACCCATGAAGCGCGGTTCCAACGCCGCCCTCACCCGCGAGATCCCGAACCTGCACGGTGTCGTCATCGGGGTCGCGCTCGTCTCGTCCGAGCCGGTGCTCAACGACAACCTCGTGGTCGCCACGCTGCTGTGCGACGACGACCACCGGGTCCTGTCCGACGAGCACATGGTGTTCTTCAACCAGCTCAGCGAGCCCACGATGTCGGTCGCGCAGGCGACCCAGGCAGCCGGCGGGGACCTCGAGCAGATCGAGGTGGACCTCGACGACGTGCCCGCCGCCGTGCACCGCATCGTCGTCGTCGCCTACCTCAACGAGGGGATGGGCCACCGCCGCACGTTCGGGCAGCTGCGCACCGCGCGGATCCGCGTGCTGAACCTCGACGGGGGTGCCGAGCTGGTCTCGTCCGAGAACCTCGCCCCCGCGCTCAGCCAGGAGACGGGGTTGATCCTGGGCGAGCTGTACCGGCACGAGGGTGGCTGGAAGTTCAAGGTCGTCGGGCAGGGCTACCCCGACGGGATCACCGGCATCGCGGCCGACCACGGCATCGGGCTCTGATGGTCCTCGACCCCGCGCGTGCGCCGCACCGGTCCGACCTGCCGTGGTTGCGTCGGCGCCCGTTGCCGCGCGCGCCGGCAGGTGCGGCGGCCCGGCCGACGACGGGCCCGACGACCGCCGCCGCTGTGCCAGGCGGCTCCGCGCACACGATCGACCTGCGTCATCCCGGTCGGCCCGCGCCCGGCACGCGGTCCCCGGCGCCGGCCCCCGCAGCAGCACCACCAGCGGCCGCGACGTCGCTCGACCTGTCGTCGTCCCCGACGGTGCAGCCGTCCACGACGCTCGACCTGTCCTCGTCCTCGACCTCGCTGGACCTGTCGTCGGCCGGCTCGACGTCCCTGGACCTGTCGGGCAGCGGCCCGACGCCGTCGTCGTCCGGTGCCACCTCGCTGGACCTGTCGTCGGGCACCGGTCCCTCGTCCGCGGCCGTCGGGCCGGCGGCGGCTCCGCGGAGCGTCCGTCGTCGGCGCACGGCGGCCGACGGTGAGGCCGTGCTCGGGTACGAGCCGGAACGCGTCGTCGTCGGGCGCCCCACGCTCCTTTCCCGCGAGGACCCGACGGTCGCGCTCACGCGCGTGCAGTCGGGTGTGGGCGTCCTGCGCATCACGGCGCGCGTGTCGCGGACGATCGGCGACCTGCGGCTCGCAGCCTTCTGCGCGCTGACGACGCCGGACACGTCGGCCGACCCGACGGCCGTCGACGTGACGATGCTGGACCACAACCGCGGCATGACGGTCGCGCCGGCCGGGTCCCGGCGGCCCGTGGTGCAGGCGCTCGACCAGGGGTTCCTGGTGGACCTGCGCCAGGTGACGAGGGTGCGGCGGCTCGTCGTGCTGGCGTTCTCCCCGACCGCGTCCGCGCTCGCGTGGAGCGGTGCGCTGCGCGTCGAGACCATCGGCGGGGCGCGCGTCGACGTGCCGCTCGAGCACGCGCCGGGTGCCGGGTCGCTGGTCGCCCTGAGCGTGGTCGCCGTCGCGGGCGAGCTGGTGCTGCGTGCGGAGCGCGAGCTGGTGCCGGGGGCGCTGCGTGAGGCCGGTGCCGCGTACGGGTTCGACACCCTGACCTGGGTCGACAAGTGGACGCCCCTGACCTGAGCGGCGGAGCACGGACCAGCTGATCGCCCGCGACGTCGTGCGGGCCCCGACGAAGGAGCCGAGATGGGCATCGACTACACGAAGCGGCCGAAGAGCGCCCCGGACGCGGCGCCGGCGCCCGCGGCATCGCCTGCCCCGCTGGTGGATCCCGCGTCGTCGTCGCCCCAGCCGTCGCCCCAAGCGCCCCCGCAGCCCCCGCAGCCCGCTGCGCCGACCCGCGTGACACTCACCAAGGCGGCGCCGACGGTCTCGCTGACGAAGGCGGAGACGGCGTCGGGCGTGCTCAGGGTCAATCTCGACTGGACCGCGCGGCCGCCGTCGTCGGGCGGCTTCTGGAAGTCCCTGGCCGGTACGCCGGCCATCGATCTCGACCTCGCGTGCCTCTACGAGTACACCGACGGCTCGAAGGGCGTGGTGCAGGCGCTCGGCAACGCGTTCCGCGACGAGCACACGTTCGGCCCCGAGCCGATCTGCTGGTTGGACGGCGACGACCGGACGGGCGCCCGGACGGGCGGCGAGAACCTGTTCGTGGACCTGCGCCACATCCAGGCGGTGCGGCGCATCCTCGTCTTCGCGTTCATCTACGAGGGCGTGCCCAACTGGGCCGCGGCCGACGCCGTGGTGACGCTGTTCCCGCGGTCCGGGCCACAGATCGAGGTCCGGCTCGACGAGTCCGACCCCCGGTCGCCGTCGTGCGCGATCGCGCTGCTGGAGAACGTCGGCGGGGAGCTGTCCGTGCGCCGTGAGGTGCGGTACGTGCGCGGTGGCCAGTCGGCGGTCGACGCCGCGTACGGCTGGGGGATGCAGTGGGCGAGGGGCCGCAAGTAGCGCGTCGTCCACAGGTCGCGCCCGCTCGACACGCCGCTGTCACCGGGGCGGGTTACGCTCCGGGTGCTCTGCTCGGGGCCGTGAGAGTGAGGACGCCATGCGCCATTTCGACCACCTGTCCGACGACGTCCGTCGTCGGCTGTTCTGGCGCGAGCCCGAGCACTTCACGCGCGACTCCGGTCGCGACGTCCTGGCCGTCGCGCTCGGCGCCACGCTCTACATGCCAGGCACCCGCCCGCGGCTCGCGCACGACCTGACGCGCCGCGCGGCCAAGGGGGCGATGAGCTCGGTGGTGTGCCTCGAGGACTCGATCGCCGACGAGGACGTGCCGGTCGCGCAGGCCAACACGATCGCGCAGCTGCGCGACCTGGCGGAATCAGGGGGCGGCCCGCTCGTGTTCGTCCGCGTCCGCCAGCCGGAGCAGATCGGGCAGATCGTCGAGGGCCTGGGAGAGCACGCCGGCGTGCTGAGCGGGTTCGTGCTGCCCAAGTTCACGCAGACGACGGGGGCCGCGTTCCTCGACGCGCTCGACGACACCGCGGCGTCCTCCGGCCACCACCTGTGGGCCATGCCCGTGATGGAGGCGCCGGAGATCATCCACCGCGAGACGCGGGACGACGAGCTGGTGGCTGTCCGGCAGCTCCTCGACAAGCACCGCTCGTCGGTCCTCGCCGTGCGCACGGGCGCCACGGACCTGTGCGGGTTCTACGGCATCCGCCGCGGCCGCGACCTGAGCATCTACGACGTGCGGCTGGTCGCCGACGTGATCAACCACGTCGTCAACATCCTGGGTCGGGCCGACGGGACGGGCTTCGTGGTGACCGGGCCGGTCTGGGAGTACTACGGCGGCAACGAGCGACTGTTCAAGCCGCGCCTGCGCGAGGCGCCGTTCGAGGCCCACGACGCCGAGGACCTGCGGCACACGCTCATCACCAAGGACCTCGACGGGCTGATCCGTGAGGTCGTGCTGGACGCGGCCAACGGCCTGACCGGCAAGACGGTCATCCACCCCAGCCACGTGGCCGTCGTGCACGCGCTGTCGGTGGTGACGCACGAGGAGTTCGTCGACGCGAGCGACGTGCTCGGCACGGATGCCGGCGGTGCGGCCGCGTCCTCCTACCGGAACAAGATGAACGAGTCGCGCCCGCACCGGGCCTGGGCCGAGCGGATCCTGACGCGGGCCAAGGTCTTCGGGGTGGCTGAGGCCGACGTCGGTTTCGTCGACCTGCTCGCCGCGGGGGACGGCTGGTGACCGCGCTCGCGCAAGACCAGGCGTCCTGGGTGCAGGACGCGCTCGGGGTCACGCTGCGCACGACGAGCTCGCCGGTCGGTCTCGAGCTGACGGACCTCGTGGGCCTCGCCGTGCGCCGCAACACCCGCCGGGCGCACCTGCTGGTCTCCCGGGTGCTCGCCAAGCACGTCCCCACCGATCCGCGGGTCGTGCGGGCGTCCGGGCGCCTGCTCGGTGACCTCGTGCGCGCCCGGCTGACCGGGCAGGCGCTCGCCGGCGGTCCCGCGCGCGGGCTCGCGCTGCGGGCCGCACTGGCGGGCGACGAGGACGCGGCGGCGGTGCTCGCCGGGCGCGCCGCCGACGACCGTCCGGGCAGTGGTGCCGTCGACGCGACCGTGCTGGGGTACGCCGAGACGGCGACCGCGCTCGGTGAGCAGGTCGCGGACGCCCTGCGCGCGCCGTACGTGCACTCGACGCGGCGCAGCGTGCGGGGGATCGAACCCGTCGGTGGGTTCGAGGAGGAGCACTCGCACGCGACCAGCCACCTGCTGCTGCCCGCCGACCCGGCGATGCTCGCCGGGTCCGAGCCCCTGGTGCTCGTCGACGACGAGCTGAGCACCGGGCGCACCGCGCTCAACACCATCGAGGTGCTCCACGCCGCGTCGCCGCGCGCGGTCTACGTGATCGCCGCGCTCGTGGACCTGCGCTCCGCCGACGACCGCCGCACGATGGCCGACGTCGCCGCACGGCTGGGCGCCTCGATCGACGTCGTGGCGCTCGTCGCCGGCGACGTCGTGCTGCCGGACGGCCTCACCGACCGCGCGGCCGAGCTGGTGGCCCACCTCGAGGGCGACCAGCCTGACGAGCGTGACGCGGCGACCGGTGCGGTCGTCCGGGTCCCGGTGCCGTGGCCCGCCGACGTCCCGGAGTCCGCGCGGCACGGGCGCAGCCCGGCCGACGGGCCGCAGCTCGCCGACGCCGTGGCGATCGCGGCCCACGCGCTCGCCGACGCCGTCGCGCACGAGCCGGCGCGGCGCGTCCTGGTGCTCGGGACCGAGGAGCTCCTCGACGTCCCGCAGCGCATCGCGTCCACCCTCTGCGACCGGCTCGACGCCGCCGTGCGGATCTCGTCGACCACGCGGTCGCCGGTCCTCGCGGTCGACGAGGGCGGGTACGCCATCCGCTCCGCCCTGCGATTCCCGGCGCCCGAGGGGGCGGACGGCCCGCGGTTCGCCTACAACGTGGCGGGCGGCGGCTTCGACGTCGTCGTCGTGGTCCTGGACGAACCGGCAGCGGGGCCCGCCGCCGCCGGCCTGGTCGAGGCGCTGGCGAGCGTCGCGCCGCGGGTCGTCGTCGCCACGCTGCCCGACGCGGCAGCCCGCGTCGCGCGCGGCCGAGGCACCCCGCCGGCGCTGCACGGGCCCGCGTTCGGGTCGTACGCCGCCGACGAGGTGTCGTGGCTGCTCACCGACCTGTCCGACGTGCAGCTCGAGGCGCCCGTGGAGGAGCGCGAGGAGGCGATCCAGGCGGGCGGCGCGCACTACGCGGAGTCGCTGCCGGTCGAGTACCAGCCCTCGGCGGCGTACGCGGCGCTGTTCGAGGAGGCGTTGGCGGACGCCGCGCAGCGGGTCGCGCTCGCGGTCGGTGTCGTCACGGAACGCGCGCTCGCGGCGAGGCCCGACGGTCTCACGCTCGTCTCGCTGGCCCGCGCCGGCACGCCGATCGGCATCCTCATGCGCCGGTGGGCCCAGCACGTGCACGGCGTCGACCTGCCGCACCACGCGGTGTCGATCGTGCGCGGCCGCGGCATCGACCCCGTCGCACTGCGGTACGTGACCGCACGCCACCATCCCGGCTCGGTGCTGTTCGTCGACGGCTGGACGGGCAAGGGGGCGATCGCACGCGAGCTGTCGGCCGCGCTCGACGAGTTCCGGGAGCAGACCGGCGTCGAGATCCCCGCGGACCTG